>Ga0209656_10000167_pt1 | contig 43214 bp, 31 predicted proteins | sample BogFormECP12_OM2_FD_188239 | JGI IMG/M metagenome (GOLD analysis project Ga0209656, IMG submission 188239) | Bog forest soil microbial communities from Calvert Island, British Columbia, Canada - ECP12_OM2 (SPAdes) (version 2) | ecosystem: Environmental > Aquatic > Freshwater > Wetlands > Bog ...
CATCTTCTCGAGAACCCAGCGCCGCGCTTCCACCGGATCCTTCCCCCAAATCGTGGGACAGGGCGACAAGATTTCGACAAACGTGAAGCCGCCGCCGTCCCGCTGAATCTCCAGCGCCTTGCGGATTGCCCGCCGCGCTTTCATGATGTTCTTGTTGTCCGAGAGCGCCACTCGTTCGATGTAGGCCGGTGCCTCCAGTGTGGCCAGTAATTCGGCCACGTGCAGCGGGAAGCCTTCATTCGACGGCCGCCGGCCCCAGGGTGAAGTCGTGCTCTTTTGTCCCACCAGCGTGGTCGGTGCCATCTGCCCGCCGGTCATGCCGTAGATTCCGTTGTTCACGAAGAAGACAGCGATCTTTTCGCCCCGATTCGCGGCATGCACAATCTCAGCCGTGCCAATCGCCGCCAGGTCTCCGTCCCCTTGATAAGAGATCACGATCTTGTCTGGGCATGATCGTTTAATGGCCGTCGCGGAAGCGGGTGCGCGGCCATGCGCTACCTGTACATTGCCCACATCGAAATAGTAGTAGGCAAACACTGAGCAGCCCACCGGGGTCACGAGGATGGTTTTATCCTGCACTCCCAGGTCCTCGAGTGCCTCGGCAATCAGCTTGTGCACCACACCGTGTCCGCAGCCCGGACAGTAGTGGGTCTGATGCTTCAGCTCTGACTTGCGCTCGTACAGGTCATAGAACAGCGGCGATTTGGAATGGATCGTTTCGTATCCGTTACCGTTAGGGCTGCTGACCTCGATCCGTGTTTCGGATTCCACTTCGGCTTCGGTGCCTGTTGCCGTGATTGCGTTTTCGTTTGCCATTTGCGTTGTCCTCTTCGGATCAACTCTTTGTCGCCAATTCTCAGACCGCTGCGGCCACGCGTGTCAGCACTTGTTGCTGCAGCTCCGCGACCGAGGGCACATTGCCTCCAACGCGCCCGTAAAACTCCACCGGCACTTTGCCGTTCAGCGTGAGTCGTACATCTTCCACCATCTGTCCGTTGCTCAATTCGACGACGATCACTTTTTCGACTTTCTTCGCCGCTTTCGCCAGCGCCTTCGCCGGATAGGGCCACAGTGTGATGGGACGGAACAGCCCGGCTTTCACTCCCTCTTTGCGCAGCGCCTCCACCGTAGAGAGCAACACTCGGGAAACAATTCCGTACCCCACCAGCAACACCTCGGCATCGTCGGTGTGGTAAAGCTCGGAGCGCTGCTCGGCTTCTCGCGCTCGAATGTATTTGGCCTCCATCTGGCGCTGGTGCGCTTCCAGTTCATCCGTCTCCAGAAAAATGGAACTCACCAGATTGGCCCGCGTTTCTGGAGTACCCTTCACCGCCCATGGTTTGTCCGGCGGTTGAATCTCGCGATACTCAAGATCGAGCGGTTCCATCATCTGCCCGACGAAGCCGTCACTCAGCACCACAGCAGGATTTCGATATTTATCGGCCAGATCGAATGCCAGCATGGTGAGCTCGGCCATCTCCTGCACCGACGCGGGAGCCAGCACGATGTTTCGGTAGTTGCCGTGGCCGCCGCCTTTTACCATCGCAAAATAGTCGCTCTGCTCCGGCCCGATGTTGCCCAACCCCGGTCCACCGCGCATGACATCGACAATCACGCACGGTAGCTCCGCGCCCGCCAGATACGACATCCCTTCCTGCATCAAGCTGAGCCCGGGGCCAGACGATCCCGTCATCACACGCATTCCGGCCGCCGCTGCCCCGTACACCATGTTGATGGCCGCGACTTCACTCTCCGCCTGCAGAAATGTTCCGCCGACCTGCGGGAAGTAAAGCGCAGCCGCCTCGGCGATTTCGCTTGCCGGTGTAATGGGATATCCATAGTAGCCACGGCATCCGGCGAGGATTGCGCCCTTCACCACTGCGACGTTGCCCTTACACAGCTGACGCATTTTCGCCCTCCTGCGTTGCCGCGACTGCTTTTCCTTTAGCCTTGATGCGGTAGACCGTAATCGCACCCGGTTCCGGGCAGCAATAGAAACAAATCCCGCAGCCGGTGCATTCTTCTCCGGTATAGCGTGCCGGGTGCGCCCCATAGGAATTCAGCTCCGGCGCCAGCTCAAGACATTTGGGCGGACAGGATTCCACGCACAGCCCGCATCCCTTGCATTCCTCAGCATCGACCGTCACCTTACCGCGCGCCTGGCCCGCCATGGTTCACCTCGTTCCAGCTGGTTCCGCAGTTAATGGCCGCTGCAGCCACTTTGTTTTTTCGCAGAACTGATAAAGCTCTTCGCGAAACTTCGGATGTGCAATGTCGATCAGCGCCTGTGCCCGCTGCCGGATACTCTTGCCATGCAGGAACGCAACGCCGTATTCGCTCACCACGTATCGGATCAACCCGCGCGACGTCACCACGCCCGCGCCTGGACTCAGCATCGGCACAATCCGTGAGATCGTCCCATTTTTTGCTGTGGATGAAATTGCGATGATTGGTTTACCCCGCTTGGATCGCGAAGCCCCGCGCAGAAAGTCAACTTGTCCGCCAATCCCGCTGTAGAACTGATTCCCGATTGAATCCGAGCAGACTTGCCCGGTGAGATCCACCTGCAATGCGGAGTTAATCGCCACCATGTCGTCGTTCCGCGCGATGAGTCCCGGATCGTTGGTATAGCACGTCGGATGGAATTCAAAGATCGGATTGTTGTCCACGAAATCGAATAGCGCTTTCGTGCCCAGGGCAAATCCCAGGATGATCTTGCGGGGCTTGAAGTTCTTGCGCGCCCCGGTAAGCACGCCCGCTTCGATCAATGGAATCACGCCGTCGGAAACCAGCTCGCTGTGCACCGCAAGATCCTTGCGGTCCATCAGGAACGGCAGCACCGCATCCGGAATTCCCCCGATACCGGTCTGCAGCACGGCGCCGTCGTCAATCAACCCGGCGACATTGCGTGCAATGGCCTTGTGCATGTCGGTGATGGGCGCGTGCTTGATGGCGCACAAAGGACGGGAGGAATTCACCACCGCATCAATGCCCGTGACATGGATGAAGCTGTCTCCATAGGTGCGCGGCATTTGATCGTTGATTTGTGCCACCACGTAACGCGCGCACTTCGCGGCAGTGAGCGATGTATCCACACCGACACCGAAGCTGCAGAACCCATGTGAGTCCGGGGGAGAGAGTTCCAACAGCGCCACATCAATCGGCATGGCACCGCTTTCAAACAGTCCTTCAATTTCACTCAGGTAGATCGGCGTGTAATCCGCCCGCCCGTCGTTGATGGCCTCGCGGACATTCCCGCCGATAAACATTGCGTTATGCCGGAAGTGCCCTTCCATCTCCGGCGCCACATAAGGCGCTGCTCCCATGGTCATCATGTGAACAATTTCCACGTCTTGCACGAAAGGACCGCGCCGCATCAACGCTTCAACCAACGTCTCCGGCTCCGCGCAGCCCGGCTGAATGTAGACTCGCATTCCGGACTGGACGCAGCTCAGCGCCTCGTCTGCCGTGCGTAGTTTTTTCTTGTAATCAAGCTCCCAGGACATCCTTCCTCCCAAATCTCCGCGTTATCCCACCGATCTCATTGTTGGCACCGGTTCAGCCACCTTCGACGCCATAAACCGCTCATAGCCAACCGCCGCTGAAAAAATTGCGCGGTCAAAAAACTGATCCAGCAATTCTTCCACTTCCAGTTCACCGGCAATCTCCACCGGCCGGTCCAAAACCGCTTCTTGTTTCAAAAAGTCCCAAAGATTTTTCTTGGTCAGAATGATCGCCCAAATCAGTTGACTGAGCGGCACCTCCTGCTCGGCGCGCTTGGCGCCGATCTCCAGGTAGCGCTTCTCGACATCCAGGTCGCCTTTGCCGAGCAGCCACTCTGCTAAATGCTGATAGATTTCGTGAACTCGCTCTCTGAGTTCGTCCGGTGGCACATGGTTGTAATCTGGGAGAAAGGGAGAATGGCTTGTTCGTTCGAGAAGCCCTGTTGCCAGCGCGTCCGAGTGGGTCTCAACCAGCCGGAGAAGCCTATATGCGAGTAACATCGGTGCCCCTCCTTAACTGCTTGAATCTTCGACCCTAACCCGGGATACAGCTATGACAGGAGGCACGTCTGGTTGTGACATCGGTCACAGCAGCCTTCCCCTTGTTTTCAGCACGTTCCTCGGCGCTCAAACTTTGCTGATCGATCCCCGCGTTGGCGCAAGGCTGACGGGTTTGGACTAGTCGAACCCATTGGTGACGAGAGTCACTCCCCGCGGTGCTCCGAATCACTTCCCGTTCGCTCATCCAATAGTACGTTCGTAACAAGGGCACGCAGGCCAATCGCATCTCCGGGGCACATTGCTCTTGACCTTGGAGAATCGTGTTGGAGGCGGCTATGGTGTCAAAGTGCGCGAATCCCTCCTGTTCGGCCATCTTCCGATATCTTCGTGAAGGCAAGATTTTTCACGTGGCAACTGGACCTTATGGACCAGAAAAAGACAATGCCTCGGAAACCTTCACCCGTGAGCGTTTCTGGCTCTGTGGCGACTGTTCAACCAAGATGACCGTTATTTCTGACCGCTCCGGAATCCACGTGGTTCCGCTGCCGGATCCATCAGAAAGGCAAAAAATGGAGCGGGCTCGAGGCATGGCGGTAGGAGCCGTCCCAGAGTCGCCTTCTTGACCCTGCCGATCGGCCCTCGAAGGAGGCATTTATGTCAACGACGGCGCAGATACCCAGCCAGAAAAGCATTGCGTTCAAGCATGTGCTGATGGCCACAGACTTCTCCGAAGCTTCCCGGCGAGCGCTTCACTTCGCAATTGCAATCGCCCGCCGTCACGGCTCGATGCTCTCCGTTATGCACGCAATCCCGGCGGAGCCGCATGATCGCATCCCGATCGGTCCGCTACCTCGAGAACTGGATCGTCGGAGGCTGGAAGCGGAGAATCAACTGAGTCTGCTTGAACAGCAAACTCTCTTCAAGGACCTACGACATGAATTGTTGCTCGAACGAGGGGACGTATGGGATGTTCTCGCTTCCGAAATCCAGGGTGAGAACATCGATTTGCTGGTCCTTGGCACACGCGGACGCGGTGGACTCAAAAAGCTGGCCCTGGGCTCGGTGGCGGAACAAGTCCTGCACCTGGCTTCGTGTCCTGTGCTTACCATTGGTCCGAATGTCCCGCAGCCGGCCTCGGAAACTGTCGAATTCAAGCGCATTCTTTTCGCCACTGATTTTGGACCGGCTTCCAACGCAGCCTTGCCTTACGCTTTGTCCCTCGCGGAAGATCATCGCGCGAAGCTCTTTCTGCTACACATGGTGCCGCCGATGCCGGCTGCCGATCTCGGCCCGTCGATGTATGGCCCCTCGGCGTACGCAGCTGAGGAATTTACTACCTGGCAGCGCACCATGCGCGCCGAAAGCGTCCGGAAATTAAAGGAGATGATTCCGCCCGAAACAAAACTTGAAGTCGAACCCGAATATCTTGCCGGAATGGATTTCCTACCGGAAGGAATTCTGGAGACCTCGAACGCTCAGAGCATTGACTTGATTGTGATGGGTGTGAATCACACTTCGGTTCCACGGGTGGCGGCCCATATTCCATGGGCTCTGACGCATGAGGTTCTGTGCCACGCTAAATGCCCGGTATTGACCGTGTGCAAATGATGAAGCGCAACTGAGCAAGCACAAGTCGGTTGGAAGATATTCAATCGGTGCTATCGGGAATACGCTAAGGCGTGTGAGATCGCAGAACGGTCCAAACGCAAGGTCAGGAGTTGACCATTTTCTGCAGCGCGGGCTTGTTGCGGATGAACAGGGTCGCACCCTTCAACTGTACCAGTTGCCGTTTCTTGAATTCAGAAAACAAGCGGCTCACGGTTTCCCGAGTGGTGCCGATCATCTCGGCGATCTCTTCATGCGTAAGCGTCAGCTTCACCTGCAAGGGGTCGCCATTGCTCGTCGAATTGGACCAACCCAGGAGTAACTTCGCAAACTTCTCCGAGGGCGAGGCAGACAATCCGAGCGTACGGATCTCTTCATACGCGGTGTAGTAATTGCGGCTTAACTGCTCCGCAATTCGTACCGCGACTTCCCCATGTTCGCGCAGGAAATGAAGCAAAGCATCACGCGCAATAAAGTTCGCTTGTCCCGGCTCAATCATCTCGGCCGTCACTTCATAAGGACGGTTGGAGATCGTAGCGTTAATTCCGAGAACGTCCCCGGGCTCGGAAATTTTCGTGATGATAGTCTTGCCCTCGGCCGAGGACGTCGAAAGTTTCGCTCTCCCCGCGCACAGCACAAATACCCCGCGCGGCTGCTGCCCTTCTATGAAAAGCATGGCCGATTTCGGATAAACCGCGGTGGATTTGATTTCGTTAAGCTTCTGCACCGCAGCCGCCGGAAGATTGCAGAAAACATGTTCTTCCCGCACCGGACAGGTGAGGCAGTTATCGAGGATATTCAGCCCGTAGGGAGCTCGCATTGCACCGCCGTCTAGTGAATTGTATCACTTGGCGACCCGTGACCACGATCACTAAAAGCCGTGACTCGGGGCATGGTATCTCGCGAGTTATGCACTCACAATGTAATGTACAGCGAGTTGTGAAGGCTGTGCATGTGGAGGACCCATGAGCAGCGCAACCGAAGTCCACGAGCCGGAAGTTAAAAAGCCGGTCGAGGAGAGAGCTAAATCAAAAGTATCGCCATCTCCGCAGGCAGCAGCGGCTAGGCCTTTGTTTTCAGACTGTTTGCTTGAGTCCGGTGGGGTTAAGCACGGCCGGTTCACAGTAGCAACTATATTCTCATTTATTCTGCAATGCTTGTTGGTGGGAGTCGCAATTCTCATACCGCTGATGTTCACGGAAGCCCTCCCGAAGCAGCAGCTTTTGTCGTTTCTAGTAGCCCCACCGCCTCCCCCGCCGCCTCCGCCACCTGCCGCGGCGGAAGCTGCTTCGAAAGTAATACAACGCGTCAGCGAGATCAGCGATGGCCATCTGCGCACTCCGGGAAAGATTCCGCAGAAAATACAAATGATTAAGGAAGATGAGGCGCCACCTCCAGCATTTTCAACCGGCGGAGTCGTCGGAGGCGTTCCCGGCGGAATTCCCGGCGGTCAGATGGGTGGAGTCATCGGTGGAATTATCAGCGCTACTTCGAATCTATCCGCCGTTCCGAAACTGGCAGCTCCCAAGCGCATCCGAATTTCGCAGGGTGTTACCGAAGGCCGGTTGATTCAGAAAGTTCAGCCTGAATATCCGACCATTGCCAAAGCCGCGCGCATTCAGGGCTCGGTTGTGCTGAGTGCGGTTATCTCCAAGACGGGAGAGATCGAAAATTTGGTGCTGGTCAGCGGACATCCCATGCTGGTACCGGCCGCTATCAAGGCTGTGCAACAGTTCCGCTACCGCCCATTCCTGCTGAATGGCGAACCGGTGGAAGTGGAGACAACGATCACCGTAAACTTCCAACTCTCTTGATGCTCCGGGAGTTTGAAAGGGAGAACGCGGGAGGTGACAGCATCGTGGAAGAATCAGACCAGTTTCGTGTCGTTGCTTGGTGGTCTTCTGGCCGGAGTGGAATTGCTCAATCCAACTCCGCGCCAAACACGATTCACTTCGCCTCCCCTCCAGCCCTCGGCGGTATGGACGGGCGCTGGACTCCGGAAGATTTGCTGCTTGGTGCTGTCGCCAGTTCTTTCACCACCACATTTCGCACTCTTGCCGAAAATGCAAAGTTCGAACACACCGACCTCGAGGTAGAAGTAGAAGGTGTCCTCAAGAACGGTGCAACCGGCTACAGCTTCGCCGAGATATCGATTCGTGCGAACCTCATGATTCCCGATGAAGCCGAACGCGCGCGGGCGGTCAAACTTCTGAACACGGCCAAGAGCTTCTGCCTGGTGTCGCGCGCGCTCTCGATCCCGCAGATTTTTCAGCCCCTCGTCGCGGTCGCCGTGCCGGTAGCTTGAGCCCCGCGTAATTGTTTTCTCACCTCAACTCAACAGTTAGGCTATCCTCGACTGTATAGGCCGCAACATCGCAAGTTCAGGGATCCGCAACTTTAGGTTCCACTCAGGATGGTCCGATGGCATTAGTCCAAACCAATCAGGAAGAGAACCAGCAAATCCAGCAGAAGCAAGGCCTGGACGCATTGTTCGCTCCGTCTTCTGTGGCCGTGATCGGCGCCACCAGCCGTCCCGGTACCGTCGGCCGGACCGTTCTCGAGAATCTGCTGCGCGATACTTTTCGCGGAAAAGTCTATGCCGTCAACGCTAAGCATGACGAAGTACTCGGACTCAAGACTTACAAGAGCATTCGCGATATTCCTCATCCAGTGGACCTGGCCGTAGTCGCCACCCCAGCGGCAACGGTTACCCAAATCATCACCGAGTGCGTCGACGCTGGTGCGAAGTCCGCCGTCGTGATTTCTGCGGGATTCAAGGAGCGCGGCGTAGAAGGCGCTGCGCTCGAACAACAAATCAAAGAGCAGTTGAAGCGTAGTTCTTTGCGCTTGATTGGTCCCAACTGTCTCGGAATCATGAATCCGACGATTGGCCTGAATGCCACCTTCGCCAAAGATCCACCCCAGTCCGGCAACGTCGCCTTCCTCAGTCAGAGTGGAGCGCTTCTCAGCGCCATCCTCGACTGGAGCCATCGCGAGCAAGTCGGTTTCAGCGCCATCGTCTCTACCGGCTCCATGCTCGATGTAGGCTGGGGCGATTTGATTTACTACTTTGGCGATGATCCTCACACCAAGAGCATTCTGCTCTACATGGAGTCGGTTGGAGACGCGCGCTCGTTCCTGTCTGCAGCTCGCGAGGTCGCACTCACCAAGCCGATCATCGTAATTAAAGCGGGAAGATCCGAAGCAGCCTCGCGCGCCGCAGCCTCCCACACCGGCGCGCTCACTGGAAGCGATGAAGTACTGGACGCAGCCTTTCGCCGCTCCGGCGTTTTGCGCGTGCACAACATCGCCGACCTCTTCTACATGGCGGAGGTTCTCGGCCGGCAACCACGCCCCAACGGCCCGCGGCTCACCATCCTGACCAACGCTGGCGGGCCCGCCGTCCTGGCCACCGACTCGCTCGTCGCGAATGGTGGAGAGTTGGCTGAGCTCTCTCCCGAGACCTTGCAGCGCCTGAATGAGTTTCTCCCTGCCCACTGGAGCCACAACAATCCCATCGACGTCCTCGGCGATGCCGATCCCGAGCGCTATGCCCGCGCTCTCGAAATCGCTGCCCAGAATCCCAACAGCGACGGCCTGCTCGTCGTCCTTGCTCCGCAAGGCATGACCGATCCTCTGCATATTGCCGAGCGTCTCAAGCCTTATGCCAAGGAATATGGCAAGCCCGTGCTCGCCAGTTGGATGGGAGGAAATAGCATTGCGGAGGGCGAAGCCGTCCTCAATTCTGCCGGCATTCCAACCTTTCCTTTTCCTGACACCGCCGCCCGCGCCTTTACCTACATGTGGCGCTACACCTACAACCTGCGTGGACTCTATGAAACTCCCGCCCTCACAGAAATCTCTGAACTCGGCGATGCCTCCCGTAAACAGGTCGAGCAGATCATAAACAACGCTCGCACTCGCGGACGCATTCTGCTCACTGAACTGGAATCGAAACAGTTGTTGTCCCTCTATGGCATTCCCACGGTAGAGACTCGCGTCGCCTCCACTGAAGACGATGCGGCAGCGATTGCTTCGGGTCTTGGATTTCCGGTGGTGTTGAAAGTTTTTTCCGAAACCATCACCCACAAGACCGACGTAGGCGGAGTCAAACTGAATTTGCAGGACGAAGCGGCCGTCCGCTCCGCCTATCGCGCCATCCAGTCTTCCGTGGCCGAGAAAGCCGGTCCCGATCAATTCTCCGGCGTGACGGTTCAGCCGATGGTCAAGCTGGATGGTTACGAGTTAATCCTGGGAAGCAGCCTCGACCCACAGTTCGGGCCGGTCATATTGTTCGGCTCCGGAGGCCAATTAGTGGAGGTCTATCGTGACCGCGCCCTCGCACTCCCGCCGCTGAATACCACCCTCGCGCAACGAATGATGGAGCAAACAAAAATCTTCACCGCGCTCAAGGGAGTTCGCGGCCGCAAGCCCGTTGACATCCCGGCTCTCGAGCAGTTGCTGGTTCGCTTCAGCCAGCTCGTGCTCGAGCAGCGCTCGATCGCGGAAATCGACATCAATCCTCTACTGGCCTCGCCGGAACGTCTTCTCGCCCTCGATGCCAGAATTGTTCTGCATAGCCCTGCCGTGGCCCTCGATACTCTGCCGAAGCCCGCCGTCCGCCCCTATCCCTTGCAGTACGTTGCGCAGTGGACCATGCGCGATGGAAATCAAGTCACCATCCGCCCCATTCGCCCCGAGGATGAGCCGCTCATGGTGAAGCTCCATGAAACGCTATCCGATCGAAGCGTCTACTTGCGCTACTTCTGCTCCCTCAGCCTGAGTCGGCGCATCGCCCACGAACGGCTCCTGAAAATCTGCTTCGGTGATTACGACCGCGAAATGGCTCTGGTCGCCGAACTCACCGATCCCGCCACTCAAGAACGCCGGATCATTGCCGTTGGTCGCCTGAGCAAGCTGCACAGCAAGAATGAAGCTGAAGTCGCCGTGTTGGTTTCAGACCACTATCAAAAACTCGGCCTAGGACACGAACTGCTTCGCCGTGTCATCGAGGTGGCTCGCGATGAAAAACTGAGTCAGGTCTCCGCCGAAATGCTCACCGATAATGTGGCCATGCAGGTCGTCATGAGGCGCCTTGGCTTCCGCGTTCGCACCGGCGAAGATATGACTTCGGTGCGCGCCTATCTCGACCTCTAAATCGATTTTCGCGAACTGGCTGACGACCAGCCACCCCGTCGTGATCGCAATCACATCAGGTAGTGACATCACGCATCGCCCAAATCCCCACCAGGTGTAACCCTGAATCCGGGTGCGGAGGTGTCTTATGACAGTCTTGGAAACCAGGCAAGACACACCCGAAACCGGGAAGCAACGCAAAGCGTTCTCAGTTAAGAACGTCCTCTACGCTACCGACTTCTCGGCCACATCGGAGTCTGCCCTTCCTTACGCTACAGCCATCAGCCGTCGTTTCGGCAGCACATTGCATATCGCGCATATTCTGTCCGACGCAAATCTTCTGCTGATGACCGGCGGCGTCGACTACGTGAGTATGGGCACTCTTTATGAAGATGCTCACACTCAGGCTCAGGAAAAGATCCAGCAAATCACCAACCGGCTGGGAAAAATTCCTTACTACACTTATGTCCGCCATGGGCAGCCTTGGAAAAATCTGAGCCACATCGTGGTGGAAAACGCAATTGACTTGCTCGTGCTCGGAACCCACGGCCGGACGGGATTGGGAAAGCTTCTGCTCGGTTCGGTGGCCGAGGATATCTTGCGTCACGTGCCTTGCCCGGTCCTGACCGTCGGACCAAAAGTCTTTGGCCATGCCAAGCTGCAAGAAATCTACGCCAAGGGCAGCGAACTGGCGCCGGCCGAACTGGAACTGCGACAGATCCTCTATGCCACGAACTTCACCGCCGCCTCACTGGTCGTCGCTCCGGTGGCCCTGGCGCTGGCCGAGCAATTCAGGGCGCACCTGACGCTCATGCATGTCATCGAGCAGTACTCGGACTTGGACAATCGTCCCGGGCCGATTGAAGACGGAGTCCAGAAACTGCAGGCGCTGGTTCCCAAAGATGCGTCGCTCCCGTACGCGCCGGAAATCGTGATGGAGTTCGGCCCGGCTGCCGATTGCATTGTGAATACTGCGGTGGAACGCGAGGCCGATCTGATTGTGCTCGGCGCCCGTCCCGTAGATGGCACGGCACACTTGCCGTGGTCGACCGTTCATCAGGTAGTGGCCCGCGCAGCCTGCCCCGTGCTGACAGTGCCCGCGTAGCCGTGATCACCGGTTCGCCGGATTGCTCCTTGTTATCCGGATGTGTATTTCCGCGCCGAAAGCCTGCCCTGAGCGGAGCCGAAGGGCACCTAGGCCATTCTGCTCACAAACGCTTGTGATCTTAATCACTGCCGCCCCCCCCGCGACCACTCAGAATCGAAGAGTCATTCATTCGCTGGAGAGCCCGTGTTCAAAATCACGCACGCACAATTCATCGCCCCCGGCATCAAACGGTTCGTCCTGGAAGCTCCCCGCATCGCCCGCAAACAGAAGCCCGGCCAGTTTGTGATCCTTCGTATTTACGAGGAAGGCGAACGGATTCCTGTGACCATTGAAAACTCGGATCCCGAGCGAGGAACTATCAGCATCGTGGTCCAGTCGATCGGTAAAACGACCCATCTGCTGAATTCGCTGAACACCGGTGACCAGATTCTCGATGTCGTCGGCCCTTTGGGCAAGCCCTCCGAGATCGAGAAGGTTGGCACTGTCGTTGTAGTCGGAGGCGGTGTGGGTACGGCCATGGCTTATCCCTCGGCGGCGGCCTTCAAGCGCGCCGGCAATCGTGTGATCTCGATCGTTGGTGCACGCACCAAAGAACTGGTCATCCTCGAACAGGAACTGCGCGCCGTCTCGGACGCAGTCATGATCACCACCGACGATGGCAGCTACGCCGACAAAGGCTTTGTCACCGATAAGCTTCGCCAGCTCATCCAGAACGGCACTCGCATCGATCTTGTCCTCGCCATCGGACCGATTGTCATGATGCGCGCCGTGGCGGAACTCACCCGCAAAGAAAATATCCACACCGTGGTCAGCCTGAACCCGATCATGATTGATGGCACCGGAATGTGCGGCGGATGCCGTGTTCCCATCGATGGCAAGAGCGAATTCGCCTGCGTCGATGGCCCCGAATTCGACGCTCACAAAGTAAATTTTGAAGTCCTGGTGCAACGCAATTCGATGTATCGCGATGCCGAGCAGCGCTCGCTGGCGGAGTACCAGCGCGCCACCGCCGAAAAAGTTGCGGCTCATCAGGCCGAAGAATCTTGCGCCATTGCGCAAAGGGGTGAACGATGAGTCCGACCACGAACAAATCTCTCAACCCGTTGCCGATGAAGGAGCGCATGAAGGTTCCTCGGCAACTGATGCCCGAGCAACCTGCCGACGAACGCAACAAGAATTTCAGCGAAGTGAATCTCGGCTACAGTCCCGAGCTGGCCCGCCAGGAAGCTCTGCGCTGCCTGGAGTGCGCCAAGCCCACCTGCACCGACAATTGTCCCGTCGGCGTGAAGGTCAAGGAGTTCGTCGAACTCATCGTGGCTGGAGACTTCCTTGGCGCGGCTGCCAAGATTCGCGAAGACAACGTCTTGCCCGCCGTTACAGGCCGAGTCTGCCCGCAGGAAGATCATTGCGAAGGAAAGTGCCTGCTCTCTAAAAAGGTGAAGCCGCTCGGCATCGGCTATCTGGAGCGCTTCGTCGCCGACTACGAGCAGCGCATGGGCACGCATGTTCTCCCCAATGTGACGCCAACCGGAAAGAAAGTTGCGGTCGTGGGCAGCGGGCCCTCGGGCCTTACCGTTGCTGGTGATCTGATTCAGAAAGGCCACAAAGTCCGCGTCTTCGAGGCTCTTCACGAGCTCGGCGGAGTGCTCGTCTACGGCATCCCCGAGTTCCGCCTGCCCAAGCAAATTATTCGCGAGCAACTCGACTACATGCGCGAGATGGGCGTCGAGTTCGAAACTGATGTCGTCGTCGGCCGCACCGTCACCATCGACGAACTCATGCACGAAGAGGGATTCGACGCCGTCTACATCGGCACTGGCGCCGGTTTGCCGCAGTTCATGGGCATTCCCGGAGAACATTTCAACGGCGTCTACTCCGCCAACGAATTTCTCACCCGCATTAATTTAATGAAGGCCTACAAATTCCCCACCTACGACGAGCCCATGGTCGATCTGCACGGCAAAGATGTTGCCGTGATCGGTGGAGGCAACACCGCCCTGGACGCGATCCGCTCGGCGCTCCGCCTGGGTGCGCGCAAAGCTTATGTCATCTACCGTCGTAGCGACGCGGAAATGCCCGCCCGCGCTGAGGAAGTTCATCACGCCCGGCAAGAGGGAATCGATTTCCAGATGCTGACCGCTCCCGTCGAATTTCTTTCCGATGGCAGAGGCTGGCTCACCGCGGCGCGCTGCGTTCGCATGGAGTTGGGCGAGCCGGATTCTTCCGGACGCCGCCGCCCTGTACCAATTAAAGGTTCAGAATTTGATTTGCCGCTATCCGTCGCGGTCATGGCGATCGGCACCACCGCTAACCCGATCGTGCAAAGCACTACGCCGGGTCTAGGCACAGACAAACGCGGCTATATCCAAGCCAATTCCGAGACCCAGCGCACTACGCGCCCGGGCGTCTTCGCTGGCGGCGACATCGTTACCGGCGCAGCCACCGTCATTCTCGCGATGGGCGCTGGCCGTCGCGCCGCCAAATCGATCCACGACTATCTAACTGATGGCCAGTGGTGAGTGTTACTGCCGTGTTCTCTCAGCTGTGTAGGCATCTCGCAACCCTGCGTGTGACCCGGATCACTTACCTCCGAGACGCTTATCACTGCCCGCCCATTCCACCGCGACTCTAATAAAACAGGGGACGCGGTGATCATCATCGCAGAATCAACCGCGATCCTTCTGGGGGCGCCCATGGTAAATGACGATTTAGTGAAGTGTCCGCTGTGCGGTGGTTTCACCCACGTCGCCAAGCCCGAATTGCTTTCCGCTTTGCGCGATGCCAAGATTCGCCAGCAAGTAGAGAATTACGTCGCCAGCCTGTTGCAATCTCAGTCCGCTGAACTAGCCAGCGTCGCGGCGACTCCACCGCAGAGCAGAGACTTTACGAAAGACGTTCACCACTGGAATCCGAACGTTCCCGTATGGCGCCGGAGTCCGAAGGAATAGAACCGGCCACCGGAAACCGGGGTCGGGGCAGCGTCACGAAAAAATCAGAGAGGAAGCAATGATTACCAAGCAACAAGCTTTGGATTATCACAGCAGTCCCCAGCCGGGAAAAATTGAAGTCACCCCCACCAAGCCCTGCCGGACACAACGCGATCTCAGTCTGGCCTACACGCCCGGCGTCGCTCAACCTTGTCTCGCCATCAACAAAAATCCCCATGACGCCTTTAAATACACCGGACGCGGTAATCTCGTTGCCGTTGTCACCAACGGCTCCGCTGTTCTCGGCTTGGGTGACATCGGCGCGCTGGCGGGCAAGCCCGTGATGGAAGGGAAGGCGGTCCTATTCAAGAGATTCGCCGACGTGAACGTTTTCGACATCGAAGTCAACACTCACGATCCCGACGAGATCATTAAAGTCTGCCAGCTTCTGGAACTCACCTTTGGCGGCATCAATCTCGAAGACATCAAGGCACCGGAGTGCTTCTACATCGAGGAAACCCTGCGCAAGACAATGAAGATTCCGGTTTTCCACGACGACCAGCATGGCACCGCGATCATCACCGGAGCCGCGCTGCTGAATGCGCTTGAGATCGTCGGCAAAGATATCGGCAGCGTCCGCGTGGTCTTCAACGGCGCCGGGGCCGCGGGCGTGGCCACTGCCGCCCATTATGAACGGCTGGGCGTCAAGCACGAGAACATTACTTTCTGCGACACCAAGGGCGTTGTCTACCAAGGCCGCACTGAAGGCATGAATCCTTACAAGGAACGCTTTGCTCAGCCAACCGAGCAGCGAACCCTGGCAGACGCCATGCGTGGTGCCGATGTATTTGTCGGATTGTCAGTCAAGGGCGCTGTCACTGCGGATATGGTTCGCTCAATGGCGCCGGACCCGATCGTCTTCGCCATGGCCAACCCCGATCCTGAGATCACCTACGAAGAAGCGAAAGCTTGCCGCAGCGATATCATCATGGCCACCGGCCGCTCCGACTATCCCAATCAGGTCAACAACGTTCTCGGATTCCCCTTCATTTTCCGCGGCGCGCTGGATGTGCGCGCCACCGCCATCAACGAAGAAATGAAGCTGGCCGCTACCCGTGCCCTGGCTGCGCTGGCCAAAGAAGATGTTCCGGACTCAGTCTGCCGCGCCTATGGCGTGGAGCGCCTGAGTTTTGGCCGTGAGTACCTTATCCCAACGCTGTTTGATACGCGCGTGCTGGTCTGGGAGGCCTCCGCCGTTGCCGAAGCCGCTATGCGTACCGGCGTCGCCCAGGAACCCGTCGATCTTGCCACTTACCGCGAGCAACTCGAAAGCAGGCTGGGCAAGGCTCACGAGGTTACGCGCACTATGATCCACAAAGCGCAGGCTCATCCCAAGCAAGTCGTTTTCCCCGAGGGTGAAAACGAAAAGATCCTCCGTGCCTGCCACTCCCTCGTCGAAGAAAAAATCGCCAAGCCGATTCTGCTGGGCGACCTCGCCGTGGTGCAAGCTCGTGCTCACGAACTCGGTCTGAGCCTCCAGGGCATGAAGATTGTGAATCCGGCGGCATCGGAGCTGCGCGAGTCCTATATTCAGGAGCTATTCCGCCTGCGGCAGCGCCGCGGAGTAACTTTGAATGAGGCGCGCACACTCATCAACGATCGTAACGTTTTCGGTTCGATGATGGTTCACACGGGAGATGCCGACGCGCTGGTCTCCGGCGTAACTCAACATTTTTCCGATACCATCCGTCCCGCGCTGCAAATTGTGCGCATGCGCGAAGGCTTCCACCGAGTTTCCGGTTGCTATGCCGTGATCACGCGCAAAGGCGAGGTGCTGTTCCTCGCCGATGCCAGCGTCAACATCGAGCCCACCGCCGAAGACCTGGTCGAGATCGCACTCTGCACTGCGCACATCGCCCGCCGTTTCGACGTCGAGCCGCGCGTCGCCATGCTCTCTTTCTCCAGCTTCGGCAGCGTCGACCACCCCATCTGCAAGAAGGTTCGCAAAGCAGTTGAGTTGTTGCATTTTGCTGATCCAACGCTCATTGTCGATGGAGAGATCATGGCCGACGAAGCGTTGTCGCCGGAAACAATTGAGCAATCGTATCCCTTCAGCAAGCTGAAGGGTGGCGCTAATGTTCTGATCTTCCCCGACCTTGCCTCCGCCAACATCGCCTGCAAACTGCTGTCAAAGATGGGCGGGTGCGAAACCATTGGCCCGATCCTCATGGGAATGAGCCGTCCCGTCCACGTTCTGCACCGGGGCGCTCAGGTCGAGGAAATCGTCGACGTGGCTGCCATCGCCGTAGTGGACGCACAGGAAAATGAGTCTTACCAGCAAGCCCGGCAGCCTGCAGAGCCGGTAACCGTGGGAGATTGAAGCAAGCGACCGCTCGTGTGAGGTGTATATGACTGGAACAGTTTGGGTCGCCGTTGTTGTAGTTGTGGTGGCAATAGGATTGTTCGCATTCCGCGCCATCCCCGCCCTTCGAGCTTATTTTGGCTACCGCGGCAAGCGCCTCATCACTTGCCCCGAAACTCACAAAGCTGCCGCTGTTGATGTTGCCGCGGGTGAGGCCGCTGTAGGCGCTTTTCTCTCCGAGCCTACAGTGCGTTTAAAGGAATGCTCGCGCTGGCCGGAGCGGCAGGATTGCGGTCAACAGTGCCTGCAGCAAATCGAAGTGAGTCCCGAGAACTGCCTGGTGTGGAATATTGTCTCGACGTGGTACGAAGGCAAGGAGTGCGTTTTCTGTCACAAGACCTTAAGCGGACTTCACCATCTCGACCACGCGCCAGCTCTGCTCAGCCCAGATCACAAGTCAGTCGAGTGGAGAGAACTGCGCCCCGAGCAATTGCCCGATGTTTTTTCCACGCACCGGCCGGTCTGTTGGAATTGTCACGTGACTGAAACATTTCGGCGTCTCCATCCTGAACTGGTAGTTGACCGGAAGTTGGAGCCGAAGCGCATCATGTAGAAGTTTCGCCGCGAACGGGAGTCGATTCAGGCTCCCGCAGAGCGAAGCTTTACGCTGTCTGTTTTCGCCGCACGCGCTGCAAGTTCCTCCAGAGATGGCACCGACACGGGAGCGATCAGCCTACGCTCTGGCGGTTGAGTTCCGGTGCGGATCGCTTCGGTCAGCATCTCCAAAGCCAGGTCAGCATTGGGAGGAATATAGATTGTAGCCGCCAGCAAGCCGTTGCGCACCCACGCCTGCCCCGTCTTGGGTAAGCCGTCACAGCCGGTGAACGGAATCTTGAGCCATCGCTCTCGATCACTTCCACCAACTTCGGAGAACGCTTTTCTCGCGCCCGCCGCCATGCTGTCGTCTTGCGCTCCCACCAGATCGATATGCGTTTCCTGTGAAGTACGTAGTCGCAACCATGAACTGACTGCCTTATAGGCACTCTCCTCAGTCCAGTTGGCCCGCATCGTCTTCACCTGAATATTCGCGGGTTTCGTCCGGCTCATTCCTGCGCTTCGCTCCTGCGCCGCCGAACTGTTGGCCGGCCCTTCAATGTACAGAATGGATCCGCCCTTTGGCAGCAGTGCCGCAAACTGCTTTCCTTGAATCTGTCCCACTTCGTTGTGGTCGGAACTGATGGAGAACACCGGCGACTGGCAATTCTGCCTGAGCTTGTGCACATAGTCCGCATCATGGTTGAGGATGACCCAGCCAATGTCCGCGCTGGTGGCCGCGCGCGCCACTTGCGGAAATCCTGTTCCACCCGCGGGTTCGAACACAATTGCATCCGGACGCGCTCCCGAACCTTGAATGTACTGCAGCAACTGCTGGCTCTGCGTCACCGCGTCATTGTTCGCATGGATGATTTTCAGATCCACGCCCAGCCGCCGCGCAGCTTTCTCCGCGGCAGACGCCTGTTCCTGCTGGTAGTCGTTATCGTCGTTCGTAAGAGAGATCAGGAAGCTGAGTTTTTTCATGACGAAGCCACTGCTCGATCATAATCAACTTTCCCCATATCCGATGGTAACTACAGTAACCACACAATTCCCAATCCGAACTCGATCCGCGCGTACCGGCACAGGGAACGACGCTCAAGAAATAAATTTTCAGTGCTTATTTTCCCAGACGATGTTGCTCGAAGAATTTCCGCCGGTAAGCTGCGTCACGAAACGCCTCTACTCCTCCCGGACGCGTCGTAGAAAAAGCCCCCGCCAGATTACCCGCCGCCAGGCAACCCGGTAGATCGCCGCCTCGCAGATATTCGTGCAGAAATCCCGCATCAAAACTATCTCCCGCACCCACCGGATCCACGCTCTCAACCGTCATCGCGGAACCCACAAACCGCTCGCTTCCACGTTGCGCCAGCGCTCCTCTGCGGCCCAGCTTCACCACCAGCAACGGCACTATCGCAGAAAGTTTCTGTATCGCAGCTTCAACATCGGCAACCCCCGCCGCCTTCTGAACTTCGCGCTCGTTCGGCAGAAAGATGTCGACATAGCGCAGCGCCTCATGCAGCCCACCCTCCCAACCGTCATCCGGATCATCGTTCGTATCGAGAGAAGTCGTAAGTCCCGCTTCTTTCATTCGCCGGAAGAGTTCTGGAATCCGCTCTCGCAATTTTCGCTGCAGATAAAAAGATGAGAGATGGAAGTGGCGTGAATTCTTCAGATAGTCAAGATCAAGCTCATCCCACGCCAACTCCGCAATCGTGCCCGAATACGTCAACATGTTTCGCCAGTGTTCGCGCTGCAGGATCACGGTGATTCCGGTCCCCACCGCTCCTTCCACGCGACGCACCCGCGAAACATCCACCCCACTCTGCTGCAACGGCTGCAGCGCAATCTGCCCAAAATCATCATCCCCAATACAGGATTGAAATCCCACGCGGCTGCCCAGTGCGGCCAGATTGTGCGCCAGAATTGCGGAGGACCCTCCCAGCGTCAGCTTCATGCGATTGGCCAGCAGTTCGCGCTCCCGGGGCAGCTCTTCGGGAACGCCGTAAAGGATCAAATCCAGATTCACTTCTCCAGCAATCGTGACGTCAAAGGTGGGCATCGTTCGCTTTCGTTTGTATAACGATTGTTTTCCTTTTGTCCACCACCCATCCCGCTTCCCACAAAAAAGATGAAGCGAGATCAGTTCTCGAATTGCCACGCATGGAAACTGAAACTAGAAAAGACAATACTTCCGGCCTGCGGAAAACTCGAAGTTGTCGCTGACTTGCAGCCAAGTTGATGCTGTCTCCGATCCGATGCTGTATCCGATCTTAGTGGTGCGGCTGATTTGCAGCTTTTGGGTGGCGCAGCGATTCATCGCTGCGATCACCGGCTCGTTCGAATCGCGGCTTTAGCCGCTGAGTGCCCGCTGTCTCGAGAACCTTCTCACATTGCGACGATGCCGTAACCCTTTGTCGCGTCTATAGTTGTGAACCAACAAGGGTGATAACCAACTGGATGCCTGTGCCCAAAGGCGCAATTGCGCAATGCCATCACTTCTGCGGTAATCCAAAGGTAAGGATGTTCTCCAACTACCTATGGACCAAACCCTGTTACGGAAAACGGAATTCGTTGCTGACAAAGGCGAAACGCAGCTCGAGCAAGTCTATGTCCGCTCGCTCGCCGTCGTCTCGCGCCGCGTTGCCGGAGAAACTTTGATCGTTCCCGTGCGCGGCAAAGTCGGGGACCTGGCATCCATCTACAGCTTCAATCAAACCGGTTCGCTCATCTGGCAATCGATGGAAACTCCGAAGACCCTCCCCGATTTAATCAAAGCGGTCCAACAGGAATATGCCGTTGGTTACGAACAGGCCGAGCAGGATGTAAAGCAGTTCTTGCAAGACACGCTTTCAGCCGGCCTGGTCGAGCTTCGTGAGCAAGTCTCGATGGCCGCCATGAATTCAACCGGGCAAGGAGAACTGCAGTCGGCGGGCTCGCACTAATGTCGCACGCCGCCATCTCGACTTCCGGAGGAGCATGGAGCAACTGAGTTACGGGGCCTTCAGTACCGATCTGCACCAGCGCCAAACCGGCCAGCGTGCGCCCACGCAGGTTTCCATTGAAGTCACGCGCCGCTGCCCGCTCGAGTGTCAGCACTGCTACAACAATCTCCCCATGGGTGATCAGGATGCCCGCAGCCGCGAAATGACCACCGAAGAACATTTCAAAATGCTCGACGAACTGGTCGACATGGGCTGCTTCTGGCTCCTCTACACCGGCGGCGAAATTTTCGCCCGCAAAGATTTTCTCGAGATATATACCTACGCCAAGCAGAAGGGATTTCTCATTACCCTCTTCACCAACGGCACGCTCATCAACGAAAAGATCGCTGACTATCTGGTCGAGTGGCCGCCCTTCGCCATCGAGATCACGCTCTACGGCCGCACTCGCGAAACCTACGAAGCACTGACGATGATCCCCGGCTCCTACGACCGCTGCCTGCGCGGAATCAAGCTGCTGAAGGAAAGAAATCTTCCGCTGAAGTTGAAGACGGTCGCCACCAGCATCAATAAGCATGAAGTTGTGGCGATGCGCCAGTTCGCGGAGGAAGAGTTGGGTGTCGAGTTCAAAATTGACGGCCAAATCAATCCACGCATTGACTGCTCGCAGAGTCCGTTGGCAGTGCGCCTTACCCCGGAAGAAGTGGTCGCGCTCGACATGCACACTCCCAAGGGCGTGAGCGAGTACCGCAGGTTGGCCAAGCACGATTTGGAGAGGCCGCCAAACTTATCGCAGGTTGACACTCTATATTTCTGTGGCGGAGGCATGGAGTCATTCGCCATAAACGCATACGGAGAGATGGGCATTTGTGTGCTGTCGCAGCAGGAGACCTTCGATGTCCGGCAGGCCGGGCTGAAGCAAGCATGGGAGCACTCTCTTCACTCAGTGCGAATGCGTAAACGGAGCCGCGTGACCAAGTGCGTCGAGTGTCGAATCCAGTCGCTGTGCGCAATGTGCCCGGCCAATGGCGAGATGGAAAACGGTGATCGCGAAACCCCGGTTTCTTTTCTATGCAATGTTGCTCACCTGCGCGCCATGGTCATTGAGGCAGAAGTCCCCACACACGGGGAATGTGAATTCTGTGCTGGCGGCAGTGAGCACGGTGCCTTGGTCGAGTCAGCTCGGCGGATCACGAGCAGGGAAATCGATGTTGAGAGTTGGGCCGGGCCGCAACAGATTCTACCGATATTGAATAACGTGGGCGTGGCTGCCGGTGGGTGCGGAGGCTGCGGGCGCCATTGAAGGGCATAGGGGTTAACGAAGCTTTGGCAAGCAATGCTCTACGGCAAGTCGGAGGCCGAATGAAAGGTGAATTGAGGCAAGTCGACGGCAAGAAACCGTACGAGCCACCGAGCCTCAAGACGATCAATCTGCGACCAGAGGAAGCAGTCTTGGGACACTGTAAGACCTCCACGGGTGGTGGAATCAACATTGGATGCCAGTTTTTTACATGTAGTTCTGTCGGTTCGTGACAACCCGCGGGATCCTAGGAGCAGGCGCACATGAGGAATAACCGTGGAGGAGGGCGCCCGAAAGCCCTTAGTGCGTTGAGCACTGCGCACAGAGACGGCTTCTCCGTGGGCGGCGTGTCCGTCGAGGTAATCGGCGACTGCATCGATGACGTTACCTTGGTTAGCTCTTTGGAACCCTTTCGCGCAGAGGCGGCTGTCTCGGACATTAATATCCGCGTTGAATGGGCGAGCAGTTTCGGCTCGGCGCTTGGCCGCCCGATCTTCGACTCAGGAACCACTTGGCGACTCTACGAAGATAACGTCGGATTTAACTTCGACTTCAATGCCCCCGTCTTCGGCGAACGACCATACAAGAGGCTCCTAATAGACACGCTCTTCCGTCGGGCAACGCTTCAGATGAGTGAGGAGTCTTTTTCCCGCTCATCTTATGCGGCTGATCCGCTAGGCTATCCCCTCGACGAACTCCTGATCATGCATCGCCTCACCCAGGAGCGAGCCATCGAGCTCCACGGCGTCGGCATCGTCGGCCCTGACGGCGCCAGTAACTTGTTCGTCGGCCACTCCGGCGCCGGCAAAAGCACCACCGCGCGCCTCTGGACCTCGCTCCACAAAGTCGAAATCCTCAGCGACGACCGTATCATCGTCCGCGAACGCCCGGCTCGCGAACTACAGCCCGGCGACGATCCGAGGCAAATCTTCATGTACGGTACTCCTTGGCATGGTGAGGGATGCTTCGCTCTCCCGCAGCGGGCTCCGCTGCAACGCATCTTCGTCCTCGAGCACGGCCACGGCCACGGCAACGTCCTCACGCGCCTCACTCGCAGCCAGATGGTCGCCGAACTATTTGCGCGCGCCTTCGTCCCATTTCATCGTCACGAGTACGTCGATTCCGCCCTCAGCTTCCTGGAGCGCGTCGCCGATTCCGTCCCGGGCTATCACTATTCTTTCGTGCCCGATGAGCGCGCCGTAGAAAAAGTTCTACAGTTCCATGATTAGCAGGTTGAGAAGCTCGGTCTTAAGTGGCACCGGGAAGGGCACGAGTTTTACTCGTGCCGTACATCGTGCTCGATCGATGCGGCTTCTAGCCGCTGAGGTGAGCTCTTTTCTTGAGCAAAAATCTTCAAGACTCTTTCTGCATCGAGAGTCGCTTCCATGACGAACCACGAGTCTGATTCAGAAAGCTTCGAGGCGCTCAGCCGCGAGCTGCTGAAGGACGGATTGAGCGTCCGTTTCGAGGCGCGCGGCGCGAGCATGTCCCCCTGCATTCGCGACCGCCAGATTGTCCATGTTACCCCCGTAATCGTGAGCAAATTACGAAAGGGCGATATTGTACTTACGAAAGGTCATAGCGGCTTCCGCCTTCACCGCCTCGTGCGTATCGATCATGATAACGATTTATTTATTACTCGCGGCGATTGCGGACAGCAAGATGACCCTCCAGCGCGCGGCCAGCAAATTTTGGGCGTGGTCGTTGCGAAAGAAGTCAGGTTGGGAAAAACCATCGTGCGGACAAAACTAAAAGGAATCGGCGGCACATTGCTGCGAGTAGCGGCCCGCGGCCAACATCTGGCCGGCGCGCTCCTGCGCAGGTCGGGACTGCAGCGCTCATCACAAGGCGCGGATAACGGAACTGGGATTCTGCTTGGAGTGCTATCTCTGATTCTCGTTCTTCTCGCTGCGCCCACCTCCCGCGCTCAGGTCTTAGTGGATACTAGCCCCAGTACGAATGCCACGGCAGATCTTACAGGGCCCGGCACGCTAACTCTCACTTTCAATCACACCACCTCGGCCACGGCGAATCGGGGACTGCTCGTGGGCGTTTCGATGAATATCAAAAACAGCCCCACCACTACCGTCACCGGCGTCACCTACAACGGCACGGCTCTCACCCTGGTAGGTGCGCAGAACGATGCCGCAAACACTCGCCGCGTAGAACAGTGGTTTCTGCTCAATCCTGCCTCCGGAACCAATCTGCCGATTATTGTCTCCATCAACATTCCGGCGACTGCGACCGTAGGCGTAGCGGCTGGCGCGACCGTATTCACCGACGTCGATCAGACCGTTCCCCTCGGTACGTTTGCTTCCTCTGACGGTGAATCGGCAGGCTGCGTGGCCAGTACTGCCGCGGAAAACTCCCAGTGCTCCTCCACCCTGGATATACCGAGCGTAGTCAACGGGATGATCCTCGACACGCTGGCGGTGGGCATGGGCGCGATCACGGTGAACGGTCCCCAAGTCTCGCAGTGGAACATAACCTCCGGCGGCACCACTCCAAACGCAGCTCAGGATATAGTCGGCACAGGCAGCAGCCGAACCGGTGCGCCCAGCGTGCCTCTTTCGGAAAGTTTCAATGAAGCTCTCACTCTCACGTCCGTTGTGCCCAATGGCGTCGCATTCAACCTGACCTCCGTTGCGCCCAACACCGCCACGCTCACTCTAACCGCCGTTGCGAATGGCGGCGGCGGCAATACCGTTTACACCGGAACGATCACCGGTGGTGCGGGCAACGCTTTGGTCGGGGATACCGTAGTCGTGGCGGGCTTCACTCATGCGGCCGACAATGGAACCTTTACCTGCACTGCGTCCACGGCGACCACAATAACTCTCAACAACGCGGGTGGAATTGCGCAGGCGCACGCTGGAACAGCAGCGGTGACCACCGCCGTCTATACGGGCACCATCACCGGGGGCGCCGGTAACGCCTTCCTCGGGGACACCGTCGTTGTCACTGGATTCACTAACGCCGGCAACAACGGGACATTCCTGGTCAACGCATCCACTGCCACCACACTGACGCTCAGCAACAAAGCCGGGGTTACGGAAACCGATCCCGCGACCGCCGTTCTGACGACCGGCTCCACCAACACCGTTTACGAGGGAACGATTACCGGCGGAACCGGCAATGGCTTCGCCGGTGACAGCTTTGTTATCGCGGGATTCACCAACGCCGGTAACAACGGAACATTTACCTGTACCGCATCCACCGCGACTACTCTCACCTGTAGCAACGCAGCCGGAGTTACGGAAACGCACGCTGGAACGGCGACCACGAATGGCACCTTCAACTGGGCGCTTGGAGCGATCTCGCTCAACCCCAGCGCAGCCGACATCGGCGTTACCACCACCGTTGGTAGCGCGGTTTTTCTCGGCCAGAGCACGACCTACAACATCACCGTCTTCAACAATGGGACCTCTGCCGCGAATGCTGTCGTCCTGACCGATACCCTTGCTGCAGGGATGACATTGAACTCGGTCACTCCGAGCGCTGGCACAACCTGCACCGGAACTGGCCCTATCACCTGCACTCTTCCAACTCCCTTTGCGAAAGGCGCCACAGCTACTGTTGCCGTGGTTGAGACTGCGGCCGCCTCTGGCGCATTTACCAATACAGCCGTCGTCTCCGACTCCGGAACCCCGCCCGATTTCAACACCGGCAACAATACGTACGTAGCCGTCGCAACCGTGCAATCGGTCGCCTGCGCTGGAGTTTCCCAAGCTGTTCCCGGAACCAATCTCTCTAGTGTCCTGAACACCTATTATCCCGGAAGCGCCAGCGTGGCCGCGGGCGCAACTTCCATCACGGTTGGCGCCGCTACCGGTGGTCCCGGCGGTACACCCACGCCGATCGCCGTAGGAAATCTCCTGCTCGTAATTCAGATGCAGGATGCCAGCATCAATGACTCGAACACCGTCGCCTATGGAAACGGCTACACAGGTCAGGGTTTCACCGCGCTGAATAGCGCCGGCGATTATGAGTTTGTTACCGCGAAAAGCGCAGTCCCGGCAACCGGTGGCACCCTGACCATTACCGGTGCAGGTACCGGCGGAGGACTCGTCTTCCCTTATCACTCCGCCGCAGCCTCCGCCGCAGCTGGCCAGAGCACTTATCAAGTAATTGTCGTGCCCCAGTACACAACCGCTTCGTTCAATGCAACCACGCCGCCCACCGCGCCAGCGTGGAACGGTTCCACCGGCGGAGTACTCGCCCTTGATACTTCCGGAACGCTCACTCTCAACGGCGCAACCATCGTGGTCGATGGTCTTGGCTTCCGCGGCGGCGCAGGAATGCAATTAACCGGTGGGGGTGGCGCTAACACAGATTATCGCCAGCCTTCACCCGCCACGTATACCGGAGCGGCAGGGGGAGAGGCTGGCTGGGATGCCGCGAAAGGCGAAGGAATCGCAGGCACGCCGGAGTGGGTGGAAACCGGTGGCACGTTCCTGCACACCAACACTGGCTATCCCAGCGGTACTGCAGGAACTGACGGCAGCATGGCGCGCGGCGCACCGGGCAATGCGGGCGCCGGTGGCACAGACGCCGATCCGCAAACCGCGTCTCCTGGCGGCAACGACGAGAACGCTGGCGGCGGCGGCGGCGCGAACGGAGGCGCCGGAGGCTTCGGCGGAGACTCGTGGAATACAAACTTGAGTGTCGGCGGCGAGGGCGGCACGGCCTTTCCCGCGACCATCAACCGCATCGCGATGGGCGGCGGCGGCGGCGCAGGTACGCGCAACAACTCAGACGGAGATAATCAGGCCAGCGGTGGCGCGACCGGTGGCGGCATCATCATCATTCGCACCTTCGCGCTCAGCGGAACCGGCACGCTCACCGCGAACGGCGTTTCAGCTTACAACGGCACAGCCAATGACGCGGGCGGTGGCGGAGGAGCCGGTGGCAGTATCGTTGTTCTCTCCGCTAACGGCGGCGAAGGCGGCCTCACGCTGCAAGCCAACGGCGGCAACGGTGGCAATGCTTGGGCCTCCGAACCTTTCACGATCGGAAATCGTCACGGCCCCGGTGGCGGCGGAGGCGGTGGCGTAATTCTCGTCTCAGGTGCGCCAGCCAGCGCCAGTGTGAACGGCGGCACAAACGGCCTCACCGAGAATCCGGGAGTGGCCTATGGATCAACGCCCGGCGCAGCAGGTGTCAGCGTTACTAACGAGTCAATCAATCAGACTTCCGGTACCCAGTCCGGCGCCCAATGTACTCCCGATATGACTCTCGGCAAGAGCCACGTTGGTAACTTTACTCGCGGATCAACCGCCACCTACACCATTCCGGTTGAGAATGTAAGCCCCTATGGTCCGAGCAGCGGCACTGTCACCATGAACGACACGCTGCCTCTGGGCCTGACTCCGACCGCCGCCACTGGCACGGGATGGGCTTGCTCCATCGCTTCCCAAACCGTGAGTTGCACCAACTCGACAGTCCTGGCAGGAAACGACAGTTTTTATCCTTCGATCACCATCACTGCGAACGTCGCGCAGACCGCCCCTTCCACAGAAACCAACACCGCGCTCATTGGTGGCGGCGGCGAGGTGAATCTCGCGAATGATAGCGCTACTGATGTGGCCACGGTCGTATCCAGCGCGGACCTGAGCGTGACCGACGCCGTTTCGCCAGACCCGGTTGCCGCGGGCAGCAACCTCACTTATACCCAGGTCGTGACCAATAGCGGTCCCAGCGCCGCCGACAACGCTACTCTATCTGAAGCCATCCCCGCCAACACTACGCTAGTCTCTCTCTCCGCGCCTGCGGGATGGAGTTGTACCACTCCCAGCGTCGGAAATACCGGCAACGTGGTGTGCACCGACTTGAACATGCCCGCAAACACCGTCGCCACTTTCACATTGATCACCAAAGTGAACGCCGCAACCGCCAACGGCACAGTGATTACAGATACCGCCACAGTAAGTTCGTCCGTGACGGATCCGAACTCGGCCAACAACACCGCCTCTGCATCCACCGTTGTCGGAACCACTGCGGGAGCCGAGTTAACAGTAACGAATGCCGCGTCTCCATATCCAGTCCAGGCAGGCAGCCCCATCACTTATACCCAGGTCGTAACCAATACCGGTACCGCCGCGGCGACCGGCGCGACCTTCAGTGAGACAACTCCGGCCAACACCACATTCGTTTCAATCACGCCTCCGGCAGGCTGGACCTGCACGGCATTTCCTCCAGTCTGCACCAACGCGAGCGTGGCCGCAGGTTCCTCGGGCACGTTCACCGTCATCTACAAGGTGAACGCTGCCACGACAGCCGGCACAATCATCATCGATACGGCAACTGTAAATGCCAGCAACCAGGCCTTCGGCTCTAATTCAGCAACCGCCACCGACGTAGTGGCCACCGCCGTCCAGGCTGACCTTGGCCTGACTACGGTAGCCTCGCCACCCACGGTCCTTGCCGGCAATGACATCACTTATACGCAGACAGTAACGAACAATGGTCCGGCGGCGGCCGCTAACGTTGTTTTCACCGAGGCGATTCCTACCAACACCACCTTCGTCTCCGTCTCAGCTCCAGCCGGTTGGTCTTGCACCATCACTGCCTCTGTTGTTTGCAACGACTCTAGCATGGCTTCAGCTACATCGGCTTCGATCATCGTAGTCGTGAACGTGGCACCCACCGTCGCCGCTACCACCATCACGGCAAGCTCCTCGGTCTCCTCGTCCACCAGCGATCCCTATTCCGGCAACAACAGCACCACCGTGAATACTCCGGTCACCGTAGCTTGCGACTTGGCTGTCACCAATAGTGGCACGCCAAGCCCAGTCCAGGCCGGCGGAACTATCACTTACACCCAAGTTGTAACTAATGCCGGCCCCAGTAATTGCAGCACAGTAGCGTTTAACGAAGCGATTCCTGCTAACACAACCTTCACTTCGTATAGCGGACCTCCGCCCGGATGGACGTGTACGTCTTTCGCTTCCGGTTGCACCATTCCGAGTTTGGCGCCCGGTTCCACTAGCACCTTCACCGTGGTTGTGACCGTGAATGCCGGAACCGCTGCGGGAACCATCATTACCGATACCGACACCGCTACTACCACCACCTACGACACCAATCTGAACAATAACTCGGCCACCCTGAATATCCCTGTCGCTGGAGCCGGACAGGCTGACCTTAGCGTGACGAATTCAGCCAGCCCGAATCCGGTGTCCGCCGGTAGTAACATCACTTATACGCAGACTGTAACCAATGGCGGTCCCGCTGCAGCCAGCACTATTACCTTCACCGAGACCACGCCAGCGAACACAACCGCCCAGTCGCTTACCGGCCCGGCCGGCTGGACCTGCAACCTGGGAACTCTTACCTGCACTATCGCTTCACTCGCGGCCAACACCACCGCGAACTTCACCTTCGTCGTGACTGTAAACACCGGTGTTGCGTCTGGTTCCACTATTACTCAAACCGACTCCGTGACTTGCTCCGCCAGCGATCCGAGCTGTGCGAATAACACCGCATCCGCCAGTGTGCTGGTTGCCGCTTCCGCTGACCTATCCGTCACGAATACGGGCAGTCCGGTTCCGGTGCAGGCAGGCAACAACATCACTTATACGCAGGTTGTAACCAACGCTGGACCGAGCACCGCGACCGGCGTAAGCTTCACCGAAACCACGCCAGCGAACACTACATTCGTTTCGCTGACTCCAATCCCCGGCGGGTGGTCTTGCACACTTCCCACCGTGGGTAGCACCGGAAGCATTACCTGCACCAATCCCAGCTTCGCCACTGGAACCGCCACCTTCCCGGTCATCGTGAAAGTCAATGCAGCGACCCCGGCCGGCACCGCGATCAACGACACTGCAACCGTCAGTTCCACAACCACAGATCCCAACTCCGCCAACAATACTGCAACTGCCGCGGACGTGGTCGCGCTCGCAACCCAGGCCGATCTGATTACTACAAACACCGCGGTGCCTACCTCCGTTGCCGCGGGCAGCAGTGTCACTTATACGCAGAGCGTAACCAACAACGGTCCGGCTGCCGCCACGGCTCCCAGCTTTACTCAAACCACGCCGCCAAATACGAACTTCCAGTCCATCACGCCTCCTGCAGGTTGGACGTGCACCACTCCCGCGGTGGGAGCGGCTGGAACAATCACCTGCACCGCCGCCACTCTGGCTCTCAATGCTACCGCCAACTTCACCCTGGTGCTGCAAGTGAACTCCAGCACGGTTTCCGGAACAAATATCGCCGAAACCCCCACGGCCACAGCTACTAACATAGTTCCCAGCCTCACCACTAATAGTGCGACCGCTACGGTGGTAGTCGCCAACGCGAACAGCGCCAACGTAACCATTGCAAAGACCGCCACTCCGAGTCCCACCGTGGCCAGCGGCGATACTTTGACTTATACCCTAACGGTAAACAATACCGGTCCCGCTACTGCGACAACCGTGACTGTAACTGACCCCCTGCCACCCAACGTTAACTATCTGCAATCCAGTTCCACACTCGGCACATGTTCCGAAGCCGGGGGCACCGTAACCTGTCTGCTTGGAACCATGACCAACGGCACCACTGCCACAATTACGATTCTGACCCTCGCGGGCGCACCCGGGACCGCAACCAACACAGCCAGTGTGACCGCGGATCAGATGACAACGCCCAACACTGCCACTCAGGTCGAAACCATCACTTTCGCGACCAACATCAAGTTGGAATTCTTCACCGCACAGAGCGGCAAAGATAAGACCGGAGCCAACCGTGTCGTACTTCTTTGGAAGACGGGTGGGGAAGCACACAACCTCGGCTTCAATGTTTACCGCGATCAAAGTGGCGAGCGTATTCCATTGAATCCTTCACTGATCGCAGGCTCTGCGCTTCTCATGAACGGCGCACTGCCCAAGCATTCCGGCAGAACCTACACTTGGATCGATTCCTCCCCAAGCGCCGGAAGTGGTTCCTACTGGCTTGAGGACATAGATGTGAATGGCACTCGCACACTCCACGGACCAATTTCTCCGGCGGCTTCAGCCAGCGCCAGCGCCGACAGCGAAGCTACTTCCGCGATCATGATGAATCAGCTGAACCAGGCGCAGCCCGTCGCCGCGCTCAGCAATGCCAGCCACACCGCTGAGAATGTCTGGCGCGAAATTGTTCCGACAAACTCCCAGCGGCAGCAGCAGTTCAACCTCGCAGCTCACCCCGCAGTCAAAATATTTGCCAAACACGAAGGCTGGTACTGCATAACTCAGCCGCAACTGGTCCAGGCTGGCCTGGACTCAAATGTGGATCCGTCACTCCTGCATCTTTACGCGGAGGCCATCGAGCAACCCATCCAGATCATCAGGGCCTCGTCTGGCCCTGGAGGCTTCGGTCCCCAGTCTGAAATTTGTTTCTACGGCACTGGGATCAATACCCAATATTCCGATGCCCGAGTCTACTGGCTCGCAACCGAAGAATCGCAAGGTCAGCGAATTCAATCCTTGCCGTTCTCCACCGGCTCCAATCAGCCTCCGTCCAGCTTCCTCTTCACGGTGGAGCTCACGCCTCACACAACTTACTTCTCGGCGCTGACTACGGCACATGGCAACAATTTCTTCGGACCGCTGGTCTCCTCCACCGCCGTTGATGAGACCGTGCAGGTACACCACCTCGACACGACTTCGACCCAGCCAGCTCGACTCGAAGTAATTCTGCAAGGCGTTATTCTCGCCTTTCCGCACGACGTTACCGTTGCGCTGAACGGCACTGCTCTTGGCGATGTGACCTTCACCGGCCAAGCCAAAGGAAGATTAACCGTAGATATTCCCCCCAGCCTTTTGCAGAACGGTGCGAACACCGTCACTCTGACTTCCCAAGACGGCGAATACGATTACAGTCTGCTCCAGTCGATCGGCATCATCTATCCGCACTCCTACGTAGCCGACTCAGGCGCCCTCACCGTCACTGGCCGAGCCGGAGATGAACTGAAAATTTCTGGCTTCACGCAACCTACGGTGACCGTCCTCGACATCACCAATCCCGCTCAGCCTGTGCAGCTCACCGCTCAAGTCACGCCCGATGCGGTTTCAAAAACGGACTACGCACTGGAAGTGCAAGTGCCATGGTCTGCAAACAACTCCGCCGTGCACACGCTCATGGCGGTAGAAACGGACCGTATTATTTCGGCGGCCGAGATCCATCAGAATCATCCCTCGCACTGGCACAGTGCACAGCCCGGCAGCCAAGTTGTGATGATTTCCCCCGCGGCCTTTGCCGGCGCTCTGAACCCCTTGCTGCGCGCGCACCAGGCGGAAGGAAAATCCGCTGCAGTTGTGTTGATCGACGATCTCTATGACGAATTCAACTTCGGCGAGCGCAGTCCCGCCGCCATCCGCGAATTCTTGCAGACTGCGGTCAATGCCTGGCACACCGCGCCCAGCTATCTCCTGCTCAATGGCCGAGCCTCGCTCGATCCCCGCAATTACCTCGGCTTCGGCTATCTGGATTTCGTTCCCACAAAAATTATTCCAACCACGGGCTTGATGACGGCCTCCGATGACTGGTTCTCCGACTTCAACGACAGCGGCCTGCCCACCATCGCAACCGGACGCCTGCCCGTGAGTACGCTGGCCGAAGCCCAACTCGTGGCCGGCAGGATCGCTACGTATGAGGGCCAGTCGACCAACGGACCGTGGACTTCGCAAGCCCTCATGGTCGCCGATGTAAACGATACCTTGAACTTTACGAAATACAGTCAGATTGCCCAGGCTCAGCTGCCGTCGACCATAGAGGTGACGGATGTGTTCGCCACTTCCATGAGCATCCCGGATGCACGTCAGGCAATTCTCACCGCCATCAACTCCGGACAAGTGTTAGTGAATTATTCCGGCCACGGCTCGGAAGACGAATGGTCCGGCGACGATCTTTTCGACAGCGGCACCGCGACTGCCCTCACCAACGGCAATTCGTTGCCGGTATTCCTCATCATGAATTGCCTCAACGGATTCTTCCAGGATGTTTATGAAGAGCCGCTAGCCGTAGCTTTGATGCTCGCTCCGAACGGCGGTGCCGTGGCTGTGCTGGCCTCGAGTGGCCTGAACCAGGCCCCGCCGCAAACGATTCTCGACAAACTCATCGTGCAGGCCGCAATGAACTCGCCGCAGCCGAGGTTGGGAGACGCCATTCTCAAGGCGAAGTCCGGCATCACCGATCTCTCCGTGCGCAAAACTTATAATCTCCTGGGCGATCCCGCGATGCAGATCAAACTCCCGGCCGCGAATCCCGCGCACTAACGTTTTTTCTACGCTTGGGCCATATTCGCAGTCACTGCGGCCTTCCGCAGCGGCTCCCCGATCGCTTTCATCACCTTCTCGAATCCTGCGAAATCCAGCGACTGCGCTCCATCCGAGAGCGCCCGCTCCGGACACGGATGCACTTCAATAATCAACCCGTCCGCTCCTACCGCGACTGCCGCGCGCGACACCGCCGCGATCAGACTCTGCTTGCCCGTCCCGTGCGAAGGATCGGCGATCACCGGCAGATGAGAAAGATCCCGCGCCAGCGCCACCGCTGCAAGATCGAATGTATTACGCATCTCCGTTTCGAAGGTCTTGATGCCGCGCTCGCAAAGCACAACCCGGCTGTTCCCGCCCGAAAGCAGATACTCTGCTGCCAGCAACCATTCCTTCACCGTCGCCGAAGGTCCCCGCTTCAACAGCACCGGCTTGTCCACCGTCGCCAGTCGCCGTAACAGCGCGAAGTTTTGCATATTGCGCGCTCCCACCTGCAGCATATCGACATGCTCGCAAATGACGTCCACATCTTCCGTGCTCATCACTTCCGTGACCACCGGCAGTCCGGTCTGCTCGCGCGCTTCGCGCAGAATCTTCAGCGCCTCCAGTCCCAGCCCTTGAAAATCATAGGGAGAAGTTCGTGGTTTATACGCCCCACCCCGCAACATCGTCGCCCCCGCGCGCTTTACCGCATGTGCCGTGTCCAGCAACTGTTCGCGCGATTCCACCGAGCAAGGTCCAGCAATGATCACAACTCCGGGTCCACCAATGCCGACTCCTGCCACATTCACCACCGACCGCTCCGGCTTCACTTGCCGGCTCACCAGCTTGAATGGCTGCGCAATGGCGACCACATTCTCCACCCCTGGAGCCACCTGCAGGGCTTCAATCTCATGCCGCCGTCCGTTGCCCACTGCCGCCACAATGGTCCTCTCCACTCCACGCGTAATATGAGGCTGGTATCCCGCCTCGCGAATGCGCTCGATGATGTGCGCAATCTCTTGTTCGGTTGCCTTCTCTGACATGTTTACGATCATTGCAACGCCTCCTCGATTTTCGCCGCAAAAGCAAAAGCCGCGATCCCGGATCGCGGCTTCTGGCTGAACCTGCTGGAATCTAATCGATCAGGGCTGATTCGATCTCCTCGCAAGTGCCGCAGCCGCTACTTCCGCAAACCAGTAGCGAAACTGCATGCTAAACGAGGTAAATCGCGCCATAAATGTCCTCTTTTATTGTTCTAAACTGCCTTGCCGTCGCACAACTCGTCGTTAACTATTGAATCGAACTGGCTGCGTTCGAAAAAACGTTATTCGCGTTCGATCCGATCAGCCGAATAGTTCCCACAACCAGAACCAGGATCACCGCCAGCATCACTGCATATTCGGCGATGTCTTGGCCCGAATCTTCCGAAAGTATTCTACGTATGAACTCGGACATACCCCACCTCCAATTCTGGCAAGTATATTTCCCTGAGCGGAGAATAGAAATCGGTGCAGACATAATGCCGCAGGGCCGCGCGCTTGTCAAATCCAATGAAAGAATGACCCGCTTCTCAAACTTCGGGCTAGGGAGAATTATGGAGCGCTGAAATCGGTGCGGTTGGCGGCGTCTCAGCCCGAGACTGCCCCACCATCTGCCGCGCGGAATTCTGCGCGTATTGCAATACTCGGTCAGGAAATACGCCCAGAAAGATGGTCGCGGCGATGCAGGATATCAACGCCAGACCCAGCGCTGCCGGAACCCGGCTCACCGGAACTTCCTTCCTCGATTCGCGCATGTACATCACCACAATGACGCGCAAATAGTAATACGCGCCCACACCGCTATTGAGGACACCGATAATCGTCAGCCAGATCAAATTGGCCTTCACCGCCGCGCTGAAGACGTAGAACTTCGCAAAGAAACCGCCCGTCATCGGAATGCCGATCAAGGACAACAGGAAAATAGTGAGCGTCGCCGCCAGCAGCGGGGAACTGCGTCCCAGCCCCTCATAATCTTCCAGCGTCACATAACGTTCGCCTGCGTTGGCGAAATGGCTTACGACCGCAAATGCGCCCAGGTTCATAGCGGCGTAAGAGGCGAGATAAAACATGGCCGCCGAACTTCCCAGAACAGGCGCGGCCGCGAATGCAACCAGCACATAGCCGGCGTGCGCGATCGAAGAGTACGCCAGCAGCCGCTTCACATTATTCTGCACCAGTGCTCCCACGTTACCCAAAGTCATGGAAAGCGCCGCCGCAACCCATATCAACCAGATTGTTCCCGGCACGTTGATCACGAAAACGATGCGCAACAAAACCGCGAACGCCGCCGCCTTCGGCGCAGTCGACATCAGCCCCACAATTGGCGCCGGTGCACCTTCATATACGTCTGGCGTCCAGATGTGGAATGGCGCAGCAGCCACCTTGAAGCCCAGACCGACAAACATAAACGCGACCGCTACGAAGGCCAGCAGCGGAATCCGGCCCATCTGCAATGCGCCGCCGATCTGATCGATATTCGTCGAGCCCGTGGCGCCAAACATCATCGCCACTCCATACAGAAAAAATGCCGTGGCGAATGATCCCAACAGAAAATACTTCAGCGAAGCTTCCGCGCTGGTTGCGGCGTGTCGCCGGAATCCCGTCAATACATAAGAAGCAATAGACGAAATCTCCAGCGCAATAAAAATCAGGACAAGTTCCACTGCGGAGGACATCAGCACCATCCCGACCGCGCCGAAAAGGGCCAAAGCGTAGTATTCCCCCGCGCGGATCCGCTGCACCGCCATGTATTCGTAAGAACTGAGAATGACAACGCCAGTAATTGCAATGATCAGGAAATGAAAAAAGACGCTGAATCCGTCCACTTGCACCATGTTCCAGAAAGCCAGCCCCGGAGCCTGTGCCATGAACCACGTCGCCCCAATCCCCGCCAGCGCCCCCACCAGCGCAATCACGCCGAGAATCTTTTGTCCTGTTTTTTCGTCGAGCAAGGGTTCCAGCAACATCACGATCATGCCGAAAATTGACAAAACAATCTCCGGCAGGATCCGAACATAATCCGCGCCCTGCGGCAGCGTCTGCGAATACGCCGGGACAAGACTTGCCATTACAGTCTCGGCTATCGCGGGGTGGGTGATCATTGTCCCACCACCCTGCTCGCGATTCGCGCCAGGGGTGTCAGAGCCGTTTGCACCGCCGGATCAATTGCTGCCAGCCACAAGATCGGCGCCACTCCCATCACCAGGGCCGCTGCCGCGCACGGCCACACCGCCCATTTTTCGAATCCCGAAAGATCGTCCAAAGAATTGTTCACAGCGTGCGTAACCTTGCCGTAGAAGACGCGCTGGTACATCCACAGCAAGTAAATCGAGCTCCAGATCACGCCCGTTGCCGCGAGGATCCCAAAAATCGGCCTGGCCTGGAACGCGCCGCTCAACACCAGAAATTCGCCAATGAATCCATTCAGCAACGGCAACCCCGCCGACGCCAGCACAATCACCAGATACGACGCCGCATACACCGGCATCGGCGAAGCCAGCCCGCCGAACTCGCTGATTTCGTACGTATGGCGCCGCTCGTGCATAATCCCCGCCAGCATGAACAAGCCGCCCGTCGAAATTCCATGCGCCAGCATGACGAACATTGCGCCGTTCAGTCCCGCCTGCGTAAAGCTGAAAATTCCCAGCACCACGAATCCCAGATGGCTCACCGATGAATACGCAATCAACTTCTTCATGTTCGGCTGAACCATCGCCACCAGCGCACCATAAATAATTCCGATCAAAGCCAGCGTCATCACCCATGGAGCGTTATACCGCGATTGCTCCGGAAACAGTCCAAGGTTGAAGCGCAACAATCCATAGGTCCCCATCTTCAGCAGCACGCCCGCCAGCAACACCGATCCTGCCGTCGGTGCTTCCACGTGAGCATCCGGCAACCATGTGTGAAAAGGAAACAGCGGAACCTTCACCGCGAAGGCCAAAAAGAATCCGAGAAACAGCCACTGCCCGGCTGCCGCGAAGTTCGGCACGGCGCCGCTCATGATCTGCTCGCGAATCACCACAAAGTCGAAGCTGCCCGTATGCGCGTACAGCCACAAGATCGCCGCCAGCATGAACACCGACCCAATCATGGTGTACATAAAAAACTTCACCGCGGCATATACCTTGCGCTCGTGGCCGAAGATGCCGATCAGCAGCGCCATCGGGATCAGCGTAGCTTCCCAGAAAAAATAGAACAGGAATAGGTCCAGCGAAGTGAACACCCCGATCAGTGCTGTTTCCATGATCAGAAGCAGGATGAAGAACTCTTTCACCCGGTCGTGAACCGACTTCCAGGAAATCAGCACGCACAGCGGCGTCAGAAATGTGGTGAGCACCACCAGCCACAGCGAGATGCCATCCACCCCCATGTGGTAGTGAATATTCGGTCTGGAAACCCACTGCCGGTCGATCTCAAACTGAAAACCCGTTTGCGCACGATGAAAGTAAACCGGCAGATGTAATGACAAAATGAATGTCAGCAGGGAAATGACCAGCGCAAAAACTCGAATGTCCCGGTCTCGTCGCGGAAAGAGCATCAGCAGCAACGCGCCCGCCAGCGGCGTCAACGTCACCAGCGTCAAGATGATGGAACTGAGATTATCGGTGCTCATCGCACTCCCATCCAGATCATGAAGGCGATCACCACTGCCGATCCGGCAGCGATCCAGCCCGCATACGATCGAATATTCCCGGACTGCATATGGCGCACTTCGTCCGAAACGTGCCGCGCACCGTCGCCCGCATCATTCACCGCTGCGTCGATAATCTTGCGATCCACTCCTTGCCACAGAATTCGAGTCGATCCATTGATCAGCGGCCTGACAAAAATCGCCGCATACAATTCATCGATGTAGTATTTGTGTACGACCGCCTCGTAGAGCCCATCGAGCGAATCGCCAATCTTCTGCGGCAACTCAGGCCGCACGCAGTAAAGCCAGTAAGCCAGCAACCATCCCAACAGAGCCACCACCACGGAGACTCCCATAAGCAGCAACTCCGTGCCACGGCCTGCGGCTTCTGCGACTTCGCTGGTCCCAAACACCGGAGCCAGGAAATGCTCAAAACCATTGCCGATCCCTACCAACCCACCCACCAGCGAAAGCAGCGCCAGGATCATCAGCGGCGCCAGCATCACCATCGGACTCTCGTGCGGTTCTCCGTGCCCATGCTCGTCGTGGCCGTGCGATCCGTGTCCGTGCTCATCTACCCGGGCCCCGCGGTAATCGCCAAAGAACGTCATGAACAACAGTCGAAACATGTAGAAGGACGTGATGAAAGCCGTAATCAAACCAATCAGCCAATAAAGCCAGCTGACCTGGTAAGCCTTCCACAGAATTTCGTCCTTGCTCCAAAAGCCTGCCAGCGGCGGGATTCCGGAGATCGCCAGCGTCGCGATGCCCATGGTCAGAAACGTCCATGGGATATACGATCTGAGTCCGCCCATCTTGCGCATGTCCTGCTCGCCGCCCACCGCGTGAATCACCGAGCCCGCCGCAAGGAACAGCAGCCCTTTGAAGAACGCATGCGTCATCAGGTGAAAGATTCCGGCCGAGAATGCTCCCACGCCGCACGCCATGAACATGTATCCCAGTTGCGAGATGGTCGAGTACGCGAGAACTTTCTTGATGTCGGTTTGCGCGATGCCGATGGTCGCCGCAAAAAATGCAGTAAGCGTTCCAATGATTGCCACAACCGTTAGCGCGATCGGTGCCCGCTCAAAAATTACATGCGAGCGCGAAACCATGTACACGCCCGCCGTCACCATGGTGGCAGCATGAATCAATGCCGAAACTGGCGTCGGACCTTCCATCGCATCCGGGAGCCATACGTAGAGCGGAATCTGCGCCGACTTTCCGGCAGCTCCCACCATCAGCAGAATCCCAATTGTGGTGAGCAGCCCTGCGCCAGCCGTCTCTGCACCCAGCGGAGTAATGCTCTGAAACACCTGATCGAAATTCAGCGATCCAAAATGCTTGATCAGCAAAAATAGCGCGATCAAAAATCCGAAGTCACCAATTCGATTAACGATGAACGCTTTCTTGCCCGCCGATGCCGCTGAATCTTTCGTGAACCAGAACCCGATCAGCAGGTACGACGCCAGGCCCACGCCCTCCCACCCGATAAACATCATCAGATAGTTGCTGGCCAACACCAGCGTCAGCATAAAAAACATGAACAGATTTAGATAGCTGAAAAAGCGGTAGTAGCTGGGATCCTCCCATATGTAGCCGACAGAATAAATATGGATGAGAAATCCCACGCCGGTAACCACCAGCAACATCACTAGCGAGAGTTGATCAAGATAGAAAGCGAAGTCGACGCTGAAGTTTCCGGAGCGAATCCAGTGCACGAGGTATTCGTGGTAAGGAAGCGCCAGCGATGAGAAGCGCATCGCCACCCACAACGCCCACGCAAGAGCCGCCCCACTGAAAAACAGCGCAACAATCGTCACGGCAGCTCTCGACGACTTCTTGCCGAGAAAGCCGTTGATTGCAGCCCCCGCCAGCGGCAGAATCGGGATCAGCCATAGATTGAGCATCGGGTTCATAGCTTGAGCAGGTTCACCTGATCCACGTTCAACGTCTCGCGCGTGCGATATACCGCGATAATGATCGCCAGTCCCACCGCCGCTTCTGCTGCCGCTACCACCATCACAAAGAACACAAATACTTGGCCAGCCAGTGCATGCCAGTGCGCGGCGAACGCCACGAACGACAGATTCACGCCATTCAACATCAGCTCAATCGACATGAAAATGGTGATGATGTTGCGCTTGATCAGAAATCCGATCACGCCGCACGCGAACAGAAACCCGCTCAGCACCAAGTAATACGAGAGCGGCACCATTAGTCCACCTTCCTCGCCGTAGCTTCCGGCTTGCTCGCCAGCACCACCGCGCCCATGATCGCAATCAGAATCAACACCGAAGTCACTTCAAACGGCAAAAGAAAATCGTGAAATAAAAGCTGCGCAATATCCGTCGGATGCCCGGGCAACGCTCCGATCGCCACTGCTTCCGTCCCGGAGTGTCGCACCATCACCCACGCCGTGAGCACGCTTCCGGTCAGCACGCCGGGTACGCCCAGCAGAAAGGCGACGTGACTTCCCTTGGTCTCTTCTTCTTCGCCGGCGTTCAGCAACATGATGACAAACACGAACAGCACCATCACCGCGCCCGCGTAGACAATCACCTGCACCGCAGCCACGAACTCCGCGCCCAGCAGCAGATATTCGCCCGCCAGCGCCGCCATCACGGCAATCAGCGACAGCGCGCTGTTGATCGGATGCCGTTGCGCCAGCAGGTTCACCGCTCCGCCCACGCAAACCGCGCCGAAAGCCAGAAATAAAATGAGATGAAAGCTCATCAGCAGTTCTCAGTTCTCAGTTCTTAGTTCTCAATAAACCTTTTGGAAGGTTACTTCTCAGCAGGAACCCTGGGATTCTTGCTGAGAACTGAGAACTGGCAACTGAGAACTTCTTTTTTCCTACCAGGCCACGGCAATCGCTGTTGCCACCAGATTGGCAATGGCCAGCGGCAGCAAAAACTTCCAGCCAAACGACATCAGTTGGTCATAGCGGAAGCGCGGCAACGTGCCCCGCACCCATATGTAAAGAAAAAGAAAACAGAAAATCTTTGCGCCAAACCAAGCCAGCGGCAGCACCGCCTGCAGCAGCGGAGGCCCAAACAACGGCCCATTCCATCCCCCGAAAAACAGCAGCGTGGCCACGCAAGCCACCGTAATCATGTTCGAGTATTCCGCCATAAAGAACATGGCAAACTTCATGGCGCTGTATTCGGTGTGGTATCCCGCCACCAGTTCGGTTTCAGCTTCTGGCAGGTCGAAAGGAATGCGGTTCGTCTCCGCATACGCCGCCATCAGATAAATAAAAAATCCAATGAACTGTCCGTGGATGATGTTCCACCGCGGAATGAATCCCCAGAAATGTCCGCCCTGCGCCTCGACAATCGTCCGCAAACTGAAACTCCCGGACTGGATCAACACTCCCACCAGCGAAAGTCCCAGCGCAATTTCGTAGCTGACCATCTGCGCGCTGGCGCGCAGCCCGCCGAGCAGTGAATATTTGTTATTCGACGACCATCCCGCCAGCGCGACGCCGTATACCCCGAGCGAGGTCACGCCCAGAATCAGCAGCAGACCGATGTTTACATCGGTAATTTGCAGCGGGATATTCGTACCGCCAATCGTGATCGAATTTCCGAACGGAATCACCGCAATCGAAGTCAGCGCGAAGATCAGCGCCATCATCGGCGCTGCCAGAAACAGCGGCTTGTAAACGTGCGGCGGTGTCAGATCTTCTTTGAACAGAAACTTCAAACCGTCGGCCGCCGGCTGCAGCAATCCAAACGGCCCCACCCGCGTGGGTCCCCAGCGATTCTGCATGTGGCCCACCACCTTGCGTTCCAGCCACACCGTGTATGCGACTGCGGTGAGCAGCACAACCAACACGACCACCGACTTGATCACCGACACGAGTATGAAAACGCCAACCGACAAGGCCTTTGCTTCCTCTCCCTGTGCTGCGAGTCCCTGCGAATCTTTGTTACGTTACGCGAATCAGTCTGCCGCAACTTCGGCGGGCTTTACTTCGTGGCTCTCAATCACCGACTGCAATGCGCGCGAATAGCGTCCCAGAGTTCCGGACCTGAATAGATTGTCGTTCGCCGGCTCAATCGATTCCGGCCGATGCGCAACTCCTGCTCCCGCCTTAGCCAGCGATGTATGCTGACTATTTCCCGCCAGCAGGTTCATGCGGGATACGTCATATCCAGGAACCAGCCGCTGAATCTCATCCAGAATCGCCGTCGGATCGAACGGACTCATCTTCGGTTCCAGCCCGTGCGCCTCCAGCCATACCGCATGACGATCAGCCTCGCCCGAATGCGCTCCTCTGGACTGTCCCATGTCGGCGTGCGTTCCGCCGCCAAAAGGCACTAGCTTACGAACGTCGAAGCCCATCGCGTCGGCGATCCGCACTATCATTTCAAAATCCGATTTCGTTCCCGTCACTTCGCCAGCCTTTTTCACCAGCTGCACGTCGCCGCAAGTATTGGTGAACGTTCCAGACTTTTCGTAAGCGTTCGCGGCCGGCAAAACCACATCCGCCATCACCGCAGTCTCAGTCAAGAACATGTCCTGCACCACCACGAAACTCTTCGAGAACGCGAAGGGATCGATATTCAACCGCCCCACCGGATTCGATCCCACGACATAAAGCCCTTTCAACTTGCCCGCTTTTCCAGCATCGATCATTCCGTGTAAGTCCAGCCCAGCCGCCTGCGGAATGTCACCCCATTCCTGATGAAACTCGCTGTTTCCGCTGCTTGGGTGATATCCCGGCAATAGATCGGGATACAAGCCCATGTCCGCCGCCCCGCGGGAATTCGCATAGTCCGCGAGACACACAAACTTGGCTCCGGAGATTCCTGATCCAAACTTCACAAGATTCGAGAGATCCTCGCCGCGAACCTCGGAGCCAAAAACAATCACCAGATTCTGCTCGCCGCGCAGCTTTTCGCGCAGTGCGATCCAGGCTTCTTTATTCATCGCCGAACCGGATAGAGCTTCCGCAGAGGCGTCGGCGCCACTCAAGAATTCCGCGACCTTTCCTTCCGCTCCCGCCGGAATCTCCGCAAAGCTTGTTGCCTGTCGTCGCAGTTTGATCGAATTCGAATTGATCACGTACAGCCGCGCGCGATGCAGCCGCACATTGGTCCGAATCTGCCACGCCAGCAGCGGATGCTGTTCCGTCGGATCGTTCCCGATCAGCAGAATGGCCGGAGCAGAAACGACATCCGCCATGCTCGCCGTTGCATCTGCCTTACCGCGAAGCGCAGCCGCTAGCGCAGGGAAGTCCGCCGTCCGATGATGATCGACGTTATTTGTTTTCAAAACCACACGGGCGAACTTGGAGAGAAGATAATCTTCTTCGTTCGTGGTGCGCGT
>Ga0209656_10000168_pt1 | contig 43214 bp, 39 predicted proteins | sample BogFormECP12_OM2_FD_188239 | JGI IMG/M metagenome (GOLD analysis project Ga0209656, IMG submission 188239) | Bog forest soil microbial communities from Calvert Island, British Columbia, Canada - ECP12_OM2 (SPAdes) (version 2) | ecosystem: Environmental > Aquatic > Freshwater > Wetlands > Bog ...
TGCAGGCTGGCGGACGGCAGTCGATCACCGTCGAAGACAGCATGTCGATGGTGCATGCCTCATCCGGTCTCGTTACACCGCCAAGCGAGCATCTGAAGTCGGAGGTCGCGATCGTCTGCGGCATGGCGAAAGCCACGTTGCCCGATTGCGGCATCGACTGGGACTTTTATGTCGCTGACTACAACCGGATCCGTGACAAGATCGAAGCGGTGTTTCCGGACCTGTTTGCCGATTTTAATCAGAAGATCCGTCACCCGGGTGGCTTTCACTTGACCAATCCGCCACGCCAGCGGATCTGGAACACGGGTACGGGCCGCGCCAACTTTCTGATGTTTCCAGGGGTCGAAGAAGACTGTCCCGTCTCTGACCCTGCAATGCTTCGGCTTGCGACGCTCAGGAGCCACGATCAGTACAATACGACGATTTACAGTCTCGACGACCGGTATCGCGGCGTGTTCGGCGGCCGCATGGTGGTGTTTATGAATGAAGCTGACATGCAGGCAAGGGGCATCACGGAGGGCGACATGGTCGAGATCGAGTCGCTTGCCGAGGACGGCAAACGGCGCGTCGTGGGTGGGTTCTGGGCGAAACCTCACAATATCCCGGTGGGATCGATCGGCGCCTATTATCCTGAGACCAATCCGTTATTGCCGCTCGCCTATCATGATCTGAAGAGCGGGACGCCGGCGGCAAAGTCGATCCCGGTCTTGGTTCGTCCAGAGCCGCCGCAGCTCAATCCCGGAAGATGAGAATGTTTGCGTTAGAGGCCTCGCATGTCGTGCCGCCGCCGGCGCAGCGCGTCCCACGGCAAGCGTGGCGCAATGGCTCCACGCTGATCGGGGAACGCACCTTGGCTGAGGAGGTCCCGGTCGCCTTCAGCTATGACGGTGCGACACATGCGATCTTGATGGCGACACCCGATGATCTCGAGGATTTTGCGCTCGGCTTCACTCTCACCGAAGGAATTATAACTGCAGCGGCTGAAATAGCGGACCTGGACGTCGTCAGTGTTGTCGACGGAATCGTACTGCGAATGTGGCTGACGGGGGATCGGTCCGATGCGTTTGCGGCAAGGCGCCGCCGCTTTGTTGGACCAGCCGGATGCGGGATGTGCGGGCTGGAGAGTTTGGCCGAAGCCAATCGCGCAATACCGATGGCGGGTTGTGACTTGCAGGTGACCCGGCAGGACATCGAAGACGCAGTGGCGGCACTGCCGGCGAGACAGGCGTTGAACATGCAGACTAGGGCGGTGCATGCCGCAGCGTTTTGGCGGCCGGATCAGAACCTGGTTCTCCGCGAAGACGTGGGACGGCACAATGCGCTCGACAAATTGGCGGGCGCCTTGCTGAGCGCCGACCGGTCGGCTGCTGAAGGCGTCATTGTGCTATCGAGCCGGATTTCCATCGAGCTCGTGCAAAAAGCCGGCATGATGGGGGCGGCTATCATCGTGGGGGTTTCCGCGCCGACGGCTTTGGCCGTCCGTACTGCAGAGTCAACGGGCCTCACCCTCGTGGGCATCGCACGCGACGACGGGTTCGAGGTGTTCACCCATCCCGAGCGGATCACACGATACTGGTGAGGAAATACCAATGGACCTCACGGCGCTTCTGCTGTCCCGGATTCAGTTCGGATCGACTATTGCTTTCCACATCATCTTCCCGTCTTTCACGATCGGGCTGGCGGCGTGGCTCACCGTGCTCGAAGCGCTGCGTCTGTGGACTGGGCGTCCGGTCTACCGTCTGATCTTTGAGTTCTGGCTCAAGATCTTCGGCGTCGCGTTCGGGCTCGGTGTCGTCTCCGGGATTGTCATGGCGTTCCAAATCGGCACGAACTGGAGCGTTCACGCTCGGATGACCGGGCCGATCCAGGGCGTGCTTCTCTCCTACGAAACGTTCGTTGCCTTTTTCCTAGAAGCGAGCTTTTTCGGGATCCTGTTGTTCGGCCGCCCTCGCGTCCCGCCGTGGTTCTATTTGTTTTCGACGGCAATGGTGGCGCTTGGCACCTCGCTCTCGGCGTACTGGATCATGGCCAATAACAGCTGGATGCAAGTCCCCGTCGGCTATGTGATGGAGAACGGGCAATTTGCTCCGAATGACTGGTTCGAAATCCTGTTCAGCCCGGTACTGTGGGTGCGGTTTCCGCACATGCTCATTGCAGCGTATCTCGTCGGCGCCTTTTGCGCCGCCGCGACCGGGGCGTGGTACCTGCTGCGCGGGATCTTTTCCGCCGAGGCGCGCATTATGCTGCGAATGGGGTTGTACTTCGCCGCCGTGCTCTTGCCGCTCCAGCTGCTCTTCGGACATCTCAACGGGGAATATGTCGTTCACCACCAGCCGGCGAAAATGGCAGCGATCGAGGCCCGGTGGCACGACGAGAAGCCGGCTTCAGAGGTGCTGCTCGCCTGGCCGGATGTCGAGAACCACCGAAACCTGTTCGCGATTACGCTGCCTCCTCCGTTAGGGAGCCTGATCGACTCGGACAGCCTCTCGGCGGGAGAGGTGGGGCTTGAGAGCATCCCGCCGGAGAATTGGCCACCGGTGGTGATCCCATTCTTCAGCTTCCGCATCATGGTTGGCTGCTGGCTGGTCATGCTGCTGGTCGCCTGGGTCGGCTCATATTTGATCCACACAGAGCGCATCGAGCGGAACCGGCTGCTGCTCTGGGCCACGTTTCTCAGCTTTCCACTGCCCTTCATCGCGATATTGAGCGGCTGGGTCACGGCCGAGGTCGGGCGCCAGCCCTGGGTGGTCTACGGCGTTTTGCGGACCGCCGATGCGATGACGCCGTTCCTGACCGCCCGCACGGCAGCAACTTCGCTGGCTGTTTATTGCGTCGCCTACACCTTCATTTTCGCGTTCGGAACCTACTACATCTATCGGCTGCTGCGCACCGGACCAGAAGGACATCTGGTTCTGCCGCCCGCCGCCGCAATTCCCAATCGCCCGATGTCGGTCGTGGACGAGCACCACCTGACACCGGCCGCTCGTCACATCGCTTCAGGAGAATAGCCGTGGTCATGTTCTGGGTGGCCATACTAGCTGTCAGCCTACTGCTCTACGTTCTGCTCGACGGGTTCGATCTCGGGGTCGGCATTCTCTTCGGTCGGACCGGCGACGAAGCGAGACGGCATGCGATGTTGAGCGCGGTCGCCCCGATCTGGGACGGCAACGAGACGTGGCTCGTCGTGGCCGGAGTAATCCTCTGGGGCGCCTTTCCGGCTGTCTATGCGACGCTTTTCTCTGCGTTTTATCTGCCGCTGTTGCTGATGCTGGCGGGCCTGATCCTGCGCGGCGTGGCATTCGAATATCGCTACAAGACCGAGCGGATGCGGTGGATCTGGGACGCCAGTTTTGCTGGAGGGTCTCTGGTCGCTGCATTCATGCAAGGCATGACCGTCGGCGCCCTAGTGGAGGGGTTGCCGATCACCAACGGTCAATACACGGGAGGCGAATTCGGCTGGTTCAGTGCTTTTGCAGTCCTCTGCGGCATCGGCTTATGTCTCGGCTATTCCCTGCTCGGTGCTTGCTGGCTGGTCAGGAAATGCGAGGGCGACGTCCGAGAGGAGGCCTATCGTCTGATCCCTTACCTGTCGGCTGGATTGCTCGCCTTCCTGGTCATCGTCTTCGTATACGCCCTGGCCGAAAATCTTCGGGTCATGCACCGATGGCTCGAGCGGCCATATCTGTTTTTCTTCCCGGCGATCGGTGTCATCGCAGCGCTCGTGGCGGCCGAGAGCGTTCGGAGTCGCCGGGATGAAGTGCCATACCACATGGTCGCGCTGATTTTCGCGGCCGCGTTCGGCACCCTGGCGATCTCGTTCTGGCCCTACATGATCCCATTTTCGATCACCATTGAGGAAGCCGCCGCACCCCATTCCAGTCTCGCCTTCATGTTTTGGGGAGAGGGTCTCTTCGTCTTCCCGCTGATGCTGATCTACACCGTGATCAGCTACACGGTCTTTAGAGGCAAGGTCAGACCAACGGCAGGGCATTATTGAGACAGAGGAGAAACGAGGAATGGCGGGAAATGTGGTCCAGGCGGAGGGATGCGGCCGATCGGTTTGGGCGGGGCCGAATGGAGCCGCATCCACAAACATCCCTGTGTAGACGAGCGGAGGCCCTCTTATGAATCACATTGCACGGTGGAGTGTTGCCCTAACGCTTCTGCTGTTTGGTGCAACGGTCGACATCGCCAAAGCGCAGAACGCCGGCACGCTAGCTGCAACTCCTGCGTCACCTTCCTTGAGCGTCGTCGATTACAACTTTATCGCCCAGGCAAATCTCGGCGCACCCTTCCAGGTCGATTCGGGCAGGCTCGCTGAAAAGAAGGCCACAACTGCTCATCTGCGCGACTACGCGCATCTGATGGTGGTGTCCCACATACCGGTCATCGACGACTTCAACGCGATCCTGCAGCAGAAGGACGTAGCCGCGCCGCCCAACACCCTGTTGCACGCCGCCTACGATACGATGATTGCCTCCCTTAAGGCAGAAAATGGGGCAGCATTCGACCGCGATTATGTAAACGGCCAAGTCGATTATCAGAAGGGAAATGTCAACTTCGAGGGCCGCGTGCATCCCAATGTACGCGCGAACTACCTTGCGAGCCCGCCGCTGGTCGTCGCCAAGGAGTACGAAGGCCGCATCGAGATGAACGACCGCATCGTCGATGCTTGCGCGATGCAGCTCGTGCTCGATCCGTGGCAGTTCGACGTGATCGTGACGACTAACCTGTTCGGCGACATCCTGTCCGACGAAATGGCGGGATTGGTGGGTGGGCTCGGCTTGGCGCCGGGGGCGAATATCGGCGCGGGCGCGGCGATTTTCGAGGCGGTGCACGGCTCGGCGCCGGACATCGCGGGCAAGGGAATCGCCGATCGCGTATCGTTGCTGCTCGCCGCCGGGCTGATGCTCGAACATGTCGGGCGACGCGACCTGGCGCAGCGTCTGCGGGACGCTATCGACCGCGTGATCAACCAAGACAACATCCGAACACGCGATATTGGCGGCCGCGCATCGACCCGCGAGTTCGCCGAAGCCGTCGCCCGACGTCTTTAGGCGACTGACTCTTGACCACGCCACCTTTAGCGGAAGCAGTGAGGCCGCCGCCAACGCGGTCTAGCGCTCAGATGCATTCAGATGTTTCAGTCTCAGCATAATCGTCTTGCCCGGCCTTGTGCCGGGCATCCACGGAAACCGGCAAGGCGTGTGACGCAGCTCGTGGATGGCCGGGCCAAGCCCGGCCACGACGATCGGGTGGAGCGTCTGTCTGGGTCGGAGCACTAGAGTTTCCTGAACTTTTAGGATGATAAGGAGCGTATCTAATGAATGGCGCCGACCTGCTCGTATCGGCACTGGAGAATGAGGGCGTAAAGCAGATCTTCGGGGTCCCCGGCGAAGAAAATCTCGACATCGTCGAAGCGCTGCGCCGCTCGACGATCAAGTTGGTGCTGACCCGCCATGAACAAGCGGCGGCATTCATGGCAGCCACGCACGGTCGGCTGACCGGCGAGGCTGGGGTCTGCCTTTCGACCCTTGGTCCTGGCGCGCTCAATCTGACGACGGGTGCGGCTTATGCACAGCTCGGGGCGATGCCGATGGTCGTGATCACGGGCCAGAAAGGCATTCTGAGCCGTAAACAGGCACGCTTTCAGGTCGTTGATGTCGTCTCGACGATGACGCCGCTGACCAAGATGGCGCATCAGATTATCAGCCCGATGACGATCCCCTCGATCGTGCGGGAGGCCTTCCGGGTCGCGCAGCAGGAGAGACCAGGCCCGGTTCACCTCGAGCTCCCAGAGGACATCGCGGCAGAGCAAGCGCCCGAGATTTCGCCAGTGCCGTCCCACCCGATCGTGCTGCCGGTCGCCCATCCTGCGGCGCTGGATCGAGCGGCCGGACTGATCGTCGAAGCCGAACGCCCCCTCATAATGCTGGGCGCGGCCGCGAGCCGTCCGCGTCTGGCGCCGGCCTTATCGGATTTCGTGAGGCGCCTGCAAATCCCGTTCTTCAATACGCAGATGGGCAAGGGCGCCGTCGCCGGCGGATCCGGGCTCTATATGGGCACCGCCGCGCTGTCCGAGCGCGACTACGTCCATGATGCGATCGATCGGGCCGATCTGATCATCTCGGTCGGCCACGATACGGTGGAAAAGCCGCCGTTCCTGATGGGCCCTGGCGGACCGAGAGTTCTGCATGTGGGCTATCTTCCTGCCACGGTCGAGGAAGTGTACTTCCCGCATGCGGAGCTGATCGGCGATGTCGGTCCAAGTGTCGCGCTGCTGGCCGACCGCCTCGAAGGCAGGCTGCCGAGGGCAGGGACGCTGTTGCCGCTGCGCGAGCAGATCCTCGCGCGCTTAGGCGAACGAGCGGAGGAAAGCCGCTATCCGCTGACGCCGCAGCGCATCGTGCACGATGTGCGGCAGGTGATGCCGGAGGAGGGCATCGTCTGTCTGGACAACGGCATGTACAAGATCTGGTTCGCCCGCAACTACCGCACCCGGGTTGCGAACACGCTCCTGCTCGACAACGCGCTCGCGACGATGGGGGCCGGGCTGCCCTCTGCCATGATGGCCGCGATGCTCTATCCGACGCGACGGGTGCTGGCGGTATGCGGGGACGGTGGGTTCATGATGAACTCACAGGAACTGGAGACGGCGACGCGCCTCGGGCTCAATCTGGTCGTGCTAATCCTAGAGGACAATGCGTACGGGATGATCCGCTGGAAGCAAGCGGCAGACGGCTTTCCCGATTTCGGCATGACCTTTGGCAACCCCGACTTCGTCGCCTACGCCAAGGCCTTCGGCGTCAGAGGCAGCCGGGTGGAGAGCGCCGACGGTCTGGTGCCGACGCTCGAAGCCGCCTTTGGCGGCGGTGGGGTCCATCTCGTCACCGTACCGATCGATTATTCGGAGAACATGCGGGTCCTGGTCGACGAGTTGCGCACCCACGGCTCAAAGAACCGAGGGCGGTCATGATCGAGATCGTTCGGGCGAGCGGGCTGCTTGATTGCTAACCGTCCTTCGCGGCAGGCTCAGATCGACACCGGGGCAATATTGAAGGAGCGGCATATGCGCATCGGGCTCTTCATTCCTTGCTACATCGATGCCTTCTTTCCGGAGGTCGGCATTGCGACCCTGGAGCTGCTGGAGCGGTTCGGCCACGAGGTCGTGTATCCGCGCGACCAGACTTGTTGCGGACAGCCGATGGCGAATAGCGGGTTCAATGCCGAATGCGCCGACACCGAGGCGCTGTTCGTGCGCAATTTCTCCGGCTTCGATTACGTCGTCGCGCCCTCGGGCAGCTGCGTCCACCATGTGCGCGACAATTTCGACGCAATCGAGCAGACCGACGAGGTCAAGGAGGTGCGGGCCCGCACCTGCGAGATCGTCGAGTTCCTGCACGACATCCTAAAGGTCGACGCGTTTCCATGGGCCCGGTTTCCGCATCGCGTCGGGCTGCACAACAGCTGCGGCACCCTGCGCCGACTGAAGCACGCCACACCCTCCGAGCTGCACGAGCCGTTCTACTCCAAGCCGATGGACCTGCTCTCGAAGGTCGAGGGGATCGAGTTCGTTACCCCGGCGCGACCGGACGAATGCTGTGGCTTTGGCGGCACCTTCTCGGTCTTCGAGGAGGTCGTCTCCACCAAGATGGGCTACGACAAGGTCAGCGATCACGCCCGGGCCGGCGCCGAATACATCGTGTCAGCCGACACCTCGTGCCTGATGCATCAGCAAGGCTGCGCCGAGCGCATCGGCGTGCCGATCAAATTCATCCATATCGCCCAGATCTTGAATGGAGCGAGCGCATGAGCACCCCTCCCGTCATGCTGCATCCCGAGCTGCTGGCTGCCGACGACACCCATGCCATCGTCCGCGACGACCGGCGCCTCGATCACGCCGAAGCAGCCTCGAAGCCGCTGCGCTCCCGGCCCGAGCCGCAGCCGCGCGGCGCCAAAATCCACGGCAGCCGGCCGGTCGACCAGGCGGAAGCGGCTGCGCGCTTTATTGCAGCACCCGAGCACGAGAAAATGCATGACGAGCGGCTGTGGGATCTGCGGCAGAAGCGCGACCGCGAGATGCACGGGATTCCCGAATGGGAGGAGCTGCGCTCGCTCGCCTCGGCGATCAAGGAGCACACGCTCACCCATCTCGACGAGTATCTGGAACAGTTCGAGGCCAATGCGCGCTCGCACGGCGTCCATGTGCATTGGGCGCACGACGCTGCCGAGCACAACCGCATCGTCCACGGCATCCTGAGCGATCACGGCGCGAAGTCGCTGATCAAGAGCAAGTCGATGCTGACCGAGGAGTGCGGCTTTCGGCCTTACATGGCGTCGGTCGGCATCGAGGTGATCGAAACCGATCTCGGAGAGCGCATCCAGCAGCTCGACAATGAAGACCCGAGCCATGTCGTCGTACCCGCCGTGCACAAGCTCAGGACAGACGTGGCGGAGGTATTCGCCAGGACGATAGGTACCGACCCGGCAAACAGCGACGTTCATTATCTGGCGGAAGCTCAGCGCGAGGCGACACGCCCGCTGATCCTCGCGGCCGACGCCGGCATGACCGGCTGCAATTTCGCGGTCGCCGAGACCGGCACCTTTGTTGTCTGCACCAACGAGGGCAACGCCGACCTCTCGGCCAATGTGCCGAAACTGCACATTGCCTCTATCGGCATCGAGAAGATCATCCCGCGTCTCGAACACCTGGCGGTGTTTATCCGCCTGCTGTCGCGCAGCGCATTGGGCTCACCCGTCACGCAGTACACCTCCCATTTTCGCGGGCCCCGAGCCGGCGGTGAGATGCATGTGGTGCTGGTGGACAACGGCCGGTCCGAGCGCCTCGGCATGGAGGAGTTCTGGACCTCGCTCAAATGCATCCGCTGCGGCGCCTGCATGAACACTTGCCCGGTTTACCGGCGCAGCGGTGGGCTCAGCTACGGCGCCACTTATTCCGGCCCGATCGGCCTGATCATCGACCCGACCTTCAATCAGCGAAAATACAGCAACCTGCCGTTCGCTTCGACATTGAACGGCAGCTGCACCAATGTCTGTCCGGTTAAGATCAACATCCACGAGCAGATCTATGCGTGGCGGCGGGTGCTCGTCGAGCGGCACGAGACCCCGCTGGCCAAGCGCGCCGCGATGAAGGCTGCCGGCGAGCTGCTGTCGCGGCCCGCCGCCTATCGTGCCGCAATCGCTGCCGCCGACGTGGCGCTGGCTCACCTGCCGCGCTTCGTCATCTACAACGGCCTCAATGCCTGGGGCAGACACCGGGAAGTGCCGCACCCGCCCAAACAGACCTTTCATAGCTGGTATCAAGCCAATCGCGGAGGCAAACCATGAGCAGCCGCGACGATATCCTCGCGTCGATCCGGGCAAATCTGCCGCGAGTGGATCGGCCGCTGCCGGATGTTCCGCTGTTCGACGATGACCCGCCGGCATCGCTGCTCGCTGCCTTCAAAGACAGTCTGCACCGCATGGGAGGGGTGTTTCTCGATCCGCCTGCCTCGGGCGACCTTTTGGAGCCGGTCCGCGAGAAGATCGCCGGCGCCAAGATCGTGTGCTCGACGGTGCCGGAGATCGCGGGCAACCGCGACATCGCCGGTGTCAGCACGCCGCAGGATTTGGCGGATGTCGATTTCGCCATCGTCCGCGCCTCCTTCGCCGTCGCCGAGACCGGCTCGGTGCTACTGAGCGACGCCGATCTACAGGTCAACGCGGTCGCCTATCTCGCGCAGCACCTGATCGTATTGCTCGATCCCGCCGACATTGTCGTCAATCTGCACCACGCCTATCGCCGGCCCGAATTCCACGACAGGCACTATGTCTCGTTTCACACCGGCCCCTCTGCGACCGCGGACATCGAAGGTGTGCTAATCCATGGCGCACAGGGGGTGCGCTCACTCTCGGTGCTGCCGGTTGCGCGGGAGGCTGAAAACACCGCCCACTGACGCCAATGGAACTCTTGGGAGAGCGGAGGCATTCATCCGCAGCCAGCCTTACGAGCCGAAGTATCAAACGCTCGCGTAAGACGAAGAAGACCTTGTACCCCGTGGGGCGCGTTGAGCAGGTCGTCAGGTCGCGGAACGGTCAAAAGTTGACGACGACATTCACCCCGATCGCCAGTGCATCCCGGGTGGCCCTGTTGCCGCTGGGATTGATAATGTACTGCAGGTCGGGCCGTAAGAGCAACCCAGGCATCACGGCGCATCCGTACATCAACTCCAGGGTCATCTCGTCGTCCTGCACGGCGACCGACGGGCTCGTCGCCGCGCGAACTTGCTCCGCGGGCCGCAGGTCGCCGCTGTAAGAGCCGTATACCACCCCGAATCCCGCAAAATCATGGGGACGGCTCGGCAGGACGCCATAGGCTACCAGCCCGGCGTCAACGAAGTACGGCACTTTGTTCACGCGCTGGTCCGGGGCCCAGTTGAACGCCGCGAAAATGCCCAGATGCCGGTTTTCCCCCGCGCCACCCCACCGCAAGATCGCCTGGTCGCCCAGGACGTAGAAGCCGGAGTTGCCCGCCTCGGTCTTGGCGGCGAGCCCGCCTGCGAGGCCGGAGTCGAAAGCCTCGAAGGTGCCGCCGTTGAAGTACGCCCCGAATTTCAGGTTGGTGGGGAGACCCGTAGCCTCTTTGCCATAATTCGGGCGGAACCCAAACTCGCTAATGACAAACGGCGGACCTTTTAAGGAAAAATCTACCCCGTGGCTGTTGGGCTCTTTCAGTGCCGGGTCGCCATTGTAGACGCCGGTCATCACGTAGAACTGATCGACCGGCTCGAACTTGATTCGTGCTCCCCAGGTGGCAAACGGGTAACCAAAAGCCCCTGGGGCGTTCAAGAAGGGGCCCAGCGGGACCAGGTCGAAGCCGACCGAAGTGAATGCCTTGAAGTACTCTGAGGCCAAGAATTCGTCGCCGTAAACGCTGTTGATCGTCAGTCGTCCGAGGCGGATGCTAAGGATCTCGTCGAACAGCGACTGTGTGTACGAAAGGTACGTCAGCCGCGAACTGGCGGGGGCCCCCGCGGCCGCGAGCTGGATCGGGAAATTGTTGCCGACATACGTCGTGGAGAGGTCGGTGCCCGAGCTGTTCGCAAAGCCGACGTGAAACTGCCCGCCAGGCCAGCCGAGGAGCTTGTCGGTCTCCAAGGTGACGTCGAGAGCGAGAAGGTTGAACTGGGCAAAGCCGCGCTGCCGCCCGCCGATCACGTTGCCGAATGGGTCAAGGATGAAGAGGAGGGTCGGCTCGATACCTAGTTTCGCGAGTTCCGAGCGCTCGCCCAGCCAGTCCCCGAACAGGTATTTCTCGCGGAACTCCTGGCTCTCCTCGGCAGTAGGGGGAGGGAACGGAGACTTGAACAAGTGGTTCGGGTACTCACCCGGTCGCAATGGGGCTAGCTGCTCTGGCGCATCGTCTTGTGCCGATGGAGCGGGTTCGGAATGAGCCGCAACGGTGACAGCGAAACCAGCCCAGAAGACCGCGCAAACCCCAAATCGGACGTACGGGCTCATGGGATCGTCTCCGGGCTCTTCTTGGATTGCCGGCGATCCAGTCGGCCGCAGTCGTGCCGGCGGCGCGAGCAACCTCTTCCAAGGCATCATACGATACGTCAGCGAGTTCCGCTGATCGACTCATGGTTTCAGCTTACAGCAAGCGTAGGGCGGAGAAGCGCGCATTCCGCCTTTCTTCAACGTGGCGCCTCTCCTTATTTTACCCATTTTCACCCGGTTTAACTTCCTCAATTGTAGAATTTTGACTAAATCACTGACGGCGCAGCTTAGCGGGGAGATAACAAATGGCAAAAATGATGCAGGCGGCGGTTGCTGAGCATGGCGGCATCGATGGGCGCATCGTGCTGCCCATGACATGACGCTCCACGAGCCAGCTGCATCCACAAGAGCAGCCGGCAACCCGACCCACTGAAGCTTATGGAACTCGAAGAGCCTCTTCTGCGACATCCCGAAGCATTCCCCGTCGCGAAGTACGACAAGCTCACTGCTTGGGATGTCGTCTATTCGCTGAACATGGCGATCGCGTGTCTGATCACCTATTGGATCATCACCTACCTGCTCTCCGGGTTTGTCGACCAGGCCTCAGACTTCCTGGGAGGGATGTGGGCTGTCGTTGCCGTTGTTTTCGTCTTCAGGGACACCCGTGCGCGCGCCCTGTCTTCGGGAATAGCGCGGCTTATAGCAACCTGCGTCAGCTTTGCGCTGTGCCTGCCGTACTTCTTGATCTTCCCGTTTACGCCTGTGGGCTTGGCAGCACTGCTCGGCATCGGCACGCTGATAATGGCGGCATTAGGTCGGCGTGGCGACATCGTGACAACGGGGATAACGACCACCGTTGTAATGGTGGTTGTGGCAATGAACCCTCAAGACGCTTGGCAGCAACCACTGCTGCGGCTCGTCGACACCGTGGTCGGGATCGCCCTCGGTGTCACATGTAAATGGTTCGGTTCGTATCTGTTTTATTTGGGAGAGCAGCGCTATGCCCGAAGTTCGTAGAGAGACCGACAGCCTCGGCGTCGTGGAGGTGCCGGCTGACAAGCTGTGGGGGGCGCAGACACAGCGCTCGCTGGAGCATTTCAGCATCGGCCAGGACCTGATCCCGCGGGAGATGATCGCCGCCTACGCAATCTTGAAGAAAGCGGCGGCCAACGCCAACCACGCGGGTGGGCGGCTGGACGACGTGGCTCACAGGCTAATCGTGCAGGCCTGCGACGAGATCCTGGCAGGGCAGCACCACGACATGTTCCCACTGCATGTGTGGATGACCGGCAGCGGCACGCAGTTCAACATGAACGTCAACGAGGTCATCTCAAACCGCTGTTGCCTACTTGCGGGTACGGCGCTGGGCAGCAAGGCTCCGGTGCACCCCAACGACCACGTGAACATGTCGCAATCGTCGAACGACACGTTCCCGTCGGCGATGTACATTGCCGCCGCGGTGAACGTGACGGGGCGGCTGCTGCCGGCCGTCACTGGCCTGCGCGACGCCATTGCGGCGAAGGCCGAGGAATGGAAAGACATCGTAAAGATCGGCCGGACCCATATGCAGGACGCCACGCCGATCACGCTGGGGCAGGAATGGTCCGGCTACGCCGGAATGCTCGGCGACGATATAGAGCGGATCGAGGACGCGCTGAAGGGCGTTTACCGGCTGGCGCTCGGCGGCACCGCGGTGGGCACCGGCATCAATGCGGCCCCCGGCTTTGCCGAAGCGGCGGCGGCGGAGATCGCGAAACTCACCGGGTTGCCGTTCGTCAGCGCACCGAACAAGTTCACCGTGCAGGGAGCGCACGATGCGCTGGTGCAGCTGTCTGGAACATTGCGCACCTTGGCGGTGTCGCTCTACAAGATCGCCAATGACATCCGCCTGATGTCCTGCGGCCCGCGCGCCGGGTTTGCGGAATTGCAGATCCCCGAGAACGAGCCCGGCTCCTCGATCATGCCGGGCAAGGTGAACCCCACCCAGGCCGAGGCGCTGACCATGATCGCCGCGCAGGTGATGGCCAACGACGTGGCGGTCGGCTTTGGGGGGGCGGGCGGCTATCTGGAGATGAACGTCTACAAGCCGTTGATGATCTTCAACATTACGCACTCGATCACGCTGCTTAGCGACGGGTGCGCAAACTTCCGCAAGTTCCTGATCGAGGGCACCAAGCCGAACCTAAATAAGATCAAGGAGTATGTCGATCGCTCCCTGATGCTGGTGACGGCGCTCTCGCCGGTCATTGGCTACGACAAAGCGTCAAAAATCGCCCACTACGCGATGGACAACGACCTGACGCTGAAGGACGCCGCGCTGAGGTTGGGATTCGTGACGGAGGAGCTGTTCGACCGGGTCGTCGATCCCGCGAAAATGGTCAAGCCCTACGTGGCCGGGGACCCAATTAAGTGAAAGTAGCGACGCATATCTGCACTGATACCCCAGAGGAGGAGAAACCAATGTCTGCTTCCAATACTGCTACTAGCAAACGCGGCATCGACCTTCTGCACGACCCCAGGGTCAACAAATCCACTGGCTTCACGGAGGCCGAGCGGCAGGCGATGGGGCTGGTCGGGCTGGTTCCCGATGTGACGGAGTCGATCGAGACTCAGCTCAGTCGTGTCTTGCTGCAGCTCAAGGGCAAGGCCACCGATCTCGATCGGTTCATCCACCTGATGAATTTGCTCGAGACCAACCAGACGCTCTTCTATCGCACCTTGATGTCGGACCCGGCCCGCTTTCTCTATATCGTGTACGACCCGACGATCGGCGAGGCTTGCCTGAAGTTTGACGAGATCTTCCGGCGCCCAGCCGGAATGTATCTGTCAATCAGCCGAAAGGGGCACGTCAAGGAGGTACTGCGCAACTGGCCGGTCAAAGATGTGCGTGTCATTTGCGTCACCAACTCCGGCCGCATCCTTGGCCTCGGCGACCTGGGCGCCAACGGCATGGGCATTCCGATCGGCAAGCTGCAGCTTTACACCGCGGCGGCGGGCGTGCCGCCCGAGGGACTGCTGCCGATGTACCTCGATTCCGGGACGAACAACGAGACCTATCTCCACGATCCGCTCTACCTCGGCCTGCGGCAGCATCGCCCCTCGACCGCGGAGCTTTACGCCTTCGTCGACGAGTTCGTGGAGGCGGTTCAGGAGGTCTTCCCGAATTGCTGCATCCACTTCGAGGACTGGACCGGGACAGATGCGATTGCCTTGCTTGCCCGCTACCGCGACGAGGTTTGCTCCTACAATGACGACATCCAGGGCACGGGCGGCGTCACGCTCGCCGGGCTGATCAACTCGCTCAAGATTACCGGCGGCGAGCTCAAGGAGCAGCGGGTCCTCTTTCTCGGCGCCGGCTCCGCCGCCATCGGCCTCGCCGACCTGATTGTCTCCGCGCAGGTTCAGCAGGGTGTCGCGCCCGAGTTGGCCCGGCAACGGATCCGGATGTTCGATACCCAGGGACTGGTGGTTGCGGGGCGTCCCGGCCTTGCCGCGCACAAGCTGCCCTACGCGCACAGGCTGCCGCCAAGCAAACCCTTCAACCATCTTGACCTGGCGAGCGAGTGCCCGCAGATCGTCGCCGCTGTCGAGGATTTCAAGCCGACGGCGCTGATCGGCGTCAGCACCGTGGGCAGACTGTTCTCGCGGGAGGTCGTCGAAGCGATGTCGCGCCTCAACGAGCGGCCAATCATCTTTGCCCTCTCCAATCCGATCGAAAAACACGAATGTCTGCCCGAGCAGGCCTATGCCTGGTCTGGGGGCAAGGCGGTCTATGCCGGCGGCGTGCAGTTCCCGCCGGTTCACTTCGACGGCCAGACGTTCCTGCCGTCGCAGGCCAACAATCTCTATATCTTCCCCGCCGTCGGCATGGCGATCTACGCCACGAATGCGAAGCGCGTGACCGATGAAATGTTCATTGAGGCGGCACACGCCGTCGCCGACCAGGTAACCTCCGACCAGTTGAAGCTTGGGATGCTGTTCCCGCCACAGTCGAACATCATGGAGGTCGAAGTCCAGACCGCCGCGCGCGTAGCCAAGCTCGTCTTCGATGCTGGCCTGGCCCGCGTGGATCGTCCGGCCAATATGGAGACATTCATTCGGCGGCACCTCTACAAGCCTGAGTATCAACCACTCGCGTGACTCGACTAACCAGCTAACCTGCGTAACGCCCGCTTCCCTGCCAGCGAGGGCCTCATGACCGCTTCGACCGCCGATACGACTCAACCTTTCGGACCCGCCGAATTCGTCATTAGACGTGTTGGAGTAGTCGGTCTCGGCCATATGGGACACGCATTTGCCGTCAATCTCGTTGAAGACGGTCATCAGGTGTTCGTCTATGACCGAGACCCCAAGCGGGCGGCGGCGCTGGCCGGCGCTCGCGCTGCCGCACAGCTCGCCGATCTTGCCGCCTGCGATGTGGTGGTGACGTCGCTTCCCGATGACGATGCGCTTGCCGCAGTCGCGCTCGGGCCGGAGGGGCTGGTGGGCGTTCTCGCCCCGGGTGCGGTCCACATTTCCACGAGCACGGTCAGCCCGGCGATTTCCCGCCGCGTCGCCGAGGAACATGCGCGCCATCGTCAGGATTATATCGCCGCACCTGTGCTCGGGAATCCGGACTTCGCGCGGGAACGGAAGCTCTTCGTGCTCGCCGCAGGCCCGCCCACCGCATTGGAAAAGGTTCGTCCATTGCTCGAGCGCCTCGGCCAGCGGCTCTTCGTTATCGGCGAAGACGCCGCGATGGCGAATCTTTTCAAGCTCGCCGCCAACGTGCTCACTGCGACGACGCTTGAGTGCATGGGCGAGGTGTTGGCGCTATTGCGAAAGGGCGGGGTTGACCGCCACCTCGCCTACGATGTCCTGACGAATTCGCTGTTCGATTCCCGGGTCCACAAGACCTACGGCGGGAAGATTGTCGATGAGCGCTACAGCCCGCCGGGGATGGCTGCGCAGCTCGCCATCAAGGACCTACGGCTCGCATTGGCTGAAGCAGAACGCACCGCTGTGCCGATGCCCGCGGCGAGCCTTGTCCACGACCGCCTCGTAGGAATGGTCGCGCGCGGGTGGGCCGAGCTGGACTGGTCGGCCCTCGGTCTGCTCGCGGCCGTCGATGCAGGCCTAAACGACGGTCGCTGAAGACCGATGCTACATCACGATCAGCACGATACCATGCTCAAGGATCCGCCCCCTCGCGCGGACGTTGGCCGGCCCGGCCAGTCTCCCGTCGACGCGCACGAGACGGCGGCGATGCGCCCGAACGAGCCCCTTGGTGACGAGGCCCTGCATCGGATTGTCGTGGTCGGCGGCGGCGCGGCCGGGCTGGAGCTCGCCACCCGGCTCGGCGACCGCCTCGGCCGGCGGCGCTCTTCATCGAAGCTTGGGGCGCGCGTCACACTGATCGAGTGCGCACGGACACATCTCTGGAAGCCGATGCTGCATGAAGTGGCGGCGGGCAGCATGGATCCCGGCGAGTACGAAGTGAACTACCTCGCCCAAGCACACTGGCACCACTTCCGTTACCGCTTAGGCGAGATGATCGGCCTCGATCGCGCCGCCAAGGAGCTGCGCCTCGCCGCCACCTTCGATGACGAGGGGCGTGAGATCACGCCGCCGCGGTCGGTCGGGTACGACATGCTGGTGATCGCTATCGGCAGCGTGACCAACGATTTCGGCATACCAGGCGTCGCCGAGCACGCGGTGCCGCTGGAGACCCCGGCGCAGGCGGCGCGCTTCAATCGGCGTTTGGTGAATGCCTGCATCCGCGCGCAGACGCAAGACGGTCCGGTGCGCCCCGGCCAGCTCCACGTAGCGATTGTCGGCGCCGGCGCAACCGGTGCTGAGCTGGCCGCCGAGTTACATCGCACCGCGCGCGAAGTCGTTGCCTACGGGCTCGATCGCATCGATCCGCAGCGCGACATCCGCATTGTGCTGATCGAGGCTGCCGACCGCATCCTCCCCGGTCTGCCGGAGCGCATCTCCGAGGTGACGCGCCGCTTGCTCGACGGGATGGGCGTGGAGGTCCATACCGGCGCAAAGGTCACTGAAGTGACGGCGGACGGCCTGCAGTTGGCCAACGGCTCGTTCGTCGCCTCGGAACTCGTGGTGTGGGCGGCCGGCGTCAAGGCCCCGGAGCTGTTAAAGCACCTCGATGGGCTGGAGGTGAACCGCATCAACCAGCTCGTGGTCGAGCCGACATTGCAGACCACGCGCGATCCCGATATCTTCGCGATCGGCGACTGCGCCGCCTGTCCGCGCCGAGGCGAGTCGACTCCGGTGCCGCCGCGCGCGCAGGCCGCGCACCAGGAGGCCGCGCATATGGTGCGTCAGATCGAGCGCCGACTGCGCGGCGAGCCCTTGCTCCCCTACACATACCGGGATTTCGGCTCGCTCGTATCACTCGGCAAACACACCACAGTGGGAAGCCTGATGGGTTTCCTCCTCGGCCGGGGTATGTTCATCGAGGGTCTGTTTGCGCGGTTGATGTACCGCTCGCTGCGCATGCTGCACGAGCGCGCGCTGCACGGTACCCCAAGTGCCGTGCTAGGCACGCTCTCGCGCGCTCTGTCGCGGCGCACCGGCCCGCAGGTGAAATTGCATTGAGCCGCGCCCGATGGCGCCGAACGGAGCGATGACATGAATGATCAGACTCATCCCGAACTACACGAGACCCCGATCGGCATTCGCGCGACCGGATTGCGCCGCGAGAACCGACTCGATGGGCGAGATCGAGGTGCCCGCCGACCGCTATGGGGGGCGCAGACGCAGCGCAGCCTGGTGCATTTCTCGATCAGCGACGACCGAATGCCGAAGCGAGTCTATCACGCCTACGGTTACGTCAAGAAGGCGGCGGCATAGATCAATGCCGCGGCCGGCCGGCTGCCGCAGTGGAAGGCGGACGCGATCGTGTGCGCCGCCGACGAGGCGATCAAGGGCCTGCTCGACGAGCATTTTCCGCTCTATATCTGGCAGAATATCTGGCAGACAGGTTCGGGCACCCAGTCGAACATGAATGTCAACGAGGTGTTGTCGAACCGCGCGATCCAACTGCTCGGTGGCAAAATCGGCAGCAAAGAGCCGGTGCATCCGAACGACGACGTCAATATGGGCCAGTCATCCAACGATACCTTCCCGACCGCGGTGCACATCGCCGCGGTAATGGAACTGGAGGAGCATCTGCTGCCGCATGCCGAGGCATTGGCCGCCGCGATCGAGGCCAAGGCCAATGAATGGATGGATATTGTCAAGACCGGCCGCACTCATCTGATGGACGCAGTGCCGTTAACCGTAGGCCAGGAATGGTCGGGCTGGGCATACCAGCTCCGCGATTCGCTCGACCGCCTAAGCGCCTCTGAGGCAGGGTTGTTCGAGCGGGCGGCGGGCGGCACGGCGGTCGACACTGGGCTCAACGCGCCGCCTGGCTTCCGCCGCGAAATCGCCGAGAAGATTGCCGAGCTGACCGGTTACCCGTTCGTCACTGCGCCAAACAAATTTGCCGCGCAGGGCTCGTTCGGCGCGGTGGTTGCGGCGATGGCGGCGGTGCGCGGGCTCGCTGTCGCGCTGATGAAGATCGCTAACGACATGCGCTGGTCGGCCTCGGGCCCGCGCTGCGGCCTTGGCGAACTGTTGTTGCCGGAAAACGGGCTCCTCGATCATGCCGAGCAAGGTCAACCCGACCCGGCAGGGGGCGATGGTCATGGTCTGCATCCAGGTGATCGGCGAGGACAATGCCATCGCCTTCGCCTGCAGCCAGGGGAATTTCGAGCTCAACGCGATGCGCCCGATCATCACTCAGCCCGATGATCGGCTACGACAAGGCGTCCGCGATCGCCCACAAGGCCAACGACGAGGACCTGACCCTAAAGGAGGCGGCACTCGCGTCCGGCAACATCGATGAAAAGCGTTTTGACGAGATCGTCGACCCAAAGAAGATGGTTGGGCACGGTCTCGCCGGCAGCTGATCCGCTCGTTTTCTGCCGGCGGCCGACAATGGCAAAAACAGCTTTCGATCGTTCCCCGGATATCCTCCCCTGGAGAAGCTCGTCGGTACCATCTGCCTCAATGGTCGACGATCACGAGATTAGGGAGCTGACGATACCGCCCTCCCGGGCGGATCGGCGGCGATCCGGGGCGGTCGTCGCGATCGTCATAGTCCTGACCGGCATCGCCGCAGGTCTGAGCGCCATGCTGCTCGGATTGCTTCTACACTTTATCCAACACGTTGCCTATGACTACAGCCTCGATGCCGTGGTGAGCCCGGAAAGCTTCCTTCAGGGTGTTACCGCTGCCCCGCCGATACGCCGGGTTACTACGTTGACGATCTGCGGCGCCGTCGCTGGCATTGGTTGGTGGGCCGTCTACCGCTTCGGGCGGCCGCTGGTCAGCATAAAGGCGGCGGTCGGCAAGGACGTTCCTGGCCCGCGCATGCCCTTCCTCGCCACTATGGCGCATGTCTTCTTGCAGATTGTCACGGTGGCACTGGGTTCACCTCTCGGCCGCGAGGTCGCGCCGCGCGAGATGGGCGCGGTGCTGGCGACTTGGCTTTCGTCTCGCGTCGGGCTTACCGCGGAAGAGAGGCGGATCTTGATCGCCTGCGGCGCCGGCGCAGGGCTCGCCGCCATCTACAATGTTCCGCTTGGCGGCGTCCTCTTCATCCTCGAGGTCCTGCTCGGGACCTTCGCATTAAGAGCCTTGGTCCCGGCCATCGTTACGTCGGTCGTCGCCACGATGGTCGCTTGGATAGGTTTCGGTGATGTCCCGCAATACATGGTGCCGCATCTCGAGATCAGCCCATCTCTGATCGCCTGGTCGATCGTCGCCGGACCGGTTTTCGGCGTTGCGGCATATGGGTTCAGAGCCGTTACGCGCGCCGCCACAGCGCATACGCCACGAGGCTGGCATAGAGTGCCATGGTGTCTCGCGGTCTTCTTCGGCATCGGCCTGCTCGCGACGCTGTTCCCGCAACTCCCGGGAAACGGCAAAGGACCCTCGCAGCTCGGATTTGACGGCGGTCTCGGCGTCAAGCTAGCCGTGAGCCTGCTGGCGCTGAAGGCACTTGCGATAACGGCAAGCATCCGCGCTGGCGCCGCGGGCGGCGTGCTCACGCCAAGCCTGACCCTCGGTGCGCTGTTGGCGACCATCCTCGGCTATCTTTGGAACCTCGTTTTCCCGAGCGTTCCGACAGCTGCCTTCGCGATCGTGGGCGCCGCTGCGTTTCTGGCGTCCTCGATGAATATGCCGCTGACGGCGATCGCGCTTGCTATCGAGTTCACCCGGGTCGGCCAGGATTTCTGGGTGCCTATATTTCTCGCCGTTGCGGCCTCCGTCGCTTCGCTCCACGCCTGCGTGAGGCGAGAGGCGAACGCTCCGGCAGAGCCCCGGTAATCAGCTCTCCGGCATTCGAGCCGGCGCCAATCGGCGGTCCGTCTTCTTTCCGCCAGCCCTGATCCCGGACGCGTTGAGGTTGCAAGTCCGCGTCGCGAACCGCCGCCTCACTCAAATGAGCCGCCTTCTCCCGACGATGGCGGAGGGGCTCGTTGCGCTGTTCTCGAATGTGGCCGATCCCCACGATGAGCTTTCCCTGGGCCTTCTCTGTTACGCGGATTCGGCTCCCTGTTCGGTCGATTTATTTCCCTGTTCGGTCGTGTAGGGAATTCGCCATCTAAGTTACAACAATAACAATTACTTGGCGGCCCCGGATTGATCCCGAAGCGGGGTGAAAACACGTTTTTCGCAGTATCTTCCCGCCGAGCAGCGAAGTCGAAGGGCGGGGCTAATCCGATCGCCTGCGGCGGCAAGGTCCTGCGTTGTCGGGCGGGCACATTGCTAGAGCTGCCCGCCACAGGCCTCGAAATGCAGGTGGGCACGCGCGTGACTATGGCGGAGGGCCTCGTCGCGCACTTCGCGAATGTGCGTACAATAAAGAGCCCCGGGAAGGTCGGGCCTGGTTGAACTAAAAGTCGAGGGTTCGGCCGGCTTCCGGTGACGGCACCGCCAGATCGGGTCAATTGTCGAACGGTTGGCCTCTGTGAACAGGAGTGCCCGCCGCCCGGGCGGAGGATATAATCAGCATGGCCGAACAGTCGCTGCCCACGGGTCACGACGCACCTTGCCGCCGCCCGTCAGGAGCCCCTATTACGGGCGCAGGACGAGTCCTTCCTGGGCCACTATGGTGCCGGGCCGAGCGATCGCCGCGTCGGCAGCGACCTGGTCCATGAAGTCGTCGTCGTGACCCGGGTCGTGGTGGAATATCACCAGGACGTTTACGCCCGCCGCATTGGCAAGGCGCACGCCCTCCTCCCAAGTCGAATGGCCCCAATCCCGGTGGGCAACGAATTCGGCGTCGGTATAGGAGGCGTCGTAGATCATCACGTCGGCGCCGTCGATCAGCTTTAGAACATTGGAATCGAGGCCATCCGGTCGGTGCTCGGTATCGGTAATATAGGCTACGATCTTGCCGTCATACTCGACGCGGTAGCCGGTGGCATCGTTTGGATGGTTGAGCGGGCCGGTTATGAGACGAATACCGGGGTGCGGGACCAGAACCTCGCCCGCGGTAAAATCGATAAAGTCGATCTTGGCGGTGAAGATCCCCATCGGGATCGGGAACAGCGGCGCGATCATCATGTTGTTGAGCACCGCTTCGATGCCTTTGCCGTTCAGGTGACCGGCCCAGATCCGTATTCTGCTCTGCGCATCGTAGCATGGGGCAAAGAACGGCAATCCGCAGATATGGTCGAAATGAGTATGACTGTAGAACAGGTCCAGCTCGGCCGGCCGACCGCTGCTCGTCAGCTCGTTGCCCAGCAAGCGCAGCCCGGTTCCGCCGTCGAAGACCATCAGGTGCCCCCCGCAGCGGATCTCCACGCACGAGGTGTTGCCCCCGTAACGGACGGTATCGGGCCCTGGGCAGGCGATGCTGCCGCGTACACCCCAAAACCGTACCGTGTAATCCGAATGGACCAAGGTCCAACTCCGTCGTGTTGCTGCACTATATCGTCGAGATTCGGGCAAAAGCTATACAGGCGGGCCCCCTTCACCCGGCCGATCGCGAAATTTTTGAGGGTCTTTCTCTAAACCCGCCGTTAACCGATGCCGCGCTATCAAGGCCTCACCGCTCACTCAGACAGAGAGTTCCCCGATGTCCGAGGCCGATTACGAAGCTGCGGTTGCCGCGTACCTTCGCACCAAGGGTGTCACACGGTGCCCGACGGTGTGTGCCGTTCCAACCCAGGCCACCGTCGCCGAGGCGGACCGTGCCGCTTATCGCGACTATGTTGCGGCAAAAGAAGCTGCGCGGCTCGAAAAGCTGAAATCGCTCCAGCAGATCCTGCATCTCTCGCCACCGCCGCCTATGTAACGCTAACTCCCCTTCCGGCGGCGCGACCAAGTCGCGTGATGCGCCGATGAAGTAGAGGGAGCGTTCGGCCGGAAGGGCGACCCGATGGGCGTTCGCGAGGTTTCGGTCCGTTGCTGCATCGTCGGAGGGGGCCCCGCCGGGATGATGCTGGCATTGTTATTGGCCCGAGCCGGGATCGCTGTCCTGGTTCTCGAAAAGCATGCCGACTTCCTGCGCGACTTCCGCGGCGATACGATCCACCCGTCGACGCTCGAGGTCATGCATGAGCTCGGCGTCCTCGAGGAATTCCTGCAGCGACCCCATCAGGAATTGCGCACGCTCGGGGCACAGATCGGCGACACCTTTCTGCAGGTCGCCGATTTTGCGCATCTGCCGACCCATTGCCAGTTCATCGCCTTGATGCCGCAATGGGATTTCCTGAGCTTTATCGCCGAGCAGGCAAAACGCTATCCGCGTTTCCGGCTCGAGATGCAAGCTGAGGCAACCGCTCTGACCGAGGAGAGCGGACGCGTGACCGGACTGCGCGCCGAGACCCCGCAGGGCAGCCTGACCGTTCGCGCCGATCTGGTCGTTGGTGCCGACGGGCGCCATTCGATAATGCGCGAAAAAGCAGGCCTCGAGGTCGCCGATCTCGGCGCTCCGATGGACGTTTTGTGGATGCGCCTGTCGCGGCGTCCGACCGATCCAGGACAAACCTTGGGCCGGGTCGATGCCGGCAGGATCTTCGTGATGCTCAATCGCGAGGACTATTGGCAATGTGCGTATGTGATCCCGAAGGGAGGATTCGATCAAATACGCCAGGGCGGCTTGACGGCCTTCGGCGGGGAGATCACGCGCCTGGCCCCCTATCTCGGCGATCGCATCGGCGAACTCGACGATTGGTCCGACATCAAGTTGTTGACTGTCGCTGTCGATCGCCTTCGGGTTTGGCACCGGCCGGGCATGTTGTGTATCGGCGATGCGGCGCACGCGATGTCTCCGATCGGCGGCGTCGGCATAAATCTGGCTATCCAGGACGCCGTTGCCGCTGCCAACATCCTGGCCCCCCGCCTTTTGCAAGGAGCCGCCACTGAGGACGATCTGCAGGCGGTCCAGCGCCGTCGGGAGTTCCCGACTCGCGCGACGCAGCGCCTCCAGCTGTTCGTCCAGAACCGGGTGATTGGGCGCGTTCTCCAAAGCACCGGAAAACCGTCGCCGCCGCTGCTGCTGCGGCTCCTCGGGCATTGGCCGTTGCTGCGCCGTATACCTGCCCGTCTGATCGGCATCGGGTTTCGCCCCGAGCATGTCAAGCTGCCAGCCGCGACGTGATACCGGGTAGGGGTTCGCCCCTCTACACTTCTTGCGACATTGGGGCGGCGTCGTTCCTGCGGGCATAAGGGCCTATAGTCGCGGGCGTGGCGATCGCGGAGGCAGGAGTGCATCTCTTCAAGCAATATGCGGTCGGGGATTATGACGCGGCCGAGCGGATGATCCCGGTCATCGATTACGGGCCCTACCTCGCCGGCGAGCGGGGCGCCCTCGAGAGTGTTGCGTTCGATGTGTCCACGTCTGCGAAAATGTCGGGTTCTTCTATGCGCTGAACCACGGCGTCTCCGACGACACGATCGAGAGGGTCTTTGCCGCGTCGCGCCGGTTCCACGCCCTGCCGCTCGCGCCGCACTTTGCGAACGGAGCCCACGCCAATCTGCGTTTCCTGCACTATCCCGCCGCAGGATGCCCGTGAAGACGTTGCCTTCGGTCAGACGCCGCATACCGACAACAGCTTTATGACCGCGCCGCACGAACCGAGATACCCGGGCTTGCGGTTCGCCTGTCGTCGGGAGAATGGTTCGCCCCTTCGATTGTTCCCGGGAACCTTTCTGATCAATCTCGGCAACATCATGCGGGGCTGGTCGAAGGACCGCTTCTGTGGCCTCGCTCCCGCCGGCCGTGCACCGAGACCTTGTTCTCGAATTCTGCCGGGCTAATTATTTTCACCAGAAGGGTCACCGCTCCACGGCTGCCGAGCGCGCCGTCGGGGCGATCGCATAGCGCACAAATCAATGAGGGCCTGTCCATGTTCGATCTCGATCGCTTTATCGCCGACTGCAGTACCGCCGTTCGCGCCGATCGCAGCCAAAAATCGGTGCGCGAGTTGGTGTCTCGCGTTGTCTCGGACCCGACCGCCGTCGTTGCCGGGCTCGGCGAACCGCGGCGCGCCGAGGTGCAGAGGCTTTACAGTGCGGCGGACCTGACGATCCTCAACGTCATCTGGGGACCGCGAATGACGATCATGCCGCACAATCATCGGATGTGGGCGGTGATCGGCATCTACACCGGCCGCGAGGACAATATCTTCTGGAGCCGCCTGACGGATGAGCCTGGCGGGAGGGTCGAGGCCGCCGGCGCAAAGTCGCTTGGCGAGCGGGATGCCGAGCCGCTCGGACGGGACATCATCCATTCGGTGACGAACCCGTTGTCACGCTTGACGGGCGCGATCCATGTCTATGGGGGCGACTTCTTTGCTGTGTCCCGCAGCGAATGGGATCCGGAGACGCTTCTCGAACGGAACTACGACATGGAGAAGAATCTGCGCCTGTTTGAGGACGCGAACCGGGCTTATGCCAATTGGAATCTTAGCTCGGTAAGTGCAAGCTCGTAGCTCTTCCTCGATGACTTTTGTCCTCGGCACCCCAGAGGATCACTAATGCTGTCTACTATAGCAGCCACGACTGGCCGCCACCAACTGGTTACTGTTTCAGCCACAGCACGATCGGGTTAGACTCGCGTTTTATCCAGAACTTCCGATTTGCGACGGCGGATTCGGCGGACAGGCGTTACATGTTAGTGGCAATGTCGTTCTCGCCTATAAGACGCGAGATGCCGGCAAGACCAATACTTATTACATCACCGGACCAAATTGCGGCGGCACCGGCGGGATCATGTCCCGAAGGCCAAGTAGGCCGGAACACTAGCAATGCGGGGCAGAAGCGACGACCAGCAGAGCTGCGGAAGAATTATCCGGCTTGGACACGGACCCGCCGAGACAATATTGCCTTTCCTTTCATCGAGAACGAGCAGCCCCGGTTGGTGACCGTCGATACGATCGTTTCCGAGCACTATGACGACCGCGATCCGAACGCGGCCCGACTGATGGAGCGCTTTTACTATGGTTATAATTGGGGTTGGCTGCGCTGGGAGCGTTGGGAAAAGACTGGTACCCCCGCCCTCCGATTTACCGCAGAGATGCGCCTATGTATCGCTCAGCGAGTATCCAAGTGGCAATGGAAAGAATTGACGAATGGTCGATTGTCGAATGGAGGCTAATATTCGGCCGGGGAATGGGGATCGCACCTCCCGAGTCGGCTGATCTTGATAAGACTGGAAGATAACGAACCGATAGTCAGCAACTCGTCAGACATTTTCGCCGATAGTGAATCGCACCCGTTGTCTGCCGCTTTTAATTAAATTTTAACTACAAAGTAGGATGATTCCTATTGACGAACAATTGACGATCTTTTGACCTTGACCATAGCAGGCAGCGTAACATATTGTAACGATTGTAACCAAATGTAACTAAAAGGCCCCCAATATGTTACATTGGACCCCGCAAATTCAAATCGGTACGAAACGGAACGCTCCAGAGGACGACCCCGAAGCAGCGGTCTCAGAATTTATCCGAACGAGAGGAGTTACACGTTGCCCGACCGCCTGCGTTCTGCCGACGCAGGGCCTGGTCGCCGCGGCCGACCGGGCTGCATTGGAAGAACACGCGATTCGGCGCGAGCGAATTCGGCGTGCAAAACTCGCCACTCGTTATCGTTCGCTTTGGGAGGCCGGCGTGCCGGTGCCGGAGGAAAGATAGCGATCGGCTTCCTGGGGACGCAAGGCCTGGTCTCCCCCCGGCCGGGCCTTCGTTACGGGCGCTGGATGTTTGTCGCGCTTGCAAAGCGACACAATTGCGGCACTTCGAGTACTATCTCTGATAGCCGTGAATGGAGATCAGACCATGCAACTCGGATGCTCGTTACCGGTGGCCGATATCGGCACCGGTCCGGCGGTACTGCGCGACTATGCTCAGGCGGCAGAAGGGCTCGGCTACGCTCACCTGGTGGCGCCCGACCACGTGCTCGGCGTCAATCCGAGCGCTGATCACAGCGGTCGCCGCGTCGGCACCACCGCAAACGCCTATCACGACCCGTTCGTGCTGTTCGGCTTTCTCTCCGGCTGCACTCGAGAGATCGGCTTTGCCGTCGGTGTGTTGATCTTGGCGCAGCGGCAGGCTGTCTTAGTGGCGAAGCAGGCGGCCTCTCTCGACCTGTTGTCGGGCGGCCGGCTCCGGCTGGGCATCGGCGTCGGCTGGAACGAGGTCGAGTTCATCGGCCTCAACGAAAACTTCCGCAACCGCGGCAAGCGCTCGGCGGAGCAAGTGCGGGTGATGCAGGCCTTGTGGGCCGAGCCGCATGTCCGCTTCGCCGGGGAATTTCACCGCATCGACGACGCTGGCATCAACCCGCGCCCGGCCTCGGGGCGCGTACCAATCTGGTATGGCGGGCATGCCGAGGCAACCTTCCGCCGCTGCGCGAAATACGGCGACGGCTACATGCCGCTGGCCTATCCCGCGGGCGAGGCCGCACTCGCGGCGTTCGCCAAACTGCGGGCATTGACGCGCAACGCCGGGCGAGACCCGTCAGCGATGGGGCTCGAAGTTTGGGTCTCCCCGGGCGCCGGCACCGAACAGGATTGGCGGCGCGAGATCACGTTCTGGAAAGAGGCCGGGGTCACCCATGTGACGGCCCACACCACCTATGCGAGCGCGCACCACAAGCGGATCCCCGGCCGCAGCGTTACCGATCATTTGACGGCGATCACCCGCTATCGGGAGGCGGTGGCAGATCTGCTATAGCTGCTCCGGCTCCGCGCGGATTATTCCGGAAGGCGCGTGGACTGCCAGGTCACCATCTGCCATCGCCCGCCTTTGTTGGCGTAGACGTCGGTAAATCTGACGCCGAAGCTGTTGGGGCGGCTGCCGGACATGACGCTGATGCGGCACGATCCGGTCAGCACCACCGTGTCGCCGAGATCCTGCGCCTTCACATCGGAAGGCTCGACTGCGGTGTAGACCGTGGCGCCGGATTCCATGTTGCTGATCAGGCTCTGCTTGGTGTCGAGCCGCGCGTTAGAGTGGGTGTAGACCAGGTCGTCGGCCAGCAGCGCATTCAACGTGGCGATATCCTTTTGCGCCATCGCAGTCATGCGCTTCTTGTCGAGATCGATGATCATCTGCCGGTTGTCTGCCATGAGTTTCTCCTGCTCTCGGAATAGACGATGCTTTGGGTCAGCGGACCATCAGCACCAGCTTGCCCTGCAAGTGGCGCCCCTCGCTTACCCGGTGCGCCTCGGCGGCGTCGGCGAGCTTATAGCGGGTGATCGCCGGCGGCCAGACCGCACCCGCACCGTAGAGCGACAGCATTCTTTCGAGATGTGCGCGGTCGCGCTTGACGGTCGGGCGCAGGACTTGGACATCCTTGCGGGTGGGTTGAAACCCCGCCGGCGCCGCCGCAATCCAGACCAGCCGTCCGCCGGGTTTCAGCACGGCGTAAGACCGCACCTGGACCCCGCCGCCCACCGTGTCGAACACCACGTCGCAATCGTGGACCGCGGCGGTGAAATCCTGAGTGCTGTAGTCGATTGCCCACTCCGCCCCGAGGCTGCGCACATAGTCGTGATTGCGCGCGCTGGCGGTCGTGACCACCGTGGCGCCGAGGTGCTTGGAGAGCTGGATCGCAAAGCCGGCAACACCTCCCGCACCGCCTTGGATCAGGATGGTTTCGCCGGGTTTGAGCTTAGCGGTATCCTCGACCGCCCACAGCGCGGTCAGACTGGTCAGTCCCAGAGCTGCCGCCTCGGCATGGCCGAGCCGATCAGGCTTCTTGGCGATGATCGCAGCCTTGATCGCGAGCTTTTCCGCGTAGCATCCCTCGATCCCCTGATCGGTCACTCCGAACACCGCGTCACCGACGGCGAAATCGGTGACGCCCGCGCCGAGGGCGCTAACGACGCCGGAAAAATCGCGGCCCAGAATGTACGGGAACTTCAGATTGTGACCGGGCCCGCCCAACCGCACCTTGTAGTCCGCCGCATTGATGCTGGCTGCGTGAATGTCGACCACGACCTCGCCCAGGCCGGCGATCGGGTCGGGCGCTTCGCCCAGGCGCAGCACCTCCGGTCCGCCATGATTCATCAACAGCACCGCTTTCATGGTCTCCTCCTGCCTCTCACTGCCGTTGCAGAAATTCGATCAAGAGCGCGCTCACCCGTTCCGGCTGCTCCTGCTGCACCCAATGGCCGGCGCCATCGATCATATGGCAACCCAGCATCCGGGTGCATGCGCTCTCTTGCATCCGCTCGAAATTGCCGGGACGTTGATAAGTCCCCCAATCGCTTTTTCCCGTAATGAACATCGAGGGCACGTCAATGGTCCGGCCGGAGAACAATTGCAGTTCGCTATCGTACCTGCCCTCCGTCCGGCTCCGGTACCATTGCAGTCCACCCTGAAACCCGGTCCGCTCGTACTCGGCGCTGTAAACCGCGAGCTCGTTTTCCGGCAGCCACCGGCAGGCGGCGATCTGGGCAGCGGACGGCATCTCGGCTGCCACGGTTTCCGCCATGTTCTTGTGCAAATCCATGATGTAATAGGTCGGCATCTTGGCCAGCTCGCCCGCCGTCCAGGATCTCAACGGGAAGGGTTTGTTGCCGGTCCAGTCCGCGCTCTTGTAGTGAAAATACCCGCGCAGAAAGGCGTGGACACCCTGCGGACAGTCCCACATATCGGCATTGGCCTGGCGGGTCGAGTAATACCACTGATAGTGCTTGCGCGGCCGATCGAGTCTTGCCAGTTCCTGATGGATGCTGAGAGCCGAGGTGGTCTGCTGCGGCGGATTGTTTGCGGTGTCGAACGGTAGTGGCGGCGGCCCGGCGAACGGCGCGCTCATAAGCGCAACGGAATGGAACACATCGGGTCGGACGAGCGCACACCACGCCGCAACCGCCGCTCCGAAATCGTGCCCCGCGACCAACGCGACGCCATGATAACCGAAAGCCGAAACGAGACCAAAGGCATCCCTGACCGCGTTCAGAATCCTGAAGGAGGCAAGATCGCCATCGTAGTCGGAATCCCAGCCGGTAGTACGGCCGTAGCCCCGCTGATCAGGCGCCACAACATGGAACCCGGCCGCGGCGAGCGGCAACATCACCTTTCTCCAGGAATAGGCGAGCTCCGGAAAGCCGTGGAGGAGCAGGACCAAAGGCCGGCCCGGCGACCCATAGCCTGCCTCCAGCAAGTGCATGTCGAGGCCATTGATGTTCCGCACGAAGCGCGCGCGTATGCCGGGAGCAAGAACGCCATCTTCCAGAGGCATCATCTCAGTTGCTGTCACCTCCTTTTGATGAGGCCGCCCCTTCACCTGTGCCTTGGCCCGCGCAATGCTCAGATAGGCATCGCGCTCCTCACCGCCCGTTCAAAAGCGGCGGATCCCGGAGGTAGGCCTCGGCGAGCCGTCGCCCGGTCTTGCGCATCATCTCACGGTCGATTGCCGGGTTTTCAGCTGCCGGCGCACGCACAACCGTATCGTTACAATATGTCGGGATGACCATACCACCATTGCGGCACAGACCAGCCGGGTCATCGCTCGCTCGGACGGCCCTTATGCCGCGTCTGATCTGGTTGCGGAACATGCTGACGCCGCGATCCGTCGCCCCGAGGTGCTCTAAGCCGTGGATGGCAATCGGCCGCTGCGAAACCTGCGCTTCATAGTCGCCGGGGTGCCGTTGACCCGCCTCGTAGGACTCGGCGGCGATCTGGCCGGGAAGCATGATGTCGGGATCCGCCCACCACTCAGGCGTGACACCTTCGGTCTCGCTGACGTGCCGGAATTCGATAAACATGGTGTTGGTGTCGTCGACGGGGACGATCCAGCGGCTCATCATCGGGCCGTTGAACGAGTGCTCCTCGCGGCCGTCTTCCCAGATCGGAGCCACCTGCTGCAGGTTAGGAACAACGGCTTCGACCATTCGCGCCCAGACGTTGTCCCCCACCCGCCGGGTTGCGATATAGATCATTCCTATAGGGGTCTCGACAAAGTCCAGCTCTGGCAACACGCCGAACTCGTTGGTAAACACCGCACCGCTGACGATAGTGTGGAGAAACGCCGTGTGAGCTGGGTCCATGGTGTTTTCCATGATCTGCAGCCAGTTGCACGGATAGAGATATTTTTGTCCCGGCATCAGACGATAACCCGGTCGGCTGAAGCTGTCGAATTTGGGGAACGGCGGTTGCCCGTCGGGCGGGCCCAGATAAGCAAAGACGATGCCGTGTTCCTCATGGGTCGGATAGGCGCCGTGATGGAGCCGGTCCTTGAGGGTGCTGTCCGCCGGCTCGCCCGGGGTTTCCAGGATGGTCCCATCGGCACCGAAGAGCCACCCATGGTAGCAGCAGCGTATCCCCCGGGTGCCGATCAGCCCAAACTCCAAGGATGTGCCGCGATGGGGACAGTGCAACTCCAATAGACCTACGTTGCCGCTCAAGTCCCGGAAAGCCACCAGCTCCTCGTCCAGGATCTTGACCCGGAGCGGGAGGTCGCGCAGCTCGTCGGAGAAGCAAATCGGCTGCCAGAAACGGCGCATATATTCGCCGCACGGCATGCCGGGCCCTACATGGGTGAGTTCGGCATCCTCCTCGGGGACGTCCCGGTGAAAGTAGCCGCCATATCGCGTCTTCAGGAACGGGGCTCTGGTCGCCATCGCAGTTCTCCTTTCCACCATCAGCTTACCCCGGGTCCAAATCGGCGCGCAAACGCTCGCTCAACCGGCAGAGGAGCTGGCGAGCTGCATCGTGAAATTGGGTGCCGCAAAGTGAATTTCGGCGGCGCTGAAGGCCTCGATCAGCCGCTGCAGCGCCCGGCGTTGGATATAGGTCGGGCGGATCGGCGTGGCGGTAAACTTGCAGCGCACCACGAGCGCTGTTTGCAGCACATCGATAACCCCTTGCATCTTCAGCGGCTGGATGAACTCGGCGCCGATTTCCGGGTCGTCGAGCAACTCCTGGCCGACACGCTTGATCGTTTTACGCACCGTCTCGATGTCGGCGGTGGACTCGAGCTGAAGGTTGAACTTTATGACCGACCAGTCGCGGCTGAAATTAGTGACCGACTGGACCTGCCCGAACGGGATGGTGTGCACCTGACCGTTCTGGTGGCGCAACCGCACCGAGCGCAGTGACATCCCCTCGACGGTGCCGCGCAGCCGGCCGGTGTCGATGTACTCGCCGACCCGAAACGCGTCCTCCATCAGGAAGAAGATCCCCGAGATCACGTCACGCACCAGGCTTTGCGCGCCAAAGCCGATGGCGATGCCGACGACACCGAGCCCGGCGAGAAGCGGGCCGATGTCGAGACCGAGGGTTGCGAGGGCGACGACGATCGCGACGACCGCGAGCGCGATCAGCAGCGTGTTGCGTAAGAGCGGCAGCAGGGTGTCGAGCCGCGAAGCCGAGCCGGGAATTTCGTCTTCGTCGCCTGGTGCCACCGCCGGCGGCATCTTCTCGTCGATGACGGCGCTGAGTGCCGTCCACAGGATCCAGGCGGCGACCACCGTTGCCGCCGCTTCGAGAGCCGGCCGTGCGAACAGACGTTCGATGCTGCCGGGCGCAGGGTCGACAAGGTTTAGGCCCCAGGTCTCGCCGAGCCAAGCCGCCCCCAGAATCCACAAAAACGCATCGGCAAGTCGGCTGAGCGCCCGGTGAAGCCGCGCACGGCGCAGGGTCCGTCTGATGTCCGTCGCGTCGCAGGCGCAGAGCCGCGCGATCAAATTGTGGCTCGCCTGCCCTACCACGGCCAAGGCGATGAAGATCCCCTGCGTCGCCGTCGAGGCGCGCGCAACCCAAGCGCCCTTACCTAGAGCGAATTCGACTCCCGCCCCGAAGAATATGCCAAGCGCCAGAGCGATGAAGAACCAGTGCCAGGAGGCTGCCACGGCTCGCCGGACCGAGCCGGGTTCGCCGCCGGTCGCTGCCAGGATCGCCCGCCCGATCGGGCGGCGGGTCACCCAAAACATGACGACTTTATAGCCCGTTATTACCAGCCCCAAGGTCAGCGCCGCGCCGGATACGGCTTCCTGTCCGAAGCCGAGCCGTTCGATGAGCCAGACGACGAAGAAGTTGAGCGGTGCGAGCGCCAGATAGACCGAGAACCAGCGCGAACAGACCCGTGCATCGGCATCGTCGATCGCGAGCAGACGGAGGTCCGAGCGGCGCGGCGAGACGACGATGATCAGCAGGACGATGGACAGTCGCCATTGCAGTGCGGCCCAGACCAGCCGATCGGCGGTCTCCGCGAGGATCGGCCGGCCCATCGAGACCGCCATCAGCGCAGCGCAGAACAGAAAAGCGAAAACGGCGAGACCGCTGGCCGCGACAAGAAACTTGAGGAAGGCTGCACGCAGGCGGGGCGCCAACCCCGGCTCGACGACGAGCCGGCGATCAAACGCCGCGCGCATTCCCAACCCGATCAGCGGCGCCGCTACAAGCCCGGCGAGCGCGATGGCCCAAAACCGCAGTGCGGCATTGCGCGTGCCGCCTTCTGCCTCGACACGCTGGACCCAGACCTGCGGTGCCTGGCTGAGCGCCGGCACTGCGCGCACCGCCTGTTTTGTGGCTGCCCAAATCTGCGCCGTCAATTTCATGCCGGTCATCAAAGCCGGGCCGGAAGCCGGGGGCGGATCGGCTGAACTCTTCGCGGGCTGGACGCCCTTGGCGGCGAGATCGGCAATGAGGCTCTTCACCGTCTCGGGCGACATCGATGGGGGCAGCTGCAGCACGACGGTGCCGCCGGCGGGCTCGGCAGCCCACCCGGCCGGCGTCACGCAGAGCAAGAGCAGCAGCGCCAAGACAAGAGATCGTGCCGGCATCGCTCGGTATTTAAGCTGAAATGCCTGGATCACCAGACCGCCCGGTCGAACGACGAGTGGCCCCGCCCGCTGCCCGGTGTTCTCGGCCGGCGGTCCCGTTATTCGCTATCGGGTTGCTTCGACGGGTGGGCATCGGCAAAAGCCGGGATCGCCATGCAGCTCTCGTAGACGCGCATGACCCGCGGGTAGGCATCGAGCGGGCAGTCGAAGGTCTTGGCCGGCGTCACCTGGGTGACGAGGCAAATGTCCGCGATGGTCGGGCCGTCGCCGTGGCAGAACCGGCCGCTCGCGGCATGCTCGGCGAGCAATGACTCGATCGCCTGCAGACCGGCGCCGAGCCAATGCTGGATCCAGGCGAGCCTTTGCTCGTCGCTGAGTTTCAGCACGTCCGTCAGATAATGCCGAACGCGCGGCACGATCAGCGGGTGCGAGTCTGCCGCGTTGATCAGCGCGATCCCGCGCACCCAGGCCCGCGCCGCCGGGTCGGCAGGCAACAACGGCGGCTGCGGATATTTTTCATCCAGATATTCGAGAATGGCCAGCGACTGGAACAGCTTGACGTCGCCGTCGATCAGGGTCGGCACCACCATCTGCGGATTGATCGCGCGGTATTCGGCGGCGAACTGGTCGCCCTTTTCGAGGTGCAAAAAGCTGTCCTCGCGCGCGATCCTCTTCAGGTTCAACGCGATGCGCACGCGAAAACTCGCCTGCGAGCGGTAATAGGTGTAGAGCTTCATCCCTCCCTCTCCTCTGGTCACGGCCGATCGCGCGGCGACCGCCACAAATACAAATAGCGGGGGTGCGATGCTCGAAAAAGGCCTGCCGGTATTCCTCGACTATGACCAGGCGGCACTCGACGCCGCCTATGACCAAGCCGCCTATGCGCCGAACCGGGCGCAGCTGATCGAGCGCCGCATTAGTGACAGTGCTATCATGCGCCGGCGTATCGGCGAGCCCGAGCGCGTCGCCTACGGCACGGCCGAGATCGAGCGGCTCGATATCTACCGCAGCGCGGGCGCCGGCGCACCGGTCTTCGTCTTCATCCATGGCGGCGCCTGGCGCAGCGGCCGCTCGAAGGATTACGCGGTTCCAGCCGAGATGTTCCTCGCCTTCGGGGCGCATTATGTCGTGCCCGACTTCGCCTGGGTGCAGGATGTCGGTGGCAACCTGATGGTGCTCGCCGACCAGGTCCGCCGTGCCGTCGCCTGGGTCTACGAGAACATCGCGCGCTTTGGCGGCGACCCGAACCGGCTTTATGTCGGCGGCCAATCCTCGGGCGGGCACCTCGCCGCGATCGCGTTGACGACCGACTGGCGGAGCGATTTCGGCCTCCCCGCCGACATCATCAAGGGCGGCATGTGCGTCAGCGGCATGTACGATTTGACGCCAGTGCGGCTGTCGGCGCGCAGCCGCTATGTCGCGTTCGACGACGCGACGGTCGCCGCACTCAGCCCGATACGCCATCTCGACCAATTGACGGCACCGCTGATCGTCGCCTACGGCACCTGCGAGACCCCCGAATTCCAACGCCAGAACCGCGAACTCGCCGCCGCGGTCGGAGCCGCCGGCAAGGGGGTGCGGCTCTTGGTCGGCGAGCACTACAATCACTTCGAATTGCCGGAGACCCTCGGCAACCCGTATGGGCTGCTCGGTCGGGCCGCACTCGAGCTGATGGGCTTGAAGAGGGAAGACGCACGATGACCCGGATCGATCTGCGCTCAGACACGGTGACCCGGCCTTCGGAGGGAATGCGGCAGGCGATGGCGGCAGCGCCGGTCGGCGATGACCAGTACGGCGAGGACCCTTCGGTCAACCGCTTGCAGGAGCGTATTGCCGATTTGCTCGGGAAGGAGGCTGCCCTCTTTGTGCCGAGCGGCACGATGGCAAACCAGATCGGCCTCAAAATCCTGACCCGGCCGGGCGACGAGGTCGTCCTCGGCGACGGAGGCCACATCGTCTGGCACGAAGCCGGCGCCGGGGCGGCGAATTCCGGCGTACAGTTCGCCGTCGTCGGCCGGGGCGGGCTGTTCACCGCCGCCGATCTGCGGGCGGCCTACAAGCCGCCCGGTCATATCGTCTTCCCGCCGACGACATTGGTTGCGGTCGAGAACACTCACAATCGCGGCGGTGGAGTCGTGTTTCCGCAACAAGACGCGGTCGCGATCTGTGCGGCAGCCCGCGAGCTCGGCATGGCGAGCTATCTCGACGGCGCGCGGCTGTTCAACACTGCTGCAGCCTCCGGGCGGAGCCTTGCCGCGCTCGCGGCCCCCTTCGATGTCGTCTCAGTGGCGCTGTCGAAAGGGTTGGGTTGTCCGGTCGGCAGCGTGATCGCCGGGCACCGCGAAGTCATTTCTCATGCCGTGCGCGCGCGGCGCATGTTCGGCGGCGCGATGCGCCAATCGGGGATCCTCGCGGCAGCCGGCCTCTGGGCGCTCGACCATAATTTCGAGCGGCTCGTCGAGGATCACGCCAATGCGCGGCTTCTGGCGGAGCGCCTCGCCGGATTGCGCGGCGTGAGCCTCGATCTGGAGACCGTGCAGAGCAACATCGTGATTTTCCGCATGGAGGAGGGAGCGCCCGACGCGGCGACGATCGTTGCCCGTGCGCAAGAGCTGGGCGTGCTGGTCTCAGCCTTTGCCGCACGCACCGTTCGCGCGGTAACGCATCTCGATGTCTCGCGCGCGGATTGCGAGTTTGCCGCCGATCGTCTTGTCCAGGTCCTCGGGGGACGGTAACCATCGCATGCAAGCGATCCGAAACCCTGCGGACGCCGCCAAATTTGCCGCTTCGGTGATCCGGCGGCAGCTGCCGGATCCCCCGTACCGCGTCTTCTTGTTCGGTTCGCGCGCGACCGGCTCGGCCGGCGACCTCTGACATCGACATCGGCATAGAAGGACCGACCCCGGTTCGGCGCGTCGCTGTCGCGGCAATCCATGACGAGCTCGAGGAGGCGCCGACCCTCTATACGATCGAGGTCGGCGATTTCGCGCGCATGCCGGAGAGATTTCGCCGGGTCGCACAACGGCAGATCCCGCTGTGACAAAAGCCCAATCGCTGCGCGTGGATTTCAACAAGGCGGTCTCCCGCCTCGACGAAGCCCTCGCGCTTGCCCAAAGACTCGATTGTGCGAGATTCCGCAAACTCGGCAGAGTGCTCATAATTCTTCTTGATTTCTACACCGATCAGATGGTGGAGCGTGGATCCGCTCATTGAGGTTGACCTGACGCGCTACTGGTCGGCTCGGCCGGTCATGGTATCCGCGGCTGCGGTAACCCAACCCAGTGTTCACGGAGAGTTTTCGTCGCACCACTCCTGAGGAAACGGCCATGCTTCATGTTACTACGCGAGCTCTCAAATACTGTGCTCCTTTAGGCATTTGTGCCGCTATCGCCGCGGGTGCTCTGTACGTCACGAAGTCCACGGCACAGAGCAACAAGGAAGGTCAGTCACAGACTGCTGGGGTTGCTGAGTCGACGAATAATGCCTCCCCGATTTACGGCGTCACAATTCCGCCCGGATACCGCGATTGGAAAATGATCGCCGTGGACCAACTAGTGATAGGCGAGGTCGATCAGTTGCGAGCCCAACTCGGCAACGAGATAGCGATCAAGGCCTTTACGGAAGGGAAGGTGCCGTTCCCAGACGGCACAATCATTGCCGCGCTGCATTGGAATCGTGTCCCGTCGGAAGACAACGACAAAGTTTTGGCCGGTCCATTCCCCGGCGCTCAATCTTTCGTTGTCGGGTCCGCCGTGAATGTTCAGTTTATGGTCAAGGACTCAAAAAAGTACGCGGCGACGGGCGGCTGGGGGTTCGCTGACTTTAAGGACGGCAAACCTGGCGACGAGGCGCTGCACCAAACTTGTTGGCCCTGCCACCAGCCTGCCAAGGACCGCGACTTTGTCTTCACCCATTACGCACCTACGCCTTGAACTGAAGCCCGCGTCCGGCCGCTGATCGGCAGCGGCAGATAGCCAAGCTCATCGAGGATGACCAGGTCGACGCGGACAGGTGGTCGGCGAGATCCTACGCGTCGCGATCGGCGGCGAGCACGTGTGGGCTGTTTCTTGCTCCGGGCAAGGTGCGGCGTGAGCCGGTCCTTACCCAGCGGCGTTTTTGCGAGAATGGCTCGTTCGATCTGAATCAGGCGGAGCGTTTACGGCGACCCTCGATAACCTGCTGCAAGGCGGTAATGCCGAGGCGGTGGCAGAAATCGCCGAAGCCCTCGCCCGCGCTACGCGAGCCGGCGAACAGTGCGAACAGCGGGTCGAGCGCGTCGGCGAGGCCGGCGATGTCGAGCCGCTCGGCGATCGCCTGGTTGAGCCGAGTGCCCGCGAAATCGCCGCCGACATAGAGCGAATAGAACCCCGGCACCCGGCCGACAATGCCGATGTCGCCGCTGTAGGGCCGGGCACAGCCGTTCGGGCAGCCGGTGATGCGCACACTGAGCCGCTCGCGTTCGAGGCCCCAACGCTCGAGCCGTGCCACGATGGCGCCGACGATGTCCTCGCGCACCCGCTCGGCCTCGGTCAGCGCCAAGCCGCAGCTCGGTAAGGCGGGGCAGGCCAACGCCCAGCGCTCGACCGGCAACAGTTCCTCGGCGAGGCGCACACGATATTCCCGCAACAGTGCGGTGATTGCGGCGCGGTCGGCCGGGTCGATCTCGCTGAGTATGATGTCCTGGCTCGGCATCAGGATCGGGTCGCACCGGAAGCGGGCGACGCTGTTGCGCAGCGCGCTGCGCAACAGCACCCGCTCGTCATCGATGATGCGCCCACTGGCCACCGGCACGCCGAGATAGAGACGGCCGTCGCCCTGATCGTGCCAGCCGAGATGATCGGGCACCCGAAATTCCGGCATCACCCGGGACGGCATCAGCTTCTTGCCGAGATCCTCCGACAGCCGCTCGCGCGCCCAGTCATCGCCTCGCTCGGCGATAACGTATTTGAGGCGGGCATGGCGGCGGTTGCCGCGATCGCCCCACTCGCGATGGAGGCGCACCACGGCGGCGGCCGCTTCGAGGAGGTCGTCGGGTTCGACGAACGCGACCGGCGTGGCCAGCCGCGGATAGGTCTCCGGCTTGTTGTGCGTCATGCCGTGCCCGCCGCCGAGCAGGAAATTGTATCCGGCGAGCCTCTCGCCATCGAACAGTGCCACGATCGCGAGGTCGTTGGTCAACACGTCGATCGTGTTGTCCTCGGGGATGGCGAGGCCGATCTTGAATTTGCGCGGCAGATAGCGCTCCCCGTAGAGCGGGTCGCGCACCTCGTTATCCGGCGTCACCCTCTCGCCGTCGAGCCAGATCTCGTGATAGGCGCCGGTCTTCGGCAACAGATATGTCGAGAGGCGGCGCGCGTCGTCTTCGAGCCGGCGATGCACCGCGTCACAGATCGGCGCCGGTACGGTCGTCACGGTGCGCACGACATCGCCACAGGCCGCGAGTGTGGTCAGCAGGGCGTGGTTGATTTCGGCGATGGTCGCCTTGAGCCCGGGCTTGACGACGCCGTGGAACTGGATGCTCTGGCGCGTCGTCACCCGCAGCGAGCCGTTGGCATAGCGATCGGCGAGGCCATCGAGGGCGAGGTACTGGTCGGCGGTCAGCCGCCCGCCGGGAATGCGGACGCGGACCATGAATTGCCAGACTTTGTCGTCGCCGCGCTGCTTGCGTTCGGTGGCGCTGTCGCGGTCATAGCCCTGATAGATGCCGTGGAACTTCAACAGGCTGTAGCTGGCATTGTCGAACGGCGCCGCCGTCTCGCCGAGATCGCGCGCGAGATTGCCGCGCAATTGCCGGCTCTGCTGCTTGATTGCCTCGGCTTTCGAAACATTTTCGATCGCGGCCATGGCAATCCTCAAGTTGGGCCTCAGCCGGCGAGCCCGTTGCCGGCAAAGGCGTGGGCCGGTGCCGGATAGCGGATAACGAGCGGCCCGAAAACGAGGGTCAGCGGATCGTCGTCGCCAAATTCGTCGATCAGGTCGAAGCAGTTGCGGAGGTACCCATCCCTTCGTCGGTGCCGATCGGCTGTCGTTTTCGCGATCGCCAGGAGCGGCAGATCGTCGCCGCCGCTCAGTGGCATCAGTGCCCCGACCGCGTCGCGCAGCCGCTCGCGCCGGCCAGGGCGCGCTTCGATCCACTGAACGACGCTCCAACCTTCGGCTGCAAACCGGAGCGCTCGCGGCGAGATCGCCGAACCCGCGGCCTGAGGCTCGAGCGACAGCGGCTCGGCATAGGCCCCGATCGGCAGAAAACGCGCCACGAGCGGTGCCAGCGCGCGATCGTAAATCACGACATCTGCACTGGTGAGGGCATCGCGGTCGAGCGGGAAAAGTACCGATGCGGAGGTCCGACCGAAAATGGCGCGCGTGTTTGCAATGGGTTACCGTCACCCCCGCGCAAGCGGGGGTCCAGGGCAGGCGATGAGGTTTTGGAGCCCCTGGATTCCCGCTTTCGCGGGAATGACGAATAACTCACTGAGATTCCTCGAATCATTTCGTGTCAGGCTCTTAGGCCAGTATGTCGCCGCGGATGGAGGTAAAAAACTTCTATAATCACAGATTCGCCGAGATCGGGCCGGCCATGATAACCACCCGGATCGGATTAAAGCATAAGCGAAAGATGGGGTGCCGAGGTCGCAGTTGTCAAATAGTAAGTTATTACTTTATTTATACCAGTTGGAGATTGACTTGCTCCGGATGGAGCGAGGCGGGGAACCCTGTTCTTCGTCCCCGTTGTCCCCATTATCGACGACCCGGCGGTCCCGGAAAGCGCGTGGGTGCAGCGGGTATGCGGTGGTGTGCTTCATCCGCTCCATGGCGAAGCGCGAGGTGACGTTTTTCATCGGGGCGATCGCGATCAGGCGCTTATAAAAGGGCTCGTATTCGGTCATGTCGGCGACCGCGACGCGCAGCATGTAATCGACATCGCCGGCCATGCGATAGACTTCCATCACTTCCGGCATCGTGGCGACTCCGACGCTGAAGCGCTGCAACCACTCGGGCGTGTGCTCGCCGGCTTCGACGCTGACGAGGACGGAAAGCCCGACACCGACGCGGTCCGGGTCGACGACCGCGACCCGGCGCGTGATCACGCCGCGGGCTTCCAGCTTCTGGATGCGCTTCCAGCACGGAGTTGGGGATAGGCCGACGCGTTCCGCCATCTGCGCGATCGACAATGTCGCGTCCCCCTGCAGGATCTCCAGCAGCAAGCGGTCGATTTCGTCCATGCCTCGGCCTGCCCCGCTCTATCGTTTGCGAGCGCGCCAAGCAGAATTGTATCTCATTCGGATGTCAAATCAGAAATATATACTGAAGTTCTTAGTTAAATCAGACTAGCGCCCCCGCCAGCTGATCATCCGTCATCACGGCTTTCTCAAATAAAAGACTGACCCGATGTAGATCATGAAATATCAAAAGGTTATGAAGTTATGCGTCATTCCCGCAAAAGCGGGAAGCCAGAGGCCTCATGGCCTCAGCGGCTGCCCCTGTTCGAGCCGGAGGCAAGCTCTGGACCCCGGCTTTTTCGCTGGGGTGACGGCTATCAAATCGATATTGCGCACGCAATTTTGTGTCGGACACTGGTCCGACGTTTCTGAGGGCCCGGACCGTCGGCGTCCGCAGGCACGTCGATGAAGCGAAACCCGCGACCTGTGCGAGCGTCGCCGTGAGACAGAGGGCGATCGTGACGAGCAATTTGGCAGTATGCATCAGCGGGTCTCCTGGCTATGCGCTTCTCCGGCCCAATGGATGACCGGGCAAAAAGGGAACGAAATGTCATGATGGACCTCACGAGCGACGTGTGCTTCCGCCTCGACGGCACACTCAGCGCAAATACGCCGCGCACCTTTGTGATCGCCGCGGCATTGGCGGCCGCGATCGCGGGCGGAACGGCCAACGCCGCTGCCACCCTCGATCAAGCTCCGTATGGCACCACGCAAGGCGGGCAGGCGGTCGATATCTTCACGATGACCAACGACCACGGCCTGCGCGTGCGGTTCCTGAGCTTGGGCGGCGTCATCACCGAGATCGACGTGCCCGACCGCACGGGTCGGCTCGACGACATCGTGCTCGGCCTCAAAACCTTGCGGGAATACGAGGCGCTCCCTGGCCATTATGGCGCGATCACCGGCCGCTACGCCAACCGCATAGGCGGCGCGCAGTTCACCTTGAACGGCCAGACCTACCATCTGATCGCCAACAATGGCGCCAACACGCTCCATGGCGGTCCCAATGCGCTCGATCGTCAGGTCTGGACGGTCTCACCCACGTCCGCGCCGGATGGTGTTGGCGCAACGCTCAGCTATGTCAGCAGGGACGGCGATCAGAACTTTCCCGGCACATTAACGACGCACGTGACCTACACGCTGACCAACGACAACGCGCTGCGGATCGACTACCTGGCAAGCACCGACAAGGATACGGTGATCAACTTTACCAACCATTCCTACTTCAACCTGGCTCGCAACGGCTCCGGTTCGGTCGCAGATCAGATGCTGCTGGTCAATGCCGACCGCTATACCCCCACCGGCCCCGATCAGATTCCGACCGGGGAGATCGCCCAAGTCGAAGGCACGCCGCTCGACTTCCGGCAGATGATGCCGATCGGCGCTCGGCTCAACAGCGCGTTCCAGCAGATGGTCTATGCGCATGGCTACGACCACAACTTCGTGCTGAACAATCGCCTCGGCGACAGCACAACGTTTGCCGCGCGTGCCTATGATCCGCGCACCGGCCGCATCATCGATTGTTTCACCACCGAGCCGGCTGTGCAGGTCTATACCAGCAACGGCATGAACGGCTCGGTGGTCGGTTCATCGGGCACAACGTATCGCCAGACCGAGGCGTTTACGCTCGAGACGCAGCATTTCCCCGACAGCCCCAACAAGCCAAACTTTCCGACCACGGAGTTGAAGCCGGGGCAGGATTTTCATTCGACGACGATATTCCGCTTCGCCACGGATGCAGCCCTGCCGCCACTGCCGCGCTGAGCGCAGTGGAAGCCGTTCGTGCTGTTCGTTCAGATGCTCGGCCACAGCAATGGCCTGCTTGGGGTCAATCGCGAGGGTTTGCGCCGAGTGTAAGACCGTCGGCTCAAGGCCGACGTTCAGACCTGCTTGCTCCTGAATCGTCTGAGGGGTGCCAGAAAACGACATTCCGATGACCTCGTTTCGGGAAGGTGGGTAGGGACAGACAAGCAGTTTCGACACCCGAAAAATGATCCCTTCGTCCCTCTCCCGGGTAGCCTCACCTGTGCACACATCTTTTGGGCGGGGTGTGGCATTTTGACTCACCCTATGATTGGATGTTGCGATTGCTCCGCATTGTGTGACCCTCTGGGTGCCGACCGCTACATGTTGAGAAGGGGGTCGGCATGGACGGGTTGGGGGTGGGCCAGTTCGGGGATGCCCGGCTGGAAAAGGGG
>Ga0209656_10000169_pt1 | contig 43179 bp, 27 predicted proteins | sample BogFormECP12_OM2_FD_188239 | JGI IMG/M metagenome (GOLD analysis project Ga0209656, IMG submission 188239) | Bog forest soil microbial communities from Calvert Island, British Columbia, Canada - ECP12_OM2 (SPAdes) (version 2) | ecosystem: Environmental > Aquatic > Freshwater > Wetlands > Bog ...
TGCAGGCTATCGCCGAACTCGACCTCGAGGAGCTTCAGGCGATCGAGCCCCCACGCGGCTACGGCCGCGACTGATTGACCCAGGAGGAAAGCCACTTGACAATCAAACCCCCATACAAGCCTGCCCCTGGCTTGAACAGGGGGCAACCGCTTGGACCCTGGGGTTCCTGGATTCCCGCTTTCGCGGGAATGACGAATAAGCCACTGAGATTGCATTATTCATTTCGGGTCAGGCACTAACTTAGCTATAGCTACTTTCCGGCGCAAAAAAGCGCGTTTTCGGAAGACAGCGCGAGCGCCCACCATAAAACGACAAAACCGCCGGTTCCCACCTGCGGGAAGGCATCAATTGCCGGCAAATCCACTCTGACCCCATTTGCCGCGCATTTGCCGCGGCGGCTCGCCGTCGTCCAACTGGCGCCCGATCGGCCTTACCCATTCAGACCGTTCCTGACGCTCGCGGCTTGGCTCATCTGGCTGTTCCGGCCTTTCCTGATCTGATCCGGGGACGGTTTGCTTGATCCGGCGTCCGGCGTTAGGTAACAAGAGATCAGCACCGTCGGTGCTGGGAATGCCGCGCGCGGCCCGGCGCAGCGTGGCCGGGGGTCTTCGGGGGAACGGGGTTGGGTCCGCTCCGTGGTCCCGCGGCTCGAATCAGAGGCCGCGAGCCGGCGATCGGGGGAGGTTCGGATGGCAGAGACCATAACCGGCACCATCACTAACGGCGACACGCTCAGCACGTCGGAGCAAAGTCCCCCGAGCGCTGGTCCGATAACCTCGACTGCATCGGACGTCGTTTTCACCGGCACCTATTTCAACGGCATCGTTCTCAGCAACCCGACCACGCAAAACCCGGCGACCGTCGCGGCGACCGGCTACGTCACCAATCAGGGCACGGCGGGCGACGCCGTCTACGGCACCAACGCCGCCGCCTGGAATTTCACCAATCTCGGCACGATCAAGGCGACCGCTGCTACCGCCACGGGGGTCTACCTCAAAGCGGGTGGCAGCGTCACGAACGGCGGATTTATCTCAGCGGTTGCCGACGGCGTAGTCATCGGCACCAGCGCGGGCAGCGTGACCAATTCCGGCGCGATCCAAGGCGCCAATCTCGGCGTCTGGCTAAAGGCCGGCGGCGCGGTGACGAATTCCGGCACGGTCGCCGGCACCGGCACAAGCGGCGATGGCATCACCTTCGGCACTACCGTCGGCGGAACCGGCACGCTCGTCAATGATGGCACGATCACCGGCAACAATCTGGGTGTCTGGCTGGATGCCGGCGGCAACGTCACCAATGCCGCAGGGGCCCTGATCAGCGGGACCAACAATGCCATCGCGATCGAAAACGGCACCGGCAGGGTCGTCAATCTCGGCACCATCGAGAATACGACGACCGCCACTCCCTCCGGGATCTATCTGCAAAGCGCGGGCACTGTCACAAACGGCGCAGCCAACGACACCACCGCGCTGATTCAGTCGCACAACCGCGCGGTCATGATCGGCTTTGAGGGCGGGGCCGGCACCGTCGTCAATTTTGGCACGATTATCACCACCCAGACGGCAGCAACCCGGTTTACGGTCGAGCTGTTCTCGGGTGGGACAGTGACGAATTACGGCACGATCATCAGCAAGGGCACCGCCAGCGGCACGGGCGCCATTCAGCTCGACGCCGGCGGCAGCGTCACGAATGGCAGTACCGCCGATCGCGATGCCCTGATTTCCGCCGTCGACGGGCGCGCGATCTCCATCGGCGGTACGGCGGGCGGCAGCGGCACGGTGACCAATTTCGGTACCATCGTGACCAATGTCACCGCGACGACCAGCCTGCTCGTGCCGGCGATCTATCTCGGTGCCGGTGGAACGGTGACCAATTACGGTCTAATCAGCGGTGCACAGCCGCCAACTACCGCCGGGTCTCAGGGCATAATCACTACGCACCACGATTACGCCACGATCCGCAACTTTGGCACTATCTCGCCCACCAACATCAGCGACGGAATACATCTTGATCATGGCGGCACGATCATCAATGGAGCGACCAATGCGACCGGGGCGCTGATCAGAGGCTCGCTTTCAGGTATAGATATTGGTGAAGCCGCATACAGTTCTGGGGCGCGCGGAACGCTGATCAACTACGGCACGATACTCAGTGCCGGCACGTTCAACAACGCCGTCTTGCTCAACGCGGGCGGCAGCGTCACCAACGGCGCCAGCGGCGCAACCGCAGCCTTGATCGACGGCGTCTGGATCGGCGTCAATCTGGCGAACGTCCCCGGCACGGTGACCAATTTCGGCACGATCAAGAGTACCGCGACGTTCACCAACCCGGGGGGTGTTTCAGGGACGTTGATCGGCGTCGGCGTCATCCTGAACCAGGGCGGCAGCGTGATCAACGGCGCCACGGGCAGCACCGGCGCGCTAATCACGGGATACGCGCTTGGCGTTTACATCGGCGGGGGCGCTGGGACCCCCCACCCGGGCGCCGTCGGTACCCTGATCAATTACGGCACGGTCGCGAGCACTGGCACCAATGCGGTTGCTGCTCCGGCCGCTGAGCTCTCGTCGGGCGGCACAATCACCAATTTCGGCACGATCGAAAGCACCGCGAGCAGCGCCGTCCATATCAAGGGGACCGTCGCCGGCACGGTCAGCAATTTCGGCGTGATCGAGAACTTCACGACCTTACACTCGGCAATCTACAGCGCAGCGGGCGGGATCGTCACCAACACGGCTGGTGCGCTGATCACCAGCCCGCGAACCGCGATCTCGTTCAACGACACGGTCGGAACCACGGTCAGCTTTGGCACGGTGGTCAATGCCGGCGTGATCGAGAGCACCGGCGTTACCACAGGGAGCGGGGTCTATTTCGGCCAGGGAGGGCTGCTGACTAACCAGGCCGGCGGCCTCATCACCTCGTCTCTTACGGGCGTTTCGCTCAAAAACACCAGCGGCACAGTCGCCAATTTCGGCACGATTACCAGCGCCGAGACCGGCACCGCCGGCGCGGGGGTCTATCTCGGCGCCCGCGGCATCGTCACCAATGGGGCGAGCGGTGCGACCGCAGCACTGATCAGTGCAAATCACACCGGGGTTTCTCTCAAAAACACGGCCGGGACGGTCGTCAATTTCGGTACCGTCGTCAGCACGGCGCCACTCTCGGGCGCTAGCGGCTCCGGCGTCTACCTCGGAGCGGGCGGCGAAATCACCAACGCACCAGGCGCGTCAATCAGCGCGCTGCGGGCTGCGGTGTCGATCGGCAACACCCTGGCGACCTCCGCCGCCGCCTATATCGACAACCAGGGCGCGCTGACCGGCAATATCGGCGTCACGGTCGGCGGCGTCGATACCGGAAACAACACCCTTACGAACGCCGGGTCGATCATCGGCACTGGCGGCACTGCGGTCGCCTTCGGCTCCGGCAATGATCTGCTGATTGACGATCCCGGCGCGGTCTTTTCGGGGAGCGTCGACGGCGGCGCCGGCAATAATACCTTGGAGCTGGCATCGGGGTCGATGACCGGCACATTGACCGGTCTCGGCACGAGCTTTGTCGATTTCGCCACGGTGCGGATCAATTCGGCGGCCGTCTGGCAGGTCTCCGACGCGGCCGGCGCGGCACCCGCTTTCGTCAATGACGGAACGGTCCTCGTCACCGGCGGCAACATGCTCGAACTCGGCGCCGTCATCGAGGACGCCGGGAATAGCGGCGTGATCGGCGTCGGCAGCAGCGGCGTCGCCGAGTTCCAGAGCACGGTCGCGGCCGGGCAGACGTTGAGCTTCCTCGACACCACCGGCACCGCGAAGCTCGACGACTCCGCCCAGTTCGGCGCGACGATCGCCGGCTTTGCGGTGGGCGACACGATCGATCTGGTCGATACGCCAGCGACCAGCCTGGTCTACTCGGGCGGCACTCTCACCGTCATGAACAGCAGTGCCGTTGTCGCGGCGCTGACGATCGCCGGCAGCTATGTGCCAAGCCAATTCGTGCTGTCGAGCGACGGCCACGGCGGCAATCAGATCACGCTGACGCCACCGCCGCCGACCGATATCTTTGAGTTCGTCTTTACTTACAATGACGGCAAGGACTACGACGACGGCACTGTCGCCGACAATGGAACCTACGGCTACCATGCCGGCGAGACGGTCACCACTGCTTCCGGACAATATGACATCTTCGCCCAAGCGGGCGCCACGTCTGAGCCTGCCGGTACGGTCTTCGTCACGTACTATTCTCATGGCGGGGCGGGTCAGGCCTCGTACACCCCGATAGAGACCAGCCTCGGTCGGCCCGACGGGTCGAACGGGCTGGAGAGCGAACGCGATTCGATCCTCGGCACCGACGGGACCGACCATCCGTTCAGCCCTTCAATGGAGGCCAGTTTCACGACGAGCCCCCTCTACGGGTTCGTCTTCAACTATTCGGGTGGCGCGGCCTATTACTATGGCACCGTGGCGGACAACGGATCCTCGGGGTACGCGGCGATCGCCAACTCGGCATCGCCATATCTCACCGTTTCCGACGGGTATTACTACATCTTCAGCGAGGGGGTGACCGGCGAGGCGAGCGGGACGGTAATCATCAACGGTTATCGAGACGGCGGCAACGCAACGACCTACCCCACCACCGGCAACGGCAGCGCGGGTCTCGGCTCGGAGTCCGGCTCCTTCCTGGTCGACGGGACCCAGTTCAATTTCAGCCCCACCCAGGAGGCCACCGATCCGCCGCCCGTCGGCACGACCGCCGACATGATCCTGCGCGACGCCGGCAACGGCAATTACGAGATCTACGACATTGGCGGCAATTCGATCCTCGGAGGCTACTCATTGGGTCAGGTCGGCACCGACTACCAGTTTGCCGGCTTGGGCAATTTCAGCGCCAGCGACACCACCGACATGATCTTGCGCAGCGCCACCACCGGCGCGTTCGAGGTCTACGACATCAGCAACAACAACATCACCTCGGCGGCCAGCCTGGGCCAGGTCGGCTTGGAGTGGCAGGTTGCCGGCTCCGGCAACTTCAACGGCCCCGGCACGACGACCGACATGATGCTGCGCGACAGCAACACCGGCACGTTCGAGCTCTACGACATCAGCAGCAACAGCATCACCTCGGCCAACGCGATCGGCCAGGTCGGGCTGGAGTGGCAGGTCGCCGGCTTCGGCGATTTCACCGGCGACGGCACGACCGACATGCTGTTGCGCGACACCAATACCGGCGCCTTCGAGGTCTACGATATCAACAACAGCCAGCTCACTTCGGCCAGCTCTTTGGGCCAGGTCGGGAATGAATGGCAGGTTGCCGGCTTCGGCGACTTCAACGGCGACGGCACGACCGACATGATGCTGCGCGACACCGTCACTGGGGTGTTCGAGCTCTACGACATCAACAACAACAGGGTCACGTCGGCCGCGCCGATCGGTCAGGTCGGGCTGGAGTGGCAGGTGGCCGGCTTTGGGCCGTTCAACGGCGCCGGCACCTCCGACATGGTGCTGCGCGACGTCAACAACGGCGCCTTCGAGGTCTACGACATCGCCAACAATCAACTAACCGGAGCCGCCAGCCTGGGCCAGATCGGGCTCGAGTACCAGGTCGGCGGCTTCGCGGTCGATCCTCCAACATCGTCCCAATCCATCGACCCCTTGCACTCCCAGTTCATACAGGCGACGGCCGGATTTGCGCCCCAGGGTGCGGCTTCGACTGCGAGCCTCTTCGACGGGACGAGACAGGAGCCAAATTCGCAGCTTTTCGCCGCGCCAGTCCACTCCATGATGTAAGCGGGACCTGAAACAGCGGCGACGCGGCGCGTCTGTGTGATTTGGTGGCCGTGTTGGAACCAGATGCGATTCGGCTCACCACAAGACAGCGGGCCATCCCACGACGAGTCCGGCCATCAAGCCGGCACAAAGGCCGCTCCGCGCGCCACCTTGACCTTCCCCCGAAAGAGGTATAATATTTAACAGGCGATAATAACGTTTTCAAATTTACTGTTCTTCGTGCCAAGGCGTGGGAAGGAAACTCGGCAGCCAGGCACACAGGCGCGCCGCCGGGAGGCGAGATCACCGGGACGATCGTCAGCGGGCAGATATGATCGAGAAAGCCGTCATTCCGGGGATAGTTCGCCGCGCTGTTCAAGGCTCATGCGCCGTTCTGTAGTCGCCGCAGCTTCCGAAGCGGCAGACGTCGAATGTCCTTCTCCCGTCCGGAGATGCTGATGGGATGTTGCGATGCTGACGATCAACCTGAAATATGACGCGAACGCCTTGGCGGCGCCGCAAAGCTTCAGGGATGGCGTGCAGGCCGCCGCCAACGTTTTGGAAGCAGCGATCGACGATCCGATCACGGTCACCATCGAGGTCGGCTACACAGAATATGATCAAGGCGGCCCGGCCTATACGCCACTGACCGACGGCTTCAGCCTCGGCGGTACGGATCCGGCACCGTCCGTTCAGATTTCCTATACGGCCCTGAGAGCCGCGCTGGCAAACGACGAGACATCGCCGAGCGACGTCGAGGCCGTCAACTCGCTGCCGAACACGGCGTCACTGAACGGCCAGATCGAATTCGCGCTCTCGGGCGCCGAGGCCAAGGTGCTCGGCGCGATATCCGCCACCGATCCGACAATCGACGGCTATGCCGGGTTCCCCGCCAGCTTCACCGGCGACGTCACCGCGGCGATTATCGAGCTGAGCCACGCGCTGGGCCTCTTGAACGGCGCTGGCGTGGAGACCCTAGTCGAATACACCAGCCCCGGAAACCACTTGCCTACCAGCACAACCGACACTCCGGCATATTTTTCGCTCGATGGCGGCAACACCAATCTCGCCAATTTCGCTGTCACTTTCGACTCCACGCTGTTCCTCAATCTGAGCAACGATCCGCTGAGCGTGCTCAACACGTCGGCCGGCGTGTTCAGTACGAGGGCCACCGCTCTGACGCCTCTCGACCTCGATCTGCTGGGCGTCCTCGGTTTCGATGTCACCTCCACGCCGACGCTCCCCACCCCGATCATCACCCCGACACCCACGGCTGCTGGTACGCTGCCGACGGTGACGGTGAAAAACATCTCGGTTCCGGAAGACACGGCGATCAGCGTCTTGTCGTTCATCACCTCGGTAACGGTGGCGAGCGGCGACAGCATCGCCTCTTACGCCTTCTATGATGACGGTTCGAACGGCTATTTCGCCATCGACGGCGTTGCCCAGCCGGACAATCAGTGGGTCTACGCGCTCGATACGCAGCTGAACATTACCGACTATGTCGGCGGTTCGTCGCCGGGGAGCGAGACGCTCTTCGTCGACGCGTTCGACTACACCGCCGATGCCTTTAGCAGGCTCAGCGAGTTCACCGCGACGACGGTCATCCCGGCCACCGCCGACATGATCCTGCGCGACGCCAGCAACGGCAATTATGAGATCTATGACATTGGCAACAATGCGATCCTCGGAGCCTCCCCATTGGGTCAGGTCGGCACCGACTACCAGTTTGCCGGCTTGGGCAACTTCAGCGGTTCCGACACGACCGACATGATCTTGCGCAGCGCCACCACCGGCAACTTCGAGGTCTACGACATCAGCAACAACAATATCACCTCGGCGGCCAGCTTAGGCCAGGTCGGCTTGGAGTGGCAGGTTTCGGGCTTCGGCAACTTCAACGGCCCTGGCACGACGACCGACATGATGCTGCGCGACAGCAACACCGGCACCTTCGAGGCCTACGACATCAGCAACAACAGCATCACCTCGGCCAACGCGATCGGTCAGGTCGGGCTGGAGTGGAAGGTTGCCGGCTTCGGCGATTTCAACGGCGACGGCACGACCGATATGCTGTTGCGCGACACCCTGACAGGCGCGTTCGAAGTCTATGACATCGAGAATGGCCGGCTCGCCTCGGCCAGCTCCTTGGGTCAGGTCGGGACTGAATGGCAGGTTGCCGGCTTCGGCGACTTCAACGGCGCTGGCACGACAACCGACATGATGCTGCGCAACGTCAACACCGGGGTGTTCGAGCTCTACGACATCAACAACAACACGATCACGTCGGCCGCCCCGATCGGTCAGGTCGGGCTGGAGTGGCAGGTGGCCGGCTTTGGTCCGCTCAACGGCGCCGGCACGTCCGACATGGTTCTACGCGACGTCAACAACGGCGCCTTCGAGGTCTACGACATCGCCAACAATCAACTGACCGGAGCCGCCAGCCTGGGCCAGGTCGGTCTCCAGTACCAGGTCGGCGGCTTCGCGGTCGATCCGCCAACCTCATCCCAATCCATCGACTCCTCGAACTCCCAGTTCATACAGGCAACGGCCGGATTTGCGCCCGCGGCTGCGGCTTCGACTGCGAGCCTCTTCGACGGGACAGGACAGGAGCCAAGTTCGCAGCTCTTCGTCGCGCCAGTCCACTCCATGATGTAAGCGGGGCCTGAAACCGTGGTGACGTGGCGCGTCTGAGTGATTTGGTGGCTGTGAGGAAGCCGCCGACATCCTGTGGCAGAACGACGACGGTTCCGCTGCGATGTAGTTTAACAATTGCTTCCGATCCCGCGCAGCGGCAGCAGCGTCGTCCGTCTCTCCTCGCTCGCGGCGCCGGGTCAAAGACGAGGCCGACCGCCTCGGCCTCAGGAGGCTGCGAACGCCTCCTACCAACCTCAAGGGGCGGATTTGCAGATCACCCGATAGGGTTCACCCGGAAAGTCGTGAGCCCAATCTTCGGGGCGGATTGAGCGCTCGTCATTCGGGAGCCGCGCGCAGGCTTCCTCGATCAAGCGGGCATCCTCCAACCGGAGCCGCTCCGTTACAATTGTCGGCGAGTGGGGTTCGTCCGCGGTCGTGCTCTCGAGCACCGTTTGCGTAATGGTCCGTTCACCTGAGAGGCCGAGGCCCAGCATCTGCCGTCCAGTAGTCTTGTCACCCGTGGCCACGTCGAAAGAGCTCTCCGCCGTTCGAGCGCCGGTACCGAGCCGCCAAATCTGAGCCGCGCTCGTCTGCCGCGCGCAATAGGGGACCAACGTGGGAAGCATCGCCTGGGAACTCTGCACGATGGCGGCGCAGGTCGGTCTGGTTTCCAGTGTCACCAGCTGCTGATCATCCGGCGAGAACGCAGCGCGTAAGGTCGTGGATTGACCTGGAGCGAAGAGCATCTGCATGGGATTGAAATTCCAATCTTTGGCCGGCGTCTCCATGACCGCCGTCACTGGATCAGCTAGATTGACAACCGCGATCCGGCGGGTGCCGTTTGGTTTCCCCTGGTCTTGCGTGATTCGGTCAATGGCGATCTGCCGGCCATGTGAATCGATCGCGAGTGCCCGACTCATCGGGAAAAAGGCGGCAGCCGGAACGATGGGCAACAGGGTCTGTTCGAACACACCAACGGCGCCGTCCGCACCAAGCGAGAAGGCGCGGATCTCGCCCTTTGTCGTCGGAGGTTCGTGACCCTCTTTCTCCAGCCGCTCGCTCTGGGCAATCGCCCGAGCCTCGGAGCCGGCCCTGGTTAGAATAGATGTCGCAAAGGCCCGACCATCATACGAGACGACCAGATCCTGCCAAGCGGCTCCCAAACCGGGCGGCTGGATCATCATGTCGGGGATGACCCGTTCAGCAATCACACGATGATCGTCCAGGTCGTAGAGACGCAGCAACGGCCCGATCGCGACGAGCACACAGCAACCGTTTCCGCTCACGGCAATCGGCAAGACAGGAACGGTCTGATCAGGAACGTGCGATGCCGGCCCGAGGGCGGAAGTCTTCTCCAAAAGGATGTCGAGCTGCGTGAAGGGGTCGATCGGACCTTGCGAGTTGGGAAACCGCTTGCGTACCCCAGGGTCCAGCGATTTTGGCCTCTGCTCCCAGTGTCCGGCTACGTCGGCAAAGACGCGTTTGGCAATCGGGCGGAGTTGGTCCACGACCTCGATCTGGCCGGATTCGGCTTTCCGCACCCACAGCTGACCGTCGACCGATAGCCACACCAGGCGGCGACCATCAGCGGAAGCGGCGATGCTATAGACTTTGAGACCGGATTTGTCCGGCTTGGGCAGAAAATCGGCGGTCTCGGCCGACACGTGCTCGACCGCGCCATTGCCGGAGGACAGGCGCCACAGGTCGAGCTGCGCTGGATGCGCGGCTTCTTGGTCTGGCGACCGCTGCAATGTAGCAATCAGATCGCCCGCGGGTGAGAAGACGACCGCCATTCCGAGCGGAGGCGAAAAGCGGGCGATTTCCGCGCGATGCCGCACGTCCCAAACACGCACCATCGGCTTGAACGACGTCAGCCCACCGACGGCGTTCGTCTTCATTCCGTCGCTTTGCGAGGCGACATATCGACCGTCCGGTGAGACGAAAAGCGCCGGGACGGTCGACCAGGTGGCCGTCGCTCCAAGGGTTTCGCCATGATCAAATTGCGCGACCGGCTCGAGATCCGGCATCGGCATCGCCCCGAAGGCCCCGTAGCGGGGTCGAGACCCCGGATACCATGCGGTAACTCGCCCGTCCTTGAGTGCGGTCACCAGCAACTGGCCGTTCTCGGTGGGAGCCGCATCGATGACCGGTATCTGGCGCGCGACATCGGTCATGGCCGTCAGATTGTAGTCGATTGCCCGGCTGTTCTCGATCGTCAGCACCCGCTTGCCGTCGGTCGTGTTGTACCAGTCTACGCCTTGCGCTCCCGAGAGAAGGACGAACCGGTCGGCCCCCGCAAACCCGATGAAGCCCTGAACAGACGTCCCTCCGGTGTCGATCACTGGTTTGCCGGTGGCAATATCGACGATCAGGAAACCAGTGCTGTTTGCCCCCCGCGCGATGGTCTTGAGTGCCAAGAGCCCGGAGTGAACGCCGAAGTCGAGCGGCGTTGCGCCCGCGGGAAGCGGGTAGCGGGCCGCCTCTCCGGCACCCTCCGGATAAGCCCAGGCCTGGTTCGCCGTATCGACGAGGAAAACGCCCCCGTCGCGCAGCGAAAGCCGGGCGATCTTTGCCGCGTCTTTCAATGCGATCTCGCGCATGACCCGGTCGGAGATCAGGTCGATCACCCGCAGGCTCTTGCCGTCGGCATCGGCGACGAGGGCGCCGAGCCCGCGAGGGGTGGCTGCGGCGTCGAGGACTCGCGTGTAACTCTTCTCGGCAATTTTCCGGGCGGCAATGTCGATCACCAGCAGTCGGCCGGGCCCTGAAGCTGCCACATCGCTCTTGACGCTCAGCGCCGCATATGCCCCGTCGGAGCTGAACCCGATGAGCGAAGCTGCCCCTTGTACCGGGTAGCGGACTGCAACGGCACGGTCCGCGGTCTGCCATAACAACACGAGCTTCTCCGTCACGCCGAGAAGGAATTCGCCGTTGGCGCTGAATTTGAATCCTTTCGGAGTGCCCTCCTCTTTGTCGAAGGGCAACTGACCGAGCCATAGCGGAGGAAGTCGTGTGACCCCGGTCTGCAAGGCCTCGATCGCTTCTTCCGTCCGCTCCAGCGACACTGAAGCCAACGCATTGCGGACCGCCGGCGCGGCCGGTGCCAAGACATCGCTGAGCCCGGTTTGCGCCTTGGCGGCTTGCTGGCGCGCATAGGCCCGGGTCCGCTGATCGATCGCCGTCGAGCGCTCCCACAGCGCCCAAATCGAAAGGGAGAGCAAGCCCGCGGCAATCGCAGCGGCAATCGAGGAGCGAATGCGGAGGGTGCGGGCCCGCCTTTTGCGCTCGCGCTCCTCGATGGCTGCCCGTTCGTGATCGTAAATGTCGGCGAGCAGCGTGAACCATGGATCGTGAAACCGGCCTTCCCCGAGCTTGTGCTGTCTCGGCTCGAAGCCGCGGTAGTCGATCGCGATCGGCAAGGCGAGGGCGCGGCAAAGCCCCTCGGGAAAGGCGTTTCGTGGGTCGGATACTCCCGCTGTTTCGTTGATCGGCAGCCCTTCGATGATGATCGGGACGATGTCGCCGCGCGTTACCGACCCTTGCTCTGCCGGCTCTTGTTCTGACGGGTCCGATTGCTCCTGGTCAACTGGGTGCAGTGCCACGAAGTCGTCGATCTCGGGCCCGACGAACCGGCTTGCGACCGCATTCGGCGAGCAGATGACGATGATCTTCGATGAATTCCTCAGATGTCGGCGGATTGCCGGCCGGTAATCGGGCCCGGAAAAGTCCGAAGTGTCGATAAAGGCCTGAAGCCGGCGCTGCGGCAAGGGCAGGCCGCGTGGCGGCTGATAAGCGTTGAGCACCGCATGCAAGCGGGTCGCGAAATGTTGATCCTTTCGGCTATAGCTGATGAATATGTCCCACTCGCCGACGGCGAGCGATCGCGGCAAACCATTGGCGCGGCCATCCGCACGGCCCCGCTCTTGGTCCGCGGAGGTGTCGGGAGCGGCAATGTGCTCCGACATTGCCCGCTACTGTCTGGACGCCGCCAGCGCCTCGTCGAGGTCGCCGATCAGGTTTTCGGCGGATTCGAGGCCGATCGAGAGGCGGGTGACATCAGGGCCGGCGCCGACCGCCAGAGGCTGCTCGTCGCGCGGCTGGCGGTGCGTCGTCAAGGACAAGTACGAGAACAGCTGGACGCTCTCGGCCAGCCTGATACCGGCCACATACCCGCCCTTGACCCCGAACATGAAAACCGCTCCGGCGCCGCTCGGCAGGTATTTCCGAGCGAGGTCGACTTTGACCAATTGCGCGCTCGCAAATTGTATCGGCGACCACACCGGCACGCATCTGAGCCTTGGGGTGCCCCGAAATGCGCCAAGCGGCGCTAGCTCGTAACCACCAGGACTTGTCGCCTCCGGCAAGTTGATCGGTAGGCCCGGTAGGTGCTTGTTCGACGGGTCTTGCATGTTGACTTTGGTTCACTCGCGACGAGAGGAGCGCGATGGCGAAGACACGCTAAGCTGAAAAACCGCCGACAAGTGTGATCCACTTCATAGCTCATTTAAGCCGTATCCTCGCGGGCCGTCGAGGCAACCCAGGGATCCGGAGCGCCCGGAATGGCTTTTTTGAATATCGTTACCCGCAGATCGGCATGGCCATCACTCCACGATACGGCAAACGTCTTTTTCCGGTCCTCCCATGTGTTCAGCGCGTAAGGTTGGGCTCCTCGACCAGCTTGCTCCAGGGCGTGCTGTATAGATGTCGAACCTTCTGGCTTCGGCGTGAAAGGCGTATTGTGGACGCCCAACTCAGCGTGGGTTATTCGCACGGTGTCCGGGTCCGGCGACCAGTGGTTTCCATCCGGCGTGGAGGCGCGGGTCCGGGCGGAACATCCGCAGCGGCCGGTTGGCGCTCTCGCGCCCTTGGGCGCACCGCGTTGAGCCAGCGAAGATCCGTCGCAACAGCCTTGCAAGATCGTGCTTCCGAGCACGATGATATCATCATGCAATCATAGTGGCCGGAACTGCGCTGTGGGACAGGTGATAATTCGCAATATCGACGATCGGGTTGTCGAGCGGTTGAAGGCGCGCGCGATCGCGCAGCGTAAATCCCTGGAGCAGTCGCTGCGGGATCTGTTGACCGAAGCCGCGAAGCCCGGCCGAGCCGAACTGCTCACCGAGCTGGAACGCATCCGGGCGATGACGCCGCCCCGCAAGCCCGGTGCGACCTTTCCCACGGCCGAGGAGCTGATTCGCGAAGACCGGGACACGCGGTGAGCCTGGTCGTAGACGCGAGCGTTGCGCTGAAATGGTTTCTCTCGGAGGAGCCTCACGGCGGCGAGGCACTCGCGATCTTGCGGGATGGAGCGCCTCGGATCGCGCCGGATTTTCTGATTGCCGAGTTATGCAATGCGGCATGGCGCTCGACAAGGCTCGGCCGCATCAGCCAAGCTCAGCTGGGCGAGATCGCGGCCAATCTGCCGCGTTTCTTTGACGCGCTCGTAAGTGCGACCGGGTTGGCGCCTCGCGCCGTAACTATTGCCGCTCAGCTCGACTATCCGGTTTACGATTGTCTCTATTTGGCTCGCGCCGAGGCGGAGCAGGCGGATCTCGTGACCGCCGATACGCAGTTGGTTGGCAAGGTGCGAGCTACCTCATGGGAGGAGCGGACGGTCAGCCTATCAGAGTGGGAGCTGAGCGATGGTTGAGGGCACCTCGTCCTCTCCCATCCCCTCCGCAGCGAGCAGCGGAGGGCTAGGTTGGGGGCTGTTCGAGCGCCTCGATGCGCTTCCGCCATTGTCACCCGAGGAGGCGCTGATCCTCGACAGCGTGCGGGCATTGGCGCGCAACCAGATCGCGCCGCGCGCCGAGCAACACGACCGCAGCGGCGAATTCCCCTGGGACAATGTCCATGCGATCAACGCGCTCGGTCTGAATGCGATCTTCGTCCCCGAGGCTTATGGTGGGGCCGGGCTCGGTTATGCCGCCTATCTCGCCTGTGTGCGCGAGTTCAGCCGCGCTTGCGCCTCGACCGGCATCATCTGGGCGACGAATTTCCACGCGACGAAGCCGCTGATCGACTTCGGCACCGAGGAGCAGAAGCGCCGTCTCTTGCCGCGTGTCGCCGAGGGAGCGCTCGCGGCACTGGCGATTACCGAACCCGATGCGGGCTCGGATGCGACCCATATGACGACGCGCTTTGAGCCCAAGGGCGACGACATCGTCCTATCAGGCGGCAAAACCTTCATCACCAGCGGCGACGTCGCCGATCTGATCCTCGTCTTCGGCAAGTGGACGGAGATCGCCGATGACCGCCGGGCGATCTCAGCACTCGTTCTCGAAAAGGGTACGCCTGGCCTAAAAGTGCTGCGCAAGGAGGACAAGATGGGGCATCGCGCCTCTTCGACGGCGGCACTCGCCTTCGAGGATTGCGTCGTGCCGCGCGCCAATCTGCTCGGCGAGCCGGGGTCCGGGCTGACGTTGCTGCTCGCCGCCCTCAACAAGTCGCGCCCGAGTGTCGCCGCGCACGCACTCGGCATCGCGCGCGCCGCCTTCGAGGATGCTGTCCTCTACATCAACGAGCGCCGGCAATCGGGCCGCCGAATAATCGAGTTCCAGGGCATTCAGTTCATGCTGGCCGACCTCGCCACCGATCTCGCGCTGTGCGAGGCGTGGCTGTGGCACGTCGCGCGCCTCGTGGACAGCGGGGCCGACGATTTCGCCGTCGAGGCCTCGATGCTCAAGATGCGCGCAGCAGATCTGGCGATGCGAATCGCCACCGAAGCCGTGCAGCTGCATGGTGGCTACGGCTATTGCAAGGACTACCGCGTCGAGCGGTTGATGCGCGACGCCAAGATCACCCAGATCTGGGAGGGCACCAACCAGATCCATCGCCAACTCATCGGTCGCAGCTTCATCGCCAACCGATGAGCAACGGAAGAGGCTATTCCGCGCTCTGCGAGGCGAGCTCTTCGCAAAGCGCGGCATCGGCGCGTCTCGCAGCAAGCGAGTGCTGATCCGAATCGACTCTGAGGTCGAGCGCCATCAGGACCTCGTCATAATAGCGCCCATCCTGCTTTAGCGAGTGCTTTTCGACGCCGTATTCGTCAAAGCCGAGACGCGCGTAGAGGCGCCGCGCTCGTTCGTTGCCGCTGACGACCGAGAGTTGGATCACTTCGACTTGGTCGCGGGCATGATCGATGACGGCTTCCACCAATTGCCGCCCGACGCCCGCATTTCTGCTATCGGGCCGTACGTACATTCCCCATAAGAGGCCCTTATGTCTCTCCTTTTCGCCTTCGCGGACAACGAATCCGGCGATTCCTAATAAATCCGTCGACCTAAAGGCACCAAAGACTTGGGAGTTCTGGAGTCTGTCGCAGAACCACGCCAAAGGCTTAGCGTTTTCCCTGACGAACGTGCTCCCGAAGGCTTCCGGACTGTCTCTGAGCCCGGCCAACCGGATGTCCCGGTATGCGGCGGCATCGGCCGATGTCAGCCGACGGATCTCTATATGGGCGGCGTTCAAAACGTGACCTCTCCAGTAATCGACCGGTAGTTGCGAATGTCCCAAGATACTACCGGCCTGTGGCATTTTTATGCCCGGCAGCCGCAGCATCCTCGGGCGTGCGGAGCTGGACCTCGATCACGGGCCGGCTCCGATGCCGAGAAGCTCGCCGACCCGCTCGGCCGCCTTGAGGCCAGAGCCGGTCAATACCACCACCGTCGTTTGATCCGGCCCGATCGTGCCGTCGCGCAGCAGCCCTGTCAGTGCCGCGCCGGCGGTCGCGGCGGTCGGCTCGACGAAAAGCCCGACCCGGCCGAGCGCGGCGAGCGCCGGGGCGATGTCTTCTTCGGCCACCGCAGTGACAGCTCCTTTCGAACGGCGCAACGCCCGCAACACTTCGACGATCCGCACCGGCTTCGGGGCGGCGATCCCGTCGGCAACAGTGGGGGCCATCGCGAACGGCACAAACTTGTCTCCGCCCGCCGCCCAGGCGGCGGCGAACGCCGCGCAATTTGCCGCCTGGACGGCGAAGAGCCGGGGCCGCGTCGTTATCTCGCCGCTCCTCTCGAGCTCGTCGAAGCCGCGATCGAGACCGAGGATGTTGCTGCCGTACCCGGTCGGAACGAGGATGTTGTCAGGCACGCGAAAGCCGAGCTGCTCCCACAGCTCGAAGGCGAGGGTCTTGGTGCCTTCGATAAAGTGGGGCTGCCAGTTGTGGCTGGCATAGAAGCTTTCCCCCGCCGCCGCGAGCGCTGCCTCGCTCACTGCCTGCCGGGTGCCGGGGATCGCCCGGACATCGGCCCCCGAAGCGGCGATCTGCACCAGCTTGCCGCGCGGTGCCGCGGCCGGAACGTAGATACGGCAGGGAATGCCGGAGGCCGCGGCGTAGGTTGCGATCGAGGCACCCGCGTTTCCCGAGGAATCCTCGTGGATTGCGTCGACGCCGACTTCCAGTAAATGATTGATCATGACCGCGGTGCCGCGGTCCTTGAACGAGCCGGTCGGCATCTGTGATTCGAGCTTGAAGCACACTCCCGCCCCTTGCCAGTCACGCCGGACAAGCGGGGTCCAGCCCTCGCCGAGCGAGATGCGCGGCGGATTGCGCAGCGACAGCGCTGCGGCGTAGCGCCACAGCGAAGCCTCGCCGACCGCGATCTCGTCGCGTCTCAACCCCGGTCCGGTCGCCAAATTGAGATGGCTCCCGCAATCGCAGCGCCACAATGGCCGGTCGGCCGCGTAGCTGCGCCGGCAGGCGGGGCATTGGTAAGTCGCAATCGCCGTCGTTGTCATGCCATGCACCTCCAAGGTCGCAGATCTGGATCAGCCGATAGGGTACCATCGCTCTGATGCGAAATCGGCTGATCCTAGTGGTGCGAACCTGACGCTCGATACCGGTCCTGAACCACCGAGATTGCTTCGCTTCGCTCGCAATGACACCGCAAAAGGCTGTCATTGCGAGGAGCGGAGCGACTAAGCAATCTCGACGTGAAGCTCGATGACAGGAATCATCCGTGTGGTTCCGACCACTAGTGTCGGCCGGAGATCAGGAGGAGTGCCGGGTGGTCGGGCCCAAAGTAATTGACGGCAAGGCGGTCGCCGCCGGGCTGCGCAGCCGTGTCGCCGATATCGCGGCGCGACTGCGTGACGAGATCGACGTGACCGCCGGCCTCGCCGCGGTCCTCGTCGGCACCGACCCGGCGAGCCAGGTTTATGTGCGAGCCAAGGGTCGCGCTTGCGCTGTCGCCGGGCTCGGCTCCTTCGAGCATCGCTTCCCGGCAGACATCTCGGAAGCGGTGCTCGTGGCCGAGGTCGAGAAGCTCAACGCCGATGACACCATCGATGGCGTGCTGGTCCAATTGCCCTTGCCGAGGCACATTGATGCCCACCGGATAATTTCGGCCATCGACCCGGCCAAGGACGTCGATGGTTTTCATCCGGTCAATGTCGGGCGGCTGTGGTCCGGCCTTTCTGGCCTCGTACCCTGCACGCCGCAGGGCTGTCTGATCCTGCTGCGCACGGTGCACGACGATCTCTCCGGTGCCGAGGCGGTCGTGCTCGGGCGCTCGAACCTCGTCGGTAAGCCGATGGCGGCACTGCTTCTGGCGGCGGATTGCACGGTCACGGTGGTCCATTCGAAGAGCCGCGATGCGGCTGCGATCTGCCGGCGAGCGGACATCCTGGTGGCCGCGGCCGGTCGGCCGCAGATACTCAAGTCCAACTGGATCAAACGCGGCGCCACGGTCATCGATGTCGGCATCAACCCGATTACGCTCCCAGACGGCCGCAACCGCGTCGTCGGCGACGTCGATTTTGATTCGGTACGCACCGTCGCCGGCGCGATCACGCCGGTGCCGGGCGGGGTCGGGCCGATGACGATCGCTTGCCTGCTGCGCAACACCTTGCTCGCGGCCTGTCGCCGTCGCGGTCTGCCCGATCCGCTCCTCTGAGCACCACTGCTGCTCTCTCGCCGCGCGAGCTTAGTTGGCGAGCCCCCGAGCCAGCCAGGCCCACACGTCGCCGACCGTGGCGAGGTTATGGCGTGCGATCGTGGCGCCGCCTCCAACGTGGACCGAAACTCCAGCCAGTCGATTGACCACGGCGAAACCGTCCTCGTCGGTGATGTCGTCGCCGATGAACACCGGCAGGCGTCCGTGGAATGGCGCGTCAGCAAGAAAGTCTGCGATCGCTCGGCCCTTCCCGCCTGATCGAGGCATCAGCTCGATCACCATCTTACCCGCTACCGCCGCGAGTGTGCCGTTGCTCGCCTGCGCTGCCCGCTGGACGAGTGCGTGGCAACGTGCCGCCAGGGATGGTGCCTGACGGTAATGGAGGGCAAGGCTGCCGCCCTTGTCCTCGAGAAAGACGCCGTCGTGCCGCGTCGCAAAGTCGGCGATCACCGGACGGAAGCGGTCGAGCTCCGGATGCACGAGGCAACGGGTCACGGTTCCGTCGATACAGCGCCGTTCAAGACCGTGGTCTCCAGCGATCCCACCCGCGAAGGGGGCGAGCACGGAGGCTAGTTCATCGAGCGGCCGGCCGCTCACCACGGCGACGGCGCCGGCGAGGCGGTCAGCCAGCTCGCCTAAAAGGTGCGGCAACTCGGGCGGGACCTGCACCAGGCCGGGTGCCGGAGCGATCTCGACCAGTGTTCCATCGAAATCAAGAAACAACGCCTGACCACGATGCAACGGCGGCGGTTCGTGCCGGCGCCCGTCGCACATCGCTCATTCGGCTGCCATAGGAGGCCGCGCGGCGAAGACGCCATCCGGGTGTTGCAGAGCGTCGAGAAATGCATCGCGCCACGCATGGACGTCGTGAGTCTCGAGCTGTGCCATCATCGTCTCGTAGCGGGCGCGGCGCTCCTCGACCGGCATCGCGAGCGCCCGATCGAGCGCATCGGCGATCTGATCGACGTCGAACGGGTTGACGATCAGCGCGGCATCGAGCTCGCGGGCCGCGCCGGCGAAGCGCGACAGGACCAAAACGCCCGGGTCATCGGGGTCTTGGGCGGCGACGAACTCCTTGGCGACGAGGTTCATGCCGTCGCGCAACGGTGTTACCAAAGCCACCCGGCTCGCCCGGTAAAAACCGAACAGGGTCTCTTGCCGGAAGCTGCGGTTGACGTAGCGCACCGGATGATAATCGGGCTCACCGAAGCGACCATTGATCCGGCCGATGCGGGCGTCGAGCTCGGCGCGAATTCGCTGGTATTCAGATACATCCTCGCGCGACGGGGGGGCGATCTGCAACACCACGACGGCGCGGCGATATTGCGGATTGCCCTCGAGCAGCCGTTCGACCGCGTCGAAGCGATGTACCAGGCCCTTGGTGTAATCGAGGCGGTCGACACCAATGACGAGCCGCCGGTCCGAAAGACTGTCGCGCAACCGCGCCGCCTGGCGGGTGCGCGCCGCGCGCTCCGCGCGCGAAGCGACGAGCCGCGTATCAATGCTGATCGGAAAGCTCGCGGCGCGGACGCTGGTTCCGTACGCGTGCATCGTCCCGTCGTCACCGGTCCATCCGCCGGCTTCCCGCTCGACATAATCCCTGAAGGCCTGCAGGTCCTGCTCCGTCTGAAAACCGACGAGATCATAAGCAAACATTGCGCGCACCAACGCTTCATGCACCGGCAGTGTCGCCAGTACTTCGGGCGCCGGGAATGGGATGTGCAGGAAGAAACCAATCGGATTGTCAACACGCAGCCGGCGCAGCGCCGAGCCGAGCGGTATCATGTGATAGTCGTGAACCCACAAAATGTCGTCGGGCTTGAGAGCCGGGGCGAGACGTTCGGCGAACATCTCGTTGACCCGACCGTAGGCCGCCCATCGCTCCCGACCGTACTCTGCGAGGTTCACACGATAGTGGAACACCGGCCAGAGCACGCAATTGGCGAATTGGAGATAATAACCCTCGTAGTCGGAGCGCTCCAGATCGACCAGCATGCGGGTGAGCCTTCTCTCGCGGTGCACGCGCGTCGGGCCCGACGGCTCGTCCGTGACCTCGCCGCTCCAACCGAACCAGATCACCTCGCGCTGATCGAAGGCTGCCAGCATCGCAGTGGCGAGGCCACCTTCGTTGCCCTTGAGGGACGATCCGACACGGTTTGACACGATGACCAATCGTCCCATTCAAGCCTCCATACGACACCACTTCGGCTACCATTCAGCTCTTTCGGATTTACCTTAGCACGGTATTAACGCTCCCGGCGGTCGAATTGCGTCACCACAATCTTGACAATTTTTGCACGGCACGAACTCCATGGAGCTCGGCGCCTTCCGCGGAACTGAAATTCCTTTTCCCGTGTTTCTTCGCTGACCATTATCGCGAGGAGACGACGGTCATGATCATCAAGACTACGAGTTTGGCCTTCGCAGTTGCGTGCCTGGTAACGGTTTCGGCCATGCCAGCCGCTCACGCGCAGACAGCCGGATGGACCCAAGTGATAACCAATGGGCCGCAGACCGACCCGGGCGATGTCTCGCCCTCCTGGTCGGCGCGACAGAACGTGATCGAGAGCCAACGTTATGAACGGCTCCTTCAAACAAGCCCCACCTTTCGCCAGGCGCGGGTGCAAAAGGAATGCGGTCCGATCACCGATCCGCAACTTCATGCCGATTGTCTGGCGAGCTTTAATCAGAGCGTCGGCTCTTCGACAGGACCCGGGACCTACCCGAGCGGATCCGGACGCTAGATTGTCCGGCACCCTCTAGTCGGAAGCCGCCCGCTGCGGGCGGCTTCTTACTTTCTCGCAGGCGGAACCAGCACCTCGACACCCGTCATCGACGCGACGACGACAACGGATGTGCGCCCGACGAAGAGCCCGCTCTCCACCGTACCCACCGTCATCGCAAGTTGCTGCTCCGTGATGCCGGGATCGGCGAGCGGTCCGAAGCGGCAATCCACGATAAAGTTGCCGCCATCGGTGACGTAGGGCTGCTCGTTGGCTGTGTAGCGCCGCTCGGGAACACAGCCGAGCCTAGCCAGCGCGACGGCGGTGGCCTGCCAGCCGAATTGGGTGACCTCGACCGGTATCGGGGTGTGCTCGCCGAGCTGCTCGACCAGCTTCTCCTGGTCGACGACGATGACCAGCCGGTCGCTCGCCGCGGCGACGATTTTTTCGCGCAGTAGCGCGCCGCCCAAACCCTTGATCAGGTCGAGGGTGCCGAGCTGCACCTCATCGGCCCCGTCTATCGTCAGATCCAAGCGCTGGTGCTCGGCGAACGTTGCTATCGGGATGCCGAGCCCGCGTGCTTGCGCGGCCGTGCGTTCGGAAGTCGGGATGCCAACCACCCGCAGCCCCCCAGCGACGCGCGCGGCGAGCCCTTCGACGACATGGGCGGCGGTCGAACCGGTGCCGAGCCCGACGACCATGCCGTCTTGGACCTCTTCGATCGCGCGCAACGCGGCCGCGCGCTTTAATTGGTCGCGATCAACGCTCACGACTGCAAGGGCCGCCGGCTCGAATCACGAATAGCCTTGATTGCGCGGGCGTAGTCCGGTGCGTGGAATATGTGGGAACCGGCGACGATGGCGGTTGCGCCGGCCTCGCTTACCTGCCAGGCATTTTCGCCGCTCAATCCACCGTCTACCTCGATCACAGGATCGAGGCCGCGCTCGTCGCACAGGCATCGCAATGCGCGGATTTTCGCCAGCATCTCCGGCAGGAATTGCTGGCCGCCAAAGCCCGGATTGACGGTCATGACCAGAACGATCCCGCAAAGATCCAACACGTACTCGATCAGCGACAGGGGGGTCGCCGGGTTCAACACCACCCCGGCGATTTTGCCGAGGTCGCGGATGTGACCCAGGGTCCGATGCAGGTGGATCGTCGAGCTCGGCTCGCAGTGGACGAGCAGGTGATCGGCACCGGCTCGGGCGAAGTCGTCGAGGTAACGCTCGGGCTCGACGATCATCAGATGCACGTCGACCGGCTTGGTTGTCGCCTTGCGTACGGCTTCGACGACAATCGGCCCGATCGTGATGTTCGGCACAAAGCGCCCATCCATCACATCGACATGGATCCAGTCAGCCCCCGCCGCATCGACGGCACGGACCTCGTCGGCGAGCCGGCCGAAATCGGCCGACAGGATCGAAGGAGCGACGATGATTGGGCGGGCCATAAAGCTGCTGTCCTCAGGTGATCGGCCGCCATTGTCGGCCGCTACGCCACAGCAGATTGTCCGCAGCCTCCGGACCGGCGCCGCTCGCCGGGTAAATTTCGAGCGGGACGGTCTTGTCGTCTTGCCACAGATCGAGAACCGGCTGGACCACCGCCCACCCGGCCTCCACGCCATCGGCTCGGTTGAACAGCATCGCGTCGCCGATCATGCAGTCGTAAACGAGGGTCTCGTACCCGGTGGTCGGCTCCGTGCTGAAGTAGTCCTTGTAGGAGAAATTCATCCGGACGCCGCCGAGCGCTATCTCCGGGCCCGGAATCTTTGCGCCGAATTGCAGCGATGCACCCTCGTCGGGTTGCAGCTGGAGAGCAAGAACGTTGGGCGGCAAGGTGTCGACAGGGGTATCGCGGAACAGCGCGAACGGCGCCTGCTTGAATTGAATCGAGATTTCGGTCGTGCGCCGCGCAAGCCGTTTGCCGGTGCGCAGGTAAAACGGCACCCCCGCCCAGCGCCAATTATCGATACCGAGCCGCATCGCGACGTAGGTCTCGGTTCCGCTGTTGCGGGCGACACCGGGTTCCTCCCGATAAGCTTTGACCGACTCACCCCCGAGTTCACCCACTCCATACTGCCCACGCACCGTGTTGCGCCGCACCTCCGCGTCATCGAGCGGATGTACGGCTTCCAGCACTTTGTGCTTTTCGGTGCGGACCGCGTCGGCGTCGAAGGAGTTCGGTGGCTCCATCGCGGTCAGGCTGAGGAGCTGGAAGACGTGGTTTGGTACCATGTCGCGCAACGCACCGGTCGCCTCGTAGAACCTCGCACGCAGCTCTACGCCGACTGTTTCCGCCACGGTGATCTGCACATGATCGATGTGGTCGCGGTTCCAAATCGGCTCGAAGACCCCGTTGGCGAACCGCAACACCATGATGTTCTGGACCGTCTCCTTGCCGAGGAAATGATCCATGCGATAGATCTGCGATTCTGACAGCACCTTGAGGATACGAGCGTTCAGCGCACGAGCCGAAGCGAGATCGGTACCAAACGGCTTTTCGATGATGACACGGCGAAAGCAGCCGTCTTTTTCCTCGGTGAGACCGACGGCGCCTATTTGCTCGACAATCGTACCGAACAATTGGCTGGCGACGGCAAGGTAGAAAATTGCGTTGCCGCCAGTCTTTTCAACGACGCCGTACAGCCGCGCGTAGGTATCGGACTGTGTCAGATCCCCTGCGAAATGCGTGATGCGGCTGGCGACGAATTCCCACGCCTCTTTGTCAAACGGCTCGGTTGCAGGACCCGAAGCCGTGTCTGAGACAAAGCTCCTGATTCCCTCGGCCAGGTAATCGCGAAAGGCTTCGACCGGTTTTGGCGTGCGGTCGACGGCGATGATCGCGAACTTCTCGGACAGCAACTTAGCCTTTGACAGATTGTAGATAGCCGGCATCAGGAGCCGCTTTGTCAGGTCGCCACCTGCGCCAAAGATCACAAGGGTGCATGGCGGCGCCTTCTGCGCCCGCGTTTGTGTCGCCGAGTGGTTGGCTTTTTCTTCCACGCGAACGTCCATGGTTCAGCCTCCTATCGCAGGGCTTCTTCGACAGCACGGCTGAGCGTGGCGAGGCCCGCGTCGGGGTCGCCAGTGATGTGCGCGCGCAGGGCGCGCCTGCCACGCTCCGCGAGCACGTCGAAATCACCGCGTGCCTGCGCCTCCTTGACGATGCCAAAGGTATAGGACTGGCCGGGCACCGGCAGGTCCTCGGGGTCGTCGCAGGTGATCTGCAAAAAGACACCGCTGTTGGGTCCGCCCTTGTAGGCCTGTCCCGTCGAATGCTGGAAGCGCGGCCCGAAGCCGACGCAGGTCGCCGCGTTGGTCCGATCGCGGATGGCGCGGCGGATATGCTGCACTACATCGATATGGGCTGGGCTGCGTTCGATATAGGCGAGCAAGGCTGCGTAATCCCCCTCACCGATCCGCCCGAAATGGGCCTTCAAGGCTCCGGTCAGGCTCGTTGCGTGGGGCTTCAGCGTGGCCTCGTTGCGCGGATCCGCGAATAGCCTGATCCCGTTGCCTTCGAAGAATGCGGGTTCCCCAGGCAGCTTTCCGGTCTTCTCGTAAGCTTCGGTAAAGTCCCGGGTCTTGACCTTGGCAGCCTCGACATCGGGCTGATCAAACGGGTTGATGCCGATGATCGAGCCGGCGACCGCCGTCGCCATTTCCCAGCGGAAGAACTCCTGCCCGAGCTGCATCGGGTCGTACACCGTGATGCGCACTACCGGATGTCCCGCCGCCTCTAGTGCTGCAACCCCACGCTCTTGTTCCCCATCCCGATCGGCCGCCAGCCGCAGATAGGCGAACAGGCGATCGTTACCGTAGACCGTGGGCGCGCCCAACGGCTCGCCGTCGACCGGGACGATCCCCTTGCCTAGCTTGCCGCTTGATTCGGCAAGGAGTTGCTCGAGCCATGCGCCAAAATCGGCGAGGCCTTTGGAAGCGACGATCGTCACCTTGTCGCGCCCGCGCCGCTGGCAAATCCCGAGGATAGCACCAAGGATAATCCCCGGGTTCTCGAGCGGCGGCGAGCTCGCGGCACAAGACCGCACCATTTCGGCCGTGCTCTCCAGGAAGGCTCGGGTATCAATACCGATCGCCGCGGCCGGTACCATCCCGAAATCGGACAGCACCGAATATCGGCCGCCAATACTCGGCAGCCCGTGGAAGACGCTGCGGAATCCCTCGGTCAGCGCCGCCTTTTCGAGCGACGAGCCCGGGTCGGTGATCGCGACAAAGCGATTTGGTGCCTCCTTCACGCCGACGGCTTGCTTTGCCCGCTCGTAGAAATACTGCTTGAAGATGTTCGGCTCGAGCGTGCTGCCGGACTTGCTCGATACCAGGAACAATGTTCGTGCCGGATCGATCCGGGCCTCGAAATGCCGAATCTGCGCGGGGTCGGTCGAGTCGAGGACGTGCAGATTTGGGAAGCCGGGCCCGCTGCCGAAGGTCTCGCCGAGCACCTCGGGGCCAAGACTCGACCCGCCCATCCCGAGCAACAGCACATCCCTGAAGCCCGTCCGCTTCACATCCTCGGCGAGGTCCTGGAGGTGCGCGATACCCTTCAGCTGCTTGTCGACGATCTCCAGCCACCCGAGCCAATTGGCCTCGTCCGTCTCCGTCCACAGCGAGGCATCGGCGGCCCACAATCGCCTGACTTTGCCCCCCTTGCGCCAATCCTCGAGCGCAACTCGGACGTCGCTCTCCAATTCCTCTGGCAGCTTGTAGCTCATTGCGTTCAGCTTGCCGCCGAGCACGCTGCGGCGCTTTTTTTGCACAGCGGCGTAGAGCTGGTCGGCGGCATCGGCGAATAGCCGCACGCCGTCATCCACGAGCTTTGCGGTTACCGCATCAATCGAGATCCCGACCCGAGGGAGCGCATCCATGACCGCCCTGGCGGCGTCGACATCCTCTTCGAGGCTCGCGCGAGGGCGGCCGTGATCACGGTAGGCGTCCATTGTCGCCGGTGGCATCGTGTTGATCGTGTCGGGCCCGATCAGCTCGTCGACGTATAGGACGTCGCTATACGCCTTATTCTTGGTTCCGGTGCTCGCCCACAGCAACCGCTGCGTCTGAGCGCCTTGTTGTGCGAGACGCTGCCAGCGCTCGTCAGCGTAGATCTTTTTGGAGAGCTGATAGGCGAGCTTGGCATTGGCGATCGCCACCTTGCCTTTCAAGGCTTGCAGCCGCGCCTTCTCTGCCGGGTCAATGGTCGCCGCGATCTTCTTGTCGAGCTCGTCATCGACGAGCGTGTCGATCCGGCTGACAAAGAAGCTCGCCACACTCGACACCTTGTGCGGGTCGCCGCCCTTCTTGGCGAACGCTTCGAGCCCGGAGATGTAGGCTTCGGCAACATCGGCATAGACTTGCTGCGAAAACAGCAAGGTGACGTTGACATTGACCCCCTCGCCGATCAGCGTCCGGATCGCCGTGAGCCCCGGCTTGGTGCCAGGCACCTTGACCATCAGGTTACGGCGATTGACCTCGTGCCAGAGCCGTCGCGCTTCCTCTATCGTCTCGTGTGTGTTCATCGCCAGATAGGGCGAGACCTCGAGGCTGATAAAGCCGTCCCGCCGCTGGGTCTGCTCGTAAACCGCATTCAGCGCGTCGGCGCCCTCCTGGATGTCGCGCACCGCGAGATCCTCGAACAGTGCTCCGGGATCGAGATCCCCGGACGCTTCTGCCGAGGCGATCAGCGCGTCGTAATCGTCGCCGTGGCCAATCGCTTTTTCGAAGATCGACGGGTTCGAGGTGACCCCGCGCAGCCCGTCTTCGGCTATCAGCTTGGCGAGCCCGCCGCTCTTCAGCAAATCGCGGCTGACGAAGTCGAGCCATACCGACTGCCCGTATTCCTGAAGCGTTCTCAGAGGGTTGGCCATGGCTGCTATTCCTTGCGCGCCAGCTGCTGCTTGGCCGCAGCATAGACGTTGTCGCCGGTAAACCCGAATTTGACCAGCAGCTCCTTCAACGGCGCAGAGGCGCCAAAGGTCCTCATCCCGAGGATCGTGCCGCGCAGCCCGGTGTAGCGCTCCCAGCCGAGCGTAGAGGCCTGCTCGACCGCGACCCGCCGCGTGACGTCAGGCGGCAGGACCGCTGCCCGGTAACCATCGTCCTGCTGTTCGAACAATTCCCAGGACGGCATGCTGACCACCCTCGCCGCGACCCCCTCGGCGGTCAGTTTCTCATAGACCTCGACGCAGAGTCTCACCTCGCTTCCCGTGCCGATCAGGATCACATCCGGCTTGCCGTTCGGAGCATCCGCAAGCACGTAGGCGCCGCGCCGGACACCACTTGCCGCTGCATAGCGTGTGCGGTCGAAGGTCGGCAGGTTCTGCCGGCTCAGGATCAGGCAGGCCGGCTCGTGCTTGAGCCCGAGGACGACGCGCCACGCCTCGGTCACCTCGTTGGCATCCGCCGGCCGCAATACGATCAGCCCGGGGATGCTGCGCAGTGCCGCCAGCTGCTCGACCGGCTGATGGGTGGGGCCGTCCTCTCCTACACCGATCGAATCATGGGTGAACGCATAAACGACCGGGAGTTCCATGATCGCGCCGAGCCGGATTGGTGGCTTCATGTAATCGGAAAATATCAGGAACCCCGAGCCATACGGCCGTAATTTCGACAGCGAGAGACCATTGCAGATCGAGCCCATGGCGTGCTCGCGGATGCCGAAGTGAAAGTTTCGGCCGCCATAATCATCCGCTTCGAAATCACCGGCGCCTTCGAAAGTAAGCCGCGTTTTTGTCGATGGCGCGAGATCGGCAGCACCGCCGAGAAGCCACGGCAGGCGCGGCGCGATCGCGTTCAAAACCCGGGCCGAAGCGTCGCGACTGGCAACCCCGTTAGGATCGGCGGGGAAGACCGGGATGTCCTTGTCCCATCCTTCGGGCAGGTCGCGCCGTTGCATGCGCTCGCACGCGTCGGCCAGATCCGGGTGGGCACTCCGATAGCGCTCGAACAGCGCCAGCCACTCCACCCGCAGCTTCTTGCCGCGGGAGCCGAATTTCCCCGCGAAGTGCTCGTAAACGCCCTCCGGCACCAGAAATTTCGCGTCCTCGGGCCAACCGTAGGAACGCTTGGTCAGCTTGACCTCCTCCTCGCCCAGGGGTTCGCCGTGCGCGCCGGAAGTATCCTGCTTGTGCGGCGCGCCGTAACCGATATGGCTCTCGACGATGATCAGACTCGGCCGATCGTCGATGCGTTTGGCGATCGCGATCGCGTCGGCGACCCGCTCGCGATCGTTCGCGTCGCTGACTCGTTGAACGTGCCAGCGATAGGCGAGAAACCGCCCGGCGACATCCTCGCTGAAGGCGAGCGCGGTATTGCCCTCGATCGTGATATGGTTGCTGTCGTAGATCCAACAGAGATTGCCGAGCTGCAAATGGCCGGCGAGCGAGGCGGCCTCGCTGCCGACCCCCTCCATCATGCAGCCGTCGCCGCACAGCGCGAAGACGTCGTAATCGAACAGCGTAAACCCCGGCCTGTTGTAATGCCGCGCCAGCCAGTCGGCCGCGATTGCCATGCCGACGCTGGTGGCGATGCCCTGGCCGAGCGGCCCTGTCGTCGTCTCGACACCCGAGGTCAAGTGGTATTCCGGATGACCCGGACACTTGCTGTCGAGCTGCCGGAAGCGCTTTAGATCCTCGAGCGAGACTGTCGGCGTGCCGAGCCGCTCGTATTTTTCGTTGACCGATTTGACGCCGGTAAGGTGCAGCATCGAATAAAGCAAGGTCGAAGCATGGCCGTTGGACAGCACGAAACGATCGCGATTGGGCCAGATCGGATCCTCCGGATCGAAGCGGAGAAAATCCTGCCACAGTGTGTAGACGACCGGCGCCATCCCCATCGGCGTACCCGGATGGCCGGATTTCGCCTGCTGAACCGCGTCGATACATAGGGTGCGAATTGTGTTGGCGCAGATCTCGTCGATCGAACCGCGCGGCGTCATCATTTCGTCCCTCGCGAAGTTGAGAATGGATTCCCGGCGGCGATTGCGCCGACGACAGAAGAACGCCGGGGGTACCCCGCCGCTGCCTTCTAGCGGCCGACCGACGCTTGTGACAACGACCGATGGCCGCTCGGGATGCCGCTGCGCCGCGCGTCTATCGAAACGTGCTCGAGACACTTACGTGTGACGCGTCGGGCCAGCGGCAAGGTGACTCGCGTCATTCTCAAAAATTTCACACGGCTTCCCCCAGTTGCGCAGGCTCCTGCTCAGCCGGGGCCTTCAAGGCTTGCCCGGAAGAGTGTGGGGCCGGTCGGCCCGGGCGCGGGGGAACCGCCGATTGGTTCGAGCGTGACCTCGAGTTCGCCTTCGCCCGCCAGCAGGCGCGCATTCTCCGGTGTCACCGCGATCACCTTGCGCTCCGATCGGGGCAATAGACCGATAGGATGTGGCGTAGTGGCATCGGATACCAGCAGCCAGAGCTGGTAGACATGGTCGGCCGGGACCGATTGCGGGCGCAGGCTGTCGGCAGCAATCTGGTGGGCCGCGCGCGCGAGGCGGATCGCCCAGACCGGGTGCTGCTCGCCGTCACGCACGATGGCGATGACCGGCATGGCCGAAAAATCCGGCGGCTCGCGGGCGATTACCGCGGCGACGAGAAGGGCCAGCGACAGCGTAGCGAGCACACCCGCCGCCCGACGCCAGAAGAGAACGCTGTCCCACAGTCTCGCGAACACGACGATGTTAACCCCTGCGCGGATCGAGCGCGTCGCGCAAGCCGTCGCCGAGCAAGTTGAACGACAGCACCAGGCTGAAGATCGCCAACCCCGGCCACACCGCCATCCACGGCGCCTGTGAGAGAAAGTGAGTGGCGGTGTTGAGCATGCTGCCCCAGCTCGGTGCCGGCGGCTGTTGGCCGAGACCGAGGAAAGAGAGGGCCGCCTCGGCGATAATCGCTGCCGCGATCGCGAGCGTCGCCTGGACCAAAATTGGTGCCAGCACATTGGGCAGGATGTGGCGCAGCACGATACGGCGATGCGAGTTGCCGACGGCGCGGGCTGCCTCGATGTAATCCTCGTGCTTGACAGCGAGTACCTGCCCGCGGGTAAGGCGCGTGAAAATCGGAGTCTGAGCAACCCCGATCGCGATCATCGCGTTCGTCAGGTTCGGTCCGAGGAAGGCGGCGAGGGCGATCGCCAGGATCAGGAACGGGATCGCCAACATCGCGTCGATCATGCGCATCAGCAGACCATCGACGGCTCCGCCGAGGTAACCAGAGACGAGCCCGAGCGGCACCGAGACGCCGACCGCGATCGACACCGAGACGAGGCCGGCCATCAGCGACGCCCGAGCTCCCCAAATGAGCCGCGCGAGGACGTCGCGGCCGAGTTCGTCTGTGCCGAAAAGATGCAGGGCGGAGGGCGGCTTGCGTACCGCTCGCCAATCGGTGGCAAGCGGGTCATAAGGTGCGACGAGCGGTGCAGCAACAGCGACCGCAATAAAGAATGCCACGACAGCCAGCCCCAGGAGCGCTGCGCGCCGCCGCGCCAGCCGACGCAGCGCAAGCCGCCACGGCCGTGCACCCGCATCCGCGGACGCGCTGTCGAGGATGCCGGCGGTCATTCGCGCAACCTTGGATTGATCAGCACATAAGCGACGTCGGCAAAAAGATTGAGCAGGATGAAGGCGAGCGCCGTGCATAGCACGACCCCCTGCACGACCGCGTAGTCGCGGTTGAACACCGCGTCGACGATCAGCTTGCCGAAGCCCGGAATCGTGAAGACCTGCTCAGTCAGCACCGCGCCCGACAGCAGCTCTCCGAATTCGAGCGCGCCGAGCGTGATTACCGGCACGAGCGCGTTGCGCAGCGCGTGGTGGAGCACCACCCGAGTTTCGCTCAACCCCTTGGCGCGAGCGGTGCGGACATAGTCGGAGCTCAACACTTCCAGCATCGCGCTGCGGGTGTGGCGCATCATCACCGCGGCGATCGCGTTGCCGAGCACAAAGGCCGGCATGATCAGGGTCGCAAGGTTGCGCGACAGGCTCTCGGCGGGACTGACGAAGCCCGAAGCCGGCAACAGCCCCCATTCGACCGAGAAGAGCAGAATCAACAGGATCCCGAGCCAGAAATTCGGGATCGACCGGCCCCACAGCGCTACCATGGTCGCGGCATAATCGACAGCCGAGTCGTTTTTTACGGCCGCCAGGATCCCCATCGGCAGCCCGATCGACAGGGCGATCACGATGGCGAGCGCCGCGAGCTCGGCGGTGACCGGCAGTTTCTCCAGCACGAGATCGCGTACCGGGCGCTTGATGCGGATCGATTCACCAAGATCGCCCGCGAGCACGCCTTCGACCCACAGCAGATAGCGGACTGGGAAGGGCTCATCGAGATGGTATTTCTGGCGCAGAAAGGCGATCACCGCCGGGTCGCGGTCCTCTCCGGCCATAGCAAGCGCCGGGTCTCCGGGGAGCAGCTGCTGCAGCCCGAAGATCAGCACCGAAACAAAGAACAGGGTCGGCAGGACAAGCGCCAGCCGCCGGAGCAAGAAGGTGGTCACGGCTGCAAGGCCTTCCGTCTGCGACGCGTTTTCCTATTCCAGCTGCAACCCTTGCGGACGGATCACGCCGTCAGGATAGGGGATGAAACCCGACAATCTGGCACTCGCGGCGTACAGCCACTTGGCGTGATAAAGATAGATGATCGGCAAGTCCTGCAAGATGTGCTCGGCGACATTACGGTAATGGGCTAGGCGGTCCACCCTTGTGTCGACCTTGCGCGCTGCATCGAGCTCGCGATCGACCTCGGGGTTGCAATAATGCCCATCGTTGAACGGCGAATTGCAGGTGACGAGATTATAGATGTTGCCGTCCGGGTCGACGCGTCCGGTCCATCCGAGCATAAAGGCCTCGAAATCGCCCTTTGCGGCAAGCTGCAACGCGGAGGCGAACTCGGTCGCCTGGATGCGAATGTCGAAGCCGCTCTCTTTGGCCATGGCTTGTATGACTTGGGCGGTCTGCAGGACGACGGGGTTATTCGTTACGGTCATCGCGACGACCGGATTGGGTGCGACTGCGGCAGCGAGCAAGGCCTTCGCCTTGGCGACGTCGCGTGCAGGGATCGGCAGCTCTTTGACGTAATACGGGTTTGTCGGCGGCACCCATTGATTCCCGGGCTCGAACTCGCCGTTGAACACGACCTGGTTGAGCGCCTCGCGGTCGATCGACAGCTCGAGCGCCTGGCGCACCCGCGCATCCCGCCCCATTGGCGTCTTCGACCGCTCACCATTGGCGACGTTGATGGTGATCCCTGAATAGCCGATTCCGCTGACTGCAGCGAGCTTTAGGCGCGGGTCCTTGCGCACGGTGTCGAGATCGGTCGCAGCGACTCCTGCAAGGTCGAGACCGCCCGATTGCAGATTGGCAAGACGCACGGTCGTGTCCGGGATCGGTAGATAGACAATGCGTTCGAGCTTGATCTTGTCCTTGTCCCAATAATCGGCAAAGCGTTCTAGGACGATGCGGTCCTGGGCGACGCGCTCGACAAACTTGAACGGGCCGGCGCAAACCGGGTGTGAACCGAAATTCTCTCCCGCAGCCTGCGCCGCCTTGGGCGATATCATCGTACCGGCAGCGGCTGCGAGTTGGGCGAGCAGCGGTGCGAACGGCGTCAACAGCACGAGCTTAACGGTGTGGTCGTCGATGATTTCGACACGGCTGATGGCACTGATGTCGCTCTTGCGGGTCGATCCCGGCATAGTCAGATGACGCTCGATGCTGAATTTGACGGCAGCTGCGTCGAAGGGTTCGCCGTCGTGGAATTTGACGCCGGGGCGGAGCTTGATGATCAGTCCTCGTTTGTCGTCCGTCCATTCCCATTGGGTAGCAAGTTGCGGGACGATCTCCTGCTCCAGGCCGATATCGAAAAGCTTGTCGCAAAGCGCGGTGCGGACAACGTAGCTCACGAAAGTCCGGGACAACGTCGGGTCGAGCATGTCAGGATCTTCGGCGAGCCCGATGCGCAATGTTTGCGCCGAGACCGCGCCTGGCCCCGAGATCAAGGCCGTCACGATTAGCCAGCAAGCCGCGACGAAGGTTAGCCACTTGGTCATTTGAATCCCCCCGATTCCCCGTTCATCCCGGCCCCTGGGCTTTGCGGGCGACGCTGGCGCCCGGCCGAGCCGGCGGCCATCCATTCCGACCGCCTCACTCGAGCCGCAATCCTTGCGGGCGGATCAAACCATCGGGGTAGGGGATGAACCCAGCCAATTTGGCCGTCGCGGCATACAGCAACTTGGGATGGTAGAGATAGATCAGCGGGCGGTCGTGCAAGGTGTACTCGGCCACCTTGCGGTAATGGGCCAGGCGCTCCGCGCGGGCTTCAGCTTGGCGCGCAGCATCGAGCTCACGGTCGACATCCTGGTTGCAGTAGCGCCCCACATTCAACGCAGGCGGCGCTTTGCAGGAGACGAAATTGTAGATGTTGCCGTCGGGATCGGTGCGACCGCTCCAACCGATCAGGTAGGCCTCGAAATCACCTTTTACGGAAAGGTCCAAAGAGGACGCAAATTCAGTCGCCTGAATCCGGATATCAAAACCAGTTTCGTTGGCCATGGCCTGGATGACTTGGGCCGTTTGGAGGATCTCGGGAGTATTTGGCACCATCATCGCCACGACTGGGTTGGGTGCCTGCGCTGCAGCGAGTAATGCCTTCGCCTTGGCAATATCCCGCGATGGGATTGGCAACGCCTTGATATAATACGGGCTTGACGGTGGCACCCATTGGTTTCCCGGCTGGAACTCGCCGTTGAACACGACCTGGTTGACCGCATCGCGGTCGATCGACAGCTCCAGCGCCTCGCGCACCCGTGCATCCTGCCCAAGTGGCGTCTTGGAGCGTTGACCGTTGGCGAGATTGATCGTGATCCCTGTATAACCGAGCCCGGTAATCGTCGCGAGCTTGAGGCGCGTGTCCTTGCGCACGGTATCGAGATCCGCCGCGGCGACACGCTCGATCAGGTCGAGTCCGCCCGATCGTAGATTGGCGAGCCGCACCGTCGAGTCCGGGATCGGCAAATAGGTGATACGCTCGAGCTTTATCTTGCCGCTGTCCCAATAATCGGCAAAGCGTTCGAGCACGATGCGGTCCTGCGCCACCCGCTCGACAAATTTGAACGGGCCGGCGCAAACCGGGTGGGAGCCAAAATTCTCTCCCGCCGCTCGGGCCGCCTTCGGCGACACCATCATTCCCGCCCGGTCGGTGAGTTGCGCCAACAGCGGCGCAAAGGGGGCCGACAGCACCAACTTGACGGTATGGTCATCGACGATTTCGGCACCGGTGACCGCGCTGATCTCGCTCTTGCGGTTCGAGCCGGGCATCGTCAGATGGCGCTCGATGTTGAATTTGACCGCGGCGGCGTCGAAGGGCTCGCCATCATGGAACTTGACGCCCGGGCGCAGCTTGAGAACGAGACCTTTATTGCCATCCGTCCACTGCCATTCAGTCGCGAGCTGCGGCACGATCTCCAGTTCGGGGCCGATATCGACGAGCTTGTCGCACAGCGCCGCGAAGACGATGCGGCCGACATAGGTTCGCCCGAGCGTCGGGTCGAGAATGTCGGGATCGTCGGCGAGCCCGATGCGCAGCGTTTGCGCCGAAGCCCCTCCAATCCATGGGATCACTGCCGCCGCGATCAGGCAGCCGGCCGCAATCTGTGTCCACCACTTGGTCATCCCCATTCCTCCCCGTTCCCGCTCGCATTGGCACAGCGCAGTTCGTTGGATGCAAGCGGTGTGGCCAGTCTAAAATAGCATCCTCTGTTCGGAAATCGGGAATGAGGCGATGCCGGTGAATGGCTCAAAGCGGGTGGGCGTGATCGGCGCCGGGATGGTCGGGGTGTGCACCGCGAGCTGGCTGCAGCGCGACGGGCATAGCGTCTTTCTGGTCGAGGCGGGGGAGCCGGGTCACGGCGCCTCCTTCGGAAATGCCGGCTGTTTCAACGGCTCTTCGGTGACCCCGGTATCGATGCCTGGGGTGATCAGGAGCGTGCCGCGCTGGCTTTTCGACCCGCTCGGTCCGTTGTCGCTCCGCTGGAGTTATCTGCCGGCGATCGCTCCTTGGCTCGTTCGTTTCATGCGCGCCGGCACCCCGGAGAAGGTTCACGCCCAGGCCCATGCACTGCGCCCACTCGTCGGTCCGACTCTCGAAGCCTTGCAGCCGCTGATCAGCGCCGCCGGCGCCGAGGATCTCGTCCACCGCCTCGGCCATCTCTATGTCTATCGCTCCGCGGAGAGCCTGGGAAAGGATCATCTCGCCTGGGAGTTGCGGCGGGAAAATGGCATCGAGATCGACGAATTCGACGCTGACGAACTGCGCCAGCTGGAACCGGCTTTGTCGCGAGACTATGTCCGCGGCGTGCTCGTGCGCGAGAACGGACACACCTCGAACCCGCTGAAGCTGGTCGAACGGCTGCTCGAGCACTTTCTGCGCTCGGGCGGCGAGATTGTTCACGCGCGGGCCCACGGGTTTCGCCTCGATGGCCGCCGGCTCGCCGCGATCCAAACCGACAGCGGCGATCACCCGGCCGATGCCGCGATCGTCTGCGCCGGCGCCTATTCGAAGCCGCTCGCCGCGTCGCTCGGCGACCGGGTGCCGCTCGAGACCGAGCGCGGCTATCACCTGATGATATCAGATCCGGAGGTGATGCCGCGCATCCCGACCGCCGATGCCGACGGCAAATTCGTCGCCACACCGATGGCCACGGGACTGCGCTTTGCCGGCACAGTCGAGCTTGCCGGGCTCGCAGCACCCCCCGATTGGCGGCGTGCCCAGATCCTCCTCGCGCAGGGCCGCAAGATGCTGCCCGGCTTGCCTGCCTCCCACCCGGAGGAGCGGATATCGCTGTGGATGGGCCATCGGCCCAGCTTGCCCGACTCGCTGCCGGTTCTCGGTCCATCGCGGGCCACCCCGGACGTGATCTACGCCTTCGGCCACGGCCATGTCGGCATGACCGCCGCACCGATGACCGGCAAGCTCGTCGCCGATCTCGTCGCTGGCCGTCCTCCGTCGATCGACATCGCCCCGTTCGCCCCCGGCCGCTTTGGCTGAGGGCAGATCGACGAATGGAGCGGTGGAGCCGACCGAAATCGCATTGCGTGGTTGATCCGAGTAGCGCATTGTGACGCAATAAGGGCCTCGGCTCATTCGCGCTGGCAGCACGCGCATGGTGTTCGTCCCCGGGTACGAGCAGGACGTTTTTATCTCCTACGCGCATGTCGACGATCGTCCATTCGACGCGACAGGGCGTGACGAGTCCCCCGGTTGGGTGGCGGTACTTGTTCGACATCTGGAGAACTACTTAGCGCAAGAAGTCGGGCGCGCCGAAGGGTTCACAGTGTGGAAAGACAAGTACAATTTACACGGGAACGACACCCTGACTGTGGAGATCACAGCCAAGCTCGAGCGCAGCGCGATCTTCATCGCGATATTGTCTCCATCCTACCTCGCCTCGACATGGTGCCTGGACGAAGCACGTCTTTTTTACGCAGCATCTCGCGGGTGCTCTCGCCGGCCGAGTTTTCGTCGTCGAAAAGGCGCCACTCGGTGATGCTACCGTGGTGCCGCAGGAGCTGACCGGACGTCGTAACTATCGGTTCTGGTATCTCGACGGTGAGAAGAAATCGCGGACTTTCGCGAAGCCGATGTCCCAACAAGACGAAATCCATTATTTCCGTCAAGTCGAAGATCTTGCGCGCGATATTCATCGGCAGTTGAAGGCGATGGCTACTTCGCCGAGCGCACTATCTGGGCAGCCCGCCGTGTCGCCTCTTGCCGGTAAAGCACTCAATGGCCCCGCAGCAGTATTCCTCGCGGAGGTGACGGATGATCTCGAATTCCGCCGCCTCGAACTGCAACGTTACCTTGAACAGCAGAATATAGCTGTACTGCCACGAGCCAATCTTCCCCTCGGGCGTGCTGGGTTCGAGACAGCGCTCGACGCCGATCTCGCGTGCAGCCGGTTGTTCGTTCAACTGCTCGGATCGATGCCGGGCAAGAGACCGCCGGACGTACCGGAGGGATACGGGTGGCTGCAGCTTGATCGCGCGCGACGGCAGGGAATACGCATTTTACAATGGCGCAGCCCCGAGTTCGACCCCGTTACCGTCGAGTGGCCGCATCACCGCGAGCTTTTAGAGCTCGAAACGGTTCAGGCGACGTCGCTCGAAAGCTTTAAGAGCGCAGTCGCGGCAGCGTTGGCGCCACCGCCCCCGCCGGTCCCGCCCCGGTCGACCGCCGGCCGGCCGTTTGTCTTCCTCAACACCGAACCACGACACCGCACGATCGCGACCGAAATTCGGACTGCGATTGGCGATCGGGCGGTGTGGGCCGAGCCACTCCGGGCGGGCCCTCCCGAAGACGTGCGCATCGATTTCGAGCAGAACCTCGTCGATTGCGACGCGATGGTGATGGTCTACGCCGATAATGCGGGCTGGGCGCGCGCGCAGCTGCGCGCCTTCCACAAGTTCGCACCGCGCCGTGAGCGCCCGGTGCGTGCTATCCCCGTGATCGATGCGCCCGCTGAGTCTAAGCCTGACCTCGGCTTCTATCTTCCCGAGATGGTCGTCATCGACGGCCGCAGCGGTATCGGACCCGAGGCGCTCGCCCGGCTCACTGAGTCGCTCCGACTGTGAGGGCGACGCCGCCCGCCGCGCGCTCCCCTTATCCGGGTCTGCGGCCGTTCGAGCGGGACGAGGCCGACATCTTCTTCGGCCGCGAGTCGCATGTCGATGCGATGATCGGCCGCCTCGCGCGCCACCGCTTGCTGGTGGTGACCGGCAGCTCCGGATCCGGCAAGTCCTCGCTGGTGCACGCTGGCCTGCTGGAGGCCCTCGAGACTGGCTTGATGGCCGCGGCCGGCCCGGTTTGGCGCTTCGTGACCTTGCGTCCTGGCAACCGTCCGATGAACGAGCTTGCTGCGGCGCTGATCGCGGCGTTTGGAGGCTCCACTTCCTCGGATGACATCGCGTTGCGGCGCGCTCGGCTCGAACGTGGGCCGCTGTCGCTCTTCGAACAGCTGCGAGAGCGGCCTCTTCCGGAAAACGGCAACCTGCTTATCCTTGTCGATCAGCTCGAGGAACTGTTTCGCTATCGGAGTCTCGCCGGCCGCGAGGAGGCGGAGGCCTTTGTCGCCCTGCTGCTCGCGAGTGCACGCCAGCAAGAGGTTCCGATCTATGTCGTGCTGACGATGCGTTCGGACTTTCTTGGACGCTGCGCCGAGTTCGACGGGTTGGCGGAGGCGGTCTCAGACGCGCAATATCTTTGCCCGCGCCTGTCCCGAGAGCAAATCCTCCTGGCGATCGAGGGACCAGCGAGTGTTTTCGAGGGCAAGGTCGAACCGCACCTCGCCGCGTGCATTGTCAACGACATGGGCACGGATCCCGACCAGCTCCCGTTGATGCAACACGTGCTAATGCGGTTGTGGGAAAAGGCGCGTGCGCGCGATCCGAAGGCCCCCGTGCTGCGCCTAGACGACTACATCGCCGAGGGCGGCCTCAAGGGTAGTCTTTCCCGGCATGCAGACGAGATCCTCGCTGAAATCACTCACGATGCACCCCAGCGCGCGGAAACTACGCGGCGCCTGTTTTGCCTTTTAACCGAGGGCGAAGGCGAGAACGCGGTGCGCCGCCTCGCTCGAGTGGCCGAGGTCATGGCGGTTACTAGCGAGCCCCTCGACGAGGTCGCTACTGTTGCCAACGCCTTTCGAGCACCCGGCCGCAGTCTGCTGATGCCCGGGTTCGATCGACCGCTGACCAGCGACACGGTCCTCGACATCAGCCACGAGAGCCTGATCCGGCAATGGCAGGCGCTAAAGGATTGGGTGCGTGTCGAGGCAGCATCGGCTGAGCACTATAGCGAAATGGAGCGCCGCGCGCGGCGTTGGGTGGCCGGCAGGGCCGCGCTCTGGGACTCGGTCGATCTCGACGGCGCGCTCGCTTAGCGCGAGCGCGAGCGCCCGACAGCGGCTTGGGCGTCGCGCTATGGCCGAAATTTCGCTCTCGCGATGCGCTTCCTCGATGAAAGTCAAACCCGGCGCGACGTGGTTGAGGCTGAAAGGCGCGAGCAAGAGAGACGTGTGATCGCGGCCGAGGAAGCAGCTGCGCGCTACCAAGCCGAAGCTGAGGCCGAGCGGCGCCGCATCGCGCTCGAAGCCGCCGAAGAGCGGGCCGCTGCAGCCGAGGAAGCTACCGCGCGCCACCAAGCGGAAGCCGAGGCCGAGCAGCGCCGCATCGCGCTCGAAGCCGCCGAGGAGCGCGCCGCCGCGGCCAAGCGGCTCGCAAGGCGCACGCGGGCGGGCCTGGTGGCGATGTCGGCCCTCCTTGTCGTCGTCGCGGGCCTCGCCTGGTTTGGCTTAGTAAAAGCGCGCGAGGCCGACAAACTACGGTGCCTTGCGGAGGAAAAAACGTTCCTTGCAGAGGAAAAGACGGTCGAGGCCGAGCAGCAGCGTGATCGGGCGTCTGAGCAGGCGGGCGCCGCTACGGAATCGCGGGCCGAAGCCGAACGGCAGCGCGACAGTACGAGAGTAGCGTGGAGCGAGGCCGAGCGGCAGAGGGCGATAGCCGAAAGCACCGCCAAGGAAGCCCAACGACGGCTTACTCAAGCGCGTTTGAATGAGTCGCGGTTTTTGACCGAGAAGGCCCGAGACACGCTCCGTGCCGATCAACCAGAGACCGCTGAACTGACAGCTCTGGCCGCTCTGGCTCCGGATATGCCGGTCTGGCTCCCGGCGGTGTCGGTCATTGCCGATGCGCGCTCCGAGGATCGACTTCGAGCCGTGCTGGAGGGGCATACGGGCTCTGTTCTCAGTGCTACGTTCAGCCCGGACGGCACCAGAATTGTGACCGCGTCAAATGACAAAACCGCGCGGCTCTGGGACGCCAAGACCGGCACGCCACTCGCTGTGCTGCAAGGACACACTAGGGCCATTCTTTACGCGGCGTTCAGCCCGGATAGCACGCAGGTCGTGACCGCCTCAGATGATAACACTGCCCGACTCTGGGACGTAAAGACGGGTAACAACCTGGCAGAGCTGAAAGGGCATGCGGACACGATCAGAAGCGCCGTATTCAGCCTCGACGGCAAACGCATTCTCACCGCTTCGGATGATCAAACCGCCCGCCTGTGGGACACCAAGAGCGGTGCTTCGGTGCTGGTGCTGCGAGGACATAGAGACAATGTCAGAAGCGCTGCGTTTAACCGGGACGGAACGCGGGTGGTGACGGCATCCGATGATAATACTGCCAGGTTGTGGGACGCAAAGACCGGGACGTTGTTGGCCGTACTCCGCGGGCACACAGATAGTATCAATTCCGCTGTGTTCAGTCCCGATGGTGCTCAAGTCGCGACCGTGTCCGATGATAAGACGCTGCGGTTGTGGGATGCAAGCAGCGGTAAGGCTAGATCCCTGTCTCGGGGGCACACCGACTCTGTCTATACCGCCGCATTCAGCCCCGATGGCTTGCGTATAGTGACCGCTTCAAGGGATAGTACGGCACGGGTTTGGGATGTGAAGACCGGTGTCTCGATCGTCGTGCTTCAAGGGCACACGAAACCCGTCAATAAGGCCACATTCAGCCCCGACGGGAAGCGTCTTTTGACCGCCTCGGAGGACAACACCGCCAGGATGTGGGACGCGGCAACCGGGGAATTGCTCGCCGTTTTTCAGGGGCATATAGGCGGGGTTAATAGCGCTCTATTTAGCCCCGATGGGACGGAGGTAATGACCGCATCGTCGGACAACACTACCCGGTTGTGGGATGGGATGACGAGCGCTGAATCCCTACTTGTGGTGCGAGTTGCTACCAAGCCGGTATTTAGCGCCGAGTTTAGTCCTGACGGAACATCTCTAGTGACCGGGTCTCTAGATAAGGTTGCCCGACTATTGAACGCCCAAACCGGCGCCTTGCGAGCCGTATTCCGGGACCACACGGATGCGGTCAACAGCGCGAGGTTCAGCGCGGATGGGCGACGTATCGTGACCGCATCAAGGGATAAGACGGCCCGAGTATGGGACGCGGTAACTGGCAAAGTACTCGCCGTCTTGCAAGGTCATACGGGCGAAGTAATGGAGGCCGCGTTCAGCCCAGACGGGGCACGCGTCGTGACCGCGTCGATGGATGGTTCGGCCCGGCTGTGGGACTCTCAGACTGGCTCGTCAGGAGCTATCCTGAAAGTGCAGACAAAGTCCCCTCTATCCGGGCTCCGGGCAGACACAGAACCCGGGCTTCGGGGAGAGACGGAGCGCCTCTTTGCCGCTGCGTTCAGTCCGGATGGAGCCCGCGTCGTAACGGGTTCTGCGGACCATACTGCCCAAGTGTGGGATGTGGACACTGGCGAATTACTGCTCGTTCTCAAGGGCCACACCGATGCGGTCTACAGTGCGCGGTTCAGCGCGGATGGGCGACGTATCGTGACCGCATCAAGGGATAAGACGGCCCGAGTATGGGACGCGGTAACTGGCAAAGTACTCGCCGTCTTGCAAGGTCATACGGGCGTAGTAATGGAGGCCGCGTTCAGCCCAGACGGGGCACGCGTCGTGACCGCGTCGACAGATAAGACCGCCCGACTGTGGGATGTCGAGACCGGCGCTTCGGTTGCTTTACTGAGGGGAGACACAGGTCCTATCTACAGTGCTGCGTTTAGCCCGGACGGGACGCGTATTGTGACTGCGTCACAGGATGAGACCGTCCGTCTCTGGACAGTATGGCCGTTGCTTACCGCGGACACGCTACTTTTCGCCGAGATCACCGTCCCACGCAGCCTGTCGAAGGACGAGCAAGCATCATTGTTCCTGATGGAAACTGATACGACCTCAGATGACCCTCAGGCCGCAGAAGCTGGCGACTATCCCGGCGCGGCTTGCGACCAGCTCGCGGCCAATCCCTTTGATCCGCTCAGACACCCGCCAGGGGTGTATTTCTACAAGATCAATGCGGAGAAGGCTGTTTCTGCCTGCGGGGACGCCGCAAAGATGGCCGTGGATGAGCCGCGCTTTTTCTACCAGCTAGGTCGGGCACTCGAACGCGCCAATAAACCCGAAGATGCGGTGGCAGCATATCGCAGCGCAGCGGATCGAGGCTATCCGTGCGCTGAATATAACCTCGGTAGCGCATACGAATCCGGCAGGGGGGTTGCCAAGGATGAAGGAGAAGCTTTGAGCCGTTATCGGCGAGCTGCAGAAGGCGGCTGCATCGGGGCATACTATTCCGTCGGCAAATTTTATCGGGACGGGACCGGCGTCGGACGGGATCGCGCAGAGGCGCTCCGCTGGTTCGAGCGCGCAGCCGAAGGAGGTATACCGGATGCGCACCGGCAGCTCGCCGAATTCTATGAGGTTGGCGATCAGCTGGGGCAAAATTTCGAAAAGGCACTCTTCCATCACGCGATCGAGATGCGCTTGTTCGATGCGGCGGGGGACGAGCCGAACGCGACGATCGCGCGCGCCCGTCGAAGCTCCCTCGCCCACGCTGTTCCGCCGGAGATCGCCATTCGAGTAGTTCAGGAAGCCGCGCAGTGGCGCCCAAAGGACCCGTAAGATTATTCTCAAATCAAAGTCCCGTTTCGCAGCGGTTCCCCGGCGCCGACGACCTCAAAAAGGATAGCATCCGCGTGCCATGCGCGCCGTTTGCGGCGACGCTGACGAACTGCGCCAGCTCGAACCGGCTTTGTCGCGAGACTATGTCCGCGGCGTGCTCGTGCGTGAGAACGGGCATACCTCGAACCCGCTGGCGCTGGTCGAACGCCTGCTGGAACACTTCCTGCGGTCGGGTGGCGAGCTCGTGCAATCGCGGGCGCACGGGTTTCGCCTCAACGGCCATCGCCTCACCGCGATCCAAATCGACGAGGGCGATCTTCCGGCCGAGGCCGCGATCGTCTGCGCCGGCGCCTATTCAAAGCCACTCGCCGCGTCGCTCGGCGACCGCGTGCCGCTCGAGACCGAGCGCGGCTATCACCTGATGATATCGGATCCGGAGGTGATGCCGCGAATCCCGACCGCCGATGCCGACGGCAAGTTCGTCGCCACACCGATGGCCACGGGACTGCGCTTTGCCGGCACAGTCGAGCTTGCCGGGCTTGCAGCACCCCCCGATTGGCGGCGTGCCCAGATCCTCCTCGCGCAGGGCCGCAAGATGCTGCCCGGCTTGCCTGCCTCCCACTCGGAGGAGCGGATATCG
>Ga0209656_10000170_pt1 | contig 42869 bp, 39 predicted proteins | sample BogFormECP12_OM2_FD_188239 | JGI IMG/M metagenome (GOLD analysis project Ga0209656, IMG submission 188239) | Bog forest soil microbial communities from Calvert Island, British Columbia, Canada - ECP12_OM2 (SPAdes) (version 2) | ecosystem: Environmental > Aquatic > Freshwater > Wetlands > Bog ...
GGCTTCCGTCGGCTCAAGGCCTACAAGCAACTCTCAGCATTGCAAACGGCGCTGGCAGTTCACCAAGCCAAGCATACCGCCGACAGCACCGTTGAACCGGCTGCCGAGGCGGCGTAACCTACTCAACCGGCGATGCCTGCCGAGCAAATTTCAACAAAGGCCGGGACAACCCCACTGGTGCCGACGGAACCCTCAGCGACGGTATGCGCAGCAGCCATTCGCCCTCTGCTCGCAACGACTCACGGCTGGTTGCCAGAATGCACGCGCGCGGTGCGGCCCGCAGCACCGCCTCAGCAACAGCGGCTGCTGCGCCTGCGACGTGCTCGCAACAATCGAGAACGATCAGCATGTGCTTGTCTCGCGACCACGCCGCGAGCGCTGTCAGCGGATCGCCTCCGGTCGATGGCATTCCCAAGGCTGCCCCGACCGTAGAGGGGACTAGAGCGGCATCGACGAGCGTCGCCAACCCGACGAACCAGATGCCGTCGACAAAAGACGCGCTCATCTGATCGGCGGCGGCGATTGCCACCGTCGTCTTTCCGATCCCGCCGGGGCCCACGATCGTCACGAGACGATGCTGGGAATACCGCGACACTACCGTTTCAATGACCTCGTCGCGACCGACTACGCGCGTTAGCAGGACCGGAAGATTGCCGCTGCGCGCCGGCTGGTTCGGCGTCGGCGCGGGACCCCACTGCCGTTGCTCGCGCGTTACCGGCGCGACGAAGCTATAGCCCCGGCCCGGGTCGCTGACGATGAAGCGATTTCCTTCCCGTCCATCGCCCAGCGCCTTGCGCACCGCCGCGACGTGGACCCGTAAAGCACCTTCGTCGACCACTGTGTCCGGCCACACGCGACCGATTAACTGATCCTTGGAGACGGTCTTGCCGGCGCATTCGACCAATGTGATCAGGATTTCAAGCGCGCGGCTGCCAAGGCGCAGTGACCTGCCGCTGTTTAGCAGCAGGCGCTGCGCCGGAACTAGCTGGAAGGACCCAAAGGCGTAGCTCTCATCGGGCAACGCCCGTACTCCTCACCTCCCGACCGAGGGCCGGCGCGTGTCGGCTTATGGCCCTCGCGGCAACTAAAGTTTAATCCGAGAGGATGGCTCCGTCGAACACTAATCGGCACATTGGTCCCAGGTTGAGAGGGTGCGCTACGGGTCGAACCATCCCGTTCCGGGCGAGGGCGCGAAGGTCCGGAATCGGCGCAACCTCGCCGTTGGCGCGCACGAAATGGGAAGGACCGGAATCCACCCGATATGGCCGTTCACGTCTGTGGTTTTGAAGGACCGGTTTGGGTCAGCCTGAGACCTTGCCGACCGCTCACCGCTAGGCTGGATTGGACTTGATTCCCGACATTCGGTTGCCGCGGCCTTCTGTTGGTTTATGAGTACACGCCCTAATTCTCAGCGCGGTGCCAGCAAGCCGATGTAATCCCAGGCGATCGTCGCCGCGGCGAGCGCGGTAATCTCGGCGACGTCGTAAGGTGGCGAGACCTCGACGACATCCATCCCGGCGAAGCTGAGTCCGGCAAGCCGGCGCAGGATCGCCCGCACCTGCCAGGTCGCGAGCCCGCCCACCTCGGGCGTGCCGGTTCCCGGTGCGAAGGCCGGGTCGAGCGCGTCGATGTCGAAGCTGAGGTATGAGAGCTTGTCGCCGATCACGGCGCGGATGCGCTCGGCAACCGCTTGCGGCCCGCTTTCGTGAACATCTTCCGCGGTAACGATCGTCACGCCTTGGCCGACGGTCCAGTCGAAGATATCGCGATGTAGCGGCGAGCGGATGCCGATCTGGATCATATGGCGGGGGTCGACGAGGCCTTCTTCGATCGCGTGATAGAAGGGTGAGCCGTGCCCCCAGACGAGACCGAAGCTTTCCGGCCAAGTATCGACGTGTCCGTCGAAATGCACCAACCCAAGCGCCCCCCTGCGAGATGATGCCAGCGCGCGCAGCAGCGGGAGCGTAATGGTGTGGTCGCCGCCGAGCGCGACGAGATGTTTGAGGGATGCCGCCTGCTCCTCGATCTTTGCAAGAGTGCCCGGGATGTCGCCATGAGCGATGCGGAAGTCCCCGATATCGGCGAGGTCCAACCGCTCGATCGCAGCCCAAGATGCGGGATGGTCACCATCGACGAGCATGCGGCTCGCCTGGCGGATCGCAGCGGGGCCGAACCGTGCTCCAGGCCGGTTCGAGGTGCCGAGATCGAACGGGATGCCGGCCACGCAGATCGCAGCGTCGGCATTCGTTTGATCGACGCCGAGAAAGCTCGGCCGGATTGCGAAGGTCGGAGTTTGGGTCATAGACCTCTATCTGGCCTGAAGACCTCGGATATCAGTCATCTGTAAATGCTCTCTCAAAGTTCACAAGATATCGATTTCAGGGTCTAAGAAAGAACGGTGGCGGCGCCTGAATAACGGGCGCTGACGCGTCCAAGATCTCGCGCCGGTTGCCGGAGCGGGGCGGGTAGATGCGCTGACGGTTGATCAGCTCCTTGGTGCGCTTAGCGTCGACGCCGGTGGTGGCGACACGGCGGTCCCAGCCGGCGGTGCAGACCGCACCCCAGGGCCCGAGGTCGAGGATCGTCGTGTACCAATCGATCTTGAGCGGCAGCATCGGCAGGCCGAGGAGGTCGCACACGGCATTGTGCCCGGCAAAGCGGCCCATCGGCCGGCCGTGCTGGCACGACATCACGCAAGGTCGGGAGCCGTCGATCGGAAACCACGCTGTGTCGCCCGCCGCGAATTCGGCTGCCATGCCCTTGACCTTCAGAGCTGCCATGCCCTTGACCTTCAGAAAGGTGTCGACCGACAGCCGGCCGAATCGGTCGCGTTCCACTGGGAAGCGGCCGGTCAAGGGGTGGGCCTGCATGCCGACGCACCAGACGACGGTCTCGGCGGCAATGCGCTCGCCGGTCGTCAGAGTGGCGCCCGCCTCGTCAATCGCGGCGACGGAAACGCCGGGCCGCGTCTCGACGCCGAGCACGGCCAGCGCCTCGTCGATGACCGTGCGGGCCTCCTCACCCATATCCGAGCCGATCCATTGTTGCCGGTCGGCAAGGACGACGCGGGGCCGCGCCCGCGCATCAGCACCGAACGCAGTGCGCAATTTGACCGGCATCTCCGCACCCGTCTCGACGCCGGTCAGCTCACCGCCGATCACGAAAACGGTGTCACGGCCTGGCGACGGCGGGCGGCTGGGGAGAGCGGCAATGTGCGCGTTGAGGCGGCTCGCAGCTTCGTAAGTGTTGACATCGAAGGCATAAGCGTCGAGACCGAGGATCGGCGGACGGGCGAGCCGGCTGCCGAGGGCGAAGACCAGCCGATCGTACGAGAGGTGTTGCCCCGCCCCTGTGCAGGCAACCTCGCGGCGCGCAAAATCGATGTCCGCGACCTCTGCCTCAACCCGCCTTACGCCGATCGGGCGCAGCACCTCGTCTAACGGGACTCGGGTCCCGTCGAGGTCGGCCTCGTAGTTGCGCACCCGGATCGAATGCCAAGCGCTCCTGTCGACGACGGTGACCTCGACCCGGTCCGGCCCCATGCCAATCTCGTCGAGCTTGCGGGCGGCGCCGATGGCGGTCCACAGCCCAGCAAAGCCGGCGCCGAGGACGAGGACCCGCTGCATTACGTCAGACGCGTTCGAGTACCGCGGCGATGCCCTGTCCGACGCCGACGCACATCGTCACCAGCGCGTAATGGCCGCCGGTGCGCTGCAATTGACGCGCGGCTGTCAATGCGATGCGCGGCCCCGAGGCGCCGAGCGGATGGCCGATCGCGATCGCTCCGCCATTCTGGTTGACGCGGCTGTCGTCGAACGGCAGTTCGAGCCCGCGCAGGCAGGCCAACACCTGCGCGGCAAAGGCCTCGTTGATCTCGATCACATCGATGTCAGAGAGGCTGAGGCCGGCGCGGGCGAGGGCCTTCTTCGAGGCCGTGACCGGACCGATGCCCATGATCCGCGGCGGCACCCCGGCGACGGCACTGGCGCGCACTCGGACGAGCGGCTCGGCCCCGGCGGCTTCTCCGGCGCGGCGGCTGGCGACGATCATCGCCACCGCACCGTCGTTGATGCCCGAGGCGTTGCCCGCGGTCGTCACCCCGCCCTCCTGCAACGGCCGCAATTTGGCGAGTGCCGCGAGATCGGTCTGCGGACGAGGGTGCTCGTCGTCGGCGACCTTGATCAGCCCGGCCCGGCCGCCCGGTACCTCGACCGGCAGGATCTCCCCTTCGAAAAAGCCGGCGGCTTTCCCGGCCGCGTATTTCTTTTGCGACGCTTCGGCGAACACATCGCAAGCCTCGCGAGTGATCTGGTAATCGCGGGCCAGGTTGTCGGCCGTCTCGGGCATCGTGTCGGCGCCGAATTGGCGCTCGATCTTCGGGTTCGGGAAGCGCGCGCCGATCGTCGAATCGAAGACGCGGCCATCGCGGCTGAACGGAGTCTCCGCCTTGTTCATGACGAACGGTGCTCGGCTCATGCTCTCGACCCCGCCGGCGATGAAGGTCTCGCCCTCGCCGCAGGTGACCGCCTGCGCCGCCATGACGATCGCGTTGAGCCCGCTGCCGCAATTGCGCTGCAAGACCGAGCCGGCGACCTCGATCGGTAATCCGGCCAGGAGCCCGGCATGCCGTCCGACGCAGCGGCTGTCCTCGCCGGCTTGGTTGGCGCAGCCGACGACGACGTCCTCGATCTTCTCCGCGTCGAACGGGCTTTGCTTGACGACTTCGGAGATGACCGCCGCCAGCATGTCGTCGGGCCGCATCCGGGCGAGAGCGCCGGCGTGGCGGCCGAATGGGGTGCGCAAAGCGTTGTAGATGTAGCCGTCGAGCATGGTCGGTTCCTCCTCGGCGCATCTCCTCGTGTCGGCCGGCTGCTGTCAAGCCCTGCGATCGAGCACCGACGACAGAGGGGGCCCGAAGCAGCTCCGACGGACGGAAGTCCAGCCCGCCTCTGCGGCCATTCCAATCTGATGAATCGGCCGTTCGGTGTTCGGCTGAATTAGTTCCCTGATCCTCGATTTTGTCTCCCTGTTCGTCGGATTTATTTCCCTGTTCGGCTGCGTAGGGAAATGGCACTCGGGTCTTCCGCGATATCAATTACTTAAGGGCAACAGCTGGGTCGCCACACGGCCCGGGATCGGGTTTTTCGCAGTATCTTCCCGGGGACCAGGGAACTCTGTCCCGGCCGACTCAAGGTGCTAGCGCCTTGAGTCGGTAGACGAGGTCGAGCGCCTCGCGCGGCCTGAGCTCGTCGGGGCGGATCTCGCGCAGCAACGGCCGGGGATTCGGGTCGAGCGGCCGACGCTATCGGGCTCCGATCGGCGCTCCTACTTCTGCTCGGTCAGCGCTATGCACGATGTCCAACGAGGTCACGACGCCAAGGTCGAGCGCCGTCTTGGCGATCGGCTCACAGGCGAAGACAAGTCCGGCCGGCTCGTCTCCCTGGCACATGAAGGTCGATACGCCGGCTCGCCTCAGCAGTCCGGGATGAAAGAAATGAATCATTCCGCGACTGTACGGAATGTTGATCCAGCGCTCGACCAATTGCGGGTCGGCCTTGCCGTCGCTGTATCGGATGATCCAGTCTCGCAGATCGTATTGACTGACCAGACCGGCATTCAAGCGCCCATTTGCGTAATAATGTCCATGAAAGCCGACATTGGTGTCCTCCGGCGGATAATCATCGGTGTAAAAACGAGTGCGGCCGCCGAGAAACATCCGCGAGCACGATGAATAGCAATAGCCGGACACGGCCGTGCGAAAGCCACCCTCGCGCAACAGCTGACCGACCTGATAACCCGCCGGCGCATCCCCGCCGGGTGAATTGCGCAAAATTACGGTGTCGATTTCCGGATGTTTTGCTAGGGCGTCCGTCACCTTTCCCGGCTCGTCTCCGACGACCCGCCCGCTCAGAATGAGCTGGTTGCCGGCGATCTTCAGCTCCATCGCGAAGGATCGCCCAGGCAGGAGCATCACCACGGCAATCACGGCGCCGACGGCGCAACAGTTATGAATCCGCCGCATCAGCAATGAACGGGGCCTTGCGGTCGCAGGCGGATGCCCTTGCGCAGGTTACGGTAGGGCAGTTCGGCCGGATCGGTGACGTGCGCACCGGGCGATTGCACGCAAAAAACCGCCGCGGCGATCGGCTGAAAGTGCGCGCGGAAATGGACGGTCGATTTGAGCGCGAGGATCGGCACGTCGGACGGCTCAACCCCGACATGGCGGAACATCTCCTGGTCGACCGCCTGGATGCGGCGGCAGGCGAGCACCGCGGAGACGCCGCTCTCCTCGTCGGTCAGGAGCGCCATCGGCCCGATGCGGAACTTGGCACGGCCATACATCGGACCCGATCCGGTGAAGATGCCGCCGCCGAGCCGCGCCACCCGCCAGGCTCTTTCGACCGGCTTCTCCCCGGCGAAGCCGACCGCGGCGCCGATGCCGCGCTCAAGCACCGCGCCTTCGCCGACGGCGGTTGCCGCCTGGGCCGCCTCCGGATCGACGATCATGCCGATCACCGCGCCCCGCGCCCGATGGGCGATTAGAGCGCGCAACAACCCGACAGTATCGGAGGTGCCGCCAGCGCCGGGGTTGTCCTGAATATCGGCGAGCAGGATCGGCCTTGTCGCGGTCCGCGCCAAGCGTATCGCTTCCACGACCGCTTCGTCGGGGGTGAAGAGCCGACCGACGAAAGCCGGCTCCTGTTCCTTGATAAAACTGGCGAGACGATCCGCTACGGCTTCGGCGGCCTCCTTATCATGCCCGTATACCACGAGCGCCGGACCGCATTGGGCGATGTCGGCCGGCGGAAAGCCCGGCGTGTGGGTGATGCTGACGATCCCCTGATTGTGCGAGCCGGCCGGGCCGCCCGATCTGTCGCTGCCGCGCTCGATCTCGGCGATCAGCTCGAAGATGCCCTTGGCCGGCTCCATCAAGGTGCATTGCCATACCAGCGGGATCAGGAAGTCGAGCTGTCGGTAGGCCTTGTGGAGCGGCCGGCGCTCCTTCAGCAGCCGGTCGAGAAGCCGGGCGACGCGGCCGCCGGTTTCCGCCATGTCGACATGCGGATAAGTGCGATAGCCGACCATCGCGGTCGCATACCGGACCATTTCGGGCGTCATGTTGGTGTGATAGTCGAGGCTGGCGACGAGCGGGTTGCGATCGCCGATAATGCCGCGGACGCGGCGCAGCAGCTCGCCCTCGCCGTCTTCCAGGTGCTCGGCCACCATCGCCCCGTGCAGGTCGAGATACACCGCGTCGAACGGTCCCTGCGCCCGCAGATCCTCGACAATCCAGCCGGCCGCCTTCTCATAAGCCTCCTCTTCGACATAGGAGGAAGGCGGTGCTGAGCACCAGCACAGCGGCACCGGCTCGTGCCCCAGCGCTTGTAGTGCCTGTACAGCGCCGGCGATCGGGATATTGAACCCTTCGACCGCCTCGATCAGCTGCGGTCCACGCACGAAGGGCGGCCAAGCATCGGCCCGCTCGAAATCCGCCCAGCTCGCCTTGAGCGGAGCAAAGGTATTGGTCTCGTGCTGAAACCCGCCGACCGCGATCCGCGCCATAGGTAAACCTCTCGTTAATCGGCACGCCGGATCGTAGACGGGTCATAGCGGGTTGTCGCCATTCCCGACCGAGTTTCCGCTATGATCGAGGACATGGAGCAGGGTCACTACGGGGACGCAACTGGGCATCGTCATGCGCATGCCCATCTGGATTACGGGCGCGCCTTTGCGATCGGCGTCGCCCTAAATCTTCTCTATGTCGCCGGCGAGGCGGTCGCCGGGATCATCTCCGGGTCGCTCGCGCTGCTCGCCGATGCCGGCCACAACCTCGGCGACGTGCTCAGCCTATCGCTGGCCTGGGGTGCGGCGGTGCTGAGCCGTCGCGGGCCGAGCGACCGTTTTACCTATGGGCTGCGAAGCAGCTCGATCCTCGCTGCTCTCGCAAATGCGATCATTCTGTTGGTCGTGACCGGCGGCATCGCCTGGGAGGCGGTATGGCGCATCGGCCATCCGTCGCCGGTCACCAGTGCCATTGTCATCTGGGTTGCCGGCACCGGCATTCTGGTCAACGGGGTAACAGCCCTACTTTTCGCCTCTGGGCGGCCGCGTGATCTGAATCTGAGGAGCGTCTTTGTGCACATGGCGGCCGATACTTTCGTCACCGCCGCCGTCGCCGTCGCCGGGATCGCAATCTGGCTTACCGATTGGCTGTGGCTCGATCCGGCGGTCAGCCTGTTCGTTTCCGCTGTGATCGTCATCGGCGCCTGGGGTTTGGTGAAGAGCGCTATCGGCCTTGCGCTCGACGCGGTTCCAGAGGGCGTCAACGCGACGGCCGTCCGGGCGCATCTATTGACGCAGCCGGGCGTTACCGCCCTGCACGATCTCCACATCTGGGGCATGAGCACGACCGAGACGGCACTGACCTGCCATCTTGTAATGCCCAGCGGCCACCCCGGCGACGCCGCCCTGAGCTCCATCGCGCAGGAGCTTCAGCACCGCTTCGGCATCGCCCATACGACGATCCAGATCGAGCTCGCCGACACCGACGAGGTGTGCGTGCTGACTCCCGAGCACGTCGTCTGAGGCCATTGCCCCGGCGGCTCGCCGGGTCTAGCTTTCGCTCTGACGATCCCTGCCGGGAGGAGAGAATGAGCGAGCGTGCCCAGGTCCGCGAAGTCGGACTCCGTGATGGCCTGCAGAGCATTGCCGAGATCCTGCCGACCGAAGAGAAGATCGCCTGGCTCGACGCCGAGCACGCCGCCGGCGTGCACGAGATCGAAGTCAGCTCGTTCGTCCCGCCCAAGCTCCTGCCTCAACTCGCCGACGCCGAGGCCGTCGTGCGTCACGCGATGTCGCTTTCCGGGCTCACGGTATCGACGCTGATTCCGAACCTCAGAGGTGCCGAGCGCGGCCTTGCCCTCGGCGTGCACGAGATGAACTTCGTGCTGTCGGTCAGCGAAGGGCATAACCGCGCCAATGTCCGCCGCACCACCGCCGAGTCGATCGAGGATTTTCGCCGGGTCGTGGCATTGTGCCGTACCACCCCCGCGGAACGGCGCCCGAGGGTCGCCTGCGGACTCGCCACCGCGTTCGGCTGCACGATCGAGGGTGCCGTCGACGAGGACCGGGTACGGCGCATCGCGGTCGAGGTCGCCGAGGCCGGCGCGGATGCGATCATCCTCGCCGACACAGTCGGCTACGGCCAGCCGGCGGCGGTTGAACGGGTGTTCCGCCGGGTCATCGCCGACGTAGCACCGCTGCCGGTTGCCGGCCATTTCCACGATACACGCGGGCTCGGCCTCGCCAACGTGCTGGCGGCGCTGAACGCCGGCGCGCGCGCCTTCGACGCCTCGTTGGGCGGACTCGGCGGCTGCCCCTACGCGCCCGGCGCCACCGGCAACATCGTCACTGAGGATCTCGCCTTTATGCTCGAGGCGATGGGGTTCGAGACCGGGATCGACATCGAGCGGCTGATTGCGGTCCGCGAGCTCGTCGCTCGCGCCTTGCCGAACATCGTCCAGCACGGTGCCATCGCCAAGGCCGGGTTGCCCAAGAACTTCCACCGGGTCTCGATGGCGCAGGCCGCCGAGTAGGACGAGGACCGATCGATGTCTCTCGGCAACGAACGCGTCGCCTGGTTCAACGGGAGGATCGTGCGCGAGAGCGAGGTCCTGATCCCGTTTCGCGACCAGGGCTTTCTGCGCGGCGATGCCGTTTTCGACATGACCCGCAGCTTCGCCGGCAAGGCGTTTCGCCTCGACGAGCATGTCGGCCGGCTCTACCGGTCGCTCAGATACCTCGACATTGACCCGGGCTTGTCGCCAGCCGAAATGACAGCGATCAGCGAGGAGGTGCTCGAACGCAACCGTCACCTGCTGGGACCCGGCGAGGATTATTGGCTCGCCCAGCGTATCAGCCGCGGTGTCAGTCGGGTACCCGGCGACAATTGGGACCATTACGGTCCGAATGTCATCGTCGAGTGCGTCCCTCTGCCGTTGCGCGAGCGCGCCAAGCATTTCCGCGACGGCCTCAACGTCGTCACGCCGTCGCTGCGGCGAACGCCGCCCGACTCGTTGTCGCCGCGCGCCAAGATGCATCAGTACCTGAACCTCGTCCTCGCCGACCGCGAGGTGAAGGCCCAGAACCCCGACGCCTGGGCGGTGCTGCTCGACGTCAACGGCAATCTTGCCGAGGGTCAGGGCAGCAACATTTTTCTAGTGCGCGACGGCCGGCTGGCGACACCCAGGGAGCGCTTCGTGCTGCCCGGCGTCAGCCGTCAGGCGACAATCGACCTCGCCGGCCAGCTGCAGATCCCGTTCGACGAGACGGATCTCGACCTCTACGACGCCTACACCGCCGATGAGTGCTTTCTGACCTCGACGAGCCTGTGCATCTGTGGCGCACGCAGCCTGAACGGCAGGACTTTTGGCGCAGGCCGGGTGCCGGGTCCGGTCACGCAACGGCTGATCGACGCTTACAAGGAGATGGTCGGCTGCGATTTCGTCGCGCAGTATCTGGCGCGGCTCGACGGCTGAGGCGCAGCGCGCCAGCGCGGGCCGCACTGCTCGCGGCGCTGACCCTCCTCGCGCTCAGCGCCTCCGCGAGCGCATGGCCCCCCGCACAACGACCCCGATCGAGCATCCGATTGTCATCGTCGGAGAAAACCTCGACTTCGACAATTTGTTCGCTGCTGTTCACAACTTGCTGTCCCTCAGTAACAATCACCGTCAGCCAATGATGGGCGGAACGAGTGCTAATTTTCAGACGCTCGCTACCGGACATACCAGTCGCAGAGCTTCAATGACGGCAACCGCGAGCCGGGCGCCTATTACCTCGTCGCTCTACGAACGATCGGCAAGGTGCAGGGCAGTCGGGCATTGTAGGAAAAGACTGCCGTCCTCGTCACGGTCGACGAGAGCGGCGCCTATTGGGACAGGGCTCTATTCAAATCCTCGACGCATTCGGGGACAGCACGCGCATCCGACTGATCGCGGTCTCGCCCTTCGCCAAAAAAGGCGTTGTCAACCACACCTATACCGACCACGTGTCCATCGTCAAATTCGTCGAGGCCTCGACCCGTTATCGGCGAGAAGCCGCGACCATCTGCTTAACCCGATCGCAGACCCGTCCGACCCCCATGTCGCGGCCAACCGTCTCGCGATTGGCGACAGTGCGATCGCAAACCTGGGGATCGTTCCGTCAGGGACTGCATATCCTATGCTCGAAGCCCTGTCCCGAGACGTCGCTATCACTTCGGGCTCGACACCAATCTTGACGGAGGTTTTCCGTGAAAAGGACATTGCTCGCCGCGTCGTTGGCTGCGATCGTTGCCATCGCCGTCCCGCTCCTCGCCCGTTCGGCCGAGGAGGACGGGCTCCAATACGCACAGGCCGGGCCGATGAGCGCTGACAGCGGCGAACACGGGATGCCTGGCCATGATGGCCCGGGAATGCACGGTTGGCCGATGATGCGCCGCATGATGATGCGACAGGACCCGCAGGAGAGGTGCACGGACCGGCTCGCGCGGCGCGCCGCCTGGCTCGCATATGTTCAAGTGAAGCTCAACTTGACTGCCGAGCAGCGCCCGCTGTGGGACAAGGTCCAGAGCGCCGCACAGGCCGAAGGGCAAAAAGAGGCCCAACTGTGCGCGTCCCTCGAGGCGGGAGCGGAGCCTACGATGCTCGATCGGTTGGATCGGATGCAGCAGTTCCTGTCGGCGCGGCTCGAGGGGCTACAATCGGAAAGGCCGGCCGTTCAGGCCCTCTACCAGGCATTAACACCGGAGCAGCAGGCGATCCTCAATCGTCCGTTCCGCCGGCCATAGCGGTAGCGGGCTAGGGCGCGCAGGAGAGGTTCGTCCCGGTCAAAAACGGCGCCATCCCCGAAGCCCCCGAAGGCGGGCACAGCAGCCAGTTCGGGACATTATTCGAGCTTGCCGTTGCGCGCGCCGTTGAGGATCCGCCGGACCCCGACGGCGCCGCGGATGTGGTCGACCCGGCCGAGACGGCGTCGGCGCCGGGGCCGCCAGCAGCAGAAGGACTCGCCGCTGAGCTGACCGGTCCAGCAGCGGCCGTCGACGGCGTCGCGGTGGTCGCGGGGACTGCCACCGCGCCGTACGGGGTCGCGGCGCTAGTGCCGGCGATGCCGGAAGACTGGGCCGCAGCCGGGTCTGTCAGCACGGCGCCGAAGAGCAATGCGAGGTAAAGGGGCTTGGCCATGAAAGCCTCCGACGTCTTGTCCGAAGACGCTGCTCTGCTAGTCTCGTGGACCAGGCTACCCGGGGTGGAGAACCGACGGAAGGATTTCTGATGCCCGATAATGCCGAGACTGGCAGCCAATCGACAGCGCCGCTCCTCAGTGTGGCCGACAGCCGTGCGGTCGTGCGCCTCAACCGCCCGCGCGAGCACAACCGGCTCGAGCCCGGCGATCTCGCAGTCCTACGGGAAATCTTCAATCGCATCGATGCGGACTCGTCAATCCGCGCCCTGGTGCTGACCGGCACGGGAAAGAGCTTCAGCTCAGGCTTCCACATCGGTGCGCTCGCCGATCGCCTGGCGGGGAAGGACGCGGCGGTGGAGGACCGCGACGCGTTCGAGCGCATGGTCGATCGGCTCGAGGCGTTGCGCGTTCCGACTATCGCCGCACTCAACGGCAGCGTCTATGGTGGTGCCACCGATCTCGCGCTCGCTTGCGATTTTTGCATCGGCGTCGAGGGGATGCGCCTCCTGATGCCGGCGGCCCGACTCGGCATCGTCTATTATGCGAGCGGCATCCGACGCTATGTGACCCGGCTCGGCGTCGCGGCGGCAAAGAAGCTGTTTCTGACCGCGCAGCCGATCGATGCCGCCGAGATGCTGCGGATCGGCTATCTCGACGAGGTTGTCGCTGCGGATGGTCTGATGAGCCGCGCCGAGGCGCTTGCAGCAACTCTGGCGGCCAATGCGCCGCTCGCCGTCGCTGGGCTGAAACGCGCGATCAATGAGACCGCCGTCGGGGCGCTCGACCGCGACGCGCTCGGCGCTGTCCGTGCGCTTTGCGCCGGGTCGGCGGATCACGCGGAAGGTGTCAGGGCTTGGGCCGAGAAGCGCACGCCTGTGTTCGCCGGACGCTGAGAAAAAGGGGCGTGACAATGGTAGGCGATCAAGAGACGCTGTTCCGGATCAGAGTCGCGCGATATCGGAGGGTCCGGGCAGCTTCCCGGGAATCATCTTTTATCAGCGCCATTTCAACCGATCCTCAGCTTCGCGGCCGTATCATCGAGCGCCTCGCCGAGCCGCGAGACCAGTTCGTCGATCTCGCTCTGAGTGATCACGACCGGCGGAGACAGGGCGATCCGGTTGCCGATCTGGCGCAAGATCAGTGCGTGCTTCTTGAGGTTGCGCTCGATGATCGCCGGCACTTGCAGCGCCGGGTCGAATATGGCCCGGGCCTTCTTGTCGGCGACGATGTCGAGGCCGGCGAGGAGGCCGACGCCGCGCACATCGCCGACCAAAGGATGTTCGGCGAGCCGGCCGAGCGCCTGCTGCATGTGCGCGCCGACGCGCTTGACGTGGCCGACGAGGTCCATCTCTTGGTAGATGCGCTGCGCTTCGAGTGCCACGGCGGCGGCGACCGGATGTACCCAATAGGTATAGCCGTGCGCGAAATCACCGAGCTTCTTACTCTCGGCGAGCATCGCCGGTAGATCTTCTCGTTGACCAGCAATGCCGAGATCGGCTGTATCGCCGCCGACAACGCCTCGGCTCAAGTGATCATACCAGGTGCTGTTCATCGCCGACGAGGTCATCTGCGGATTTGGCCGGACCGGCAACATGTGGGGGTCGCAGACCTTTGACCTCGTGCCGGACAGCGGGCGGGATCCGACGGGGTCCACAAATGTCGAAATAGCAGCATATCCCGGCAGCGATCCTAAATAAGGTGGAACGTGGGGAGCCCACTACCGTCGATCGAAATGCCCTTACGGCACGCCGAGCACGTCTTTTTGGTCGCGCAAGGGGATATCCCCGCTGGGGGTATCGAGGAGGTATCGACCTCCTGGCAGAGATCCGCGAACAAGCACGGCGTCGACCCCGACAGCAGGGAGGCGCCGCGCATCCTGACGTCTCACGAGCTCAAACCGCTCCGAGAGCCGCTCGACCAGCTGATCTTTTGCGCACAGGAGGAGATCGATCGGCTCTACAAGCTCGTTCGCGAGGCGGGCTACACGCTTCTCTTCTGTGACACGGCGGGCATCGTCGTCGAACATCGCGGCGACGAAGCGGATGCGAGCCGTTTCAGATACTGGGGGACTTGGCTCGGCGGCGTTTGGTCCGAAGCGATCGAAGGCACCAACGGCATCGGCACCTGCATCGCCGAAGAGCGGCCCATCACTGTTCACAGAAACCACCATTTTCGCTCCCGCCATGCAGACTTGAGCTGTTCCGGCGCACCCGTCTTCGACGTCGACGGCAGCCTGATGGCGGTGTTGGACGTCTCCGCGATCGATCCCGAAAGGTCGGAACGAGCGCATGCGCTGACCGGCGCCCTGACGGTAAATTCGGCGCGCGCCATAGAGGAGCGATTTTTCCGGGAGCGCTTCCGCCGAGAATGGGTTATCGCGGTTGCGGCGCCGGAAGAGGGCGTTGCGGGGATGCTGCTAGCCGTGGATAGCAACCAGCGCATCGTCGGTGCAAACCGGACCGCGCGCACCTCCCTCCTGCTCGATGATCACCGGCTGCGAACTGGCGTCAGCCTGTGGACCGTATTCGAGCGAGACCCCGCCCTCTTTCGCCACAGGGATGCCGCGGATATTCCGACGCAGCTGATCGTCGCAGGCAGCGACGAGACATGGCCTGCGCTGGTGACCCCGCCCGAGAGCGGTCGGGCGGCTTGGCAGCAAGTACGGAGCGACCCCCTGCACACCCGGCCGCGGCTGGATTCGCTCGCTACCCTGAGACAGCGAGCGCCACCCTCGCCGGCGCGCGGCGATCTGCCGCCTGGTGCCATGCGCCGGGTGCGGGAGCACGTGGAAGGGCATTTGAGCGAGAGCATGGATCTCGCAGAGCTCGCTGCCATTGCGGGGCTATCGGTGTTTCACTTCGCCAGGGCATTCAAGCAATCGGCCGGTGTGACACCTCACCACTATCTCGTGCATCGGCGGATCGAACGAGCACAGGAGATGCTGGCTCGCTCCGCGCTCCCACTGTCGGAGATCGCATTGGCCACCGGCTTCTCCGACCAGAGTCACCTGGCGCGCCACTTCCGTCAGATGCTCGGCATGACCCCCGGGCAGTTCCGCTGGTCGCAACGCTAGCGTTTTTAGCTCAGCAGGCCAGGTCAAATGACTTCTCGCGCAGAGCAGTGCCACGCTGCCGGCGTCGCCGCGTTGTGCGACTGGAAGAACGTAAGGAATACCGGCGCCGCCGCAATCGGCTGTTGTTAAGATGCGTTCCGAGCAGTTTCAGCGCCTCGGCCAATCGGTCCTCGAGAAGCGTCAATCGCAACGCGATCACCGAGAGGTCCGGGGGCGAAGCGGCATTCCACCCGTTCGGTGAGCTTGTCGCCCCGAGCATGGTAACGCATTCCGGGGCGACGGCGGTCGAGTGGACCGCGGCGATGAAGCGGTAGCCCCGGCCGTTCTCGGTCCGAATAAAGTCGCAGTCCTCTCCAAGGGCCTTGCGCAAAGTGCAGATATGAAGCTTGAGATTGTCTTGCCCGACGATGATGCCTGACCAGACCCGGCGTAAGAGCTCGTCCTTGGTGACGAGCGCCCCATCGGCCTCGAGCAGGACCATCAGGATATCGAAGGCGCGCGTACCGAGTTCGACCGGCACGCCGTCGGCGAGCAACCGCCGCTGCCGCAGCAGCACGCGGAAGCGGCCGAACTCGAGCACTGTGTCGGTTGCCGTGGGGCTCGCCCGACCCTCGACTATCGCCGAACCATCGTGGTCCGTCGGCTCACGCTGAGGTTTTGGCATGACCCGCAGTAGCTGCATGACGTTGCCCTCCTTGCGCATGTGGTCGCTCAAACTGTGTGGTCATCGTCATACGCAGGAGCGGCGGGCCGTTCTTGAACGACTTTGCTGCGAGGGGAACGCGCTTGCGGTAATGCGGCGCCCTAGCCTACAGGGACCCCGTCCCGCGAGGTCAGCCCTCCGCCGCGACCTCGGCGCGGCGTGCTGATTTCACTGTTCGACGGGAAGATACTGCGAAATCGGTGCCACCGCGCCGATCGCCGGCCGAAACCGCGGCGCCAAGCCATTGATTTTGCAGCCGTGCACAGAAGAATTCTCTAGGCGGCCGAACAGAGAATTAATTCAGCCGAACAGGGATCGGAATCTGCCCTAACAGCGAAGCACCACGGAACGCTCGCCGACTATGGTTCCGGCCGGTTTCCGGCTGCAAGGCCGCCAAGGACCCCTCCCCGGGGAATCGGCGGCTGCTTTCTCTACCGTGACAGAGATTCACATCTCTTAACTACCGCGACGGCGCAGCCCGCTTCATCATGCCGACAGGGAGCGACAGGATGACAGGGAGAGTGCTTTTGACGCTTGACGACTATACCGCGAACCGGACCGGCTTGTTGCTCGTCGATCCGTATAACGATTTCCTGAGCGACGGAGGCAAGCTGTGGCCGGACGTCAAAGCGGTCGCCGAGAGCGTTGAACTGCTGCCGCACTTGCGCACGCTCGTCGAGGCCGCGCGCCGCACCGGCATTGTGGTATTCTACGTCCCGCACCGACGTTGGTGCGAGGGCAATTATGACGGATGGCGTCATCCCGGCCCTTTGCAGGTTCTGACCGACCGAGGCGCCGTCTTCGCGGAGGGCACGTGGGGCGGCGAGTGGCATCCGGAACTCGCACCGCAACCGGGCGACGTCGTGATCCAGCCGCATTGGGGCCAAAACGGCTTTGCCAATACCGACCTCGACTTTCACCTCAAGCAACGCCGCATCGAGAAGATCATCGTCGTCGGCATGGCCGCGAACACCTGCATCGAGGCGACCGCGCGCGGGGGTGCCGAGCTCGGTTATCATGTGACCTTGGTGCGGGACGCTACGGCGGCGTTCAGCCCTGAAGCGATGCAAGCAGCCCACGACTTGAATGGGCCGACCTTCGCGCATGCCATCCTGACGACCGACGAAGTGATCGGGGCGCTAGGCAAGGCGTAAGCCACGCGCCAGACCGCCTGGTCTACGCCAACTCCTCCAACAGGCTCTCCGCCTCCCGCAGGTCTGCCGTGTCGAAACCTTCGGTGAAGCGGCCGCAAACCGACACCAGCAACTCACGCGCCTCCCCCGCCCGACGTTGATCTCTCCACAGCCGCGCGAGGCTGGCGGCGGCTCGCAATTCCCAGGACAAGGCCCCTTGCCCCCGCGCACAGTCGAGGGCCTGCAGAAAGTGCCGTTCGGCAGCGGCAGCGGCGTCGGGCGCATCCTCCAATATCGTGAGTTCGCCCTTGATGCGCAGCAGCTCGGCCACGTACCAGCTTTCGTCGCGGGCTTTGCAGCGCGCGAGCGTCTGCTCGACGGTTTCGAGCCCCAGCGCGATCTCGCCGGCCTCGCCGAGGCATGACGCCAGCTCACCGAGCAACAGCAGGAAGCGCGGCAGAAATCTCGCCTCGCCAGCCTGTTCGAGCCCGTCGCGCAGCGCCTGCATTCCGGCGCTGAGGTCGCCCCGCCTGGCAACCACCAAGCCGTTGAAACAGCGGGCCCAGACCTGCCACAGACGTATCGGGTGGCGCTCGGTATGGTCGAGCAACATCGCGCCGTAGCGCTCGGCAGCGCCGAGATCGCCGGCCAAGAAGGCGATTGGGCACGCCCCCTGACCCAGCACACTACAAAAGGTCAAGGCCTGCCCGATCGCGCGCCCTTCCTCGACATTGTGCTCGACCGCGCGCAGTGCCTGATCGGCAAATCCTTGCAGCCACAGGATGCGCGCCAGGAAGTAGTGCGTCGACACCCGCATATCGAACCGCACGCGCACGATCTGAGGCTGTTGCGCCAAGGCGGCGAGCTGTGCGACCGCACGGTCAATGTGATGGCGCGCCTCTCGTTGGTCGCCGGAGTAATGCAGGGCCGTGGCGAGGAGACGATCGGCCATCATCAAATCGATCGAATCGCTGGTTTGTTCCGCCAAACCGGCGAAGCGTCGGGCGAAGTCGAGCGCGGCGCGAAGATCGCCATTGTTGAATTGATCGATGCACAAGGTCCAGAGGGCGCGGAGCTGGTAGTCCGTGTCGTCGAGGCTTTCCGCGAGCTCGAGCGCGGTTGTCCAGGCAGGGCCGGCCTCTCGGGCGCGGCCGACCCCGTACATCAGCGACCAACCAAGCGCCGCAGAAAGCTGCATGCGCGGCCGCGCGGTCGCGGCGTCGTCGCCTTCGAGGGCTGCGTGCGCCCGCTCCACCCGCTCGCGGCATTCGCCGAACAGTGACAGCTGGACCCAGAGCGGCACAACGGCGATGGTCAAGGCCACGCCGATCTGCGGATCGCCGTCCGGAGAAAATGCCCAATCGAGACCGGCGCGCACGTTGTCGAGATGCCGGCCGTAGATGGCCAGCCACTCGGCTTGCGGCCACGTCTCGCTTTCGGCTTCGGCGTGCGCGAACAAGCCGCAAGAATATTCGGCGTGGCGGCGGGCGACTTGTTGAAGTTCACCGGAGCTGTTCAGCTTCTCAAAGCCGTATAGGCGCGTGGTATCGAGAAGACGGTAATGTGGGACCTCGCTGCGAAGATCGGCGGCGACCAGCGATTTGGCGACGAGGCGCCCGATGTGATCGACGATCTCGGATGACGGAATATCGGCTGCGACGGCGACCGCGGCTTCCAGCAAGAAATCGCCCGCAAACACAGCCAGGCGGCGCAGCACCGTGCGCTCAGCTTCCGTAAGCAGCTGATAGCTCCAATCGAGCGTCGCAAGGAGTGTCTGATGGCGCGGCAGGGCGGTGCGCCGGCCGCTCGTCAGAACCCGAAATCGGTCGTCGAGGTGAGTCGCGAGTTCGTGTACGCCGAAGACATCGGTGCGCGCCGCCGCCAACTCGAGCGCCAGCGGCAGGCCGTCGAGCCTGCGACAAATCTCCAGCACCGCCGCCACGTTGGCGTCGTCGAAAGTGAAGCCGTCCGCCGCCGCCATGGCGCGCTCGTTGAACAGCTGAACGGCCGAATACCGCAGCGCCTCGACGGCCGAGAGATCGACCGATTCCGGCGGAAGATCCAGCGAGGCCAGGCGGTGCAGCCATTCGCCTTCGGCCCGCAACGGTTCGCGGCTGGTAACCAGAATACATAGTTGCGGTGCCGCCCTCAGGATCGCCTCGGCCAAAGGCGCTACCGCGCCGATGACGTGCTCGCAGCTATCGAGCACGATCAAGGCATGTTTGTCGCGCAGCCATGCGGCCAACCCGGATACTGGGTTGGCGCCTGACTGAGAGATCCCGAGCGCGGTGCTGACGGCGCTCGGCACCAGGTCGGGATCGAGCAGCGAGGCTAGTCCGACGAACCATACGCCATCTGCATAGGCCGGGGTCACGGCCTCGGCGACCCCCACAGCCACCGTGGTCTTGCCGATTCCGCCCGGACCTACGATGGTCAGAAGACGGCGCTGGGCCAGCTGCGTCGCCAGAGCGGCGATGATATCGTCCCGGCCGACGATGCGGGTGAGCGGCACGGGCAGATTGTTCGCTGCGGGCGCTCCATCCGGCGCGGCAGTTGCCGGGCGCGGATGCTCGCGCGTCACCGGTGCGACAAAGGTGTAACCCCTGCCGGGGTTGTTAGCGATGTAGCGCCTGCCCGCGCGGCCGTCGCCAAGCGCCTTGCGCAGCGCGGCGACATGAACCCGCAGGGCCCCTTCGTTAACGACCGTCTCGGGCCAGGCGCGCGCGATCAGGCGATCCTTTCGGATCGTCTCGCCGGCGCTCTCAACAAGCGTGACGAGGATGTCCAAGGCCCGACTGCCTAGGCGCAGCGGTTTCCCTTCGTCGAGCAGCATCCGCTGCGCGGGGATCAGCCGAAACGACCCGAAGACGAAGGTCTCATCATCCACGCGCGCTCCGGTCGGTGAGGCTGTGGCATCCGCGTCAAGCCGAACGCGATAGACGTGCACCGGACGAGCTATGTTCTTGAAGCTTTGCTCTCCCATGCCCTGAAACGGGTAGGGAAGCTTGTCGCGGATCTGGTCTCGCACCACCCGCGAGATGCAGATGCCACCCGGCTCTGCTAAAGCCTCTATCCTCGCCGCGATGTTGACGCCGTCGCCGAAGATATCCTCAGGCTCGACAATCACGTCGCCAAGGTTGACCCCAATTCGGAAACTCATGCGTTTGTCCTCGGGGATATCGGCGTTGCGGTCGATCATCGCTCGCTGGATCTCGGCGGCACAACGGACTGCATCCACAACACTTGGAAATTCCACCAGCATGCCGTCGCCGGTGTTTTTCACGATGCGCCCCCGATACTCCTTGATCTTCGGATCGACCACCTGACGGCGATGCGCCTTGAGGCGTTCGTGCGTCCCCTCCTCGTCCGCGCCCATGAGACGCGAATAGCCGGCCACATCGGCGGCGAGAATGGCGGCCAGCTTGCGTTCGACCCGTTCCGTCGCCAAAGCGGCGCTCCCAACCGCATGGGCCGAAGAGATTATCGGCTCTCACACGCATCTTAACGGTAAGGGCCAGGGCTGGCATTCCCTTTCGGAGGACGGACCCTGATGCGAATCGTCCTGACGTGCCTCCCAATTCATACAGAACGGGGAAAGTTTGACAACGCGATAGGATCCGCCGAGCTTCTTGCTCACGCGATCGTGCGCTCGGTCCGTAACGCATGAGACAAGAGTTCTATCGCAACTTGGCGTTAATCGACTATCCGCCCCACGCCAGGAAACTCGATGCAAGATTATGCCAGTTGCTCCAACAAGCTTTTCGCCTCTTGCAGGTCCGCTGTGTCGAAACCTTCGGTGAACCGACCGTAAACCCCCGCCAGCAACTCTCGCGCCTCCGCGACGCGGTGCCGATTTCTCCACAGCCGCGCGAGACTTGTGGCAGTGCGCAGCTCCCACGATAAGGCGCCTTGCCGGTGAGCTCGGTCGAGCGCCTGCCGGTAGTGATCTTCGGACGCTATCTTCGCGTCGGACTCGCCCTGCAATAGAAGAATCTCGCCTTTGATGCGCAGCAGCTCCGCGACGCACCAGCCTTCTTCGATGCGCTCGGATCGAGCGAGCGCCCCGTCGATCGCCGCGAGACCCTGCGCAGCCTCCCCGGCACGACCTAACGCGCTCGCCAACTCGGCCGTCAAGAAGATGTAATGCATGTGGAATGCGGCTTCGGACAGTCCGGCAAGGGCGGTGCGGAGAAGTTGCAATCCGGTTGCCACATCGCCGCGCTTGGCGAGAAGCACGCCCCGGTAGCATTGGCCCCAGACGTTCCAGGCAGCCATCGCATGCCGGTCCGAGAGCTCGAGCAGGATCGTCACGAAGCGGTGGGCGGCTGCCAAATCCCCAGCTAAGACGGCGACTGGGCACGCCGCCTGTATCAACGCATAGAACAGCGATAGGGGGTGGTCGATGGCTTGCGCCGCGTCAATGCCGTTTTGGGCGACGCGCATCGCTTGATCCGCAAATCCCTGCAGCCACAGGACACGCGCGAGGAAACAATAAGACGCCACGCGCTGATCGAACTGAAAGCGGATCAGGTCCCGTCGATTGGCGGGGGCGGGGTAGCGTTCCAGCGCGCGCTCGAAGTGCGGCCGCGCACCCGCCTGATCTCCCAGCATATGCAACGGGCCGCCGATCAATCTGTCGCCGATGACCGCATCGGCCGGATCGGCGGCGTTCCCTGCCACCGTGTTAAACCTTTCGGCGAATGCGAGTGCTGCGCGATACTCCCCGCTCGTAAAGCGATGCACATAGAGCCCCCAAAGGGCTCGCAGCCGATAATCGGCGTCGCCGAGGCTCTCGGCGATTTCAAGCGCGCGGGCCCAGGCCGCCTCGGCTTCAGGAGTGGTCCCCACTGTCAACAAATGAGCGGCACCCAATGCCGAAAGCAGTTGCATCTCGCGACGCACGTCGGGGCTTGCTTGGGATGCGAGGCTGCCCAGTGCCTCCTCGGTGCGCCGGCGGCCTTCCTCCATCAGCGCCGACTGCGTCCACAGAGGCACTGCAGCCGCAGCGAGGGCAACGCCGATCGACGCGTCACCGACCGGCGAAAAGGCCCAATCGAGTGCCGCGCGAACATTATCGATCTGAAGCCTGTAATCAGCCAGCCATTCGGCCGTTGGCCGTACCTCCCACTCGGCTTCGGCTCGCTCGAAGAGATCGCGATAATATTCCGCGTGCTGCCTTCTGACCCGTTCGACCTCGCCGCTCTCCCTCAGCTTTTCGAGAGCGTAGGCACGCGTCGTGTCGAGGAGCCGATGATAGGTGACGTCACTGCTGATGTCGGTTGCGACGAGCGATTTCGCCGCTAGATTGGCGACGCCTTCGAAGACGTCGGAAGTCGTGATCCGCTGGTCAATGGCGATGGCGGCGGCCGCGTCCATCGTGAGATCGCCCTGAAACACGGCAAGGCGCCGCAGAATGACCTGCTCGAGTTCCGGCAGCAGATCGTAGCTCCAATCAATGGCCGCGCGCAGGGTTTGGTGTCGCGGCAGCGCAGTGCGCCGGCCCTTGGTCAGCACTGCGAAGCGATCGTCGAGCCGGGCGGCGATACCCCTGGCCCCAAACACATCTACTTGAGCCGCCGCCAACTCGAGCGCCAGCGGGACGCCGTCGAGCTTGCGGCAGATCTCCAAAGCGGCCGGGCCATCGGCAGCGGCGAGGGAGAAGCCGTCCACGGTGGCCATGGCTCGGTCGACGAAGAGCTGGACAGCCGAAAAACGCAGCGCATCATCGGGCGCGAGATTGCCCGAGGCTGGCGGAACCTCCAGCGATGCCAGGCGGTGCAGCCATTCGCTTTCGGCCCGCAACGGTTCGCGGCTGGTGGCGAGAATGTGGACGCTCGGCGCCGTCTTCAGGACGGCTTCGGCCAGCGCCGCCGCCGCACCGATGAGGTGCTCGCAGCTATCGAGCACGATCAAGGCATGTTTGTCACGCAGCCATGCGGCCAACCCGGATACCGGGTTTGCGCCTGACTGAGAGATCGCCAGTACGGTGCTGACGGCGCTCGGCACCAGGTCGGGATCAGCCAGCGAGGCTAGTCCGACGAACCATACGCCATCTGCATAGGCCGGGGTCACGGCCTCGGCGACCGCCACGGCCACCGTGGTCTTGCCGATCCCGCCCGGACCCACGATGGTCAGAAGACGGCGCTGGGCCAGCTGCGTCGCCAGAGCGGCGATGATATCGTCCCGGCCGACGATGCGAGTGAGAGGCACGGGCAGATTGTTGGCTGCGGTCCCGCCATCCGTTGTGGCAGGCGCCGAGCGCTGATGCTCGCGCGTCACCGGTGCGAGAAAGGTGTAACCCCGGCCGGGGTTATTCGCGATGTAGCGCCTGCCCGCGCGGCCGTCGCCAAGCGCCTTGCGCAGCGCCGCGACATGGACCCGCAGGGCGCCTTCGTCGACGACCGTATCGGGCCAGGCGCGGGCGATGAGCCGGTCCTTGTGGATCGTCTCGCCGGCGTTTTGAACGAGCGTGACGAGGATGTCCAAGGCCCGGCTGCCGAGGCGTGACGGTTTCCCGTCCTCGAGCAGCATGCGCTGAGCGGGGATCAGGCAGAACGATCCGAAGGCGAAGGTTTCTTCATCCATCGGGAAATCGTCTTCAACGACCTCCCGATTCATACAGACTGCGGAAAATTTTCTCAACGCGCCAACAACCTACCGAGGCGTTTGCCGCGCTAATACCGTGGCTCCGCAAAGAATTGCAAAGGCGGGTGTTGCACAATTTCACAACCATTAACGCGACCAGCGGACAACGCCGCGCCAAATTTCAGGCCATAAAAACAAACGGAGGGGCCACGATGAGAACAAATACCTATGCCGAGCCCGCCCTCGACCGCAAAAACCCGCCGCTGCGTGGCGCAAACCGGTCGAGCCCGGCGGCAACCGACACAACGCTCGAATTTGGTCGTTTCCGCGTGCTGCTGCGCCAGCGGCAATTGGTCGCCGACGGCGTGCCGATAGAGCTGGGGACGCGCGCCCTCGATCTCCTCCTGGTCTTGCTGGAGGCCGACGGATCGTTGGTCACCAAAGACGAGCTTATAAGCCGTGTGTGGCCAGGCATCGTTGTCTCGGAGGCGAACCTGAAGGTTCAGATCGCCGCGTTGCGCAGGGCCCTTGGCGAAGACCGGGAGCTTATCCGCACCAAGTGCGGCCGCGGCTACCGGTTCACTGCCGCAGTTCGCTCGACCGTCGCCTGGGGTGCTTGTCAGCGCCCGGCGCGATCGGGGCGCGGGTCGAGTCGGAAGTTAGTTCCCCAATGGGCTTCTCGGCGGCCGCCGCACGGTTGGTGTGTCCCGAGGTCATTCTTGCAGATGCGTCGATCCAGCTCACAGTGAGGGCGCCGCGCCCTACCGAGACGTTAAGTCCCCCTTCGGCCGTCACCAGCAAAGGAGATCGCTACATGTTCCCACTCACCTCGTACAAGATCACCCAGACCCTCGGGCATGGTGCACCCGCTCTACTGGGTCGTCTGGCCAGGGCTTCGGCCGTAACCGTCGGGGCTACGGCTATCGCCTTGCTCGCCTTCACCCAAACCTCTGCCGATGCGGCAGAAGACTCATCTCGAGTGGCGCAGGAGCACCATGCCTGTGCCGTCGTCTTGGGGCTCGATCCATCTGGAGACCGCTATGACACCTGCATCATGAGCCTCGATCGAAGCTTGTCCGAATGGGATCAAGAACGGCTGGTTCGAAGCGATCGAAGCACATGTGCCCAGAAAGGGCTCCAGCCCGGTACGCCAGCTTTCGCAGTATGCGTAGTAAAGACAGGACAATCCCCGTGACTGCCGGCGGCTATAGGGCAATCGTCCCTGTCCAGTGAACGAAGCACAACCAAGCCTGATACACCTCCTCCGATCGGAGATAGCAATGTCACGCATCATCTTAGTTTCCTCCTTTGTCGTCCTGCTCGCGGGGTGTGGCACCCCGAGCGCCGATGCCATCCAGAGCGCCAATCAAGGCGCTTGGGCGCAGGCCAGTCTAGCCTGTGCCGATGTGGGTATTGCCCCCGGCAGCGGCGCCTTCAGTCAGTGTGTCGCCGATCTGCACGATTCCCTGTGGGACGTACAGAATCTTTACGGATCCTGACCGTGGTCTTGCGAGCAGTCTGCGGGTTTCGGACGCGCAGACCAATCCGGAGGTGCCATTCTGGGACGATTGCCTCCCTGTCAGGAAACCGCGCGAAACTCCGGAAATTGGGGCAACTCTGCCGACGGGACAACAGGAAATCGAGGGTTCTACCCGCCCCTTTGCAATCGCGCGGCCAATCGTGCACTCCAGCGCGAGGCAGGAAGGGGCTGGACGCCGGCGCAGCTCGGCTAAACGGCCAAGGCCAATTGCTCCAACAGGCTTTTCGCCTGTTTTAGATCTTCGGCCTCGAAGCCCTCAGTGAACTGATCGTAGACCGGTGCCAGGATTTGCTTCGCTTCGTTCTGCTGATTCTGATTTGTCCGCAAGCGGGCAAGGCTCAGAGCAGCCCGCAATTCCCAAAACAGGGCCCCCTGTTCTCGAGCGGCAGCGATGGCATCGAAGAGACAGTCTTCGGCCGCCCGCCCTCTCAGCGCACGTGTGCGTGCGCCTGTCGCCTCTCGGCGAAGCGCAGCTTCGCCTGTCGGCATGGCGCGAGGTTTGCTCGCGCCCGAGGAATGGCGCATCTGCGATGCGCCAAGGGCGTTTGCGGCTTGCTGGAGCAGCACCTCGCCCTTGATACGAAGGAGCTCGGGAACAGAGTAACGCTCTCCACTATGTTCGGCCCTCGCCAGCGCCTTGTCGACTGTGACGAGTGCCGTGTCGAGTTGTCCAAGCCCGGCTAGTCCTTGCGCCAGAACACCCATGAACTCGGCATTGCAAATCCGCCAGCCGGTTTGATCGCATGCATCGAGGGTTTTTTGCAGCAAGGCGGATCCCCGCGCGAACTCGCGACGCTCGACGAGCAGCTTTCCTTCCCAGAAACTTCCCAGGAGTTTCCAAAGAGTCGCATCAAGTCTGGCTGCGAGATCATTCATGCTCGCCACAGCATGATCGGCGACAGCGATGTCACCCGTCATCAAGGCGATGGGACACACGGCGTATTGCAAAGCCCAGCAGCGTGAGAACCCGTCGTCGGAGGCTCCGGCCTCTTCGAAACTTATCCGGGCCTGCTCTTTGGCCTGATCCAAATAGCCTTGCAGACAGAGAACGTGTGCGAGCACCGCTCGGGCCAGCGCGTGCTGATCGTAGTGGAACAAGATCGTATGGCGCCGGTTTTTCGGCGCGACATAACGTTCAAGCACACGTTCGAGGAGCTTTTGAGCTTCGCCCGGGTGACCGGCGATACGCAGCATGTTGCCGATGAGCCGATCCGCGACGAGCACAAGGTCCTCGTCGCCGGTGCGTCGAGCGACCTCGGAGAACCGCTGGGCCGTGGATTGGGCCGCACGGCATTCCCCGATAATGAATTCCATAGACCACTGCGCCCAGAGCATCCGCAATTGAGCCTCGACGTCATCCACGCTCTCGGCGAGTTCCCGCGCCTTCGCCACAACCGCCCTGGTCCTATCGACCGGCCCCATTGTCAAAATCAGCGCAACCGCAAGCGCGATATGCAGCCTCCGCGCGAGCGGCGCACCGAGATTGAAAGCGGGCGCAAGGATCTCCACCGCACGCTCAGCGCGCTCACGACATTCGACGAAGAGCGATAAGTGCAGCCACACCGGCGCAAACGCGGCCGTCAAGGCAACGCCAATCGCCGCATCTCCGCCTTGGGAAAACGACAAATCGAGCGCCGCGCGAACATTGTCGATCTCCCGGCCATAGCGGGCCACATCATCTATCGCCAACCGCAACACTTCATTCGTCCCAGCCGGTACGATGAGGTCTCGGAAGAACTCCGCATGTCGGCGCGCGGCGACACTGACCTCGCCGCTTTCGGCGAGTTTCTCAAACGCATACGCCCGGATCGTCTCGAGAAGCCGCCATCGACCCGCTGGGGTCAACCCGTCCCGGCTCACAAGCGACTTGGCGACCAGGTTGGCGATGCCCTCGCCGACAACCGCCGGGGCGTCGTCGCTTTCGCTTATGACAGCAGCCGCCGCCTCTAGCGTGAAACCGGCCGGGAAAACGGACAAACGACACAGCAAGCGCCGTTCCGATTCAGGCAGTAGTTCGTAGCTCCAATCGATCGTAGCGCGCAGAGTTTGTTGCCGCGGCAGCGCCGTGCGACGCCCCCTGGTCAGCACCGCGAGGCGGTCGTCGAGCCGCGCGGCAAGGCCCCTGACACCGAACACATCGACCTGCGCCGCCGCCAACTCAATTGCCAGCGGCACGCCATCGAGGTGGCGGCATATCTCGAGCGCGGCCAGGATATCGGCATCGGCAAGGCCGATACCGCCGAGCGCCGCGGTCGCTCGTTCGCTGAACAACTCGACCGCTGGAAAGCTCAAGGCTTCGGCCGCCGTGAGGCCGCTCCCCTCCGGCGGAACCTCTAGCGACGGCAGGCGCAACAACCATTCGCCCTCGGCCCGCAACGGCTCCCGGCTGGTTGCCAGAATGGCGGATTGCGGCGCTGCCTTCAGCATCGCCTCGGCAGTGGCCGCTGCCGCGTTGATGACGTGCTCGCAGTTGTCGAGGATTATCAATGTCCGTTTATCGCGCAGCCAGGCCACAAGGCTGCTCAGCGGATCTCCGACGCCCGGAGTGCTGCCCACGGCCGCACTGATCGCACCCGGTACAAGCGCCGGATCTTGCAGCGATGCCAAGCCGACAAACCAAACGCCGTCGCCATAGGAGCCGTTCAACGCCTCGGCGGCTGCAACCGCGACGGTTGTTTTTCCTATGCCGCCCGGGCCGACGATCGTCAGGAAGCGTTGCTGAACAGCGCGCGCCACTACCGTCGCGATGATTTCGGCGCGGCCGATAACGCGCGTCAACTGTGCGGGGAGATTGCTACCAACCCCAGGCCGGTTCGGCAGCGCAGCGGTCTCCTGCCGTTGCTCGCGCCTCACTGGCGCGACGAAGCTGTAGCCGCGGCCAGGGACGTTGGCGATGAAGCGGTTGCCGCCCCGGCCGTCGCCCAGCGCCTTGCGCAGCGTGGCAACATGGACCCGCAGCGCGCCTTCGTCGACGACCGTGTCGGGCCAGGCGCGGGCGATCAGTTGATCCTTGTGAATAGTGTCGCCGGCGCTTTGCACGAGGGTGACGAGGATATCCAAGGCCCGGCTGCCGAGGCGCAGCGGTTTCCCGTCCTCGAGCAGCTCACGCTGAGCGGGGATCAAGCGGAACGATCCGAAGACGAAGGTTTCTTCATCCACCGGGAAATCGTCCTCAAGGGCCTGCCCATTCATACACACCGAGGAAAATTTTCGCAAACCCGAGTGCAACGTCCCAACCAGGCGTTCGGCCGCGCCGTGTTTTCGGTGCCTGCAAACAACTGCAAACGTGGCCTTACACAATTTTACACTGCAAACATCTGCAAACGTGACCTTACACAATTTTACAACGATTAACGCGGCGCTAGCGCGAGGCCGCGCCAAACTGCAGGCCCGAAGAAAAATGGAGCGCCCACGATGACGACCTATAGCCAAGTCGAGCCCGCGCTCTCGTGCGAAAACCGACCGATCCGGCGGGATCATTCGTCGATGACCAGGGATCGGTCGAACCCGGGAGCAGCCGAAGCGGCGTTCGAATTCGGCCGTTTCCGCGTGTTGCTGCGCCAACGGCAGTTGGTTGCCGACGGCGTACCGATTGAGTTGGGGACGCGCGCCCTCGACCTCCTTCTGGTCTTGCTGGAGGCCAACGGATCGCTGGTCAGCAAAGAGGAGCTCTTTACCCGTGTCTGGCCGGGCATCGCTGTCTCGGAGACGAATCTGAAGGTTCAGATTTACGCGTTGCGCAGGGCGCTTGGTGATGACCGCGACGTCATTCGCACCGAGTTCGGCCGCGGTTACCGGCTCACTGCCGCGGTTCGCTCGACCGTCGCCCGGACTGCCTGTCAGCGCACCACACGACGGGGGCGCCGGTCAAGGCAAAGGTTGGTTTCCCGATGGATTTCTCGGCGACCGCCGCACGATCAGCGGGTCTCGAAGTCACTTCGGCAGACGTTTTGATGCAGCTCGACTGAGGCCATCGCGTCCTGCCGGGACTGGATTGACTCAGCCCTTCGAAAAGGAGAGGAACCGTGCCGATACACACTTTGTCAGCCGATTTCAATCAAGCCATATGCCTGCCTATCGTACCGAAAACAGCACTGTGGAAAGCCGTGGCTCTCGCCGCTGGGCTCGGCCTCGGCATGCTTTCCTATCCGGTCCAATCTGCGCCGGCGAGCGGCGGCGAGACCGTGCAAGGTCTCTACGACGCCTTGCTCAACACGATGAAGAACGGCCGCGCATTGGGTCAAAGCGGGCGCTTCATGCGACTGGCGCCGGTCATTCGCAGTACCTTCGACATTGCTACGATGGCGCGGCTGTCGGTCGGCTCGTCCTGGGCCGGGCTGAGCGAGGCGCAGCGCCAGCAGGTGAGCGAGAGCTTCGGGCGCTACATCTCGGCGATCTATGCCGACCGCTTCGACAGCTATGACGGACAGAAGCTCGAGGTGACTGGCGAGCAAACCGCTCCGGCCGGGGTCATGGTGCGCAGTCAGATCATCAAAGCCAGCGGTGAGCCGGTCAAGGTCGACTACATGATGCGCCGCAATGGCGAAAGCTGGCTGATCTCCGACATCTATCTCGATGGTGCCATCAGCGAAGTGGCGACCCGCCGCTCGGAATTCGCCACCATCCTGAAGAACGATGGGATTGACGGGCTGATCGCAGCCCTCAGCCGCAAGGCGGACATGCTGACCGGGACCACGGCAAAAGCCTTCTGATGAAATCAGTTTGCGGGTCGACGATCGAGTAGTCGTTGAACATCGTGGCGAGGCAGATCACAGCATCCGCCCAGTCGACGATCTCCCCAGTGTCGGGGGCGCAGATCTGGCCAGCAAGGTGCAGAAGCCTGAAGCGACAACGTGAATTGGGGAAATCGAAGGTTACCGTCGCGGAAGCAGCATCGCCGGGCTGAGGGTTTCAGGCGATTTCCGAGTGCGCGACGAGCCTATGCCGAAATCGGTTCTGACCCTCCTGAACTCTAACGAGCCTGTCGTCCGCCGTCACGAGACGCAGATCGGACGCCTCGGCCACGCCAGGTACACCGAGTCATAGGCGGGATGGTCGAATTCGGCCGCGATCGACGTCGCGACGGCGAGATATCCTCTTGTCGACACGACAGCAAGTTCGGCCTGCTCCAAGGTTTGGGCCGCGATCTCGGCCTCCTCCCTTGTCAACTCGCCCCGTCGCACCTTCTTCCAGAGGACATCGGCGCATTCGGCAAAGAGCAGGTCCGGTGCTACCAGCCCGTGGTCGAGCAGAACCTCGGCGCGGGCGCTATCGGACTCGGGGACAACCCATTTGACAGCGACGCTCGCGTCGATGACGAGCCTTTCTTCGGGTCGCAGGGTCACCGGTCATCGCGCCCTTCACGAACGAGCACCTCCGAAGGCGTGTGCGTGCGCCCGGCGGTCATCGAACGGACTCTCGCAGCCAGCTCTTTGAAGGATCGTCGAGGCTCCGTCGCGAGCGCCTGGCGAAGAATTTCGCGATGCTCGGCTTCGGCTGACAGATGAGGAGCGAGGGCATCCATGCCTATTGATCAGCAATCCATGCGGTCCGCATGAACGGTGTGCCGCCTTCCTGAGCAGCCCGCGTCCCAACCATGACCTGTGTCTAGAACTACAGCGGTTCATCAGCTAGAGGCCAAAGCCATTCTCAGCAGCACCCCGCTGCACCCTGCATAGGCTCCCGCGTAAGCTAATGACATCGAATTCGGTTGTCTTGGGCTGTGAGTCCCACGAATATGCTCAATGTCCCAATCGACATTTGAGGAGGACGTCGAGAGGTCCAACCATGTCGGGGAGTAGCGTGACCACCTTCTTTGACCCCTGTGCATATCAGGAGGCAGTCCGGTCCGCGCAGGTGGAGGTCCTTGTCACCGCGCAAGGCGATTTCCATACTGAGCTGACCCACATTGACCTGCTTAAGCTCTCGATGCAACGCGGCCGGGAGACGCTGCCTCGGGTCGGCCGCGGCGCGATGAACGCGGAACGGACAGCGATTTACTTCCTCGTCGGCGCGGACCAGGCACCGGGTCACCACTGCGGCGTCGAGCTGTCACCTGGTGAGATCGTCATCAATGCCGCAGGATCGACATACCATCATGTGACCTCGGCACTCTGTCACTGGGGGGATGTGTCGCTTACCCGGGATGATCTCGCCGCGGCCGGAAGCGCGCTTGCTGGGCGGCATCTCACACCATCCCGCGTACCACAAATCCTAAGGCCGCGGCCGGCCCTAATGTCGCGCCTGTTGAACCTGCATGAAGCCGCGGGAAGTCTCGCCCGAACCGCGCCCGACGTGCTTGCCCAGTTCGAGGTGGCTCGTGCGCTGGAGCAGGCTTTGGTGCACGCAATTGTCGGGTGCGTGACCGATGGAGAGGCTGATCAACGTTACATCGACAATCGGTACCACCGGATTGTGCTCGCGTGGTTCGAGGAGATGCTTGCCGAGAACGCCAACGCGCCGCTGCATCTCGAGGAAATCTGCTCAGCCATCGGCGCGCCGGAGCGCACATTGCGTTCAGTTTGCCAGAGGCATCTGGGCATGAGCCCGATCCGTTATCTCTGGCTGCGACGGATGCACCTGGCCCACCGGGCCCTGCTGAAGGCTGATGCCGCGACAGCCACCGTGACATCGATCGCCACTGGCCAGGGCTTCTGGGAACTCGGAAAGTTCTCCATTGCCTATCGCACGCTGTTCGGGGAGTCTCCTTCAGCGACCCTTCGCCGGTGTCCCGATGACCTGCCGAGCCGGCAAGGTTCGCCGTTTGTGTTGCCTTCTGCCGTTTCGGCATAGACGGCATCAACGAGTCGCTACCACTCTGCCGCCGGCTCAATGCGCCGCCGTCCTCGGCTGGCGCCGAGCGTGGTTCGCATGCGCAAGCTCAGCAAGGTGCCAGCAGATGGCGAATAGTGGAACATTCGCCTTTAGCGATCCCGATGATTTCCGAGCCAACCTGCGCAAGGCGGGTATCGAAATCGTCCTTACGGTCTCCAGCGATTTCAAGGCGCGCCTGACCCACGCCGAGTTGCCCCACCTGCGCCTGCTCTACATCCGGGAAGAGCGGCCGCGCATCGCCTATGTCTCGTTGGCACGGAAGCTGGTTTTTGTGACGTTTGCGGCACAATCCGGTCGACGGCTACTATGGGACGGGGTTCAGTTGCAGCCAGGCGATGTCGTCTTCCACAGCCAGGGCGAGGACATGCATCAGCGGACCAGCGGCGCCTGCCATTGGGCCTCCATAGCACAGACACCCGAGCACCTCGCAGCCTGCGGCAAGGCCCTCACAGGGAAGGATCTTTTGCCGCCGCCGGCTGGTCGGGTGCTGCGCCTTCCATCATCCGCGGGGGCCTCCCTCCGGCAGCTGCATGCGGATGCCCGTCACCTTGCCGAAAGGAAGCCCGAGCTGATTGCGCGCCCGGAGGTCGCCCGCGCGCTCGAACAAGATCTGATCCACGCGCTCGTCACCTGCCTGAGCATCGGGGCTCACTGCCGGCATTTGGCGCCCAGACCTCGCCGGGCCGAGATCATGCGCCAATTCGAAGAGGCGCTTGCGGCGCATCTCGAGCACCCGCCGCACCTGCTGGAGCTGTGCAACGCCATCGGCGTGCCCGAGCGGACCTTGCGGGTGTGCTGCAGGGAATTCCTAGGCACGAGCCCCACCGTTATTTGCGCCTGCAGCGCCTCGCGAGAGTGCGGGCGGCGCTGCGTCACGCGGATCCCGCGACGGCCAACGTCTCGGACATCGCCAGACGACACGGGTTCCTGCAACTCGGTCGCTTCGCCACACAATACCGTGCCGTGTTCGGGGAGGTCCCGTCGACCACGCTGCAGGGTGCCGCCAAGGATGCGGATGACACTATTTGTGCCGAATCCGCATAAACGCTCAGACGTCGCCCGCTTCGCAGAGGCATGCCTCTGCTCATTTGGGCGGGCGTCTGCGACTTGCCTGGCGCGCACCGCAAGGAGGGCGGGGAAAAGACGCTTTTTGCCGAATTGGCATAGCGGGTGAACGACGCCATCGTCCAGAGTCGTAGTCTTGTGATAGAGCGGCTCACCAGGGCTGCGGTGCTTTCAGCAGCAAAGCGCAGGGCACCATGATACCAGACAGTTTTGCGACACACTCTCTCCGCCCTCGGGATCAATTCGAAGCCTGGCGGGAGTGGTTTGAACCCGTCCTCGACGTCCTCCCCAAGCACCCGACCGGCGACGAATTTCCGGCCGAGATGCATATGTGGAAGATGGGCGGCTTGGCAGTGAGCCGAACCTCCGCGCCTCCCGTCAACGTCGTTCGAGCGAAGAACAACCTAAGGCGCGATCCGGTCGATCACTGGGTCATCAGCTATTGTGCCCGCGGGGCGCATCGCGCCCGGACGGCCGATAGGGAGGTCGAGGTACCGGCGAGAGTGCCCTACCTCTGGTCGTTGGGACAGGAATTCTTGCACGAGCGGACGCATGTCGACCGGGTCCAGTCCCTGATGGCGCGGGATGCATTTCAGGACATCGCACCTCTGCTCGACGCTGCTTGCGGGTGGGTATTGCACACGCCGCTCGGGCATTTGCTCGGCGACTACATGATGGCCGTGGAGGGGCGCCTAGCGGAGGTGACGGAGGCCGATTTCCCGCGAATTGCCAACGCCGTCGGCCCGATGGTCGCGGCGGCGGTGGCTCCATCGGCCGATCGCGTTGCCGTCGTCAGGCGGCAAATCGATGTGGGCCGCAAGGAGCGGGTGCGGCAGGCCGTCCGCAGGCACCTGCGGACGCCCACCCTGGGACCGAAGAACCTGGGCCGGCTCGTCGGTATGTCCCGTTCCAATCTCTATCGGTTGCTCGAAGACGCCGGCGGCGTCGCCCGGTACATTCACCGCGAGCGGCTGCTCGAAGCCTACGCCATTCTGTCCGACCCCGCGTCGACCCAGTCGATCTCGGCAATTGCCGAGGACCTGTGCTTCGCGGACGCCTCCAGTTTCAGTCGGACGTTCAAACGAGAATTCGGCTGCACCCCGGGCGAGGCCCGGTCGGCCGCGCGCGCGGGGTTAGCGCTCCGCCCGAACTCGCGATCGCGCGCATCATCGGCAGGAAGTAATTTCGGCGATCTCCTCCGCGCCTTCTAGCGCTGCCGCCAAAATGCGAGCAAACCATTACCCGGGTCCCGACCCCCGGATCTTAGTCCGGAGGAGGCGGGTGAGGGCCGACGCGCGAAGATTGGGACGCCCAGTATCGTTTTCGGGATTCTAGGCTCATCCTCGGTGCTCTGGAAATTGCTACGTTGCTTTGCGACATGAGCAGCCAGGAGGGTCATGATCGTGAACACTGCAGTGACTTTAGCGACGGCCGCCGTTTGTCTAGCGACGATCGTGATGACAACGGTGGTCGAGGCGCAGACGATGCCACGGACCGTTGTGGTGAAGCACCCCCCGATAGTCGGCCCGGGCGACGTGTCAGACTCCAGGTCTGCGCGGCGGAACGTGATCGAAAGCAAGCAATACGAGCAGGCGCTGAGGACAAATCCCGCTTTCCGCCAAGCACGGATGCGACAGGAATGCGGCCCGATCACCGATCCGGAACTCCATCAAAGCTGCCTCGCGAGCTTCCATCAGCCCTAAGCCGATCTAAGCCAATGCGATCGCACTCACGCGGAGTATCGAGCCTTGTCCGATTTGCTCGTGATCGAATTTCCTAGCGAAGCAAAAGCGGAGGGTGTCCGTGAGATGCTGCTCGCCATGCAGAAGGAGTATCAGATCGAGCTGGGCGATGCTGTCGTCGCAGTGAAGGACGACGGCGGACGGGTCAAGCTTAACCAGCTTTTCCAACCGGTCGCGCACGGTGCCGTATCCGGAATGCTGTGGGGCTCGCTGATCGGTCTGATCTTCATGATGCCACTGGCCGGTGCCGCAATCGGTGCTGCGTCCGGCGCGCTCAGAGGCCGGCTCGCCGATCTCGGCATCAACGACGACTTCATGAGGCAGGCGGCGAGAACGTTGCAATCCGGCAACGCCGCTCTGTTTTTGCTGATCCGCAAGATGACGACCGACAAGGTGCTCGCGGCATTGCGCGGCGCCGGCGGGACGGTGCTGCGCAGCTCGTTCGACGAGACCAAGGAAGAGGCTCTGCAGGCGGCGCTTGCAGGAGCTCGCGCGATGTCTGTAAAAACTGCAGGTTGAGTTCCTGGCAGGGTGCTGGGAACCTGATCCTGCAAACGGAGAACTGGCATGTTGTTTCCAGGCGGTTTCACTTTCCCCAACTTTCTCGCCGACGTCTTTTCGATATTCATCTTCGTACTGTGGTTCTGGTTGCTGATCACGATCTTCGGCGACCTGTTCCGCCGTCACGACATATCGGGCTGGGGCAAGGCGATTTGGGTGATCGTGCTGATCGTGTTCTCGTATTTGGGGATATTCATATACTTGATCACGCAGCACCGCGGGATGGCGGAACGGCAGCAGCAGCGGGCTCAGCAGGCTCGCGACGAGCTTCGGCAAGTGGTTGGGTTCAGCGCGGCCGATGAACTCGAGAAACTCGAACGATTAAAGAATTCAGGCGCCATCTCGAATGACGAATACTCGCGGCTGCGCGCCCGGGCGGTGCAGTAGCGAAGACCTGCACGACGCAGGACTACGGTCTCAATCCGCTGGCGAGCGGTGAGCTTAGGGGAGGAAGTTCCGATGGAGAGCCAAGAGGTTCTGGCATGCCGATGCACGCCGCCGTCGCGGCCACGGATGGGACGCGGGCGCTGGCGGGCGGTAACTTTGGAGCCGCGGCGGCGGCGCTCTTCCGGCGCACACTGATCGAGGAGACGCCGCGGATTCGTCGCTTTGCCCGCCGGCGGAAGCGAACCGTGGCCAACGCTGCAATCCTCCACGAGGGCCACCGTTCGCCCGAAAGGAGCGAAGCGTGACGCCAGCAAGACGCATCGGCTGCTTGCTGTTGCCAGTCATGTGGCTGATGCGGCGTCGAGGCGGTTCGCAAACGGTGGCGTTCGTGGCCGCGCTGATCCTTACTCCAGCACAAGGAAGCCCCGCAAGCGCCCAGACCGCCAACAGCAATGCCGGTCTCGAGGGAGGCCAGGATGGTCTGTTCGACGCGATCTTGGCGACGCCCAATCAGAAGACGCCGGTCCCGCAGGACAACATTTTCGCGACCGCGCCCGGTGTCGAGCAGGCGGCCCGCACGCCGCAATTCACCTTGAATATTCTGGCTCCGGCTTTTTACAACTCCAATGCGCAGTTCTTGAGCTCCGGCGGCAGCCAGGCCTTGGAAGGGAGCCCGGTCGTTCGGTTAGGCCGGGCAAGTCAGCTGTTCGATACGCCGATCAGGATTTCCGGCACTGCCGGCCTCGAAACCGAGAGATTTACCAGTGCCCCTGGCGCTGCGATCGACTATATCCGCACTTCCGCGAGGGCACAGTATATCAACCCGGAAACTGACCAGGACTATTCACCGTTCTTTTCATATGTGCCGCGGTTGGATTTCGATCCTACTTTCGCAAACAACTTCGCCACGCGGCAGGACCTGAACCTGGGTGTCGACAAGGTGTTCAACTTCGACGGCGACTTCAACAGGGTTCCGGCCTCATCCAATAGCTCGGCTGAGACGGTCTGGTCGTTCGGTTTCAGCGCCGGGGGACAGCGTCGGTTTCGGGATCCGGCTCCTCAATCTTACGCGCTGTTTTCCAACCCATCCGCCGCGTACGTCATTTCCGAGCAGTGGAACGCCAGCTTTTCGATGCCGACGACGGGCCGCTGGTTCGATACGACCAATGGGGTAAATCAGCGAAACCTGACGATCGAGCCGACCGGTGTTGTCGAATACGTGATCCCGAGCGGCTGGCAGGGCGGGTCGGACGCGGCACGGATGCTAGGCAATCCCGCCGTCGATTTCATCGCCGGCGTAGAGCGAAACTGGTCGAACCTATCGCTAGCCGCCTATACCCAATGGCGCGCCGGCCTCGTCCTGAAGACAGGGTGGCGCTTCTAGATCAGGGAGTCGGATCATGGATCGAAAAGGCCGGATCGTGTTTCGTGGATCATTGCGCTTCCTACTCATCGTAGGATGCGTGTCAGTGCAGGGCGCCTGCCAACCCGCGGTTGAAGCACCCTCGGCCCCTGTAGCAGTCTCTCCGGTGCCGGCCGCGCAGCCGGTGGCTCCGGCACCCGCCATCCAGCTTGCTGACGGAACTTGGACCGTGCAGGGAACACGAGTCCCCGGTTCCCGCCGCTGCGGCGAGTGGCTCGTTCGCCTGACCAATGCAGGCGGCCAATTGTCCGGCACGGTTTCACATGCGCGCAATACTGCCATACCAATACAGAATCTGGTGCTGATGCCGGATGGGAGCTTTTCCGGAAGTACGCCGGCGAGCATGTCAGGATCAAGACGCGCGCCTCCTGCGACAGTCACCGGGCAGTTTTCGGGGGACACAGTCAGCCTGACCTTCGACAGTGAACGCTGTTCTCCTCGCCACGGCACGGCCACCCGACAGGCGGCGGGCGGCTGAAGCGGACGCGTCGGTTGCGACTCGACCGGGACCTAAGCCCAGCGGTTGAGTTAAACCGGGCACTTGCAGGATTGAACGCGGTTCTGCAACCGCAGAGACTCCAGGCTGGCATGTCACTACATAGGTTTAAAGGAGAGGTGTATGCGATCTCGGTCACCACACTGTCTGTCGGCGGCGCTCGCGGCCTGCATTTTCCTGACCGCGGCGGCGCACGCCCAGGTCAACCCGTTCCGCGGAGGACCGGGCCTCGCACCGGAGGACAACCGACTGCTGTTCGAGAGCGCAGCACGACTGAATGCGGCCGAGCCATCCGAAGTCGGACGCTCCGAGGCGTGGAGCAATCCGCAGACGAACAGCTCCGGCACCTCCACTATACTCCGGGTGTTCCGCTCGGGTGGTATGGCCTGCCACCTAGTGCGGCATCACATCATCGTCGCCGGACAGCCACCGGGTCACAACTACCGCCTCACATGGTGCCGCACGCCAAGCGGGGAATGGAAGATCAAGGCCTGACCCGCCGCTCGACGCGCCTCTCTCGAGATTCGGTGTGCACCCAACCCGGACGAGCGGGGTCGGAAGGCCATCAGGCGGGGTCTTCACAGGGCCTTTCCGGCCGCCTCGCGATGCGAGCGCGGTGGGAACATCGTCACCATCCTCGACACGGGGTCAGATTGACTAGGGCGGCACCTGACCCTTTGCTTCAACGCTCCGTAACGTGGAGTAGTCGAATGTTGGATCTCGCCAGGGCCCAAAAAATTGGTCGATCAGTGCTGGGGCGACGAGATCGTCCCGACTTTGGTCGAATACATCAAGATCCCAAACAAGTCGCCGTCCTTCGACCCGGACTGGGCGGCGCACGGCTACATGGATGAGGCCGTCGCGCTGTTCGAGCACTGGGCGCGGGCGAAGCTCCCTTCTCTTCCGGGTGCGACCCTCGAGGTCGTTAGGCTGCCAGGGCGGACGCCGGTCATCCTGATCGACGTGCCGGGCGACAGCACCGACACGGTGCTGCTCTACGGCCATCTCGACAAGCAGCCGGAGATGGTCGGCTGGACCGAGGGCTTTGGCCCCTGGGTTCCGCGCATCGAAGGCGACAAGCTCTATGGCCGCGGTGGTGCGGATGACGGCTACGCGCTGTTCGGCGCGCTGAGCGCGCTGTTGGCGTTGCGTGAGCAAGGTGTGCCGCGTGCGCGCTGCGTCATCCTGATCGAGGCCTGCGAGGAATCCGGCAGCTACGACCTGCCCTATTACGTCGATCATCTCGCCCAAAGGATAGGCAGCCCGTCGCTGGTTGTCTGTCTCGATTCCGGATGCGGCAATTACGATCAACTCTGGCTGACCACCTCGCTGCGAGGCATGGCATCGGGTGCATTGACCGTCGAGGTGCTCGACGAGGGCGTCCACTCGGGCGACGCCTCTGGCGTGGTTCCTTCTAGCTTTCGGATCCTGCGCCAGCTGCTGTCGCGCCTCGAGGACGAGGGCACGGGGACCGTCCGCCCGCCCGAACTCTATGCCCAGATCCCGGCCGAGCGGGTGGCACAGGCGCGTCATGCCGCTTCGGCGCTGGGTGACGCGGTCTATACCAAATTTCCGTTCGTCTCCGGGATGTCGCCAGCCGGCGATGACCTGACCGAGCTCGTCTTGAACCGCACTTGGCGGCCTCAATTGGCGGTCATCGGCATCGACGGGTTGCCGAGTCCGGGCGATGCCGGCAACGTTCTGCTGCCCTATACTCGGGCGCAGCTGAGCCTGCGGCTGCCGCCGACTTTGGATGCCGAAGGCGCCGGCGCGGCGCTACGGGCCCTATTGGAAAAAGACCCGCCCTACGGTGCGCATGTGGGATTCGATCTCGGGTCGAGCGCCACTGGCTGGCACGCACCGGCAGTGGCGCCGTGGCTCGAACAATCCTTGGCGGGCGCGTCGCAGGCCGCGTTTGGGGCGCCGCCCGCGTATATGGGCGAAGGCGGCACCATCCCGTTCATGGCGATGCTCGGCGAAAAATTTCCGCAGGCGCAGTTTGTCGTGACCGGCGTCCTCGGCCCGCACTCGAACGCGCACGGCCCTAATGAATTCCTGCACATTCCCACCGGCCGGCGCGTAACCGCCGTCATTGCCCAGGTCCTGGCAGACCACCACGTCCGCCCCGCCGCAGCATAAGGTTCCACGAAGATAAAGACCTATCAGGGCGGTAGCCATTGAAAGGACTTGGGCGATGAGTGAGCAGAGAAGTATCGGCTCCATAGCCGAAACAACGGCAGCGCCAAAGACGTTTCTGCAGAAACTGCTCGATGGCGTAGAAACGGTGGGAAACAAGGCCCCCCATCCGGCTGTCATTTTCTTTATTCTATTGGTTCTGGTTATTCTCCTCTCACATCTGTTCCATTGGCTTGGAACGACCGTCACTTATGAGGTAATCAATCCGCAAACGCACAAAGTTGAAGAAACAACCGCTTCCGTAAATAGCCTGCTGACCACCGACGGCATCCGCTTCATGCTGACTTCTATGGTGCGGAACTTCTCGAATTTCGGCCCGGTCGCCATCATCCTCGTCGTCATGGTCGGCGTCGGCCTGGCAGAACAGGCTGGTCTGATGACCGCGCTTATCAAAAAGATCGTGCAGGTCACGCCGCGCAAGGCCTTCACCTGGATTTTGGTGACTCTGGGAGTCATGTCGAGCATCGCCTCCGATGCCGGCTACCTGGTCTTGATCCCGCTCGGAGCGGCCGCTTTCCTCAGCCTCGGGCGACACCCGCTGGCCGGGCTGGCGGCGGCGTTCGCCGGGGTCGCCGGCGTATTCGGCGTCAACGTCCTGATCGTGCCGATCGACGGGATCCTGACCGAGCTCACCAACGACGCGATCCACCTGCTCAATCCGGCGCAGTCGATCGCCTTGACCGCGAATTTCTATTTCGCGGTCGTTTCGAGCCTGGTGCTGATCGTCGTGTGCAGCCTTGTCACGGAACGGGTCGTCGAGCCGCGGCTCGGCGAATATCGGGGAGAGGTGCCCGCCGAAAGCAGCGAAGACGTGTCTCCAGAGGAAGGGAGAGGGCTGAGGTTCGCGCTCTACGCGCTGGTGGCGAGCATCATTGTCATTGCGCCGTTGACGTTTCCGGCGGGGGCCCCGCTGCGGGATCCGCAGACCGGCGCGATCATGGGCAACTCGCCGTTTATGGACAGCTTGATCTGCTGATCATGCTGGTGTTTCTGGCGGTCGGGATCGGTTACGGCGTCGGCGCGAAGACGATCACGAGTATGGTAGACGGCATCAACGCCGTCACCAAAACCTTTGCCGGGCTAAGCGGCCTGATTTTTCTGCTGTTTGTCATCAGTCAGTTTCTCGCCTATTTCAACTACAGCAACATTGCCACAATCGTGGCCGTCGATCTGGGCGATGCGCTCGAACATGCGAATCTTGGTACGATTCCATTATTGTTGGGGTTGATCACGATTACCGGTGCTGTCGGCGTCTTGATTGTCGGCGCTATTCCCAAATGGGCGATATTCGCGCCGATCTTCGTGCCGCTGTTCATGAAACTGGGGATCGCGCCCGAAGTCGTGCTGGCGGCTTACCGGGTGGGCGACTCGCCGCCCAACGGCGTTTCTCCGCTGATGCCCTATTTCGCGCTGATTGTCGTCTTTGCGCAACGCTACCAGAATGATGCCGGCGTCGGCACCGTGGTGGCGATGATGCTCCCTTACGGGTTCGCGATCTCGGTCGTTTGGATCCTATTGTTTTTCGCCTGGGAATTGCTCGGGCTTCCTTATGGGCCGGCGTGACGATCTGATCGGCATCGGCTCGCCATGGGCACGCGGAGTCGCGTTCCTTGCTCCAAGCCCCGGACGGAACTTAGTCGAAGGGATGTGGGTCGCATGGTCTATTCGTCGGCAGGCTGGTTCGAAGTCACGGGCATCGCTGCGATGCGATCCAGCATGGACTGGACCTCGGTCCTCTGTGAACGGATATAGTCGTAGTACAAGCCCTCCACTCGACGAAATGGCGTCCCGCGAACACTTGCCATGGCATCGCGCCGTTCGTCGCGCCCGGCGAGGATCGCGTCGTATCTTCTCTCGAAATAATGGAGGTTGTCGTCGAGGTACACAAAACGTTCGTCTGACAGCAAATCGATCGCTCGCTGTGTCTTGCCCCTCAGGAACGGCGATTGCAGCGTGAATAGCCGAAATGTCGTGTCGTAAAGATCGTTGGGGTCATGCACCGGCAATGTTTTTAAGAGCGCGCCTTGTCGCGTCGGTAGCCAGTGGAATTCGTGGAACGCATCTCGCCGCGGCCCGTCTCGCAAAATATCGCGATAATCCTCGATATCGCCCTCGGTCATCAGTTCGGCCAGATTGACGAATTCGTTCGCGGGTATGGCGAGGTTGAATATTTGCCGAATCTTTGTCGTGCGCACTGATAGTGGCGACCAGATGTTGGCGGCGGCCAATGCATTGCGCATTGTGTGGGAGCAGTTGTCGGCCCACGCACTCCAGTTGTAATCGGCTTCGCCCTCGGCATATTCGCGGTTCTTGTCGTTCAAGAAGGCGATGATCGGGTCCAACATCGCCGCGGTTACGGGCAGTCGCGCGCAAAAGACCGATCGAGCGAATTGCAGCGCCAAATCGGTGCCGATACCTGCTCTCTCCAAAAAGTCTCGCAGATTGGTGTCCGATGTAGCGCCTGGGAAGCGTTGAAAGGTGACGCCCGTGTAAATCCCTTTGGCGATCGCCTGCCGCTCGACCGCTTCGAATTCGGCGCGGGTCAGCCGCTCGCCCGGTGCCAGGTTGCCTTGAAAGAAGAATTCGTAACCCGGTATTGCCACCCAGTTGACGCTCTTGAACATTGCATTAACGCTGACCCCGGCGCCGTGTTCCGGATCTTCCACGCTCGTTGCGACCGCGCGGCAGCGCCGCAGTTGTGGGAACGGGGCGCCGTCGTCTTTGCAGGCGCCCTTGATATACAAGACCGCGTGGCCGGGGACGCCTCCCCTTTCGCCAGTCAGTATGGAGCGGAATTGGCTCGCCGCGCAGAGCTCAACGTAATAAGGAAACAACTTCTCGTACGCCGTATCTGGGCGACGCTCGATGATGACATCATCCGGCTTCAAATCGAATCTGGCCATGACGCC
>Ga0209656_10000171_pt1 | contig 42823 bp, 44 predicted proteins | sample BogFormECP12_OM2_FD_188239 | JGI IMG/M metagenome (GOLD analysis project Ga0209656, IMG submission 188239) | Bog forest soil microbial communities from Calvert Island, British Columbia, Canada - ECP12_OM2 (SPAdes) (version 2) | ecosystem: Environmental > Aquatic > Freshwater > Wetlands > Bog ...
TTGAGTGCAATCTGACCGAGCTAGAGCTGCAGTGGGGCCGCACGATCGGCCAGATGCCCAGTCCGTGCATGGGCGGCAGCCAGTACAACCCCGGCAACCCGTTAGTCGTCCCTTACCACTTCAATCAGGGGCGGTGACGTCGTGTTGTCGAGGCGAACCAGAATCCAGCTGGTGGTTTTCGCTGCGGTCAGCTTGATCGCGGGCACCATCATGTTTTTCGCCTACATGCAGGTACCGACCGTGTTTTTCGGGGTCGATCGATACTCGGTCACAGTGCAGCTGCCCCAAGCGGGCGGCCTGTACCCGGGCGGAAACGTCACCTACCGCGGAGTCGAGATTGGTCGGGTGCAAACCGTGCGCCTTAACCAGACCGGTGCCGAGGCGGTCCTTCAACTGGATTCGGACGTCCACGTCCCCGCCGACCTCGACGCCCAGGTGCACAGCGTGTCGGCAGTCGGCGAGCAATACGTCGAGCTGCTGCCGCGCACCGCGAAAGGGCCGTCGCTGAAAGACGGCGACGTGATCGCGCTGGACCGAACTTATGTCCCACCGGATATCAACTCGCTGCTGGAGGCGACCAACCGCGGCCTGTCCGCGATCCCGCGCGACAACCTGAAAACGGTTGTCGACGAGGGGTATTCAGCCTTCGGCGGGGTCGGCCCGGACCTTTCCCGGCTGGTGAAGGGGACGACTGATCTGGCGATCGACGCCCGCAAGAACCTGGACGCACTTACGACTTTGATCGACCAGTCGAAGCCGCTGCTCGACAGCCAAACCAGGTCATCGGACTCGGTCCAGGCCTGGGCCGCCCACCTGGCGACCATTACGTCGCAGCTACGGAACAACGACTCCGCTGTGGCGGGGATATTGCAGAGAGGCGGCCCCGCGGCCGACCAGGGCCGCCAGCTAATCGATCGGCTTAACCCCACGTTGCCGATCGTGCTGGCCAATCTGGTCAGTGTGGGCCAGGTGGGAGTCACCTACCGCGACAACCTCGAAGGCCTCCTGGTGGAGCTGCCACAGGGCGCTGCTGACATCCAAGCGGTCGGCGTGGCCAACCGAAACACCAAGCAGGACTACCTCGGTGCCTACCTGAGCTTCAATCTGAACCTCGGCTGGCCGCCGGCATGCACCACCGGATTCCTGCCGCCCCAGCAGCAGCGGGATGCGAGCTACGAGGACTACCCGGAGCCTCCTAAAGGCGACTTTTACTGCCGGATACCGCAGGACTCGATGCTGAATGTGCGCGGCGCGCGCAACTATCCGTGCGAGACCCGCCCGGGCAAGCGCGCCCCGACCGTCAAAATGTGCGAAAGCGACCAAGCCTACGTGCCACTGAACGACGGGTGGAACTGGAAGGGTGATCCGAATGCAACGTATACGGGGCAGGGCGTCCCGCAGTACAGGCCGGGTGAGGAGCCGCCGGGGCAGGCACCGCCTCCGCTGCCGCCTGGTCCGCCACCACCGCCGATAGCGGCATTCCAATACGATCCAGCCACCGGCATGTACGTGGGACCGGACGGCCATACGTACACACCAGCCGAACTGGGCCGAGGTGCGGCAAAGGAGCAATCATGGCAAAGCATGTTGATGCCTCCCACGAGGAAGTAAGCAAGACCGACACCGCCGAAGAGACGAGCTCTGCGGCAACGGAACTCGGCGCCGATGACGTCGAGGATTACGACGACGCGGTTGACGCCGACGTGGACGACGACGATCCCAACGACATTGCCGCTGAAGCAAGACCGATGTCGCCGGTACGGTTGGCAATAGTCTTGGGTGGTGCCGCGGTGGTCGCCTCGACGGCGCTGGCCGGTTGGCTAGGGTTTCGGGAGTATCAGGCACATCAGGCCCAGCAGCTGAGCGAGTTGTTGATTCAGGTGGGGCGGCAGGGCGCGCTGAACCTCACCACGATCGACTGGCAGCACGCCGACGCCGATGTACAACGGATTCTAGACTCCGCGACAGGCACCTTCTACGACGACTTCTCCAAGCGTTCAAAGCCTTTCGTTGACGTGGTCAGGAAGGCGCAGTCCAAGTCGGTGGGAACGGTCACGGAGGCGGGCCTTGAGTCGCGATCGGGCGACGAAGCCCAAGTGCTGGTTGCCGTGTCCGTCAGTACCACGAATCTCGGTGCGGCCGAAGAGGAACCCCGGCATTGGCGAATGCGAATCTCGGTGAAAAAGGTCGGCGACGAGGCAAAGGTTTCCAACGTCGCGTTCGTGCAGTGAGTAAGCCGCAGTTCGGCAAGCGCCGACTATCGATTCGACGCACCAGAAAAGGAGCCATCCCAGTGCGGGTTGAAACCGAAACCGTGACCGGCCAGGACGCGACCGAGGCCACCGCGGAGAAAGCCGAGCAGGGTGCGACCAGCATCTACGAGCCCGACGACATCGGGGACGCCGAGAACACGCGCGACACCGTGCACATTGTGGAATCGGAGGAGACACCCTCCGAGGGCACTGAAACCGAGGAGGCCGAAGATGTTCAGCCCCAGGCACGTTGGCGCCAAATCAAGTGGTCGCGAGTAGTGGCGTTTGGGGTGCTGCCCGCAATGGCATTGGTGATAGCCGCAGCCGCAGGCTTTCTGAAGTGGCAAGACGCGTGGGTTCGCGGGTCCACAGTTGCCGGTATCGAATCCGTTGCGGCTGCGAAAGATTCCACCGTGGCGTTACTGTCCTACCAGCCCGATACCGTCGACAAGGATTTGGCGGCCGCCCGCGATCGGTTGACCGGCAAGTTCGAGGGTTCCTACACACAGTTGGTCCACGACGTGGTGGTCCCCGGCGCTAAGAAAGACCACATTGCGGCCGTTGCCACCGTTCCCGCTGCCGCCTCGGTGTCGGCGACTCCACGGCACGCGGTCGTCCTGGTGTTCGTTGACCAGACGGTGACTGTTGGCAACGATGCGCCCACCGAGACCTCGTCTATCGTCCGGGTGACGATGGACAATATCGGTGGCCGGTGGCTGATCTCGGCGTTCGATCCGGTTTAGAACAGCGTGGCCGACGTAGAGATCTTGCGCGTGATCACAGGGTGGTTTGCGACGGGCCGAAATTCTGGCAAAGCGTATACGGGGGCTCGAATGTGCTAGCGCAGCCCTCGCCCCTCACGACGTAGGTGAAGCCAGGCTGGTAGGGATAGCGCACCTCCGCCGGCTCCTGACCATTCTTCGATGCGCATTCTCCCTGCGAACCCCCGCCGGCTACGGACAGACATACCACTGACGAGTTCGGGTTGGCATGGATCGTGCACGGTCCAGGGCGCAGACTGGCCACCACAAGGGTCAACCCATTAATTTGCGCGACTTTCGGTGGCGTGAGTATGAAGGTGCACTGCCCGGCCCCGTCGTCGTCCGAGGGCGACGCATGCGATGCGGACGGTGGGTAGACAGCAATCAATGCCATCGATAGACCGGCACACAACGCGGCCAGGGACCTCCGGACAATACCTGAATAGTACTGGCCGACAGTACTTTTGGGCACACAACTGATCCGAAGGATTCTCATTGTGAGATGCACCGTCGTGAAGCGACGTCGGCATTGCCTTCGCGCGCCAGGCGCTCCAGCGGCGACATTGCCTCGTTGAGGCTTACGCGATCCTCCGGGCTGAGCGCCTTCAGCATTGCTGCAAATTGCACGTGCCTTGTGTCCAACGCATCGCCACACATTGCCTGGCCGTGCGGTGTGATCTTGACGACGACCGCACGCAGATCTGTGGGATCACCCGACCGATCGACAAGCCCCAGTTTCTCCATCCGACGGATGGCCACGGTAATTGTGGGGGTGCGGACACCTTGGTGATCCGCCAACGCAGTCATCCGCATCGGTCCGCGTTCCTGCAGCGTCATCAGGATCGACAGTTGTGCCAGTGTCAGATCGCCGGGGAGGACGCCGCCCGGATCACGACGGCCCAGCACCAAGAACACCTCGAATAAGACCCGGTACAGCTCCTCCGCGAGCGCAGCGGCCCGCTGATCAGCCTGCATAGTTTGCTGGCCTTCAGCTAAATTGCTTGGCACTAGGACTGCGGATTGCGAAGTCATCACTGTTGCAGACTATTTCGAGGACCATCGCCCAACCAGAGGTCGGCAACATTTCTTGCGGGACGCATCGGTCCCTTCGCGCTCCGGGATCGCTGTCCCGGCCAGCACCGGGGTTTGGCGGGCGGTCTTAGGGCTGACATGCGGGAATCATATCCGTTATATAGTTTGATGTCTTCAGAGTGGTGTCTGAAGGCGACGAAATATCGTTTGCGGGCCGACGGCGCCGAGATTACGTAATCGCCCCGGCGATCTTGAGTTCAATGAGGCGGTCGTCGTCGACACCGAGTTCGCGCAGCACCGTGTCGGTGTGCTCGGCGAACTGCGGCGCTCTTGCCAGGCTTGCCGGATCATCGTCGAACTTCACCGGATTGGCTACTAACTTCTGCGGATGACCTTCGGCATCGACGATTTCGGCAATGCGACCATTGGCGGTCAGTGCTTCGTCATTGGCTATTTCCCAGGCGTCCTGCACCGGGGCCCACTGCCCTCTGCCCTTGCGTAACAACGTTTGGCACTCGGCGAAGGTCAAGCTGCCGATCACATCCCCGACGATTTGTTGAGCAGCTTCGCTGTGCTCGGCCATCGCCTCGATCGAGGTGAACCGCGGATCTTCGGCGACATCGTCTAGACCCATCAGCCGGCAGAACTCCGGCCAGTATCGCGTCGGCTGCAGCATCGACAACTGAACGAATCTTCCGTCCGAAGTCCGATAGGCGCCGGTGAGCGGGTTGCCCGGAGCCTGAGTTCGGCGTTCCACCTTCGGTAAAGGGCCGCCCATCAGCATCGCCATGTTCACACTGAACTGCGTTGCCCAAGCGCCGACCGCCAGGAGCGACACGTCCAGCACCGACGGTTCCCCCGTGGCCTGCCTGCCGTAGAGTGCCGCCGCCACACCTCCGGCGATGGTGATCCCGCCGATATTGTCCCCGTAAGCCCCGGCGGGCATGAACGGGCTCTGTGGGGCATTAGGCGACGTGAGGCCGTCCGCGCTGCCACCGCGGGCCCAGAATGCTGTCGCGTCGTAGGCCCCGGCGTCGCGGTCGGACCCGTTGAAGCCGAAGCCACTGCCGACGACATAGATGATGTCGGGGTTGACGCGGCGGACATCGTCGACGTCGATGGACAGCTTCTCCCGCGACGACGGCAGGTAGTTCGTCAGGAACACGTCGCTTCGCCGGATCAGTTCGTCGAGCAGGGGACGCGCCTCGGCATTGTCGAGTGCCAGCCCGACACTGCGCTTTCCGCGGTTGGGCGCCTCCATGATCGGCGCGAACGACGATCCGGGTACCGTCGCCGCGGCGCCCAACACCTTGACTAAGCCACGCTGGGCATCGCCGGTAACGGGATGCTCGATCTTCACGACGTCGGCACCCCAGTCGGCGAGCACCGCACCCGCCGATGGGACGAAGGTGAACTGTGCGACTTCCAGAACGCGAACTCCATTGAGCGGCTTAAGCATCAGATGTCCTTTAAGTGACGGTGGGCGCGACGCCCACTCAATGCATGATGTCGCGGACCTTCGTCTTCTCGTAGCCCTTGAGCAGTTCCGCACTGGCGTTCTTCATGTGTCGCCGCCAATGCGCCTCGGCCTCGGCGCCGTCGCGTGCGGACACCAGATCGGCGAGCCGCGTATAGGACCGGATCAGCTTGGTGTACTGCGACTTGGGCACGACGTTCTGAACGCTGAGAAATGCTGCGGTCATGTGCCGCTCGAAGATTTCGTGCAGCATGCCGGCGATCACGGTCAGCGTCGCGTTGCCCGACAGTTCGACCAGCCGGCGGTGCAACGCGGTGGAAGCTGCGCCCAGCCTGCCCGTCTCCCACGCATCGGGTATCTCCTCGATGAGGTCGCGTAACTCGCGGTGCGCCGTCGCGGTGCCATCTTCGGCGAGCAGTCGGGCCGCATACGGTTCAATACCCATCCGTGCCGTCATCACGTCGGCGAGCGTCGTCCCCGACAGGGCGAGCAGGAAGCCTGCCGGTCGCGCGACGATCTCGGGGCCCGGGACGCGAACTCGTGCGCCGGTGCGCGAGCCGCGCCGCACCTCGACGAGGCGGTCGGACTCCAAAACTCGCACCGCTTCTCGCAACGATGGCCGGCTGACCTGAAAGTGATCCATGAGTTCGGCTTCGTAGGGCAGGAAGTCGCCATCTTTGAGCTGTCCCTCGACGATCATCCGCCGTAACGTGTCCGCCACGATTTCGGCCGTCTTGGGCGACCGCACCGCGCCGTTGTTCTCTGACGCAGTCATCGGCACGAGCGGCTCCCGCTTGGGCATCGTGACCTCCTGAAACTAGACATGTACTACTCAGTACACCATGTAATGCACGTATCTGGGATATCCTCCGCTTGCGTCAGTGCAGCTGCGAAAAAACGCGCGTCACGGCTGCACCGTAGCCGGCGCGTCGTCGGCGTCCGACCAGGAAGCTCGGCGGTGACGCAAACGCCATGTCGGGCAGTCGTTTGCGAGTGGCAAGCATTTCGCGCGCCTGTGCGTCGTCGCCGCAGACCGCGATCGACCACAGCATATCGTCGGTGACGTGGTCGGCGATCGTTTCCGGCTGGCCGCTGCGAAAGGCCGAGCGGATCTGGGCGACCTCGTCCGTCCAGCCGTGCAGTTCGACGAGTGAATCGTAGGTCTTCACGGTGAAATAAAAGGCGATCTGAAGTCGTGCGTCTCGGACGGCCCGGGCCGGGTCGTCGTTGTCGATCGCGGTGATCAGCCAACCCCAGCGCTTTAGGTCGGCAGGGTCGCGTCCGCCTGACTCGGCGCCGTGGGCCAGCTCGGGCTCCACAAGTTCGGTCCACCACCGATCGGTGAATATGCCGTGCCCCAGCACGCCATCGGCGGTGCGACCCACGGTGCGCACCATGATCTTGTTGAAGGCTCCGATCAGGATGGGTACGTCCAACCGGCCGAGCACGGGTGCACGGATGTCGGCGTCGATTGTGTAGAACCGGCCCTGGTAGCGAACCCGTTCGCCGTTCTCGGCGTGCAGGAACGCCCTGATCACCTCGATCAGTTCGGCCATCCGGGGTGCGGGGTGGGCGGCGTCGACACCGAACCAGTCCCTGTTCATCCGTGAGGTCCCCGACCCAAGTCCGAGAAAGACCCTGCCCGGGGCGAGTTGGGAGAGATGTCGCACCGCAGCGGCGTGCACGAACGGGGACCTGGCGAACGCATAGGCGATCCCCGGGCCGATCTTGGCTTGCGAGGTGCCGAGCGCCATCTCGGTCGCGGTGACGTAGGCGTTCAGGTCGGCGAACTCGCCGGCGCAAAACGCCTGTGCCCCGGCAGTCTCGGCCTGCGTGGCTAGCGCGGGTCCTGGCCATGGCAGACCCCAGTCCATGTGTCCTCACATCCGTCGGCCATACATCATTAACCTAGTAAGACATGTGATTGTACGTCCTGCTCGGTGCCCATGGGTACATTGCCCGGGCGGCGAGTACCTTTTCGACAAAAGTGTCAAAAATGAGTAGCCTCGGATATTGCTGCCAGGTTCGAAGGTGGAAAGGACGATCCGATAATGCAAACCTTGCCGAGCATGCTGCCGACCGGGTGGTTTCAGGTCGCCTGGAGTGCCGACATCGCCGTCGCCGACGTGGTCCCGATGCACTGCTTTGGTCGGGATCTGGTCGCCTTCCGGCAGCTGGACGGGGTGGTGAAGGTACTGGACGCGCACTGCCAGCATCTTGGCGCCAGCCTGGCCCATGGTGGCTGCGTAGTCGAAGACGGCATCCAGTGCCCGTTTCACGGCTGGGTGTGGAACGGAGCTGGCCGCAACGTCCGCATTCCATACCAGGATCGGCCCAATAAGGCCGGACGAGTACGGTCCTATCCGGTCGCGGAGCTCAACGACTCAATCTTGATCTGGCATGACAGCGCCGGTAGGGAGCCACTCTGGGAGGCGCCCGACGCCTTCGCGGTGCTGGGCGATCATGTCCGGTCGCGGCGGTTCCACCCGTTGAGTGCCGATTGCCGGACGCGGCACGAGCGGGTGAAGGTTCATCCCCAGGTGATCGCCGAGAACGCTGTCGACCCGCATCACTTCCAGTTCGTACACGGCACCCCGATCAGTCCCGTGGTGTTGCGCGAGAGTATCGACAGCTCGACCTGGTCGGCCAAGGTCGGCTTTGGCCGGAGGTGGAGCGACGGCCTGGACCGGGACGGCGACACGATGAACACGATCGAGATCTATTGGTCAGGCGTCGGTCTCAGCTACAACGGCGAACACATTCGCGACGGCATCCGGGTCATCTCGATCTGCGCGACCCCGGTGGACGACACCAGATCCGACATCTTCGCCGGCTACTGGATCAGCGAGGAAAAGTCGGAAGGCCCCGGTGATTTCGCGACGCGGCTGGCCGCGGCTAAACTCGCCCTGCCCGACGACATCCGGATCTGGGAGCACCAGAAGTATCTCGAACGGCCGGGCCTGGCAACCTCGGAGGGGGCGGGCTTTCGCGCCCTGCGCCGGTGGGCGAGCGGCTTCTATCCCGAACCGCACGCCGCGCCCGAACCGGTAACGCATCGTGTCTGAGGGTTCGCCGCGGAGGGCGACACGCAAGTTCGACCGCACTCGAGAGTCAATCCTCGACGCCGCGCGGACCGCGTTCGCGCGCAAGGGTTTCTCGGGCGTCACGATTAGGGATATCACTGACCTCGCGCCGGTCACCCGGGCGAACTTCTACTATTACTTCTCCGACAAGACCGAACTCTTCATCGAACTCGGCACCGATACCTACCGCGAAGCGCTCGCGGTCGTAGAAGGTTTCATGGAGCACAGCAGCCCGCCCAACAAGGAGGACATCGAGGCCTGGGTTGCCAGGTACTTCAGCTACCTCGACCGCAACGGTGCATTCGTCATCCGCTCCACGGAAGACATGCCTCCCGATCTTAAATTCCGCGCCGCGGTCACTCGCTCACACCGTCGAACCGCCGCCGCACTCGGTCAGGGCATCGCAAAGATTGCGCCGACACCACCCGACATCGACCCGGTGGCAACGGGGTTGGTGGTGATGGCGATGCTCGAGCGCTCGTGGCTGATGGTTCGCCACAACGAGATTCCATCGGCAACGCGCCAAGCGGTGCTCATGGCGGCCACCGAAATGCTCTGGCGAACCGTCAACGGTCAGACTTGACGACGGACCACTCGCCGATCAACTGATCGATTGTGGTGAGCCGGCCCAGCACGGCAATCGTGTTGTCCAGCACCTGGTCTGCGTAATCCTTGGGGGTTCCACCGACGGCGTCGCGCGGGACGACGAGGTCGAAACCGGCTTGCGTGACATGTCCGGCGGTATGCGTGATCGCCAGGTTCAGCGAGACGCCGGCAAGGACGATGGTGCTTACGCCCAAGCCCTTGAGTACCGGCAGCAGTTCAGAATCGAGCGTTGGCAACAGGCCGTGATGGCGCGGTAGCACCAGATCGGTAGGTGCCAGCAACTCGGAAAGCACTGTGGTCGGGGCGCTTCCGGGCGTCCAGTCGGCAGTGGCCGGGCCCAGTGCCCGCCATAAGCGCGCTGTCCCAGTCGGGCGGCCGCCGAAGCTTCCCTCATAAGTCGCATGCACCACTCGCGCGCCGAACTGGCGGGCTGAATCGAGAAGTCGGCGCAGGTTGGATACGAGTTCGGAGCTGTCAGCGGCCAAGGCGGGCAAGACGGACTCGGGGCCCAGGACACCGTTTTGGCATTCCACACAGACGACGGCCGTGGTCTCGGGATCCCATGGTTTCGAAGCCATCAGCCGAGTTTCAGTGGGACACGTTCGAGTGAAAAGGTGTTAGCCGGGAACACGATCTGCGGTTCCTCACCGGCTTCCACCGAGAATTCGGGGATACGCCGGAGCCATTCGTCCACGATCAACCTCAGCTCCAGGCGGGCCAGGTGCGAACCGAGACAGCGGTGCGGCCCGCCACCGAAGCCCCAGTGCCGGTGCACCTTTCCGTCCATCACTATCTCGTTGGTCGAGATCTCGTCGCTGTCGTCACGGTTGATTGCAGCGACGCACAACCGCACCATGGTGTCGGCGGGCAGCGTGACGTCCCCGATGGTGACTTCGGTAGTGGTCACGCGGGGCAGCATCGGCGCCGGCGGCTCCAACCGCACTATCTCCTCGACGAACACATCGATCTGGTCGGGATCTTCGCGCAGCGTTGCCCGCAACTCCGGGTCGCGGGCGAGCTCAAGCAGGGCGGAACTCATCGCCGCGGTGACGGTGTCCAGCCCGGCCAAGACGAAGAGGAAGCTCAGGCCCATGATTTCAGCGTCGTCGAGCGGCTCGTCGCCGGTGAGTAGCTGCGACAGGATGTCCGGCCCGGGGTCGGCTCGCCGCGCGTTGATCGCCTCGGTGAGGTAGGCGACCAATTCGAGTGCCGGCGTCAGGTCGGCCTCCTCGAGTGACGGCGCTTCCGAGATCGCGATGACCGAGGTTTTCCATGCGATGAGCTTGTCGCGATCCTCCAGCGGCAGCCCAAACAAAGTCAGGAATACCTGTGAGGGGTACGGAATGGCGACGTCGGCCACGACTTCGGATTCGCCCTTGGCGGCTACCCGCTGGATGATCTCAATCGCCTGCATCTGCAGCGAGGGCAGCATCTGCTTCAAGGTGTGCGGGCTGAAGAAGGGCTGCAGGATCTTGCGGAACCGGGTGTGCTCTGGCGGATCGAACGAGATGGGCACCAGCGGCAGTGGGCTGCCGAGCACGTCGAAGGCCTTCTTCGAGGAGAACAATTCGGGATCGCGCAGCGCGGCCAGCACGTCGTCGCGGTGAGTCAGAAAAAAGATCCCATCGACACACACCACCCGCCCCGCGTCACGCAGGACCTTCCATCCCACGCCGCGGTCCACTGCCATCGGCAGACTGGCGAAGGAGAGTTCAGGTGCGCCAAGGGTTTCCACATGTGCTCCTAGGGTTAGAACGCCGATCGGTGCAAGCCACCGTCGACTTCGATCCAACTGCCGGTCAGATAGCCGGCAGGTTCTGAGCAGAGATATGCGATGAGCGAGGCGATCTCGCGCGGCTGGCCCATCCGCGCAGCGGGGACGCGGGCCTCATTGAGCATGAAGTCGCGCCGCTCCTGGTCGGTGCTCGCGCCGAGGTGCTGCTCCAGGTAGGCCAGTGCGTTTTCGGTCTCGATCCAGCCTGGGGCGACGGTGTTGACGGTGATGCCGTATTGGGCGTACTCGTCGGAGACGGTCTTGAGCAGGCCGATCGTCGACGGTCGACTGGTGTTGGCCACCGCGTGGTGGAAGTTGCCCGCCGGCTCCTTCGCAGTCGCGGAGCCGATGTGCACGAATCGGCCCCATCCGGCGTCCTTCATAGCCGGAAGCACCGCCTGCAGGAGGAAGATCTGGCTCATCGTGTGCAGCTCGAAGGACTCGCGGTAGACGTTGAGGTCGGTGATGTCGGCGAAGTCACCTGGGCGTTGGTACTTGGCCTGCCCAACTACGATGAGCGGCGGACCGTGCTGGGCGGCCACCTCCCGCACCGCGTCGCCGAGTTGCTCCGCATTGCCGACATCTGCGCTGACACCGATCGCAGTGCCCCAAGCAATGCGGATCGCCTCGACCGCGGCGTCGACGTCGGTCTTGGTCCTGGCGAGCACCGCCACCCGCGCACCCTCGCCGGCAAGCTGTTTGGCGACCTCGAAGCCAATGCCTTTGCTGCCGCCGACGATCAGCGCCGAACGGCCGTCGATTCCGTAGTGCATGTTCCCGCCCGGCTAGCGCCGCACGTCCATGCCTGCATCCACCTTCAACACGCTGCCGGTGAAGGAACGGCCCGCGTCGCTAATCAAAAACAGGATGGCATTGCTCACGTCACGCGGCTCGATCAACGGCAAGTCCGGCAGCGCGGTCTGAACTGCGTTGACCATGCGGGGATTCTCTTCGATCACTTTGAACAGCGCCGGGTTGTCGGTGATCATCGGCGTCGCGCAATTGGTGGGGGCCACCGCGTTGACGCGGATGCGATCGGGGGCGAGCATCGCGGCGTACGCGCGGACCAGGCCGACGACGGCAACCTTCGACATCAGGTAGGAGTCGCTGCCGCCGCGGCCATCGGTCAGGTCCAGCAACGCGATCATCGAGCTGGTCGCGATCAGGTTGCCGCCCTCGCCGCGTTCCTTCAGGTGCGGAATCGCGACCTGGAATGTATTCCACACGCCGATGAGCATGATGTCGAGGCCAAGCCGTAACGCTTCGGAGGCATCGCGCTCGTCGCTATTGGTCAACACCACGCCCGCGTTGGCGATGACGGTGTCGATGTGACCGAAGTGCTGGACGCCTGCGTCAAACGCTTGCTGCAGGGCAGCTTTGTCGCGGACGTCCGCCTTACTGAAAAGCATCTCCTGGCCGGTCTTTTCGACCAGACGAGCCGTCTCCTCCAGGTCCTCGTAGGTGCCCAGCTTGTAGGGCACCACCTCGAGGTCTTCGCAGATGTCGACGCCGACGATGTTCGCGCCCTGCTCGGCACACATGACCGCGTGCGAGCGGCCCTGGCCGCGGGCGGCGCCGGTGATGAAGACGACCCGGCCGTCGAGTGAACCCATTCGTTTGCCTCCAGTAGCTCCCTAGTACCGCTCTTTGCGGGATGAGCGGGCGCGCTTGAGTGGCCTGCGCCACGTCCAGGATGCTACGCCGGAAAATTGGAATCGTACAACTATTTCGCTACTTTGGTTTCGGCGAAACAACCACGTTCTGGAAGGGAATCCCACATGTCCGATGGCCTCAACGGCGGCCCCCGTCCTCCCGATGGTGACTGGTTGGGCACCCCGTTTCTGCGGTTTGAACGCGACGGGGCGTTCGCGATCTGCACCCTGGACCGTCCGAAGGCGCGCAACGCAATGACGCCAGCGATGTATTTCGGTATCCGGTACGCGATCAGCCGGGTCAACGCAGATTCCGACCTCGCGGGTCTGCTCATCACCGGAACCGGTGACGTCTTCGCGCCCGGCGGCGATCTGGGCCAGGCCGCGGAGGACAATTGGATGGACTTCGCCTCCACGATGGGAATGGACGTGACGCCATTCGACGTCCTGCGCCAATCGGCAAAGCCGGTCGTGTCGGCGGTCAACGGCCTGTGTCAGGGTGGTGGTCTGCAGATCGCCATGTGCAGTGACCTCGCCGTGGTCAGCGATCGGGCCACCTTCCGCGTGCCCGAGTTGTTTCGTGGCATTGCCGACACCTACTACAGCCAGGTGCTGGCGCGCCTGATCGGCCCGGTTCGCACCAAGGACCTGATGTTCAGCGGCCGGACGCTGACCGCCCAAGAGGCGGTCGACTGGGGCATGGTGGCCAGGCTGGTTCCCCACGACGACCTGCTGGACGTGGCCAAAGAGCTTCTCGCGCAGTGCTGCCGAACCGCCCCGGCGGCAAGAGCAGTAGTCAAGGCCAGCCTGGACAACTACCTGGGCCTGTTCGACCGGATCGGGATGCAAACCAGCATCTTCGGTCCCGAGGCACGCGAGGGCTTCCGCGCGTTCAAGGAGAAGAACTCGCCGAAGTGGGTGCACCCTGAGCTGCGCTTGGACGGCCGACTCTAGCCGCGGTCGCGCCTACTTCGGAGTGAACCGTTGGGCACCGTCGAGACGCATCACCTCGCCGTTGACGTAGCCGTTGGTGAGCAGGAACGACGCCGCGTCGGCGAACTCGTCGGGGGAACCGAGTCGCTTCGGGAACGGTACGTTGGCAGCGAATTTGGCTTTGGCCTCTTCGCCGACAGATTCCATGATCGGCGTCTTCATCGTTCCCGGTGCGATGGTGTTGACCCGGATGCCCACCGAACTCAGGTCTCGAGCTGCGGCGATGGTCAAGCCGATTACACCGGCTTTCGCTGCGGCATAGGCGGTTTGCCCGATTTGGCCCTCATAGCCTGCGATTGATGCGGTCAACACCAACGCGCCCCGCTCGCCGCCCTGGCGCGGTTCTGCGGTGGCAACGGCTGCGGCGACGAGACGCGCCACGTTGTAGGTGCCGTTGAGGTAAAGGTCGATGGTTTTTGTGAAGCCACCGAAATCCGCCGGACTGCCATCACGCTGCACGATCCGTTGCGCCACACCGAATCCGCCGTGTGCGACCACCGCGTAACGCAGCCGACCGAGCTGGTTGGCTTGCTCAATGGCAGCAAGAATGCTGTCCTCGCTGGTCACGTCGGTGCTCACGAACAGCGCACGGCTGCCCAGCTCGTCAGCCAGCGCCTTGCCCTTGTCGTCGGCGAGATCAGCGATCACCACGCCAAGACCATCGGCGTGCAGCCGACGGACCGTCGCCTCGCCCAGGCCGCCCGCACCGCCGCTGACAATCGCCGAGGCGCCCTCGAATTGCTGTATCGTCACCAGTTCTCCTTATCCACTGTTGGTTTCCAGTTGAGTCGGGTCGCCCGTCACCAGGCTCCACGGATCGTCTGCAGCCAGGACGAGCCGGCCGAGGCGCCGCGCGAATTGCGCGGCAGTGCCGTAATCGCCGGTCCAGCTCTGAGCGCGCAAGGTGAACAGCCACAGCGGGTGCTCCCTGGTGACGCCGATCGCGCCGTGCAGCTGATGCGCAACGCTGGTGACCGGTCCGACGGCCCGGCCGACCGTCACCTTGGCAACGGTGACGGCATAGTCGGTGTGAGGGGAGTCGAAGCCATGCTCGGCAGCGGCTGCGACAGCCAATTCCGCAGCAGCACGGGCTCTTTCGATCTCCCCGGCCATACCGGCCAGCGATTGCTGCACGGACTGGAAGGCGCTGAGCGGTCGACCGAACTGGATGCGCTCGCGGGTGTGCTGCACGGACAGCGCCGCGGCGGCGTCTAGCACCCCGATGGTCTGCACGCAGCGTGCCCATGCGCCGCGCCGAGCCAGCTCGATACCGAGCGCCGGGTCCGCGGCGCGTAATTGGTCGGCCGGCACTTCGAACGGAAGTGAATCGCGCGGTTCGCCCGCCAGGTTGTGACCTTCCTCGAGCTCACCGGAGATCACGTCGATTACGCCGACCCGCAGTCCGGCGGGCGTGGTGACGGCCAGCAGCGCCGCGGCGCACGCCCGTGCCCATGGCACCGCGTGCGCGGTCCCCGTAACGCGGCCGCCGTCGGTTTCGGCATCGGCGACCGCGACGGTCAGCGGGCCGCTGGGCAGCTCGATGCCGACCTGCCGGCCAAGCCACCCGGCCAGCGCGTCGGTTTCCGCCAACGGCACCGCGCCGGCATGGCGGGCCACACCGTATAGGGCGATCGCCAACTCGTGCGGACCGGCTTCGACGTCTGGTGTGCTCGTCAGCCGGGCCAGCCCGGTGTCCTCGAGGTTGCGCCAGAGCTCGGTGTCGAACCGGTCGGGGATACCGCGATGGCCCAGCCCCGCGTCGTAGGATCGCCGCCCAAGGTCATCGACGAGCTGACGCAACTGCGCGTCGTCGTCCTGAGATTCGGTTACGGCGAATACCCCGCCCGCCAGAGCGCTCAACGGAGTCCCATCCCGCGGGCGATCACGCCGCGCAGCACTTCGTTGGTGCCGCCGCGCAGGGTGAACATGGGCTTGTGCAGCCACGCGGTGCTGAGCATGGTCGCAACGTCGGAATTCGCCGGTGCCGCCTCGAGTAGATCGGCGATCAACCCGACGGATTCGGCTTCGAAACGGGTGCCGAGATCCTTCACCAGCGCCGCCTGGTTGGCTGCGTCGGCGCCGTCGGTGAGCGTGTGGGCCACCGACAACGACAGCTGCCGCAGCGATATCAGCCGCGCCATCAGGTCACCGATGTCGGCGGCGGTGCGATCGTCGGGCACGGGCCCGCGACCGAGTGCGCCGATGGCGGCGAACAGCAGGGGGCCGGTGGACAGGATCCGCTCGGGCCCGCTGCGTTCGAACGACAACTCCGAGGTGACCTGGTGCCAGCCGTTGCCGACTTCGCCCAGTACGTCGGCATCGGGAACGGAGACCTCGTCGAACAAAACCTCGTTGAAGTGGTGCGCCCCCGACATCAAGATGATGGGCTCGATCCGGACGCCTTCGGCATCGCACGGCACCAGGAATTGGCTGAATCCGGCATGCCGGTGTTCGGCGTCCGGCGGGCTGGTGCGGGCCAACACGACGACCTGGTGCGCATGGTGGGCGCCGCTGGTCCACACTTTCGAGCCGGACAGCAGCCAGCCGCCGTCGGTGCGGACGGCCTTGGTTTGCACAGCAGCCAGATCGGACCCGGCGTCGTGCTCGCTCATGCCGATCGACGAATAGAGCTTGCCCGCAACGATCTTCGGCAACAGCCGTTCGCGCTGCTCCTCGGAGCCGTAGGTCAACAGGCCCGGTGCGACCTGGCGATCAGCCGTCCAGTGCGCCGCCACAGGCGCACCCGCCGCGATCAACTCCTCGGTCACCACATAGCGGTGCAGATGGCCCAGCCCGTGGCCGCCGTATCGCTGCGGGATGGTCAGGCCGATGAATCCGGCGGCGCCCAGTCGTGCGGAGAACTCCTCGTCCCAACCGGCCAACCACGAGTCGACGCCGGGCTGCCACCCGAATTCGGCGCGATCGGACCGGAGGAAGTCCCGTACGGCGAAGCGCAGCTTGACCAACTCGGGTTCTCGAGCACTCAACGCGTCGAACGAATTCACCAGATCGCTCCCTAAACCGTAGGCACCGGGGCCGACAGTAAGTAGAAGTTGGGCGTCAGATCTTCCTCGCTCGCAGCCAACAGGTAGTCCGACAGGTCATCGCGGCCTTCTTCCCGCAGGATCTCCTCGTCGGTGTAAAAGTGGCCGCTGCACGCCGCGGCGGGACGGGTGACCAGCGCGTGCACCGCCTCGGCCATGATCTGGGGGCTGCGGGCCTGCGCGCGCACCGCCGCCTCTCCCATCGCGACCATCATCCCCGTGCTGGCGATCGTGGTGGCCGGCCACAGCGAGTTCACCGCGATGGGGACTGAGGCGAACTCTTCGGCCCAGCCCAGGGTGAGCAAACTTTCGGCGTACTTGCCCACGGTGTGCCCGACGTGGCGGCCAACCCAGCGGGGGTCCAGGTTCAGCGGGGGAGAAACGTTGACCACGTGCGCGTTGCCCGACCGGCGCAGGTGGGGAAGGGCGGCCTGCACCGCCGCGAACGGTCCCTCCACATTGATCTCCAGTAGCCGGCGCAGGCTCTTCGGCGGGAGCTGCGCCGTCGGCCGCAGATCCAGGGCCCCGGCGTTGTTGACAACGACGTCGATGCCACCGAACTCATCGGCGACCGCTTCGATCGCTGACGCTACCGCGGCCACGTCACGCACATCGCAGGCCAGCGGCAGAGCCCGGCCCCCCGCTCGCTGCACAGCGTCCGCCGTCTCGCCCAGAGTGCCCGCGATCTTGGGATTCGGCGTCTCTGTTTTGGCCAGCAGTGCCACGGCTGCACCGTCTTGGGCCGCCCGTTCGGCGATGGCGGCGCCGATGCCGCGGCTGGCACCGGTCACCACGACGACACGATCTTCCAGAGTGCGAGGATGCGACTTACCCACGTTCGTCGACCCTTCCATCAGTCGCTGGGCTGTAACGTTGAATGCTATAACTATATAGATCATTAGTTGAACGCTGTGACTCGCGGCAACCACGAAAAGCGGGGCTCTATGACTCAGGTCTTGTCGATTGGCAGCTATCTGCCGCCTTGGAGTGTGCGTGACCGGCGCGTCAAGGGGCCCGACGAGGACGCGCTGACCATGGCCGTAGCCGCCGGTCGCGCCGCCGATCCCGACGCCACGGCGCAACGCGTGGTGCTGGTGTCACGTGACTTTCCGCTGCTGGAGGGCGGCAACGGTGCGGTGCTGTTGGCCGCGTTGTCGCTGCCGGCCGACACCCCCGTGGCCGAGGTGCTCGGCGGTGCGCCCGCGGTGTTGGACCAAATCGGCAGCGCCGGCGACCGGACGCTGGTGATCGCCGCCGACGACAACGATCTCGCGGTGGGCGCGGGCGCGGTGCTGACCGGCGACGGAGGCGCCACGCTGACCCCGCTGGCGCGCCAGACGCGCAGTCTGCCGCTGACGGCCCGCGCTGAGGACGGTGCCCGCCATGCTTACGTCGACCCCCGGCTGCAACGCGAGGTCGGGGTGCGCGCCACGCTGACCCGACTGGGCCTGACCGGAGCCCCGGCGCTGGCCGCGCTAGCAGGCGTGCCGCTCGCGCACGTCGCGGGCGACTTCGACACGTCACAGGCCGTCGGCGATCCCACTGCCTGCGCCGCGGCGATCATCCGGCTGCTGGCCGATGCGATCGAGGCGGGCACGCAGGGTGTGTTGCTCGCGGTTGAGCAGTCCAGCATCAGCGCGGGCGACCTCGCGTTCGCGGGCACCACGCCCCGGATCGCCCGCGACGAGTTCCCGCCCCGAGAGCTGCCGAAGTTCCGCGTTGCCGACGGCGTGGGGATTCCGATCTCGATGCCGGCGTACGCACGGGCATTTGAGCCCAAGATACGTTGGGAAGCAGCCCTTTTCGACGAGAGCCCGGGTATCGACTCCGCCCCTCAGTTTCCGCCGCGATTGCGGGTCAACAACGCGGGGCAGCTGGCGACGGACTACCGGCTCGAACCGCTGCCGCGCACCGGCACCGTCTACACCCACACCACAGTGCGGATTCCGGTGCCCGACCTGCCCAGCCCCTACTCGTTGGCCGTGGTTCAGCTCGACGACAGCCCGGTCCGGGTGCTGCTGAAGGTCACCGGAGTGCCTGCGGGCGAAACGACGATCGGTCAGCCGGGGTCGGTGGTGTTGCGCAGGATCGCCACTCGGGCCGGCATTCCCGACTACGGCTATGCGTTCTGGCCGGGCCGCACACTCGAAGGAGCCGTTTCATGAGAAACGTCGCCATCGTCGGCGCCGGGATGACGCCCTTCGCCGAACACTTCGAACTGGGTATCAAGGACCTGGTGCCGATGGCCTATGCCGAAGCGGTCGGCAAGGTCGACAAGGGCATCAACAAGTCCGAGATTCAAGCCGCGTGGTTCGGCGAGTTGTCAACCACCGACGGGTTCCCGTCGGGCATTCTGGCCGATACCCTCGACCTCACCGAGATTCCGGTGACCCGCGTCGAAAATGCCTGTGCCACAGGCAATGATGCCATCCGCAACGGAACGCTGGCGATCGCCTCCGGCCTCTACGACGTGGTGCTGGTGATGGGCGCGGACAAGGTGCGCGAGACCTCCTCGAACACCACGTTCTGGGACTGGGCGGCGATGACCCGCGACAACGCCTGGGACTATCCGCTGGGTCTGGTGGCGCCCGCCAACTTCGCGTTGCACGTGATGCGATACCTGCACGAGTCGCCGGCGACGAAGGAACACATGGCGATGGTGGCGGTGAAGAACCACTTCCACGCGGTGAAGAACCCGAAAGCCCAACTGCGCTACGAGATCACCGTCGAGCAGGCGCTGGCCGCGCCGATCGTCGTCGAACCCTTCGGGCTCTACGACTGCACCCCGCAGAGCGACGGCGCCGCCGCGGTGATCTTGGCCGCCGAGGAAGTCGTCGACCGCTACACCGACCGTCCGGTCTGGGTTCGGGGCGTGGGGCTGGGCATGGACCGGGTGATGCACCAGCACAAGGCAGACATGACGACCTTCCCGCCCACGGTGCGGGCTGCAAAGGCCGCGATGACGATGGCCGGGGTAACACCGCGCGACATCGACGTCGCCGAGGTGCACGACTGCTTCACCGGGGTCGAGTTGATCAGCTACGAGGACCTGGGTTTTGCTCATCGTCATGAGGCCTACAAACTGGTGGAGAGCCGCGAACACTACGTCGGCGGCTCGATTCCGATCAACCCGAGCGGCGGGTTGAAGGCGAAGGGCCACCCGCCGGGGGCAACGGGCGTTGCGCAGTGCTACGAACTGTTCAACCAACTTCGCGGCGAAGCCGAGAACCAAGTCGACGGCGCGCGAGTCGCGTTGGCCCACAATATCGGCGGGCCGACCGCGGTTTCCGCGGTCACCGTGCTTTCCAACGAGAAGAACTGACGGGACCATCGCATGACGACTTCCGAGATCGCCACCCTTGCCGGTTACGAAGAGTTCGCGCCGTGGCTGCTGGTAGAGAAGCGCGGCAACGTCCACGTCGTGAGTATCAACCGGCCGGATGCGCTCAACGCCGTCAACGAGGAGGTTCACCACGCGTTCGCCACCATTTGGCGGGTACTCACTGCCGACGACGACGTGCGGGCGGTGGTGACAACCGGTATCGGCAAAGCGTTTTCGGCCGGCGGCGACATGGTGATGTTCGGGCGCCTGATCGACGACCCGGTGGCGCGGCAGTTCCAGATCAGCGAGGCTCGTACGGTGTTCCTCGAGGTCATCAACTTCCCCAAGCCGCTGGTGTCGGCGGTCAACGGCCCCGCTGTCGGGCTGGGCTGCTCCATCGCTTTGCTGAGCGACTTCCTGGTGATGGGGGAGAGCAGCTATCTGGCCGATCCGCACGTCGCGGTCGGGTTGGTGGCCGGCGACGGCGGCGCCGCGATGCTGCCGCTGTTGATCGGCCTGATGAAGGCCAAAGAATATGTGCTGCTGGGGGATCGGATCACTCCGGCTATTGCGGACAAGCTGAACCTCGTCACCAAAGTGGCCACCGACGACACCGTGCTCGACGAGGCGCTCGCGATCGGTGAGCGGTTGGCGGGTCTGCCGCCCCAGGCGCTGCGTGCCAGCAAGGTCGCGATGAACATGCACCTGTCGCGGGCCGCGCTCGGTGTGCTGGAATACGCGCTGGCCGAGGAGTACACCTCGTTCACAACTCCGGAATTCAAGGAGCGGGTGGCCGCGTTCCGGGCGCGCTCCAAGAAGTAGCGTCGACTCCGGTCATTCGAGAAGATCGACGACAGTGGATAATTCGGAGCCGGTCAGGACGAACTCCTCCGCCTTCTGGAGATGGCGCTTCCAGAGCTGACCGGCCTTCTCGGTATCGCCGTCCTTGATCAGGTCCAGCACCATCCGGTGGGTCTTCGCTGACCGGCGGACCGCCTGCTCGGCGCGGTCACCCTTGGTGGGCTGCAAGGAGCGGTTGGCCTTTTCGATGATGTGATGCAGCATGTCGCTGACGATCTGCAGCGTGGCATTGCCGGACAACCGCGCGATTGCCGCGTGGAAGTCGGTGAGTTGATCGACGGCGTCGCCGCCCGGCTTCAGCTGCGACTCGCGTTCGACGATCTGCTCGAGTTCGGCGATCGCGTTGGGGTTGTGGTCCTTGGCCAACTGCTCGACCATCGGGACCTCAAGTGTCACCCGTGCGTCGTAGACGTCCTTGACCGTGACGCCCTCGTACTCCAAGATCAGGCCCGCGTAGCGGGCCAGGGTCTCACGGCGTGGGCGGGTGACGCGCGCGCCGCCGCGTACACCACGTTGCACCTGGATCAGCGACTCCGACTCGAGCACCCGAAACGCCTCACGCAGGGTCGGCCGGGACACCCCGAATCGTTCCATCAGCTCGGACTCCGGCGGCAGCATGGTGCCTTCGGTGATCTCGCCGCGGATGAACATCCGCCGCAGCACCGTGGCCACCCGATCGGCCATCTTCGGTTCCCGAAGACTGGTGACCTCCATTGCAACCTCCACCCTTAAGCGAATATGCGAATTAACTAACCATTTTGCAGGTTAGCCGATTCGAAGGGTCGAGCCGGGAATTGGCGACCGTCAGTTAGCAACGTCACTTCTAATATCCCATTGCCCGTCCCATGAGGTCCTTCATGATCTCGGTGGTGCCGGCGTAAAGCCGCTGCACCCGCGAATCGCGCCAGAGTCTCGCCACTTCGTACTCATTGATATAGCCGTAGCCTCCGTACATCTGCAGGCAGCGGTCGATGATCTCCCACTGAACTTCCGAGGTCCACCATTTCAAGCCTGCGGCATCCTGATCGGACAAGGTGCCGTCGTTAACCGAGAGCACGCATTGATCGAGATAGGTCTGGGCGGCGTCCAGTTTGGTCTGCATTTCGGCGAGGAAGTGCCTATTGACCTGAAACTTGCCGATCGGCTGACCAAACGCGGTGCGTTCGAGCGCATATGCCTTGGTCAGGTCCAGGGCTCGACGAGCGGCTGGCAGCGCGTAACAGGCCACCCCGACCCGCTCGCTGGGCAGGTTCGATACCAGATGGTAGAACCCTCGGTTGAGCTCACCGACCAGGTTCTCCTTGGGCACCTTGACGTCCTCGAAGAATAATTCCGCGGTGTCGGCGGAATACTGACCGATCTTGTCGAGCTTTCGGCCGCGGGTGAACCCCTCCATGCCGTCCTCGATCATCAGCAGGCTGATGCCCTGGTGCCGGGCCGCAGGGTCGGTCTTCACGGCAGTAAGCACCAGCTTGGACAGCAGGCCGTTGCTGATGAAGGTCTTCTGGCCGTTGACAATCCAGTGGTCGCCGTCATCGCGCGCGGTGGTCTTGATGCCCGCCAGGTCGGATCCGGCCGCGGGCTCAGACATCGCGATCGAGCCGATGTACTCGCCGGAGACGAACTTGGGCAGCCAGCGGGCTTTCTGTTCGTCGGTGGTGAGATGGTTCAGGTAGGGCACCAGGATGTCATTCTGGACGCCAAGGCCGATGCCCACCGATCCGGTCAGGAACATCTCCTCGGAGATAATCTGGTTGAACCGGAAATCCTTGACCCCAAGGCCGCCGTACTTCTCGTCGAATTCCCAGCCGATCAGGCCAGCCGCCCCCGCAGCCAGCCACGCCTCGCGGCTGACCTTGCCGTCGCGTTCCCACTTTTCGACGTTTGGTACGCATTCACGTTCGAAGAATTCACGGGCGGTGGCTCGGAAATCATCGTGGATCTCGTCGAAGATGTTGCGGCGCATGTACTTCCCTCTATTCGGCCCAGGAGACGATCGCGGGCAACGCGCGGCCCGGAGCGTAGATCTCGAACAGCCGCTCGCCGAGCAACGCCTCGAGCTGATCGTGCGACCCGCAGAGTGCATCCAGCTGAAAGCCACGCGCGACGTAACGGTGCAGGTCGTGCTCGGCAGTCAGGCCGATCGCGCCACACACCTGCAGCGCCACGTCGCTGACCGCGCGATGCGCGCGCCCGGCTGCGGTCTTGGCGGTGACGGCAGACAGGCGGCCGCCGTAGCGCCAGGACTCGCCGAGCAGCGCCCGCGCGCCGGCCAGCGTCGCCGACGCATCGGCCAGCGCGTGACGCGGTGACTGGAACGACCCGATCGGGGCGGCGAATTGCACGCGCACGCTGACCTGTTCGACCGCGATCCGCAGCGTCCGCTCGGCCAGCGCCACCAACTCGGTGGCCAGCGCCCGGTGTGCCGCGGCCATCGCCCGGTCCCATTCGGTGGACGCCTCGACCAGGGTGGCGTCCAACGGACCACTCACCCGCGTCCAGCACGCCGATGCGTCGAAGGTGTCCATGCGCTCGCCGTCGAGCCGCGACGCGTCGACAACGCCAACCGACACCGTTCCCATCGGCCCCGACACCGGGACGACCAACCGCCCCTCGAGCGGGCCGAGCACAATGCCCGACACCCGGTCGTCGTCGGAATCCGGGATATGTCCAGGGGACAGGCCGGGCAGCAGCACGTGGTCGGCCGATTCGGCGAGCGGTCCGGCGAGTTCGGCCAACATGGCGCGATCCAGACAGTCGGTCAGCGCCAGCGATCGGCCCTGGGCACGGAACAACAGCTCGCAGGCCTCGACGGGATACTCCGCTTCGATGTCCGACCAGCCCAACTCGGCCAGACGCGGACCGATCGCCACGTGTTCCGCCGCGCCGGACTTGCCAGCCAGCTCCTCGAAGAGCCGGAACACCGCTTCCTCGACCATCGGCCACGACTCGTCGATCGGCTGGCCTTCCTTAGTCATCGGCGCCGCTCCTCCTCGGGCCGCCAAGCGGCTCGCATCGTCGCTGCGCGGATCATCTCTTCTCCTTGGGCAAGCCGAGGAGGTGGTCGGCGATGATGCCCCGCTGCACTTCGGCGGTGCCGCCCATGATCGTGGCCGCCCGCGAATACCACCATTCGGCGCGGGCAGTGTTCAGTTCCGCGCCGTCGCGGCCGATTCCGGCGATCATCTGCTCCCTACCGATCTCGAGGACCAAGTCGTTCACTTCTTTTTCGGCCCGGCCGAACAGGAGTTTGTCGATGCTGCTGTCGGCGCCGACGGATTCGCCCGCGGCCAGCCGCCGGACGGTCGTCGCGGTCCGGGCCTGCGCGGCTACCACATCGACATAGACGCGGGCGAAGCGCCCGCGTTGCGCGTCCGTGGCGCCGGCGATCACCATGTCTTCCCGCAGCCGACTCAGCTGGGTGAGCACCTTGTTCAGCACCGCGTAGCCGTACATGCCGCGTTCGTACTGCATGAGGTGCATCGCCACCGCCCAGCCGCCGTCGACGTCGCCGACCACCCGCTCGCGGTCGACCCTGACGTCATCGAAGAACACTTCGGCCAGTTCGCGGCGGCCACTTGCCAGTGCGATTGGGCGGATGGTGATTCCGGGCGCGTCGGCGTCGACCATGATCATCGTCAGCCCGCGGTGGCGGCTCTCGGGCGCACCGGTCCGCACCAGCACGAGCAGCCGGGTGGCCGTGGGCCCTTGGCTGGTCCAGATCTTCTGGCCGTTGATCACGAAGCCGCCATCGCTATCAGCGACTGCCCGGGTCCGCAGCGTGGCGAGGTCGCTCCCCGACTCCGGTTCGGAGAAACTCTGGCCCCACCACTCGGCACCGCTGAGATAGCCGGGTAGGTACGCGGCAGCCAGGTCGGGAGCGAACTTGAGCAGAGCAGGGCCCAGGGTCTCCAACGTCCAGTGTTGCGCGGGTATCGGCAGCATGGCGTAGCCGAGTTCCTCGTAGTAGACGGCGCGGTGGATTTCGTTCCCGCCGAGACCGCCGGCCGCCTCTGGCCAGCCGTACCGGTTCCAGCCGTCGGCATGCAGCCGCGCCATCACCTGCGCGTCGTGGGCCAGGCCGTCCTCGGCGCTGGTGAAGGCGGCCGAACGCCACTCGCCTACTCGTTCCAGGTCGCGGAGGTAACGCCGGAAGCCCTGGCGGTACGACGCGACGTCGGACACATAGTCGTTCCGGCGACTGCTATCAGTGACGCTGTCGACAGGGGCGGACAATTGACCCCCTTCATGGTGCGCGGACCCGGGCGCATGCCAGAATCCGCTAAACAGTTAGCTATAAGAGGCTACAATAACTCACGCCGACACGCACACGAGAGGGATCGCCAATGACGGCTTCACCCATCGCCGCCACCACTGTCCAATTCAATCCCGAGACCAGGCTCTTCATCGACGGGCGGCTGCGGGACTCATCGACCGGGAAGACCGTCGAGAACGTGAATCCGGCCAATGAAGAAGTGCTCGGGCTCGCCACCGACGCCAGTGCCGAGGACATGGACGAGGCGATCGCCGCGGCCCGGCGCGCGTTTGACACCACCGATTGGTCGACCAACCACGAGTTCCGCCAACACTGCCTGATGCAATTGCATGACGCGCTGCAGGAGGAAAAGGAAGACATTCGCGCCGAATTGATCGCCGAAGTCGGGGCGACAGTGGGCATGACGTATATCGCACAGATGGAATGGCCGCTGGCCGACGCGATCCGCTGGCCGGCACAGCACATCTCGGAGTTCACCTGGGAGCGGATGCTCGATCAGGACGCGAAGATGGGCGTGCCGTACAACCGCGTCGTGGTCAAGGAACCGATGGGTGTCGTCGGCGCCATCACGCCGTGGAACTTCCCGTTCGAGATCATCAGCAACAAAGTGGGCCAGATCCTGGCCACCGGGAACACGATGGTGCTCAAGCCAGCCATCGAGACACCGTGGAGCGCGCTGCGGTGGGGCCGGATAATCGCCGAGAAGACCGACATCCCGGCCGGTGTCGTCAACATCGTTCCGGCCTCGGATAACGGCATCGCCCAGGTGCTCGCCACCGACCCGCGGGTCGACATGGTGTCGTTCACCGGATCAACCGCGGTCGGCAGGCTGATCCAGCGGTTGTCCGGAGACACCATGAAGCGCAACATGCTCGAGCTCGGCGGCAAGTCGGCGTACCTGGTGCTCGACGACGCCGACATGAACATGGCGCTTCCCGGCTGCATCGGCGCGCTCATGCACTCCGGTCAGGGCTGCGCGCTGGCCACCCGAATGCTGGTGCCGCGCTCGCATTACGACCAGGCCGTCGAAGTGGCCACCGCGACATTCGGTGCGCTCTCCGTCGGTGACCCGGCCGATCCGAACACGTTCTGTGGTCCGCTGGTTTCGGCCAAGCAGCGGGACCGGGTGCTGGCCTACATCGCGAAGGCCAAGGAGGACGGGGGGCGGATCACCGTCGGCGGTGGCGCTCCCGACGGCCTCGACCGCGGCTACTTCGTGTCGCCGACCGTCGTCGCCGACGTTGCGCCGGACCACACGATCTTCCAGGAGGAGGTCTTCGGACCGGTCCTGTCCATCACTCCCTACGACGGAGGCGACGACGGCGCCGTCGAGATGGCGAACAACTCGGCTTACGGTCTGGCAGGCGCGATCATGGGCTCCAACGAGCGCGCAATGGCAGTGGCGCGCCGGATCCGCACGGGCTCGCTGATGATCAACACCGGCATGTATTACGGCGCGGACGCGCCGTTCGGCGGCTACAAGATGAGTGGCATCGGAAGGCAGAACGGCATCGAGGGATTCGAGCAGCACCTGCAGACCAAGACGATTGGCTACCCGCTATGACCGACATTCTCGACGGCATTCGCGTAATCGAGCTCGCCGCATGGACATTCGTGCCGGCGGCCGGTGCCGTGCTGGCCGACTGGGGCGCTGATGTCATCAAGATCGAGCACCCGGAGACCGGTGACCCCCAGCGAGGGCTGATCAGTTCCGGGATCGTCTCGGGCGCCGGCGGTGTGAACCACTTCATCGAGCAGCCCAACCGCGGCAAGCGCAGCATCGGTTTGGATACGTCAAGCCCCGAAGGTCTCGAGCTCCTGATGAAGTTGCTGGAGACCGCCGACGTGTTCGTCACCAACCTGCTGCCCGACTCCCGGCAGCGGATGGGAATCGACGTCGAGCAGGTGCGGGCGCGCAATCCGAAGATCATCTACGCCCGTGGCCACGGCTACGGCACCCGCGGCGACCTTGCCGCGCAGGGCGGTTTCGACCTCGCGGCGTACTGGGCTCGTGGCGGTATCGGCGACGCCTACGCGGCAGGCGACGGTTCGTATCCTCCGATTCAGCGGCCTGCGTTCGGCGACTCCTACGGCGGGCTGGCGATTGCGGGTGGTATCGCCGCGGCCTTGGTGAAAAGGGAACGCACTGGCGAACCTTCAGTGGTCGACGTGTCGCTGCTGAACGCCGCCATCTGGCAGCTAGGCCCCGATATCGTCGGTTCGGGTGTGACCGGTCAGGATATTCCTAAATTCAATCTGGACGAGATGCCCAATCCCGTGGCCAGCATCTACAAGACCCGCGACGATCGGTTCATCGCGTTCGTATTGTTGCAGGCCGACCGATTCTGGTCGGACTTCTGCACCCGGTTAGGTCGCACCGACCTGATCGTCGATGAAAGGTTCGCCTCTGCCGCAGTGCGATTCGGCAACCGGAAGGAGTGCATCGCCGAGTTACGTTCGAGCTTCGAGTCCGAGGACCTCGTCCATTGGGAAAAGGCGTTCGCCGGGTTCGACGGGGTATGGGACGTCATGCACACCGCACACGAGGTGCACAGTGATCCTCAGGTCCTTGCCAACGGGTACTTACCGAGGACCACCGATGCGAAGGGTAATGAGTTCGCGCTGGCGGCCAGTCCTGTCCAGTTCGACGAGACGCCTTTGGACCTGACGTGTGCGCCGGGCCACGGCGAGCACACCGATGCGCTGCTGGCCGAGTTGGGTTTCAGCGACGAAGAGATCATCGAGTTCAAAATCAATTCGGTTGTGCTGTGATGGCATCAGCGAATCTGGCCCGGCGGTTCCTGCACGTCAACCTGAACTGCGAGTCGCTCGACGCAACCGAGCGGCTCTATGCGGGGCGGCTTGGCCTCTCCGCCCGGATGCGCACGGATCCCGCGATAGCGACCGACGGCTCCATACTGGGGATCGACAGCGAAACTTACTGTGCTGCAGCATTTCTCTACGATGCGCGGGGCGCTCGAAGTGGCTGCGCACTCGAGGCTATCGAGTACCATACGCCGGTTCTGGTGCGCGACGGCAGTACCGACCCGACGCGGCCGGGCATCCGTTCGACGCTGATGTCAGTCGCCGACCTCGACGCCGTAGCTGGCGACACGGTCGACGGGCTGATCTCCGGCACCAAGTCCGTGCTGGTGTTCGATCCCGACGGTGCGGTGGTCGAGATCGCCCAGCACCCAACAGATGTCGACGTGCCCGATGGCGCCCTGTTCTCCGGCATCCGAATTGCGGCGATCGACGCGCTCGCCACGGCTGAATTCCTCAAGGCGATCGGCTTTGTCGAGGTCGAAGCACCGAGTCGTAAGCAGGTCGCCGGCGAGCAGTTAGCCCCTGGCGGGTCTGCGGCGTCCGTTGAATGTGTGGTCGCGCGATACGCCCTGCCGGAAGACGCACACCAGTTCACCGCGGTGGTCGTGCAGCATCCGGATACCGCGCCGGCGCCGGTGCCCTGGGGCGGCAATCGGCAGGGCTTGTATCGCTGTGCACTGCGGGTGGAAAACGTGGAGAAGGCGCTGGCCGACGTGCCGGACTGGGTTGAGCAACAGGGCGACCCGGTCTGGTGCCCTCTGCCGGGCACGAAGATCGACGGACTGTACATCGCGTTTCTGCGTTCACCCGACGGTGTGGTTTTCGAGTTAGTCGAACGGCCGATCGAGTATTTCCAGGGGTCTAGGTGATCCTCGAAGGAGCGTTCGTACCGCCCGACGCTGACGCCCAGCGCTGGCTGTTCAGCTCGTGGACGAGTTCCGATGTGCGGGTGACAGTGGCCAGTAATGGTAGATGCTGGGTCACTTGCATCTGATGGGATTCGGTCGTGCCGCCGGCGGTGCAGTCCTCCACGACGATGACGTTGAAAGCTCGGGCGACAGCTTCTGTCGCACCGCCGGGCAGGGCGACGTTCGTCGACACTCCTGCGTAAACGACTGTCTGAACGCCGTGTCCGCGCAGGATCCACTCGAGTTCTGTTCCGCTGAAGGCGGCCATGCCGTGCATTCGTTCACTGAGGATGTCGCTGGGAGCGACCACAAGCTCATCGTGGATCGCCGCGTCCCGTGATCCCTGGATCAACCGGCCCTGCTTCTTGATCTGAGCCGCTAGCGCACAGTTGACAACGAATCCGTCAAAGCTGGGAACCGCAATGGTGCAATGGATTACCGGCAGACGGTGAGCGCGAAACGCATCGGCTAGATGGTTGATGCGCGCAATGATGCCTCGTTCATGAACTTGACGGGCCAATGGTGAATCGACATGAGCGACGTTGGTGATTGCGTTCTGGCATTCGGAGATCAGCAGCGCTGGTCGTTGCCCCCGATCAAGCCCTCTCATTAATCGCTCCCTTTGGTTGATGGCTTCGCCCTACGCGCTCGCCACGGAGCTGGCGGGGTCACCCAGCGTTGCCCCGCCGTCGATCGTGAGTGTTTGCCCGGTGATATAGGAAGCAGCATCTGAGGCAAGGAACAAGAATGCCGCTGCAATCTCTTCGGGCTGAGCGGGTCGACCCATCGGCACAGTTGCCGCGGCCAGGCTGGCAATTTGGTCGGCCTCGGCAAACCGCAATAGCGCCGGCGTGAGCACCAATCCCGGTTCAACACTGTTAACGGTGATTCCTGTGCGGGCGAGTTCCAGCGCTGCGCCGCGAACGAATCCGGTCAGCCCCGTCTTCGTAGCGCCGTAGTGGACGCGGCCCGGAATCGCCGTCCGATTGCCCGCAACCGACGATGTCACCAAATCCGTCCCGCGGAGCTCTTCTGCAGCCAGGGCAACGCGTCCTTCGTCAGCCAAAATGCCGCTTTCAGGCCTACATTCAGCATCTCGTCGAGATCCTCGTCGGGGATGTCCGCCAGTGCTGCGCCTGCATCGGAAGCGGCGTTGTGAACCACAATGTCAATCGCGCCATAACGGTCAGCTGTTCTGCTCACCATCGCCTGGACTGCCGACCGCTCACCTACGTCAGTCACATCGAGGACGGCTTCCCCGCCAGCGGACTTGATTGCCTCGACAACCTCTTCGCCAGGTGCAGCAGATCGCGTCGCCACCACGAGTCGTGCACCCTCACGGGCAAAGAGCTCACAAACCGCTCGCCCGATGCCCTTTCCGCCGCCGGTTACGATCGCGACCCGTCCTGCCAGCCGTCCCATTCATACCTCCAACGCTCACCCTTAGGTAGATAACATAGTAAACTACGTTATCTACGTCAACGTCTCATTTGAGTCAGGGCTGGCCGTCGCTCCGCACATCGATGCCGCGGCACACGGCGTCGATGCCCACGACGCCGTCCTCGTCGGACGCGAGTGTCGGGCTGCTCACGAGGAGCATCCGTTCCATGAGGTGACCGTCTGCTATCGGATCGAAAAGCCGGCGTCGAGCGGCCATGCGGTGCCGGTGATGAACTTCGCTTCGTCGGAGGCCAACCAGGCAACGGCTCCCGCGGCGTCTCCGGGTTGAAGGATCGGAATAGGTAGAACGTTCTGCATGCTGGACAGCGCAGGATCGTTGTCTTCGAACATCTTGGCCATCGCGTCGTTCATCACCATGCCCGTCGCGACCCCGGTCGGGTGGATGGTATTGACTCGGATCGAATGCTTCCCAAGGTCGTTCGCGCATACCTGCATAAGCCCGACGAGCCCGCGCTTGGCCGCGGTGTAAGCGTGCCGGCCGAGAGGTCCGTACCGGTGCCCTTCAGACCTGCACTGGAACTGGCGATCACGATGGAGCCCCCGCGTCCACCGTCGATCATCGTGGGCAGCGCCGACTCCACGGTGTTCCACACACCCACCAGGTTGACGTCGATGATATCGCGAAAGGTTCGCCGACGATCCGAGCCATCGGTGAGGCGGATGATTCCAGCGTTCGCGACGACGGTGTCGAGACGGCCGAACTGTTCCACGCCCTCACTGACGACTCGGTCAACGGCCTCGGCATCGCGAACCGAAGAGTTCGCCGAGGAACTGCTGCTGTGGTTGCGGGGGCGCCTTGCGCATTACAAGTGCCGGCGCTCGATTTCATTTGAGGAGCAGCTTCCGCGCGCCGATGCCGGCAAGCTCTACAAGCGGGAGTTAGTAGAGAAGTTCTCGAAGTAGGGTTGTCCGCTGTCGCTAGCCCGTCGGCAGCGGGCCGACCAGTCCACGTGGTGACGTTCCGAACAGCCAGCTGACCGCCTGACCGATTTCCGGAAACGCCAGGGATTCCCCGTCTTTGGCGTAGTAACGCGCGGGCGCCTCGGTGAACCCCTCGATGCGGCTGAGTTTGGGACCGTCGACGCGCAGAATTTGGCCGGTGAGCCACGACGACTCCGCGGACTGCAGCCACGCCACGACCTCCGAGCTGCGCGCGGGATCGAGCGCTGGGTCGGCCGTCCTGTCGGCGAACAACTCCTCGGTCATTCGCGAGGCGGCCAAGGGCGAGATCGCATTGACCGCAACACCATAGCGTTGTGCTTCCATCGCGGTCACGACGGTCAGATTGGCAATGGCCGCTTTCGCAGCACCATAAGCACTCTGGCCGACGTTGCCCCACAGACCGGCGCCGGACACCGTATTGACGATGTGCGCGTCGATCCGATTGCCGGCCTTGGACTGTGCGCGCCAGTATTCACACGCATGCTTCGTCACGGCGAACGTGCCTTTGAGGTGAACGGCGATGACGGCATCCCAGTCGGCCTCGGTGGCGGTGGCCACCATCGAATCGCGCAGGATGCCTGCGTTGTTCACCACTCCGGTCAACGTGCCGAAGGTGTCCACGGCGGTCCCGATCATGTCCGCGACGTCGTCCCACGAGGACACAGAGCCGTTGTGGGCGACAGCCTTTCCGCCCGCCGCCTCGATTTCGGCGACAACCTCGGCGGCGGGCCCCGCATCTCCGGCCGTCCCGTCGCGACCGACGCCCGGATCATTGACGACCACTGCCGCACCGTGTGACGCCAGCGCCAGGCAGTGACCGCGCCCGATTCCGCGACCACCACCGGTGACCAGGACGACGCGTCCGGACAGTTGCTCGGCCATAATTCTCCTCAATCGAATAGCGCGGCGATGAGTCGCTCACGCTCAGCCCAGTCGGCGCCCCGCAGATCTGCGTGGCTCGATTCGGTGACGATCACGTCGATGTCGTATGCGGGTGTCGACACCGGCCTGCTCAGGTGCTGAACCAGCGGAGAGCGTCCTTTCACCGAGGACGGGACGGCGATGATCGACAGTCCATCCAGGCTGATCCGCGCTGCTGCGCAATAGTCTGGGTGCCCGCCGATGCCGCCGACGACCTTCCCGCCGACACCTTCGACGTTGACCTGACCCACCGGGTCGATCTCGATGGCCGTGTTCACTGCGATCAATGGAGCGCCGCGGGACAAGCGGGTGATGTCGTGGGTGTAGCCGATGCCCCGCAGAATCGGCTTGCCGTCCGCCCAGTCGTAGAGCGCGTCGGTGCCGAATAAATAGGTGGCAGAGGGTATTCCGAGCAATAGGCCGCGTTGGTCGAGATCGATTACTGCGTCAGTCAATAGACCGGTGTCAATCTGCAATCGCTGCCGCGCTTGCTTGAGGAGGGCGGTGCCCAACTGGCCCGGTCCGTACTGAAGCCGCGCGCCCTCAGGGACGAAACGCAGCACCGCATCGGCCAAAGATTCGTGGACCGCCTCGGGATCTGCCGATGGGAACCGCAGCGGACCATCGGTGCTGTGTCCGATGATGCGCACCGCGCTCGAGTCCAATGGCGGGCCCGCGTCGGCGTAGCTCGCATCGCGGTCCACGAGCGCAAGCACCGGGACGCCAGCGTCGACGATTTCGCGTTGCCACGACACCTCAGTGCTGAAATGCAGCCGCCCGTCACGCTGGACCAGCCGCGTGATCAGCACGTCGGGACGCAGCGCGCCGGCAAGCAGGGAGGCAATACCGCTGAGCGGGGTCGGAACGAATCGTGCTGTGGGTGTGCGCAATAGATCGCGTACGCCCCACCCAGGCATCAGTGCCACAACTTCGGTGAAGGCGGTCGCGTCGATTCCCTCGAGCGGCGCGGTGAGCCAACCCACGATGAGTCGGATGTCACCGAGTTCACGCGCCAAAGTGCTGAGCGCGGAGCAGACGGGTGTCCCGTCCTCGTCACACCGCGGCGCACCAACACCGTCGCCCAGCGCGACGATCATGCCGGGACGTAGACACTCGCGAAGCGAAGTGGCGAACCGCGTCGAGATCGACGAAATGGCGCGATCTACTCGCACTTTTGCGCCGAAACGTGAGTTTGGGCGAGGGGGGTGGGGGTCACCGGGGCTCTTTGGGGAGGCCCAGCACCCGCTCGCCGAGGATGTTGCGCTGAATCTCGCTGGTACCGCCGAGAATTGTCTGAGCACGGCCCACCAGCATGGCGCGGACTAGTTCCGCTTCATCCGATCCGTCCGAAGGATCGACACATGCATCCGTTCCCAGCACCTCGGTCGCGAGGTCACCGAGGTCCTGATCGGTTTCCGACGTCATCAACTTCAGCACCGAGAACGCTGCCGACGCCGTGTCCCCCTCGTCGATCGCGCGCTGCCAAGTGAAGCGCAGCAACCACATTCGCGCCCACAGCCGAGTCATCGAGCGCGCGAGTACCGGATCGAGCTGATCGCGGTCGCGGGCCGCCTGCACCATCCGGTCGTGAAGTTTGAACATCGCGACTGCCTGCGTTCCCAGCGTCAGGCGTTCGCGGCCGAGCGTCACCATTGCGATGGCCCAGCCCTGGCCGGGCTCACCGATCAACGCGTCGTCGGACAACTCGGCGCCGTCGAAAAACACTTCGTTGAACTTGCTTTCACCGTCCATCTGCTGCAACGGCCGCACCGAGACACCGGGGGTGTTCATCGGGACGATGAACATGCTCAGGCCGCGGTGCGACTCCGGACCTGTGCGGGCCAGCAGCAGACCGAACTGTGCCGAGTTGGCAGCCGAACTCCACACCTTTTGTCCGTTGACGCGCCATCCCGTCGCCGTCTTCTCCGCCTTTGTGCGCACGCCCGCCAGGTCGGACCCTGCCCCGGGCTCGGAGAACAGCTGCGTCCAGACGTGATCGCCCAGTCGGATCGGCTCGAGATAGCGCGACTTCTGCTCCGCGGTACCGAATTTGATCAGGATCGGTCCGGCGAGATCGATGCCCGTGATCGCGAGTTGACGGGGCACGCCGGCCCGGGCGCATTCCTCGGCGAAGATCGCCTGATACGCGACCGAGGCGTCCGCGCCACCGTGGTCGACCGGCCAGTGCAGGCACGCATAACCGTGCTCGGCCAGGTACTTGTGCCACGCCCTGCCCGGCTCGATGTCCTCCGCGGTGGGGGTCGGACCATAGTTGCGAAGCCCCTCGGGCTTGGGCGCGTTCTCCAAGAACGACCGACACCGGGACCGCACTTCGTCGAGGTCTTCAGGGCTGTCAGGCGCCACGTCACTCCCCGCCGAGATATGCGCCGTACTCGTCCCTGATCGATTCCATCGCGTTGAGACGCCGTGCCAGCAGCGCGATTTCGGGGTCGTCGGGGCTGTCACGTTCGAGCTGCGACAGCCGCGCCTGGGTTTCGCCGATCTCCTGGATGAGGCGTCCGCGCGCCTCGTCCTTGGTCAGCAGATCCTGATCGGTCCAGTCTGATACCGGCAGCTGCTCGACGGGCTCCCGGATCCGACGCGGGCCATCGCCGGTCATGCGACGCGGGGGAAGTTATAGAGCTTGCGGGTGTTCAGCTCGACCATCTGGTGCACTTCGTCGTCCGGAACGTCCTTGAATGCCTGAGCCGCACGCTCCCGGCTCTTGGGCCAGAAAGAGTCCGAATGCGGGTAGTCGCACTCCCACGTGATGTTGTCCAAGCCGATCTTGTGCCGCGCCTCGACGCCGAAGTCGTCCTCGATGAAGCAACCGTGGAAGTGACGCCGGAACAGATCGCTCGGCAGGACCTCCTGGTTGATGTTCTGGTAGAAGCGGTGCTTGCGCCACACGCTGTCGCAGCGCTCCAGGATGTACGGAATCCAGCCGATCCCACCCTCGGATAGCCCGATCTTGAGCTTCGGGTGCTTGTGCAACGAATGGGAGAACAGCCAGTCCGTCAAGGCCCCCATGCTGATGGTGCCCATCAGGACGATGAACACGGCGAACGGCGCATCCGGCGCGATCGGCGGTGGAAATCCGCCGGACCCGAAGTGCTGCGCCAGCACCAGGTCGGTTTCTTCGAATGCCGACCACAGCGGGTCCCAGTGGTCGCTGTGCAACGACGGCAGTCCGAGTTTGTCCGGAAGATCCGGGAAGCTCACGCATTTGGCGCCTTTGGCGGCGACGCGGTGAAGTTCCTTGATGCTCTCGTCGAGATCCCAGAACGGCAGGACGGAGACCGGGACGAACCTGTCCGGCGCGGTGGCCGCCCACTCGTCGATGTGAAAGTCGTTCCATGCCTTCGAGCACAGCAGCGCCAGCTCCTTGTCCTCGCCCTCAGCGAAGACCGCGCCTGCGAATCGAGGGAACGAGGGGAAGCACGTCATCGCCTGCACGCCGTCGATGTCCATGTCGGCGACTCGCGCCTTGGGGTCGTAGCAGCCGGGGATCATGTCGTCGTATCGCACCGGCTCGATTCCGTACTCTTCGGGCTTCTTGCCGGCGACGGCGTTGAGCCCGATGTAGGGGTAGATGCGCCCCTCGTATTGCCACACCTGGCACATCTGGCCGGTGTCAGGACGCTCCCACTCAATGATCTTGGGCCCGGCATCGAGGTACTTCGTCGGGAGCCGGTCGCTCCACACCTTGGGGTGTTCGATCAGATGATCGTCGACCGAGATCAACTGCATCCAGGGCTGCAACGGCACAGATGCCTCCTCAATCAGTGGGTCCGCTAGCGAGCGAAAGAGAAAAACATTTAGTTATTTCGACAGAGTCTAGTCATCGGCGCTAGTCGCAGCAAGCGACCGGCAATGAAGGCCGCTAATCGCGTCAGAGGATCTTGGCTTCTGCCGCCAACCGGTCCCAGTGTTGGGCGGGCCCGCCGAACAAGACCTCGTCCGTGCGGGCGCGCCGCATGTACAGATGCGCCGAGTCTTCCCAGGTGAAACCGATGCCTCCGTGGATCTGCACGTTGGCGTGCGTCGCGTCGCGTAACGCCTCCGAGCAGACCGCCTTGGCCATGCTTGCGCGCCACCCCGATTCACCGACAACGCCGTCGAAAGCCTCCAGGGCGGCCTGGGATGCTGACCGTGCCCATTCGAGGTCGACGAGCATGTCGGCGCATTTGTGTTTGATGGCCTGAAAGCTGCCGATGGGTCGGTCGAATTGCTCGCGGGTGCAGGCGTATTCGGTGGCGATCTCCAGCACTCGTTCGCACGCACCTACCTGCTCGGCCGACAGCACCGCGAGAGCCAGGTCGATGTTTCGGACTATGACGTCGTCGACCGGGCCGTCACCGGACAGTCGGGTGGCAGGCGCGCGGTCGAACGTGATGGTGGCCATTGGACGTGTGCCGTCGAGCACGTTCTCGACTTCCTTCGATACGCCGTGGGCGGTGGACTCGAGCACGAAGACCGCGGGTTCACCCTCGGCGATCGCCGCGACCACCAGATCGTCGGCGGCAGCACCGTTGAGGACGTGGCGAATCGTGCCCTCGAGCAGCCAACCGTCGCCGGTGTGTGTCGCAGCCAGGGTCACGGCGCTGCGCTGCCACAGGCCACCGTCGTCGGTGACCGCTGCAGCGGCGGTGCGCTTACCTTCGACAAGTTCCGTCAACCGCCTGTCCGCATTGGGGTCCTGGTCCCGCATGGCAACGAGTAACCCGGTCGCGAACACCGTTGACGCGACGAAGGGAACTGGCGCCAGCGTCCTGCCCAACTCGTGGGCGACGACGCCCAACGCTGATGCGCCGTATCCCGCTCCTCCGAGGTGTTCTGGCAGGCCTATTGCGGTCACTCCCACCTGACCGCACAACACCTTCCACAGCTCGGCGTCGAAGCCGCGCTGTGGGGCTGCTCCGTCATAAGCCACCGCGCGCACCCGTGCCTCGGGTACCAGTCGATCGCAGGCGGCACGAACGGACTGCGCAAGCTGCTGGCGTTCGTCCGTGCTCAACTGCGTCATCGAGCGCCTCCTGAGATCTGTTCGGCGAGTTCGGTTTTCGCGACCTTGCCCAGGCCTGTCAGCGGGAAGTCGTCGACGACGACCAAGCGCTCGGGCCACTTCTGTTTCATCAGCCCGCGCTGATCCAGGAACGCGCACACTTCGTCGAGGGTGACGTCGGGGCGGCCGGGAGACCGCCGCACGACCGCGCACACCATCTCGCCGCGGTGTTCGTCGGGTTGACCCAGCACGGCGACCTCGTCGATCAGCGGATGCGCGAGCAACTCATTTTCGACTTCGTCGGGGGCGATGTTCTCGCCCTTGCGGATGATCAGGTCCTTGACCCGGCCGGTGATCACGATGCGGCCATCCTCGCGCAGCCATCCGCGGTCTCCGGTGCGGAACCAGCCGTCAGGGGACGTGGCGCGCGTCCACTGGTCGGCGTCGACGTAACCCGGCGTCATATTGGCGCCGCGTAGTTCGATCTCGCCGGAGGGCGAAATCCGGATCTCCGCGCCGGGGATCGGCCGCCCGCAGGTATTGGACTGCTGCTCTTCGGTGTCGGTGGCCTCACTGACGCAGATCGTGGGCGCCTCGGTCATGCCGTAGGCGTGCACTATTGGCACTCCCATGTGCCGACGCACCTTGTGGTGAAGTTCGGGCGCGCACGGTGCGCCGCCGCCGACCAACATTCGCAGCGACGGCACGATTGGCTGATCGCTGCGAGAGGCGAGCTGTGCCGCCAACAGAATCTGATAAAAGGCCGTACTCGACCCTGAGATCGTCACCCGGTTCGCCGCTAGCAGTTCGACCAGATCGGCGCCGACCTTCGGCACCAGCAGCGCAGAGAAGGCACCGATCAGGGCGCTGGCGATGTAGAGGATGCCGCCGATGTGCGCGATGGGGAAGGCGATGGTTCCGATCTCGTCGGGATGCTCGCCGAGGCCGAGGTGCGTCACGTAGCCGCGGGCCGCGGCCAACAGAGTTGCATCGGTGTGCCAGACGCCCTTCGGACGGCCAGTCGTGCCTGAAGTGAAGTAGATCCACCTGTTGTCGTCGGCCGAGTGGGGTTGGCCCAGTTCGGGATTCAGGCCGGCGGGCGTGGCTCTCAATTGCTCGACGAAATCGTTCGGCAGCCTGACAACGCGGATCCCAGGTGGAGCGTTGGCGGCCGTCGACTCGTCGACGATCAGGGTGTCAGCTTGGGCGACGTCAAGCGCAGCGCAGACCTCTCGTTGCCGGTAGAGGTGCAGCACCGGCGCCTGGATGACAGAGCTGCGGGCAAGCGCCAGCATCAGCAGTGCCGCAGAGACATGTGAGGGCAGTTGCCACGCAACCGTCATCCCGGGACGGATGCCCGCGTCCCAGAGCCACCGGGTGCCCGTGGCCGACAGCATGGCCACATCGATGACGGTCAGCGTCGCACCTGAACAATCCCGCAGCAGCGGTCGATCCGGTTGGTTTGCGGCGGACTCGTCAAGCAGCCGAACGACGGTGTCTGCCGTCACTGCTCGACCTCCCCCGTCGGGTTCACGCATCAGCCCTTGCGCGGACCAGGTGTGAACTTCACCGGCAACTTCCGCACGGCGTAAACCTCGCCCGCGTCCTCGAAACGTTCGTAGTCGCCCGCAAGTTGGAAGTCGGGCAACCGTTCGAGGATCTGGGTGAGCATGACCTGGAACATCATCTTTGCGTAATGCGAACCCAGGCAGCGGTGGATGCCCACGCCGAATGCCATCTGCTTCCTGGCATTTTCGCGCGAAAGGTCCAACTTGTCGGGTTCGTCGAACATCGCCGGGTCGCGGTTGGCCGCCGCCCACATCAGGATCGCCCGGTCACCTTGGCATAGCCGCTGACCGTGAAACTCAGCGTCGCGCGAGACGGTGCGAGCCAGACCAAGCGTCGGGGTGAACAGTCGAAGCAACTCGTCGGTGCCCTTGTTGATCAGGCTCGGATCGGCGATCAGTTGACTGCGCAGTTCAGGGTCTTGGCACAACCGCAGAAGTACGTTGCCGGTGAATCCGCTGGTGGTGTCCATTCCGCCGAGCATCATCAAGAAGCCGTACATGGTGATTTGGATGTCGTCGAGCGGCTTGCCGTCCAGCGTGCCGCGCAGAATGTCGCTGAACAGGTCGTCGCCCAACCCTTCTGCGCGGCGCTGTTCCAGTTGCCTATTGATTTCGCCGAACAGTTCCATTCCGGCTACGGCGGCACGGTCGGGGTCATGGGCGCGCTCGTGCACGGTGGTGTGCACCCACTTCACCCAATCCATGGCGCGAGACTCGTCCCATTTGAGCAGCCGCAGGATGATTCGGGCTGGCACGGGCGTGGTCAGCTCCGCCACGAGGTCGCACTCGCCACGCTCGATGAACTCGTCGATCGCCGCATCGGTCATTTCGACGGCCATCTCTCGTGCCTTCTCGGCTGAGCCGGGCGAGAACTGGCGCAGCGTTGCCTCGCGCAGCTCGCCGGTGTGTGGTGGATCGGACTCGATCGGAAGAATCGGGAACGGCATGCCGCTGGCAGGCACGCCCACCGATGGAGCGGAGTTGAACAGGTCGTCGTCGCGAGCGGCATCGAAGACGGAGGCGTAGTCGACCAAGGTCCAGAATCCGCCGTACCGATCGGAATGCGCTACCGGACAGCCGGATTCGCGCATCTGCTTGAATGTGCCGTACGGATCCTCCCTGAACTCGGGGGAGTGGTGGTCGAGGTCTACTTCTGCACGTGAGCGCGAATCAGCCTGTGTCATAAGTGGTTTCCTTCCTTACCTGCTCAGGATTGCGACCGCTGCCGTTCCGGGTGAGCCGTACAGCTGGGCAAGTGCGACCCGCGGCCCGTTAGGTACCTGTCGGTCACCGGCTGTGCCTCGCAGCTGATGGACGAGTTCGTAGACCTGCCGCAACCCGGATGCGCCGACGGGCTCTCCATTGGCGAGCAGGCCGCCATCGGTGTTGATCGGCAGCCTGCCGTCGATCTGGGTGACTCCGTCGGCGAGCAGAGCTTCTTGTTCGCCGTCCTTGCACAACATCGTCTCGGCCATGTGAATCACCTCTGAGCCAGAGTCGGTGTCCTGCAACTGCGCGACGTCGACGTCCTCTGGGCCGATGCCTGCGATCTCGTATGCAGCCTTTGCGGCCTCCGCCGTGGTGCCGGGCACCATGGGTAGCTCGATCGAGGTGCGCAGCAGTTCGTACGCACCTTCGCGGCGGCTTCGGAGCGCGCTCGCGCGGAGGTAGATCGGCGTGTCGGTGTACTTTTTCGCCGCGTCCGCGCGGCAGACCACCACGGCCGCAGCGCCTTCGTTGGGATTGCAGTACATGTATTGCCGAAGCGGGGCGTTGACCACCGGCGACGCCAGGATCGCCTCGACGCTCATCGGCTTGCGACGCCAGGCGTTGGGATTCTTGGCGCCATTGTCGAAGTTCTTGGCCGCTACGCGCGCGAGTGTCTGATCGCTGATTCCGTGGTCGTGCATGTAGCGCATGATCTTGGTGCCGAAGTAGTGCGTGGTCAGGAACATGCCCTGATCGCCGTACCACTGCGGCAAGCCGGCGACCGACGGATCGGCGCCGAATGCGCCGCGCGGGTGTTTGTCGAGCCCGACCCCGACCGCGATCTCCGCCTCGCCCAGGGCGACGTCACGTGCGGCGAGCGTCAGCAGCGAGTTGCCAGTGGCGCAGCCGCTCAACGTGGCGCGTGCAGGCACGCCGGTCATGCCGACCAAGCCGGTGATCGCTTCCGGGTTGGCCACCTCGAGGCTGCCCGCATACAGGCTGCCCACGTCAGAGAACTCCAGGCCAGCGTCGCGCAGCGCTCTGCTGATCGCGACGGCGCCCATTTCCAGCGCAGACCTGTCCTCATATCGCCCGAAAGGATGGAGTCCAACACCGATGATGGCGATATCGGGCGTGCTGCTCATTGCGCTCCTTAAGGGCGGTCCCGGTGGACTCTGGCGAGCTCTAAGTCTATAACTATATATCGGATTCAAGAAGGGTTTGGCGTTGAGCATTGCATTGCTGCTTGAGATGGCGGTCTCGGCTGCTCCGGACCAGGTTGCGCTGGTGGACGGGGCTACCCGGTTGACGAACGGGGAGCTCAGCGCGTTGGCCGACGGCGCAGCCGGCGTGATCGCCGCCTCGGGCGCTCAGCACGTCGCGTACGTCGGCGCAGGTGGGGCGATGGCGCCGTTGCTGATCTTCGCCTCGGCCCGTGCGGCCACGCCGTACACCCCGATCAACTACCGGCTGAGTGGCGAGGGCATCCGGGAGCTGATCGACCGACTGCCCGAGCCACTGGTCATCGTCGACGGTCGCTACCGCGACATGGTCGGCGACGTGGGAAGGGCGGTGATGGACTCAGACGAGTTCCTGGCCGCGTCGCGCACTGCAGAACCGTTCGCGGAGTTCGCCGACCCCGATGACGTGGCGATCGTCCTGTTCACGTCGGGCACGACGTCGAAGCCGAAGGCGGTCGAGCTATCGCACGGCAATCTGACCAGTTACATCACCGGAACCGTTGAATTCGGCTCGGCCGAGACCGACGATGCGGCGCTGATCTGTGTGCCGCCCTATCACATCGCTGGAGTCAACGCGGCGATGTCGAACCTGTACGCCGGCCGGAAGATGGTGTATCTGACCAACTTCGAGGCCCGCGAGTGGCTACGACTCGTCGCGGATGAGAAGGTGACGACCGCGACCGTCGTACCGACCATGCTGGACCGCATCGTCACCGCGCTCGAGCAGGAACCGGTCGAGCTGCCCTCACTGCGCAACCTTGCCTACGGGGGGTCGAAAGTGGGACTTCCGTTGGTGCGCAAAACACTCGACCTGCTTCCGCACGTTGGGTTCGTCAATGCCTACGGCTTGACCGAGACCAGCTCGACGATCGCGGTGCTGACTCCTGACGACCACCGCGAAGCGCATGGCAATGCTGATGAGACCGTCGCGAAGCGACTCGGTTCGGTGGGCAAGCCGGTGCCAGGCATAGAGGTGCAGATTCGTGACGAGAACGGCCGTGTTCTCGCGCCGGGCGAACCCGGTGAGCTGTTCGTGCGGGGTGAGCAGGTTTCGGGCAGGTACACCGGCATCGGGTCGGTGCTCGACGATGAAGGCTGGTTTCCCACAAGGGATCTCGCGACACTCGATCATGGGGGATACCTGTTCATCGGCGGGCGGTCTGACGACACCATCATTCGCGGTGGCGAGAACATCGCGCCGGCAGAGTTGGAAGATGTGCTCGTCGAGCATCCGCACGTGCACGAAGTCGCCGTTGTCGGTGTCGAGGATCCGCAGTGGGGTCAAGCCATTGTCGCCGTCGTGGTTCCTGCGGCGGGCGTCGACCCGGAGACCGACGAGCTGCGCGAGTACGTGCGGAAGTCGCTGCGCGGATCACGGACACCAGACCGCGTTGTTTTTCGCGACCAGTTGCCGACAAACGCCACGGGCAAGCTGCTCCGCCGAGAAATCATCGAAACCCTTCGCGACGCGAACGCCTAAAAGTTAGGGGAACCAACATGATCAAGAACGGGACCCGGCTACAAAGCCAGGTGTGTGACACTCAGATCATCGTCGTCAGGACCGCCGACAGCCTCGACGACCTGCGCTGCGGCGGACAGCCGATGGTCG
>Ga0209656_10000172_pt1 | contig 42743 bp, 40 predicted proteins | sample BogFormECP12_OM2_FD_188239 | JGI IMG/M metagenome (GOLD analysis project Ga0209656, IMG submission 188239) | Bog forest soil microbial communities from Calvert Island, British Columbia, Canada - ECP12_OM2 (SPAdes) (version 2) | ecosystem: Environmental > Aquatic > Freshwater > Wetlands > Bog ...
CGGTGCACGGCGACCTCGCCGCACACCCAATCGTAGACCGAGCGCGATGCGCCGAGGTCGCCGTGCACCGCGTCCTTGATGTCGATGGCGCGATCGGGCGTGACGCAGCGATAGTTGCCGGTCAACAGCATGGCCCATTTGGCGAGCGGGACGAAAATCGAGTCGTGCACCTTGAGCTTGACCGGCAGGTCAATCGGACCGTCCCCGGCATCGTAGCGGATCGCTTCGATCTCCCTCTGCATCTGGCGCAGTATCGCAGTGTTTGTGTCCGACGCGAAGCGGGCCGCCTTGAAGTTGGTCGGCAACGTGACGTGCAATACATTGATCTTTTCGCCGGGCGGACGGATCGCCTGCGGGTCCGGACTGCACAATGTCAACAGCCCCGGATCGAAATTGTCCCACACGCTCGCATCGGTATAGCAGGAGCGCAACGCGTCGGTCGCCAAGCCGGGGATGCGCTTCAAGTAGGGCAATGGCGGCATGTTCATGATCGACATGCAGGGCACCTTCTTGCGCGCCACCGCGTCGAGCAATTCGCGCACGCCGGGCGAGCGGTATTGCGGCTCCTGCATCGCCAAGACGACGAGATGGTAGTCGGCCGGGTCGACCTCGCCGGGGCCGGCCGCGGACAACTTGCCCGGCAATTTGCGCGAGTCGAGCTCGATCGGGTCTTTCTTACCGCGGACCGGCAGGCGGATACGGGCACCGTCGCTGTTGAACGCCTCGACCTCGGCGGGCAGACACACCATCGTTATCTTGTGACCGCCAAACATCAGCTTGGTCGCCAGAAGCGACCCGTAGGACGCCCCCAGGGTCAGAACGTCGTAAGTCGCCATCTAGCATTTCCTCCTTAGGCCCGGGTTATCTTCTCGCCGAACGATGCCGGATGCTGCGTTTTTAGGCAAGTCTCCTCAGCCAGGATCGCCGCCAGCCCGGCCCGGAAGTCCGGATAGCGCAGGGTGACCCCGAGCTCGTTCTTGATCAGGCGGTTCGCGACCCGCTTGTTGTCGTCGTAAAAGCTGCGCGCCATCGGCGAGAGCCCGGCGGCCCCGAGCGGCACGAGGGGCGGCGGCGCTATCCCGAGAAGTTCGGCGGCATGTGCGACGACCGCCGCGGGCGGGGCCGGATCATCGTCGCAGACATTGTAGACCGCGCCCGGCCGCGGCCGCTCCATCGAGGCGATCAGCACGCTGGCCAGATCCTCGACATGGATGCGCGAGAAGACCTGACCCGGCTTGTCGATGCGTTTTGCGGTGCCGGCGCGCAATGCATCGAAGGCGCTGCGGCCGGGGCCGTAGATGGCGGCAAGCCGGAAGATGTGAACCGGCACGCCGCGGTCATGCCAAAGGCCGAGCCAGCCCTGTTCGGCGGCGGCGCGGCGCCGCCCGCGCTCACCGGTCGGCAGCAGCTCGGCGGTTTCGTCGACCCAACCGCCGCCGCGATCGCCATAGACCCCGGTCGTCGACAGATAGCCGAGCCAGGAAAGTCGTCCCACCAATGTCGCGATATCGCTGCCCTGCAGGGCGAGCACCGGATCGCCCGCGGCATCGGGAGGGACCGAGACGAGGAGATGGGTAACCCCGTTCAGCGAGGTCGTGTCGACCGGCCGGTTGCGATCGAGCAGAATTGCGGAAAAGCCGGACGCGCTCAGCGACGCCCGTCTCTCGGTGCTACGGCAGGTGCCGGTCACCGCCCACCCCGACGCGACGAGCCGACGGCCGAGCGCCAGGGCGGTGTAACCCAAGCCGAAGCAGAAGAGATGCGACCGGCTCACGACGGTTTTGTAATCCGAATGCCGCCGTCAAGCCCCTCTTTGGCGGCTCGCGAGACCCAGAGTGGCCATTTAGCCCGCACGCCGAATGCTCAATTCGTTCCCTGACGGCGATAGCTTAGACGTGCTCTGATTGGAACAGTAGCCACCCTATCACAGGAGTTTACATGCCCACCATCACCACCAAGGACGGCACGGAGATCTTCTACAAGGACTGGGGTTTGGGCCAGCCGATCGTGTTCAGCCACGGCTGGCCGCTGTCGGCCGATGATTGGGACACGCAGTTGCTGTTCTTCCTGCATCATGGCTATCGCGTCATCGCCCATGACCGCCGTGGCCATGGCCGCTCGACCCAGACGGCCGACGGCCACGATATGGACAATTATGCCGACGATTTGGCGGCTCTGACGGCGCATCTCGACCTGAAAAACGCCATCCATGTCGGTCATTCCACCGGCGGCGGCGAGGTGGCGCGCTATCTGGGTCGGCATGGCGAAAGCCGGGTGGCCAAGGCAGCGCTGATCAGCGCGGTGCCGCCGCTGATGGTGAAGTCGGCGGCCAACCCGCAGGGCCTTCCCAAGGAAGTGTTTGATGGCCTGCAGGCGCAACTCGCCGCCAATCGTTCGCAATTCTATCGCGACCTGCCGGCTGGGCCTTTCTACGGCTACAACCGGCTGGGTGCCATAGCTTCGGAAGCCGTCATCCAGAATTGGTGGCGGCAGGGCATGATGGGCGGTGCCAAGGCGCATTACGACGGCATTGTCGCCTTTTCCCAAACCGATTTCACGGAAGACCTCAAGAAGATCACCGTCCCGGCGTTGGTCATGCATAGCGAAGACGACCAGATCGTGCCCTATGTCGCCGCCGGGCCGCTGTCTGCCAAGCTGCTGAAGAACGCAACCCTGAAAACCTACAAGGGCTTCCCGCACGGCATGCCCACTACTGAGGCGGACACGATCAATTCCGACCTGTTGGCGTTCATCAAAAGTTAGTGGTGCCGTTCTAATGGTTGGTACCGTGCGCTTCGCCGTCATGCCCACGAAAGCGGGTATCCAGAGCGACCGATACCACGCCCCTCGCAGCCCTGGGCCCCCGCCTTCGCGGGGCGACAGAAATGGCGCGCAGGAGTCGTCTGTTTGATTTGTACCACTAGCCACTGCCGGAAATCCCAGGTGCAGTCTGGGAGTCTCGTGTTGGCGAGACGTCAATTGGTCGCGTGTGTGGTGAATGTACTGAGATGGGCTTCCTTAACGCATGCGATCGACCGTTTCGTCGGTCGACCACACCGCATGTGCGAGAAATTGGTAATTGACGATCGCCGCTTGATAGCCGTCGCCCCATACCGGATGCCGAGGTCCAGCGGTTGCGTCCTTGACTATTGCAACCTCGAAGCCCTGCTCGACGAGATCGCGCAGATGGGACTCGACACACATGTTCGCCAACATGCCACCAAGGATGATCTTGCTAATTCCTCGTTTTCGCAGTTGCAGGACTAAATCGTTGGTCTGAGATCCCCACACTTTGTGCGGGCTAACGACGATCGTCTTTCCATCTGCGATATAGGGCTTGAAGCGGTCCAGCCAATCCGCACCGGAGTTGGAGAAACCTGTCAGATCCAGCGACCCGCTTCGGGCGAACGAGTGGGTTCTGAACTCGTCAGCCTCGAGCGGTCCGTTCATCTTCCAACCGGTGTCGGTCGGATAAAAATAATGTGGTGAGATAAACACTTCATATCCGTTTGCCTTCGCAGCCTTGAAGATCCGCTCCATGTTCTCGATGGTGCCGTTCTCGGTAACGCTCGCGCCGACCGCTGCCCAGTTTGCGCCCTTCTCGCTCAACACATCGTTTTGGGGGTCGATAAATACGACTGCGGTGTCAGTCTTTTGGATGTCCACGGTCATTTTATCCTCACTCTGTTGCGCAATAGGGAGGTCGAGCTCGGATCCGATTACACCGGCTGCCGCGCCGGGGTAACCGAAGGGTCGGCCTCGAGCGTCTCGGCCATGCGCCTTTGCTTGAGCCGCGTCCACGCCCAGAAGCCGCAGGAAACAAGCGCGCCGAGTGCCAGCGGCAGACGCAGTCCGAAGCGCTCGCTCAATGAGCCCATCAGCACCGCCCCGACCGCCGGGCCGGCGCGAAAGATCATGCCGTAAAGCGCCATGATGCGGCCGCGCATGCGGATGTCGACCGCAGCCTGGAGCAGCGTTTGCGCGCCGATCCCGGTGATCGTCATCGCCGTGCCGGCGAGGAAGACGCAAGGCAGCGCGAGCATGAACCGGTCGGTTGCGGTGAAGGCGAGGATCGCCAGCGAGATCACCAGCGTATGGGCGAGGACGAGCCGGGTCAGCCCGGCGATCGCCGGGCGCAGCAGCATCCACAAAGCGCCGCAAATCGCGCCGAGGCCGACCGTCGAGGTCAGCATCGACAAGCCTTCCGGGCCGCGTCCGAAGACGCTGTCGGCAAAACCGGGAAACAGCTCGACAAAACCACGGGTGCCGACCGTCGTGACCGTGAACAACAGCAACATCGGGGCGATGCCCGGGTGCCGGCTCGCGTAGACATAGGCCTCGGCCGAGGCCTTGAGCACGCTCTGAGTCGCGCCGACCGGCAATGCCGGAAGTCCCCGCAGGTTCGTCATCGCGATCAGAAACACGACGTAGGTCGCCGCATTAACGGCGAAGGCCGCACCGACGCTGACCCGAGCGATGACGATCCCCGCCACCGCCGGCCCCAGAAAGCGCGCGCTGTTGAAGATGATCGCGTTGATCGCCAAGGCCGAGGGCAACGCCGCGCGATCGACGAGGGTCGGGATCAGCGCCAGCCGCGACGGCTGGGCCATCGCGTTGAAGACGCCAAGAAGCAATGTCAGGGCGAGCAGCAGCTCGATCGTGATCGTGTTGGTGTACACCAGCACGGCGAGCAGGGTTGCCTCGATGCTGCCGGCGATTTGGGTAACGCGGATGATGCCAACCCGGTCACGCCGGTCGGCGAGAGCGCCGGCGAGCGGGCTCAGGAACACGACCGGGAAGAATTCGGCCATCGACATGACGCCGAGCCAGGTACCGGAATGAGTCAGAGTCCAGGCGAGCCAGCCGACGGCGACGCGCTGCATCCAGATGCCGACGAGCGAGACGGCATTGCCGCCGGCGTAAATGCGGTAATTGCGGTGGGTAAAGGCAAGGACGACGTTGCCGAGCCCGCGGGGAAACAGGCGATCGCGTACAAAGGCCAAGAAACTCTACAACCTCCGATAGCCGTTACGAGCGTCCGATAACCGTAGGCCTCTTGTGATTCGGCGGCAACGGCGCGGCGTGCTATTGGTGTGTGTTACCGCAGCGCTGACAATGGAGCACTTCGTTCAAGAACGCAGCGATACCTCTTGCCGTCCGGGCGGGACACCGGCCTTCGAGCGTGTGAAGAGATCGGGCGTTGACTGGATCAGAGCCGCAGAGTTCTCCCTCGCGCCTCCCCGGGCGGGGTAGGGATATTATCCCGGACCGCCATTCCGCTCGTGCACCCGGGGATGCGGGGACAGGCTCGGGGTGAGGGGCCTCTTGGAGGTTGCACAAGGTTCCGCAATTGGAAGACACGCCGTTACCTCTCACGCGGAGTCCGCGCTCAGGCGCGCAGATTTCGACTTCTCCCCGCAAGCGGGGCGAGGTGCTTGAGCGCTCCCATATATTCACACGCTCCTTCGCCGCTGTGGCGAAATGGGGCTGCTGTCCGCGGATTGTGTCGCTGCTGATTTCTCTACTGATCGCTACCGCCGCTGCTGCGGAGCCGGCGAGCTCGCCAACACGTCCGGCGGTCCCGCGCAACGCGGAAGCGGATGCGGTGACCTATGATCGCTGCCTGAAGCTCGCCAAGCAGAACCCCGGCGCGGCGCAGAGCCTGGCGCAGACATGGCACGAGCGGGGCGGGGCGCACCCGGCCGACCACTGCGCCGCGGTGGCGCTCGTCGGGCTCAAGCGGTACAAAGAGGCCGCAACTCGCCTCGAGGCGCTGGCGCAAGCCATGACGACGGCGCCGGCCGGGCTGCGTGCAGATGTGTTCGATCAGGCGGGGCAGGCGTGGCTGCTCGCCGGGGACCCGGTGCGGGCCTATGCGGCTGCGGGTCAAGCGCTGGGCTTGCAACCCAATGATCCCGAATTGCTCCTCGATCGAGCGGAAGCAGCCGCGTCGGCTGGATACTATGACAAGGCCGTCGCCGATCTCGACCATGTCTTGAAAGCCGATCCGGGCCGCGTCGAGGCGCTGATCTACCGCGCTTCGGCCAACCGCGCACTCAAGCGCCTCGATCCCGCGCTCGCCGATGTCGAGAAGGCGCTCGCGCTGACGCCAAATTCGGTGCCGGCGCTGCTCGAGCGCGGCAATATCAGGCGGCTGAACGGCGATCTCGAGGGAGCTCGCGCGGACTGGGAACGCATCGGCCAGCTCGCCCCCGGCAGCCAAGCCGATATGGCGGCGAGGGCCAACATCGAGCATCTCGATCTCAAGGACGACGTCCCGCCGGCGAAAACCCGCCGCAGCCGTTGAGGCCGCAATAGCGGCCGTGCCGCAATGCGGCGGGTTGAGGATCAGGCCTCGCTCTTTGCGGCGGGTGCTAGTGTTTCCAACCAGCGGATCAGCGCGGTGTGGTCGGCGCCGGAGCCGAGACGAGCCTCCGCCGCGGCCCATGCATTGCGGCACGCGACGAGCAACGGCGACTCCACATCGCGGGCCTGCGCGAGGGCCGAGGCAGTCTCGAGATTCTTCAACAGGTGACCTAGGGCCCATCCGCTGTCGAATTCCCGCGTCAGCACCTGCCTCCGCAACACGCCGCCCATGATCGGACCGATCACACTCAACCCCTCACCGATGTCGAGCAGCATGCCGGCATCGAGACCACAGCGCCCACCGATGCGCAGCACCTCGCTGGCGGCGAGCAGCTCCACCGCGCGCAGGAAATCGGCCAGCACGGTCGCCGCCTGGCCCGAACCGGCAGCTCCGGCGCGCAGAACCCGTTCGCCCAATGTCTCGAAGATCGGCCGGCATCGCTCGACCACCGCATCCGTACCGCCGACGACGAAGGTCAGCTTGCCGGCCTTCGCATCCTCGGAGGTGCCGAGCGCGGGCGCGTCCACCATGTCGATCCCGCGATGCGCGAGCTCGTCGGCGAGAGCGCCCGTCGCCACCGGGTCGGAGCTCCCCATGTCGATCAGCACGCCGCCTTTGGCGAAGCCGCGGGCAAGCCCTTCCCAGCCGAAGGCGACCTCGCGCACCTCGGCGGCCGATGGCAGCACGGTTATGATGACATCGCAGGACTGCGCCATCATCTTCGGCGAGCCGGTGATGATCCCGCCGACATCCATGTGGAACATTCGCAGCGCGACATCGGCGATATCGTAGATCTGCAAGGAAAACCCGGCCCGCAGCAGCCGCGCCGCGATCCGCGAGCCCAACGCGCCGAGGCCGATCAGACCGAGCCTCAACTCTGCCATCTCAACCCCCGCCGGCTTTGAGCGCTTCGTCGATCAGGAAAATATCGGTCAACAGGGTGCGCAGGTGGATCGAGGCGTTGAGGTTGTCGACCAGTTGCGAGCTGATCGACTTTTGGGCCAAGACCAGGCGCAGCGCCGCCCCGGCCTTGCGGGCATCCTGATCGAGCACCTCGAGGAAATCGGCAAAGGCCTGACGCGATGCGTCCTCGGCGGCCGGCAGGTTGGCGGACGATACCGCGGCGAGCCCGTCGAGCGCGGCGGCAGCACGATCCAGGAATTCGCGGATCGAGCCGCCAGCCTCGTCCTCGCGCCCTTGCGCGGCGTAGGCGAGCATGAACTCGTAGGTCTGTTCGATGGTTTCGATCCGCTCGGCCAAGCTCGGCCCGCTCTGCTTTGTCATCTTCCGCCCTTCGGCGGGACCTGCCCGCTGTCCGGCATCGGCCACCGCGCCGGATCGTGATGGCGGAGATAGTCAGCGCGCGAGACCCAGCCGCGGAGCATCGAAAGGGTCATCCACCACTTCTCCGGCCGCAGCGCGAAATAGATATGCGCCATCAGCAAGGTGATGACCGCCATCGCGCACAGGTCGTGGATCACGTAGATGATGCCCCACTGGCGATCCGAGTACCAATAAGGATTACGCCGCCACAACGGCGTATCGATCTTGAGCAGCATCAGAAGGCCGGTCGCGACGAGCGCGAGAACCACGATGGCGATCAGCAGGTGATAGGCTTTCTGAAGGATCGAATATTTGCCGGGTTTGAGCGGCGCCGGGCCCTGGCGACCAAGCGCCTGGCCGACCGCGCACCAGCCGCTGCGCAGATCCTCTAGGCCGGGCACCACCGACCAGAAATCGAGCCACACGGAGGCTCGGACGATATGGAAGACGACAAGCCCGGCCAGCATCACGCCAGCGATCCAGTGAGCGGTCACCCACTCGAATTTCCATCCGAGGATCGGCAGAAAGCCGGTAGCCAGCAGGGTCAGCACCGCTGCCGCCATCGCCCAATGATAGACTCGGTCGGGCAACAGATGGCGGGCCACCCGCTCGGCGACGACAGAGCGTTCGACGCTAGCCACGCCGGAGCCCGCTAACCGCCATCCTTCAGCCCGGTAACGGCCTTGTAGGCGGCATGTACGACGATGAACGCGGCCCCGGCGCCGACGAACCAGCCCAACAGATCCCACGATGCTCCGAGCAGCACCGGCTGCCCATAGACACTGCTGGCGAAGCGGAACAGCTCCATCGACCCGTCACGGAGGAGCTGTTAGGCGGCGTCGCGCACCGCCCGGGTTACCAGGTTCGCCATCAGCGGGATCTTGAACTGGTTGTAGTTCAAGGGCCGCGCGCCGCGGATCGCCGATTGGCCGGCCAGCTTGGCGGTTGCTTCCTCGGCCGGCTTGCCCTGGATCACCTCCTCGACGACGGTCAGGCGCCGCGGCACGGCGCTGACCCCGCCGCAGGCAATGCGTGATCGCTCGACGACGCCGTTGTTGACAACGATCGCCGCGGCCACGTTGACGAGGGCAAAGTCCCAGGCGTCGCGATCGGCCACCTTTTCGAAATAGAACCGCGCCCCGGCCCAGCTGTTGGGAATGCGGACCGCGGTCAAAATCTCCTCGGGCTTGAGCGCAGTCATTCGCGTGATGTCGGTTTTCGGTCCGATGAAGAATTCTTCGGCGCTCGCGACCCGCTCGCCCTTCGAGCTCTTGATCACCATCTTGGCGTCGAGCGCCACCAGCGCCGGCGCGGTGTCCGAAGGGCTCACCGCCACGCAACGGTCGGCGTCGAACAGCGCGTGCTCGCGGTTTACCCCTTCCGGCGTGTCGGCGAAGCAGGTGTTGCCGCCCGCCCTATAACAGGGCAGCCCATACCGGTAATACCAGCAGCGCGCGTCTTGGGCGAGGTTGCCGCCGATCGAACCGGTGTTGCGGATTTGCGGGCTCGCGACCCGCTGCGCGGCATCCGCCAGTACGCGGTATTTCGCGCGGATCACCGGGTTGCGCTCGATCTCGGTCAAGGTCGTCAGCGCCCCGATCTCGACCCCGTCGGCGGTCTCGCGCACCCCCTTGAGCGCCGCGATCCCACTGATGTCGATGACCGCCTTGGGGCGTTTGACGCGCTCCTTGAACCACGAGAGGCTGTCGTTGCCGCCGGCCATCTTCCACCCGTCCTTGCCGTAGCGATCGAGCAAGGCGAGCGCGTCGTCGAGCTGCGTCGGCTGATAGAGCTCGAAACCGGGCATCATGTCTTTGACGATCATGGTGATGCTCCCTCAGACCGAGTTGATCTGAAGCGGCTTGTGCGATTGCGGTCGCCCGGCCAAGTGGTTGACGATCATGTCGGTCGACACCGGCGTCCGGTTGAACAGATGACCGCCGAGCGCATCCGAGACCGCCGTGGTAATCGCCGCCGCACCCGAGCCTTGCGGCGGCTCGCCGACCCCCTTGACGCCGACCGGGTTCTGCGGGTCGGGCTTGTCGACGGCACCCCAGCTTATTTCCGCCGGCACGTCGAGATAGCTCGGGGGCTTGGCTTGGTAGAGCAAGGCCGCCGCCGGCAGACCGAGCTTGGGATCGTAGACGTGCCGCTCGAGGCGCGCCAAGCCGATGCCCATCACGTTGCCGCCGCGAAGCTGATGCGCCAGACCCCGGGGATGGATCACCGTCCCGCAATCGGCGACGGTGGCCATATCGGTGATCTTGAACTTGCCGGTCTCGAGGTCGAGCTCGATCTGCGCAAAGGTCACCGTCAACCCCGGCACGCCGCCGTTGCGCGGCAAAGTATCCTTCGCGACGCCGATCAGCCCGGTGCCGGCGATGATCTGCACGGCGTCCTTGGTAATCGGATTGATGTCGTCCGGCACCGTCTGGCCGCTGTATTTGCCGGCGATCTCGATCGCCTTTTGCGCCGCCTGCGCATAGGTGATCGATTTCGCCGGGTCGGATTTGAGGACGACGCGCTCCTCGCCGAGTTCGTAATCCTCGGGCACCCCACCCAGCATCTGAGCGGCAATCTCGAGAAGCTTCTGCTTGGTGTCGAGAGCCGCCACATAGTTGGTGCGGGATTGCGTCGAGGCGGTCAGGCTCCCGGCCTGGACGCTGTTCCACGGCAGCCCGAGCCGGCTGTCGCCGCGCTCGATGACCACGTTGTCCCAGCCGTAGTTGAGGAACTCGGCGGCGACCCGGCTCGTCGCCGAGTGCGAGTAGGTACCGAGATTGCCGACCCCCGAATGGACATGGAGCTTGCCGTCCGGAGTGATCCGCAACAGGCCGTCGAAGCCGTTGGTTCCAGCGTTGTGGTAGCCCTGCCCGATTCCGATGCCGATGACCTTGTTGCCGGTCCGCTGCCCCGAGAGCTTTTTCTTCTCCTCCCAATTGAACAGCTGGGCGCCTTTGTCGAGCGCCTCCTTGATGAAGGCGCTGGTGACTGGTCCCTGATCGCTGCCGATCTTGCCGTCATTGTCGGGCGCGTTGATCTTGCGGATCACCACCCGGTCGATACTCAGCTCACGCGCCGCTTTGTCGATCATCGGCTCGATCGCGGGAACCAGCTGGTTCTCACCCGGCCCGCGTTGCGGGCCACGCGGCGGCGTGTTGGTCAGAACCGGGATGGCGCGCCAGCGCATCGCCAGCGGCTGGTAGAGGAACGAGAGAGCGTTGCCGGCCGAGCGGAAATCGCCGCCGCCGATATACGGCCCGTTCTCGTGGACGATGTAGAGGTCGGCCGCCGTCATCCGCCCGTCTTCGCGGAACCCCAGTTTGGCGTAGCCCTGGAAGGTCGGCCGGGCGCTGCCGATCGCGTATTCCTCGATCCGGGTGATCCGCATCATCACCGGCCGGCCGAGCTTCTTCGACATCAGCGCGGGCACCGCCATGATCGGATAGCCCGGGATCTTGCTGCCAAAGCCGCCGCCGCAGTATTCGGCGACAAAGACCAGATCCTTGGGCTCGATGCCGATGTAGCGGGCGATGTTCGGCACAGCACCAGTGTGGCTCTGGTTCGACCCGTACAGAAAGCACTTGCCGCTCTGCCAATAGGCCATGGCCGAGCGCGGCTCCATGCTGTGATGCGAGTAGCCGGCGGTGACAAAGCTTTCTTCGATGATCAGCTTGGCCGCCTTGAACCCGGCGTCGAGATCGCCGTACTTCCACTGCTCGGCCGGCTTGCCCATCGGCAGCACCTTGTCGTCGCCGAAGTCGCCGGCATCCCATTTGACCGTCTGCAGATTGATCTGCGCCGCCGCCACATTGCCGTTCGAACGGGCATTCGGCCCGCCCGGGTAGAGGCTGTCGAGCGGATCGAGCACGTGCGGCAGCTGCTCGAAGTCGATCTTGATCTTTTCGAGCGCGTCGGCGGCAATCGTTTCGTCCTCCGCGGCGAGCGCCAAGATCGGCTCGCCGACATAGAACACTTCGTCCTTGGCGAGGATCGGGGTCTGTGGCGGCGGGAATTGTGGCACGTCGTCCGCCGTCAAGATCCCCAGCACGCCCGGCGTCTTCAACGCATCCGCGGCGTCGATATTGCGGATGCGGGCATGCGGCATCGGGCTGCTCAACAACTTGCAGAACACCATGCCCTCGGCCCGAAAGTCCTCAGCATACTTCGCCTTGCCGGTGACCTTCGCCACGACGTCATGCGGCGTGAAATCCTTGCCGATCAGCTTGTAAGCCATCTCAAGCCTCCCGCGCGGCGCGCATGACGCCCCTGAGATAATGATCGTAAGCACCGCAGCGGCAGAGATTGCCCGACATCGCCAGCCGCGCCTCGTCGACCGTCGGCTTCGGGTTCGCCTTCAACAGGGCCACGGCCGCCATGACCTGGCCGGTCGTGCAAAAGCCGCATTGCGGACTCAGCTCCTCGACAAACGCCGCCTGCACTTTGTGCAGCTCGCCATTGGGGCCCTGAAGCCCCTCGACCGTGGTGATCTTGCCGCCGCGCACCGCGTGGGTCAGCGTCGAGCAGGAGTAAATGGCGAGATCGTCGACCAGCACCGTGCAGGCGCCGCACTCGCCGTGGTCGCAGCCGAGCTTGGTTCCGGTCAGCCCGAGCTTGTAGCGCAGGGTGTGCGACAGCGTTTCCTGCGGCAGCACGTCGACCCGCCGATCACGGCCGTTGACATTCAACGTCACCAGCCGCTCGACCGTGCCCGATGTCTGCGCAAAGGCAGTGGTCACCCCGTGACCACGCATGATGAAGCCTGCGGCCGGAACCGCCGCTCCCGAGGCGATCACCCCTTTTATGAAGGCGCGCCGCGAGGTCGGACTGCGGGCAAAACCGGTCAGAACACCAACAGCCGAGACAGCCTCGGTCGCCGATCCGTCGCTATCGGACATGGCCGTTTCTCCCTACGCTCGCCAAGCGGTTACCAGATTATCCCGACGTTCTCGCGAGCACCGATCGGCCGTCGCCGAGGTACGCCGGAGATCTTTGCGCGTTTTATCCCACGGACCGCGGGGCTGCACAAGGGCCGTGGAGCCAGTCGAGCTGTATCTCACAAAGCTTCTTGAGGCCGAACCCGTTCTGGTTGCCGTGTGCGCCGAGCTTGACCTGACTGACCGTCAGCTGCACCTTACTGGACGCCTGGCAACAGCAACTGGGAACAGTGTTGTCAGAATTCCGACTATCTTTGGCCGGTCCAGTTCATTGCTCGACAATGACCTGCCCGTACATCCACGGGTGCGGCGTGCAGATGTAGAAGTACGTGCCGGGCTCTTTGAAGGTGATCGCCTTCGATTCGCCCTTGTCCAGAACGCCGGTATCCCAGTCGCCGATCTTGCCTTTATCGAACGCCGTGGCCGTGTGCGGAATGTCGCCGACATTGGTGAAGGTCAGCGTCGTGCCCGCCTTGACCCGAGTACGGGCCGGCCAATAGGCATATTCGACATTGTTGTCGCCGATCTTGACGTTGTTCACCCCCTCGGCGATCGCGCCGCCGGGTCCAGCAACGGTCGCCGGCGGTGGCGGCGGCCATAGCGGGTTCAGCTGTCCCTTCAGCGAGAAGGCCCATACCGCGTCACCGTAGGCGCTGCCCTGGATCGAGTTTCCGCCGGTCGTAAGCGCGATGTACTCGTCACCGTCGACCTCGTAGACCGTTGGGGGCGCGTCGGCGCCAAAGCCGGTCTGGAATTTCCACAGCACCTCCCCCGTCTTAGCATCGACCGCGACGAAGTTCCCGTCGGGCTCGCCACGTAACAAGAGACCTCCGGCAGTCAGGGTCGAGCCACCTCCGCCGCCCATGCGATAGGGCATCTTGTGCTGCCACGCGATCTTATTGGTCGTGCTGTCGATCGCGGTGAAGGTGCCGGCCAAGGGTGAGCCGATCGGCGGTGCCTGGGTGCCGTTCGTATAGCGCTTTCCCGTACTGTATTGGCTGGGGACGCGCGAGAACACGCTCGTCCGGATTGTGCCCGGAACGTAGAGATAGCCCGTATCGGGGTCGTAGGGCATCGGTGACCAGTTGGTACCCCCTTGACCTGACGGCTGTATCAGCACGGGTTCGTCCCAGAATGCCTCGAAGATGCAGCCGGCCTTCTCGTAACCCTCCATCGGTTGGGCACATAGCGGCACAGTGGCGTCGCCGATGGGATAAGGCTGCGTCTTGGCGGTCTTCTGGCGCGGCTCCTGCGGCACCGGCCGCTCCTCGATGCCGACCAGCGGTTTGCCGTTGGTGCGGTCGAGGATGTACACCCAGCCAGTGCGGCCGGCCTCGGCAATCCCCTTGCGCGGCTGGCCGTTAACCACGGTGTCGAACAGCACGACCGGGCTCGCCGCGTCATAGTCCCAGATGTCGTGGTGCACCTCCTGAAAGTGCCATACATGTTCGCCCGTCTTGGCCTTCAGCGCGACAATTGACGCGCAGAACAAATTATCGCCTTCGCGCATCGACCCATCGTAATCAGGCCCGCAATTGCCGGTCGCGAAGTAGATGAGCCCGAGCTGCGGATCGAGAGCAGGCGTATTCCATATCGACGCGCCGCCGCGCTTGTAATCATCGGTGCCGGCCGGCCAGGTGTCACTGCCGACCTCGCCCGGGCCGGGCAAGGTGTACCAACGCCACAGGATCTTGCCGGTCTTGGCGTCGAGCGCGGTCAGGCGGCTGCGCACGCCAAATTCCCCGCCCGTGTTGCCGCTGTAGACGATGCCGTCGAAATAGAGCGGCGCGCTGGTGATCCCGTAACCATTGTGCCAGTCCTCGACCGGGGTCCTCCAAACCTCCTTGCCGGTCTTGATGTCGAGTGCAACGACATTGGCGTCGAGCTGACCGAGGAACAGCATACCCTCACCCATCGCCAACCCACGGTTGAGCCAGCCGCAGCATACGGTCGAGATCGTCTGACCGATGCCGGACCAGTGATCCCACAGGATCTCGCCGGTCTTCGCATTGATCGCAAACACATCGTCGTTGCCGGTGACCATGTACATGATCCCGTCCTTGACAAGCGGTGTGGCCTCGGCCGAGTACTTCCCGCCAAACCCGGAGCCCCTGAGGCGGGTCATCCAGGCACCTTTGAGTTGCTTGACGTTAGTGGTGTCGATCTGTTTCAGCGTCGAATAGCGCTGGTTGGTCAGATTGCCGCCATTGGTCACCCAATCCTTGCCGACCGGGCTCTGGAGCAAGCGGTCGACCTCCGGATCGGCAGCCCGGACCGGCGCGGCTCCCGCAAGCAAGATGCCGAGAACGATAATTACGGGGACCCTTCGCTGTGCGCGGGATCGCATGTCGTTTCCCCCTCTTTATGTTTGGATACCCGACCGGAATTTGGCCGGTTTGCAAGGTGCAGAGCCTAGCACGGACCGGTGGACTCTCCTAGTTCGCCTTGCGGGCGAACCGCCTTGCGGCACGTCGGGGAACTCGAATGGCGGCCCAGCCATTCGGTTACAAGGCGGAAGGATTGCGTCATTTCGGCACTCGTCATGTGTTCCAATGCGGCGTCCCGACATTCCAAAGCATCAGATTGGCCGTTCGACTGTGCGATTTCGCACCAGGCGAAGGCCTTCACATAATTCTGCTGCACGCCCTCGCCAAAGAAATACAATGTCCCGAGGAGAAGCTGAGCTTCGGCTTGGCCCTTACCGGCCGCCTTTTCAAACCACGATGCCGCTTCGACATCGTCCTGAGCGACGCCGAGACCCTTGTGAAACAGGAACCCGAGACCGGCCTGTGCTGGGGCATCGCCGCGTTCGGCAAGTGGGTACCAGTCGCGGAAAGCGGCGATGTAATCGCCGCGATTATACGCCGAGAGACCCGAGCTAAAGTCGCCGGCGATCGCCGGCTCACCAGCCGAAAGCAGCAGGATCAGGAGACTCGCGAGACGTCCCAGAGACAAGGAAGGCATGGGTCAAGCTAAGCACGGATGTGCGCGCTGCTGCAATTCGCGGGCTGCCGGATTAGTGTCATTCTCGGCCCAGTCGCTCGGACCGGGCCGAATTCCCGCCGGGCGATGACTACCGGTTCTGCGCGACCGATCCGACCTAATCGACGGAAAATACCCAGACCGAGCCGCCTTGCGGCACCTCGGGGAACTCCCACGGCCGCTCGAGGTTCAGCCGCGCCTGCATGCGGGCAGCATCGACCCCCCACCCCGATTGCACCGCTATGTATTGCTTGCCGTCGACCTGGAAGGAAACCGGCACACCGTTAACCCCCGACCCGGTGCGGAATTCCCAGAGAATCTTGCCGCTCGAGGCGTCGAAGGCGCGGAAGTAGCGGTCGTTGGTGCCGCCCATGAACAGCACACCACCGGCCGTCGCCAGCACCGGCCCCCATAATTGGGAGTTGGCGAACGGATGGCTCCAGACCTTTTGGCCGGTATCGAGATTCCACGCCTGCAATTCGCCGATATGGTCGGCGCCCGGCGCGATCGAGAAGATCGAATTTGCCGGCGCTATTCCGGTAAAGCGCTGCCCCGGGGTATAGGTGACCGGATCGCCCATAAGTGCCCCGCACAGATTGTCGTTGGCCGGGATGTACAGCAGCCGTGTTTTCGGGCTGTAGGCTGCCGGGGGCCAATCCTTGCCGCCCCACAGCGACGGGCAAAACTCGGCCTTCTTACCGGTCCCAGGCTGACGCGCAGGGTCGACATCCGGCCGCCCGGTCTTGGGATCGAGGCCTTTGAACACGTTCTGCTTCACGAACGGTTTGCCGTCGACGAAGTTGATCTTGTCGGCAGTGCGTTCGAGCATCCACAAATAGCCGTCGCGGGCCACGTATACGAGCCCCTTCACGGTCCTGCCGTCGCGCTGGTAATCGACGAGGATCGGCGGGTTGACCTCGTCCCAGTCCCATGAATCATTCGGATGGTACTGGTGATAGCCCTTGATGTTCCCGGTCGAGGCATCGAGGGCGATTGTCGAGGATGTGAAGAGATTGTCGCCGGGTCGCTGGTCACCCATCCACGGCCCGCCATTGCCGGTGCCCCAGAAGGCCAAATTGGTTGTGGGATCGTAGGCGCCGGTGATCCACACCGACCCGCCGCCGGTCTTCCATTGGTCGCCTTTGGGCCAGGTTTCGCTGCCCTGTTCGCCGGGAGCTGGCACGGTGTAAGTTTTCCATAGGGGCTTGCCGGTCTCGGCGTCGAACGCCGCGACAAAACCGCGAACCCCAAGTTCGCCGCCCGAGCAGCCGACCATCACCTTGCCGTCGGCGACGAGCGGCGCCAACGACATGTAGTACCCATGCGTGTAGTCCTCGACCTTGGCGTTCCATAGCTCCTTGCCGGTCTTGGCGTCGAGGGCCACGAGTACCGCGTCGGCTGCGGCGAAGTAGACCTTGTCGCCGAGCAGTCCAACCCCGCGGCTCGTCGGATGGAGGAGCAGAATGTCCTCCGGGATCGGCCTCTTGAACCGCCACAAGAGGTCGCCCTTTTTGGCGTCGATCGCCAGCACCTGGTTCCCCGGCGTGGCGACGAACATTACCCCGTTATTGACGATCGGCGGCGCTTGGTGGCCTTCGATCTGACCGGTCTGCAAGGTCCACACCGGTTTCAGCCGGCCGACATTTTCGGTCGTAATCTGCGACAGAGGGCTGTAACCCCAGCCGTCGTAGGTGCGGCGGTACAGCAGCCAATCGCTATCCTCCGGCTGCTTGAGCCGCTCGGCGGTCACCGGCTTGTAGCCCTGCAGTATCGGGGGCACCGGACGCGGGGTCTCCGGCGTCGGCGGGGGCGGCAGCGGCTGCTGCGCCGAAGCTGTCGCGGCAGACAACGCGAGCGCCAACGCGCTCGCCGCGATCGTTGCATGGAGGCAGTGTTTTTCCGGCACGGCGTCTCTCCTCGATTTTCTGAGATTACACTTGTTGGAACCCGGCCCGGCCGGTGAACGGCTTGGCAACGACGAGCCGCCCGTCGGCGATCCTCAACGGCAGCGCAGGCAGGGGGCGCGGCGCCGGCCCGCTCACCACTTTGGCCGCTGCCTTCGGGTCATATTGCGAGTAATGGCACGGGCATTCGAGGTGCTGTGAATCCGCGTGCCAGCCGATCACATCGCATCCCGTGTGCGTGCATATCGCCGAATAAGCGACGGCACCTTCGGCAGCGCGCTCCTTGGTCACCGGATCGAGGCTCTCGGGATCGAGGCGGAGTAGCAGGATCCTGTTGAGCCGCGAGCCGTCGCGCACGGTGTTACTCTCCGGATCAATCGGCCAAGCAAACATCTGCTTGCTGCCAAGCGCCAAATCGTCCGGCTTTAACGGCTCGGGAGCACCCGTGGCGCCGACCGCAACCAAGAGATCGCCTTCCCGCGGCCGCTCGCGCGCCGGCTCGGCCTGCGCCAAGGCCAGACGCGGGGCGAGCGTGAAGCCGACGCCCATCCCGAGCGCAAGCCGACGCCCGATCCTTCGGGCACTGCACTGAAATTGCCGGTCCACCCATCCTCACCTATGCTCGTCGGCACGCTTGACTGCCGGCCGGGTCGAACATTCCCGAGCGATAGACGAGATTATCACCCGCCGCGGCCACTGTCAGCCGAAGTCGTGGATATGTAGGGCGTGGAGAGCCCGGAAACCCGAGGAGATCTCATGCGCCACATGCTGCCTTGGCCTACGCCTGTTCCGAGCCGGCGTCGTTTTCTTGCTGCCGGGCTTGCGGTACTCGGTACCGGCGCGGCTGCTTCGCGGTCTTCACGCAGCCGGGCGGCGGAAACGATCACGCTGCACAAATTGGCGGCACAGAAAGGACTCCTCTACGGGACCACGATCGCGGCGGCGCAAATCACCGGCGACCGCCCGTTTGCTGATCTCGTGCGCCAGGAAGCCGGTCTGGTCGTCGCCGAGAACGAGATGAAATGGCAGGTCATGAACCGCGGCGCTCCCGGAAACGACGACTACGGTCCCGCCGACACCATCGCCAACTTCGCGAGCCGGAATAAGCTCGTCCTGCGCGGCCACAATCTCCTATGGTACCACCGCACCCCGGGGTGGTATTTCGACTTGACGGACAGGCAGGAGCAGGAGCAGGCCGTCGTCGAACATATCCAACAATTGGCCGGCCGATACCGCGGCAGGATCCATAGCTGGGACGTCGTCAACGAGCCGATCGAACCCAAAGATGGGCGGTCGGACGGCCTGCGCACCGCAGTGTTCCTCGAGACGCTCGGGCCCGAATATCTCGATCTCGCCTACCATACCGCGCGAGACGCCGATCCGAATGCCCGCCTCGTCGTCAACGAATACGACGTCGAGTTCGACGCGCCGGAACAGGAAGCGCGCCGAATTGCGCTGCTGCGCCTGCTCGAAGGGATGCGGCGATCCGGAACGCCGGTCGACGCGGTCGGCATCCAGGCTCATTTGACTGCGGCCGGCGGCCCGCCCTTTTCCGCGCCCCTGCTGCGCCGGTTTCTCGCCGACATAGCGAGCCTCGGCCTGACGATCCAGATCACCGAGCTCGACGTCACCGACGAGAATGTGCCGGCCGATGTGACGGTCAGAGATAACCTAGTCGCCGACACCTATCGCCGTTTCCTCGACGCCGCTCTCGACGAGCCTGCGGTCAAGATGGTGGTCACCTGGGGCCTGTCGGACCGCCACAGCTGGATCGTGCGCCGCGAAACCTACCAGGCGAAATGGCGGACCGACGATGCCGCCTCGCGCCCGCTGCCGTTTGACGCCGATCTCGAGGCCAAACCGGCTTTCGATGCGATTGCCGGCGCGTTCGCGAACGCGCCCCAGCGCTAGGCGTGCGAGGCCGGGCGGAGTGATCCGCCCGGCGCCTTCTGTCAGGCGGCCAGCTGATCGCCGACCGGCAGCCGGCGGATGCGCTTGCCGGTCGCCGCGAAGATGGCGTTGCACAATGCCGGCGCAAAGGGCGGTAGTCCGGGCTCGCCGACACCGCTCGACGGCACCTCGATCCCGGCAGGGACGATGTGCACGTCCGTGATCGGTGGCGACTCGTCGATGCGAAGCACTCGGTAGCTGTCGTAGTTGCTCTGTTCGACGCGGCCCTTCTTGAAGGTGATCTCGCCATAGAGCGCGAGACCCATCCCCATCACCGCGGCACCCTCGATCTGCGAGCGAATGCGCTCGGGATTGGCGGCGAAGCCGCAATCAATCGCCGTGTCGACCCGCGGCACAGTCACGTGGCCTTTATCGTCCACTGCCGCCTCGACGACGGTGGCGACATAGGTCAGGAAGCTGCGATGGACGGCAATGCCGAGACCATGACGCGCCGGTAGCTTGCGGCCCCAGTCAGCCTTCTCCGCCACGAGCTCGACGACGCGCCGCAGTCGCGCCGTATCGATCGGGTAAGTCTCAAACGGGTCGCCATAATTCCAGAAATCGGCGACCTCGGGCGACTTCCGGGGATCGACGATGCGAGGCGGCCCGATCAGCGCCAGCAGTACCTCCTTTGGGTCGCGCCCGGTGGCGTTGGCCAGTTCGGCGACGAAGGACTGGACCGCGAACCCGTGCGGGATGTTGTACACCGACCGAAACCAGCCGATGCGCGTATGAGCTTCCGCCTCCCCGTTCTCGCAGCGCAGGTTGGGGATATCGAACGGAACGTCAACCAACCCCATGCCGAGCTCGAAGGGCGCTTCGTGCGTCTGATCTGGCTTAAAAATCGAAAGGATGGTCGGTGCGACGCTGCGATGCCGCCAGGCGACCACCTTTCCGTTCCCGTCGAGTCCCGCGTCGATGCGCTCGGCGGAGACCGTGTGGTAGTAGGCGTTCCGTAGATCGTCTTCGCGCGTCCAAATGACCTTGACTGGTGCTCCGCCCATCGCCTTCGACAACACCGCCGCTTCGAGCACGAAATCGCATTTCGACTTTCGGCCAAAGCCGCCGCCGAGCAACGTGACATGGACGGTCACGTCCTCTTCTTTCAGGCCGAGCTTTTTGGCGAGCTCCTCCCGCGTACCCCCGGGGCTTTGCACGCAGGCCCAGGCCTCGCACTTCCCGTCGGCTATGCGCACGGTCGCGCTCGGCGGCTCCATCGTCGCGTGGGCCAGGTGGGGGATGTAGTACTCCGCGGACACGACCTTGGCGGCCGACGCCAGCGCCTTCTCGGCATCGCCGTCATTCCGCACAACCTTGCCCGGCCGGCGCGCAGTCTCCTCGATCTGCCCTTTGAAAGCCGCCGAATCATAGGAGCCGTTCGGGCCGTCATCCCAGGTCGGATTGAGCGCCTCGCGCCCCTTGATCGCCGCCCAGGTATTGCGCGCGATGACCGCAACCCCGCCCACCGGCTGAAATTTCGCCGGAGCCGGTGTGCCTTCGATCGTCACGACCTTCTCGACACCCGGTACCTTCATGGCGGCGTCTGCATTAAATGACACGACCTTGCCGCCAAACACCGGCGGCCGCGCGACGACCGCAAATTTCATACCGGGAAGCTTGGCATCGATGCCGTAAGTCGCACGCCCGGTGGTGATGTCGAACAGATCGACGATCGGCGTCGCCCCCTTGCCGATGTAGCGAAAGGCGGCGGGGTCCTTGAGCTTGATCTGGTCGGCGGCGGGAGCCGGCAGGGCACTGGCGTCGGTAGCCAGCTCGCCATAGCCGAGCTTGCGCCCCGAGGCCTTGTGGACGACCTCGTGGTTCTGCGCCGTGACCTCGCCGGGTTGGACGCCCCAGCGCTTGGCCGCGGCGGTTTCGAGCATAAGCCGCGCGGCGGCGCCGCATTGGCGCATCGGTTGGATGTGATGACGCAAGCTGCGCGAGCCGTCGGTGTCCTGATTGCCGTATTTTTCCTCGTCGCCCGGCGCCTGCACGACGCGCACACGCGACCAGTCGGCGTCCATTTCGTCGGCGACGATCATCGGCAGGCTGGTGCGTGAGCCGGTGCCCATCTCCGAGCGGATAGCGACGATGGTTACGGTCCCGTCGGGCGCTATCGAAACGAATAAGTGTGGGTCGGAACGGACGCCGTGAGGCATCTTGTCCGCGCCCGTGGCGTAACCAGCGAGCGCGGCGCGCGCCGGCAGGAATTCAGCGGCGATGACGAGGCTGCCGGTGGCGATGATCCCTTTCAGGAAGCCACGGCGGCTGACATTCTCAATGACGGCGTGGACGGGGGTCATGTCAGGCTCCTGTGGCAGCCGCCTTGATGGCGGCAGTGATGCGCTGATAGCAGCCGCAGCGGCAGATGTTGCCGCTCATCGCGTCGTTGATCTCGGTCTCGGACGGGTTCTTCGTCGTCGTCAGCAACGCTGCGGCCTGCATGATCTGGCCCGCTTGGCAATAGCCGCATTGCGGGACATTCAAGGCGCGCCAGGACTTCTGCACCGGATGGTTGCCGTCACGATCGAGGCCCTCGATCGTCGTCACCGAGCGACCACCGAGATCGCTGATGGCGGTGATGCAGGCACGGGTGGCCTGGCCGTCGATATGCACGGTACAGGCGCCGCAAAGCGCTACGCCGCAACCGTATTTCGTCCCCGTGAGTCCCAATTCGTCACGCAAATACCACAGCAGCGGCATCGACGGGTCACCGTCGAACGACTGCTCCTGACCATTGACGCGTACCTTGACCATCGGTTTCCTCCATCTTGTGTTCAAAGCATCCGAGTTGCTCGCCGCAGCAACGCTGCGCGAGACGCGATTGCGGTCGCCCCTTTTTGATGAAGGAGGGCGTTAACCGAACAGTACCGCCAAGCCCGTTTGGCGGACAACAAGTTTGCGTGACGCGGAGACCGCACCGTTCCCGCACTTGTTAACGAAATGGCAGGCCGCGCCCGTTTAAAGAGAACTCCGTTGGAGGCGAGCAATCAGCCGCCAAAGCCGGACAGGCGGCGCGTAGCGATGCCGGACAAATTCACCTGATAAGAGAAAGAGTGGCGGAGTATAGTCGACAAGGTGATGAAGTTGGATGAACGCAATTGCTTTGGTTTTGATCGTCTGCCTACCTCGTACCGGTCAATGCTAACCGATCGTGCAGCATCCGGCGCCTGCCACCCATCAGGAATGCTCCGAGCGGGCAGCGAACCTGCAGCAGACGCTGGCAGGGACAATCGATGACGCGGGTTATCGGCCAGTTCAAATAACGTGCATGTACGCCGATCCGGATCAGGACGGCGAATGTGAAGCCGCGGTCCGCGGCGATAGTCGCCGTTGCCTCATTAGGGCTGCAACTCCCCGCTTTTGCCGACGGCGCCCGATCCGATATGGCGCTGGTCCTCGCGGTCGATGTCTCCGGCTCGGTTGACGACGATCGCTTCAAGCTGCAGCGGGAGGGCATCGCCGCGGCGTTGGAGAGCGACGACTTCTCGGCGGCGATCGCCGGAGGGGTCAATCAGACTATCGAAATAGCCGTGGTCGAGTGGGCCGAGGAACAGCGCGTCGTGCTGCCTTGGACCGTCATTCACGGACATGGCGAGCTGGCCGCATTGGCAGGACGCCTTCGCCGCGTCGGGCGCTCCTGGGTGCATACGATGACCGATCCCGGCGGCGGTATCGCCGCCGCTGAGCGTCTCTTGGCGGCCCAGCCGCTTGTCGCCGGCCGCCAGGTCATCGACGTGTCGGGTGACGGGCGGCAGAACACCGGCGAGTTGTCGGCGGCGGATGCTCGGGACGCCGCAGTGTCGCATGGGATCACCCTGAACGGCCTGCCGATAACCTCTGGTGAGGATCCCGATGTCGACGGCTGGTACCGCGCCAACGTTATCGGTGGGCCCGGTGCCTTTCTGGTCGTCGCAAACGGCTACGATGCATTCGCGGAGGCGTTCCGGCAAAAGCTGACGTTGGAAGTTGCAGGGCTGGCGCCGGATCGAAAGCCGGCGATCGCCTTGATCCGGCGGCACGCCCGGCCGCCGGATTAAGCAAGGCAGGCCCGAAGGCCTGCCGGGCATCTCTTTCGCGGGTCGCTGCTACTGCTGCTTTACCGCGAACACCCAGACGACGCCGCCCTGGGGCACGTTGTCGCTGACAAGGTTACCCTTCGCCAGCGCGTCCTGGATGCGCTGGGCATCGACGCCCCAGCCTGATTGGATAGCGATGTATTCGGTCCCGTCGACCTCATAGGCGACCGGAGCCCCCGTGATGCCGGAATTTGTCTTCTGCTCCCAGAGCAGGTCTCCGGTCTTCGCGTCGAAGGCGCGGAACATCCGGTCATTCGTGCCACCGACAAACACGAGGTCGCCACCCGTTGCCAGTACGGTGGCGAAGAGCTGCCAAGGGAAGTTGTGCTGCCACACCTTCTTGCCGGTAGCGGGATCCCATGCCTGGAGCTCGCCGTGGTGATCCGCGCCGGCACGCACGGTTAGACCAACGTCTTCGGGCTTCGTACCGAGCCAGAGCTTGCCGGGTACGAGCGGTTCCTTGATGCCGGTAAAGCCGCCACAGAACCCCTCCTGGGCTGGCACGTAGACCAGGTGCGTTTTCTGGCTGTAGGCCGCCGACGGCCAGTCTTTACCGCCCCACAGCGACGGACAGAACTCGATCCGCTTGCCGAGGACAGGCTTGTGCTCGGCGTCCATGGAAAGTTTGCCCGTCTCCGGATCGACCGATTTCCACACGTTCGTGTAGACGAACGGCCATCCCGAGACGAACTTGATCCGGTCCGGACTGCGCTCCAGCACCCAGAAGATCGCGTCGCGGCCGGGATGGACCAGGCTTTTGATCGTCTGTCCGTCCTTCTGCAGATCGATCAGCATCGGCGCCTCGACCTCGTCCCAGTCCCATGAATCGTTCTGGTGGTACTGGTAGTAAGCTTTGATCCTCCCGGAGTCGGGATCGAGCGCCAAGACGGAGGTCGTGTAAAGGTTGTTACCCGGATGAAGGTCGCCGGGCCAGGGCGCGGCGTTGCCGACTCCCCAGTATACGAGGTTCAAGGCGGGATCATAGTTGCCGGTCATCCAGGCCGAGCCACCGCCGCTCTTCCAGTCATCGCCCTGCCACGTCTCGTGGCCGGGTTCGCCCGGCCCGGGGATCGTGAACGTACGCCATAATTCTTTGCCGTCATTGGCGTCGTAGGCGACGACGTAGCCTCGCACACCAAATTCGCCGCCCGAGCCGCCGACGAGCACCTTGCCGTTGATGACGAGTGGCATCAATGTCAGGTACTGACCCTTCAAGTAGTCCTGGACCTTTTGGTCCCAGGCTACCTTCCCGGTCTTGGCATCGAGCGCCACGAGATGGTCGTCCGTGGTTGCGAGATAGAGCTTGTCCTGCCATAACCCTACCCCGCGGCTCGTCGGGTGCAGCTGGAACAAATCCTCCGGGAGCTGGCGCTTGTAACGCCAGATCTGGTCTCCAGTCTTCGCATCAAGGGCAAAAACCTGGTTTTGTGGCGTTGCAACGAACATGACGCCGTTGTTGACGATCGGCGGTGCCTCATGGCCTTCGGTGACGCCCGTCGAAAACGTCCACGCCGGGACCAGGTTCTTTACATTTGCAGTGTTTATCTTATCGAGCGGACTGTAGCCTTGACCGTCATAGGTACGACGGTAGAGCATCCAATTAGCGGGCTCGGGATTGGCGAGCCGCTGGGCAGTGACTGGACTATAGTTGGTTATCTCGCCGGCGGGCGCGACCATGGGCCATAAGACCGATGCCGCGGCAAGACAGCTCCACATCCATTGTCGGGTATGCATTGGTTTCCTCCCTCCTTCAGCGGTGCCGCTAATCGTGACACCGGTCTATGCTCTGGCGGATTGACGTTGCGGGGCGTCTGGCCCGGCAGCATCAACGCGCCCGCGACGCCGGACGGGGAAACCCGCCCCGCTTCTCTCGGAGAGCGAACCGATCGCCGATCGGCAGCCGGCGGATGGAGATGGCGAACTTGCCGCTGCGGCGAGCGGCCTGCCGACCCCGCTCCCGGCCGTTGACGCGCAACTTGACCATGAACGCCCCTCCCCGCGTGATACTGATGGCGCTAACTCTATTCCCCAGGCGGGAGGCTCGGCAACATCGTTAATCAGAAAGTCAGACGGATGCCGACGGTGCCGGCAATCGGTGCGGCAGGGCTGTAGCTGCGCGGATTGGCGGCGCCGGGGGCTTGGACAATCGGAACGGACGAGGTCGGCGAGAAGGTGGCAAATGTATAATATGTCGTGTTGAAAGCGTTTTCGATCAAACCAAAGAGCTGCAGGTTCGGGGTGAGCTGGTAGCTGGTATGTAGGTTGAGCACAAAATAGGCCGGCGTTTTCGCGGTCAGATTTGCTTCGTCGCCAAACAGGAATTGGCCACTCGCAGCGACTCCCGTCCCGCCGACTGTCCAGGCGTCGGTCACCTTGTAGTCGACGCCGAGTTTCCAGAGGTTGCTGGGGATGCCTGGGAGGTGGTTGCCGGGTTGGATTTGGATATTGCCGTTCGCGTCGGCGCCCGGGTTGTTGTTGCTGGACGCTGTGAAGCCGGTCTGGAAGGTAGCGTCAATGTAGGAATAAGCGATCGAAGCGAGCAAACGATCGGTCTTCGCCTGGAGACTGAGATCGACGCCCTGGCGCAGCGTCGTGCCGACATTCTGGAAGAAGGCGCGGCCCTGGATCGGGCTGTTCACGAACAGGATGTCGTTGTTCAACGTACTGCGGTAATACGCGATGTTCGAGGTGACGGTCGTACCCTCCAACGGGCGAAACTGGCTGCGCAGACCCGCCTCGATCGTGTGCGACACAACTTGCTGCAGGTTGGGATCGCCTGTAAAGAAATTCGCGAGGCTGCACGGGCTGGCGGCACTTGAGCAAGTCAGCTCCGCTGGGGTTGGCGCTCGATTGGCGTCGGCATAGCTGGCATACGCCGTTAGACCTGGAAGAATCTTGTAAGTCAGCCCGCCGGCCGGGTTGAAGCGGCTGTAAGGGTGATTACCCGTCAATGCGCTGCCCAGCTGGTCGCTGAGATCGATCTGTGCCAGGTTGTAGCGACCAGCTACGTTTCCTGAAAGTTGCGAGGTGAAGTCGAGCGTATCGGTAAAGAACGCGCCGTAGTAAGCATCGGAGACGCCGACGCGCACCGGAATGATCGATCCGTCGGCTTGATCGATGGTGATACCGGGACCGGCGAACACCCGATCGGACAGAGACAATCCGCCGATTTGAGTGCTCGCGCCGAACAGAGTCTGGGCGCCGTCGAAACTGAATCCGGCGATGAACTGGTTGGGGCGACCAAACAACTCGTGACGGTTGGTCACCTGAAGTGAGACGCCATAGCCGTTCGTATTGGTCGACTGCTGATCGAGATCCGAATAGGGACCGGCATTCAGAAAATCTGCGATCGGGTTGCGGTTGACGCCGGTCCCAACTACGCCCGGTGCCTCGCAAAGAAGGCCCGAGCCGTCATTGCAGGGCGAGAGATTCGCAACATTACCGTTGTAGACCTTCTGTAAGAGATAGGTGTAATAGGCGAGTCCCTGCAGTGAGGTGGTATCGTTGATATCATATGATCCGGTAAGATTAACCTGAGTATACTTGTTGGTGATCAGGTTTGGCGCGGTGAACTGCGCGCTCGGATTTACCCCCAGCAGCTCGACCGGCGAGGTCCCCGGGCCGTTGAGCCGCGTCTGGGCAGCGGTGACATTGATGTGCACTTCGCCGCCATAGCCGCGCCAGCCGAGATCGCCGAAGAAATTACCCAGATTGGAGGATTGCAGATCGCGCCAGCCACCCTCGTGCAAGCCCGTCGCCGCGACGTAAGCGGCCACGTTCCCGCTCTGGACGCCGTATTGCAGGTTTCCTTGATAATGCGCGAAAGAGCCGCCGAGCAGGTCGACCTCACCACCCTGGTAGGTGAAGCCGTTCTTCATCCGCACCGATAAAGCGCCGCCGAGGGCATTGAGACCAAACACGGGGTTGGAGCCGACCAGGTCAATTCGGTCGATCGCGAGGTCGGGAATCAGGTCCCAATTGACCGTATCGCCGAACGGCTGGTTGAACCGCGCGCCGTTGAGATACACGGCGAGACCTTGCGGGTTGCCCTGCAATGGCGAGGCGAGGAAGCCGTGGTAGATTAGGTTAGGCTGAAACGGATTGCCGGCGGCAGCGTCGAGGGTAACGCCGGGGACGTCCTCGTTCAGTGCCCGCAACGCCTGCGGATAGCCGTTGCGGCTGATGTCCTGGTCGGTGAGCACGTGGGTTTGCGCCGGCACTTTGTCGCGATCTACCCCCGATCCGAGCAATGGCGTGGCGCCGACCACCTCGACCGGGGGCAGGGTCAAGGGAAGCTCGGCGTCGGTTGGAGCGGCATCCTGCGCAGCCGCCACGGCTGACAACAGAAGCAGCGGCAAGGCCGCTGCCGGCAGCAGCCCTCCGAGGCCTGCCATTTTCCCTCCCACCGTTTCTCTTCGCTGACGATCATTAAGACCGAGAACACGCCGGGCCGCTTTCCCAATTTTCCCGAGAAATCTTCCCGCTTCGCACGAGAAAACTTCCTCGGGAAGGCGGTATGCAGCGCGGTCCCGTGGTGGCATGCTGAGCGAGGTAGACTTTGCCACGGATCCGAATGTCGCTCCGGTTTCGTCTGATCGGCCTGGTCTGCGGCGCCCTCGTCCTCAGCCTCGCTTTGGGTGGTGCGACCGCGTGGCTTAATGCCTCCCGCTCGGTGCGAACCGAGATGCGCTCAGCCCTGCTGGTCGCGCGGCACACGATCGAGAACGCGGTCGAAAGGCTGCCGGATGCCCCCGACCCGTCATACGCTCTGGGCGAGTTGGTGGCTTCCTTCGAAGGCAACCGGCATCTTCGCGTGCGGTTCATCGGAGAGGCGCAGGCCATCGCGGCGCCGGTCGTCGAAGCCCCGTCATTCGGCGCGGTGCCCAATTGGTTCGTCCGCGTCATCGGAGTCGTGCCCGTAGTGGATCGCGTCCCGATCACCGTTGGCGGGCGCGACTACGGGACGATCGTGCTCGAGACCGACCCGCATAACGAGATCCTCGAAGTCTGGAACGAATTCGCCGACAGCCTGGTAACCCCGGCGGTGCTCTCCAGCCTGACGATCCTACTGATCTATCTCTTCATTGGCCGGGCGCTCCAGCCGCTCGGGGCTTTGGCCAAAGCGCTGGAGCAGGTCGGCGACGGCCGTTACCAAACGCGGATCGGCGGCCGGTTGACGCCCGAATTGGCGCGCTTGCGCGCCAGCTTCAATCGGATGGCAGCTCGGCTGGCCGGCGCCGATGCGGACAATCGGCGGCTGAACGAGTTGCTCTTGACGCTGCAAGAGCAGGAACGCAGCGAACTCGCCCGGGACCTGCACGACGAGGTAAGCCCTTTTCTGTTCGCCATCGCCGTCGACGCTGCGTCCGCTGCGCGGCTGCTGAGAGAAGGGCGCGCGACCGAAGCGCGCGAGCATGTGCAATCGATCGCCGACGCCGTTCGTCCTATGCAGCGACAGGTGCGAAGCATGCTCGGCCGGTTGCGCCCGATCGGGCTCGAGGAATTCGGCTTGCGCGAGGCGATAGAGAACATGATTGCGTTCTGGCGGCGACGGCGGCCCGAGATCCGCTATCAACTCGCCGTCTCGACCGGATGCGAGGTTCTCGGCGAACTCGTGGGCACAACGATTTGCCGCATCGTTCAGGAATCCCTCAGCAACGCCGTCCGTCATGCCGACCCCACTCTGATCGCCGTATCGATCGATCGACGCGACGAAGAGGTTCGGGTGGAAGTTACCGATGACGGGCGGGGGATGAGCGAGTCGAGCAGGCTTGGTTACGGTCTGGTCGGGATCGGCGAGCGCGTCAGGGCAATGGGCGGCAGCCTGACCTTCTCGAGCAAGCCCGGCGAAGGCTTCGCCGTGACGGCGGTGCTCCCGTGCGCCCCCCATCGAGAAGCCGCCTGCGTCTCGGTGCAGGCCGTAGAGCCGTGAAGATCCTGATTGTCGACGATCACCCGATTGTTCGGGCCGGTCTCAGGCGATTGCTGACTGCAGAAACGGAGATCGAAGTTCGCGAGGCAGCCAGTGGCCGGGAGGCGCTGAGTGTCTACAGGGAGCAACAGCCGACACTCGTCATTCTGGACCTAAACCTGCCCGGCATTGGCGGTCTGGAGGTGCTCGCCCGCCTCAAGGCCGTCGATCCCGACGCGCGCGTCCTGGTTCTAAGCATGCACGACGACGAGACCCACATCACGCGCGCGCTGCAAGCGGGGGCAGCGGGGTATGTGACCAAGAACGCCCCGCCGGAGGAGCTTCTCGAAGCGATCGGACGGGTCGCTCGAGGTCACACCTACATCGAACGCGAGATCGCCGAGGGGCTGATATTCGCGGGCATCCGAGCGTCTCCGGATCCGCTCAAAGATCTGTCCTCCCGTGATCTCGAGATCCTGCGCCAGCTGGCCGAGGGCCGCACCCTGTCCCAAATCGCCGACACGGTAGGTATCGGCTACAAGACGGCGGCGAACAATTGCAGTCGGATCAAGGCGAGGCTCGGCGTGGCGACCACCGCCGACCTGATCCGCATTGCAATCCGCTACGGCCTCGTCGATCGCGACGCCGGGCTTTCCGCGCCTCCCTGAGGGGCCCGGAGTTGACAGTTCTCCGGGACGGACTTAGCGTATATTAGTTAAAAACCGAATTGACGGAGATCGCTATGAAGTGGAAAACGCCGGTCATCATCGAGATTGCGGTAGGACTGGAGATCAACGCCTACGCCTGCGCCGAGGTCAGATAAGCTTTCTGTACACTGGCGTCGGATCGGGGAAGCGAGTCCTGAGACGGCGCCGATCAGAACATCAGAAAATCGGAGGGAGGTCGTGATGGCCAAGATCCCGGCGACCTTGTTGTGGGTCCTCACCGTTGCCTTGTGGACCATCCCCGCAGTCGCCGCGATGAGCGACAAGGATAAAGCCGAGCTCGCTCCGATCGTCAGCGGCGCCACGGTCACGCTCGAGCAGGGCCTGCTGACCAGCAAAAAGAACGGCAAACCGGTCTCCGCCAAGTTCGAAATCGAGAACGGCACGCCGCAGCTCTCTGTGTACACGGTCAAGGACGGATCCAAGTATTTTGAGGTGATCGTCGACCATACGTCGGGCGAGATCACCAAGGCAGAGCCCATTACTGGAGGCGATGATCTGACTGAAGCAAAGAAGCAGAACGACGGCATGTTCCGTGCAACGCGCGAGCTCCGAGAGGCCGTCAAGGAAGCCAAACGCGACAACCCCGGGTATAGCGCGGTCAGCGTATCATCTGAAATGAAGGACAACCATTCGGTTGCCACCGTGTTGCTGGTCAAAGACAATGACTGGAAGCCTGTGGTGATCGACCTTACTGTGTACAAGACGCTGATCAAAGATTAGCCCCCGAAATGGTCCATTCGGCCGCTTCGTTTGGGCTCGCTTTCGGAGCGGTATTGGTGATCGCCCTGCCGGCCGCGGCGCAGACCTCTGGCGACATTGGCCTCGGCAAGCGGCTTTATCAGGAGAAGGCCACCTGCGGCTTCTGCCATGGCTGGTCCGGCGACGGCGCTGGCGATCCGCAATCGCCAGGCAAGGCAGCCAATCTGCGCGAGACCAAGCTTGATCACGATCAGCTGGTTGAGGTCATCCGCTGCGGCGTCCCTGGCGGCACCGCGATGCCCCATTTCGACAAGTTCGCCTGGACCTCGGGGGAAGAGTGCTATGGCATGACCGCCTCTGACGTCGGCGACAAGAAGCCGCCGACGCCGACGGCGGGGCTGCAGAAGCGCGAGATCGAAGCGATCGTCGCTTATCTTGAGGCCAAGGTCATCGGCAAGGGGCCGCCAACCGTTGCCGATTGCGACGAGTATTTCGGCCAAGGCAGCACGCGCTGCCGGGAGATGGCCGCGGGCAGGAAAGAGTAGAGCACCCATAGAGGTATGGAGGGGGCGTTGCCTAACTTTTTGGATCGTACAGCTGGAACTTCGAACCCAATGAAACGCGCCACAGGTTATATGCTCGGAATCGTTGCTAGTGGAGTGATGGCGGCACTGTTGTCGTCACCGCTGACCGCTGCGGAGGTTACCTTCGACCGGCTGAAAAACGCCGAGAGCGAACCGGGCAACTGGCTGACCAATCATAAGACCTATGACGCCAGCCGGTTCTCGACACTCGACCAGATAAACCAGTCCAACGTCAAGAACCTGCACGTCGCTTTCGTTGTGCAACTCGGTGGCGCCGAGCCGGGCGGCGACAAGCCGCACGGCCGAGAGCAAGATACCCCGCTGGTCGAAGACGGCATGCTATACGCGACCGACGGCTGGAACGACGTTTACAAGATCGACGTGCGGGATGGCAAGAAGGGCCGCATCGTTTGGAAGATGGACCCCGGCGTCGACAAGTCGACGGTGTGGGCGCCGTCCAATCGGGGCGTGGCGCTGTACGGCAATCAGGTCATCGTGCTTACCACCGATGGCCGAGTGATCGCGATGGACAAGGAGACCGGCAAAGTCCTATGGGACAAGGACTACAAGATTGCCACCACCGATCTCTTCACCAGCGCACCGCTGATCGTCAAGGACATGATCATCGTCCCCGGATCCGGCGCCGATATCGGCGGGCGCTGTTGGCTGATGGCGATCGACGCCAAGACCGGCGACGTGTTGTGGCGCACCTATTCGGTCCCGGCGCCGGGCGAGCCCGGCCACGAGACCTGGGCAGACGACCACGACGCCTGGAAGACCGGCGGCGGCGCCTTCTGGTATGTTGGGGCCTACGACCCGGCGACCAACCTGATGTATTGGGGTACCGGACAGCCGACACCGATGTTCGATGCCGAATACCGGCCGGGCGACAACCTCTATACCAACTCGACGCTCGCCATCGACGCCGACACCGGCAAGATCGTCTGGTATTTCCAGTACACGCCGAACGACAAATACGACTATGACGAGGTCGGCTCCCACATGCTGTACGACGCCACCATCAATGGCGAGCCGCGTAAAGTGCTTGGTCACTTTGCCCGCAACGGCTTCTATTATACGCTCGACCGCACCAACGGCTCGTTCATCAGCGCCGCACAATACGTCAAGAATTTGAACTGGACCAAAGGTATTGATCCGAAGACCGGCAAACCGGTCGAATATGATCCTTCCAAAAAGCTGCAGCAATATGCGGCCGTCAGCAGCCGCGCGACTGGCGAGTTCGATATCTGCCCGGACATGCAGGGGGGCGTAAACTTCTTCCCGACCGCCTACAACCCTTCGAAGCACCTGGCCTACGGTGCCGGGATCGACGGCTGCGCCCAGCTCAAGGTCGACGAGACCCGCATGGGCGGCCCGTTCTGGAATGGCGGGATCGGGGCGCGCGGAAAACGGATGGGTGGCCAGGTCGCCGCGATCGATATGACAACCGGCAAGGTCAAGGCGGCGACCCAGCTCGACTATCCCAATTATGCCGGGGTGCTGGCGACTGCTGGCGGGCTCGTCTTCACGGGCACAATCGACGGAACTTTCACCGCCTTCGACGACCAGGAGCTGAAGCCGCTGTGGAGTTTCAACGTCGGCACGTCGATCACCGCGCCGCCGGTCAGCTACTCGGTCGGCGGGAAGCAGTACATTGCGGTCCATGTCGGCGGCGGCAACCCGTGGAATGTCGGTCTGCTCAAGGCTGCGCCGGAGCTCGAAAACCTCGAGGGCGGCTCGTCGCTGTTCGTGTTTGCGTTGGACTGACAGGAAGTGTGGGGCGAACCCGAAAACGGTTCCGCCATCGTAGCCAACAGTCTTGTGCACGGGATCGCGGCACTTGCAGCGCTCATTGCCATCGGCGCCGGCATCGCTCGCGCCGATGACGCGCCAAGGCGTGCCGATATCTGGAGTCTGAAGCTCGGCACACTGGCAACGGCGCTGCCAAGCAACGACTTCATCGACTACGCCTGCGGCAGCGATGGCGGCCCCCCGCAGCAGCCACTCGCCGGCTGGTCTGATTATGGCAAGTGCCGGTCCGAGCCGAATGGCCTGCGGGAGGTCTACTTCCGCTACGACGACGAGCTCGAATATTGGGCCAAGGCGCACCGCGCGCGGACCCTGCTTGCCCAGTACGGCGGGACAAAGGTGCTGGATTTCCCGGTCATCGTGTCGGGGCTGTTCGACGCGGGCGGCACCCTCGCCGGGCTGCGCGTCGTCACCGACCCGCGAGTGGGTCCGCAGGAGCGAAAGCAGGCTTACACCTTGGGCAATTTCCTCAAGGCGCGTTACGGCGGCGAGGGTTGGGCCTGTACCGACACCCCTCCCACGCCCGGTGAGACGCCAGTCGGGACCCTCTACATAAACCAGTCTTGCACCAAGGTCGTGAAGGGCGGTGTGCGCGCTGTGCTCGAGACCCGATTTCTACGCATGCCGGGCCAAGCCGAATTTAGTGGCAGCGGCAAGCTGACGGTCGGTCAGTTCGAGAGCTCGACGCGGCTCGAGCTGTTGCGGCTCGACCTTCCGGCCGAGTGAGCGCCGGCTACTCGTGAGTTGCCCCGTCCGGCATCACCGCTCCGGCAAGGGCGGCGCCGTCGAGCCTGGTGTTGTCTAGCTTTGCCAACAACAGGCGGGCGCCTTTGAGGTCAGCACCGGACAAATCGGCGCCGGTCAGATCGGCGTGCATCAGGTCTGCGTTGTGCAAATCGGCACCACTAAGGTCGGCGCCCCTGAGATCGGCGCGAAGAAGGCTGGTCGCCTCGAGATGAGCCCCCATAAGCTCGGCGCGGCGCAAAGTCGTCTGGCTCAGATCCGAGCGCGACAAATCGGCATCCTTCAACTTGGCGCCATGCATTTGTGCATCAGCAAGGTCGGAGTCGGCAATGTTTGCGCCGTCGAGCTTGGCGAAGGTGAGATGGCTTGATCCCATCATCGCACCCGCGAGATCGGCTCGCGTCAAATCGGCCTCACCCAAATCGGCCTCGTAGAGCATTGCTTCGCCGAGCCGCGCGCCGGCAAGGTTGGCGTGTTTCAAATCGGTCTTGTTGAGGTTGGCGCCGGTCAGATTGGCGCCGGCGAGGTTCGCGCCGGCCAATTTCGCGCCATGCAGGTTGGCGCCGGCGAGGTTGGCGCCCGCGAGGTCAGCCTCGGACAGATCGAAGCGCTTAAGGTTGGCTCCGGCCAAATTGCACTTCGAGCATTCCTTGGCGCGGCCAGCCAAAATATCGGCCGCCGGATCCGCTGCCCACCCCGTTATCGCGAATGCGAGCAGAAGCCCGAGCGCCAGGACCGGGAGGCGGCGCGTCATCGCCTCACTTGAGATCGTCCTTAACCGCATCCAGGCCGGCCTGGGCGCAGGCCTCGTCGTTTTGCGCGGTCGACCCGCTGACCCCGACGCCGCCGATGTGCACACCGCCCGCCGTCATGATCGGCAAGCCGCCCTGGATCACGGCGACCCGTGGCAGAAACGCGATCCCGCCCGGCCGCCGTTCCGGGTTGCTGTAGGCGAGATCGGCGGTCTCGCGGGTCGACCGCGGCAGCGCCGCGGCGGTGTAGGCTTTGCGCATCGCGACCTCCTCTGAGATCAATTGCGCGTCGTCCATTCGCGCGAACGCCTTCAGGTTGCCGCCGATGTCGAGCACCGCGATATGCATTTTCCCAGCCTTGCTGCTGTGCTTTGTTAATGCATGCCTCGACGATCTTGCGCGCAACATCGAGGGTTAGGATCGGCCGCATCTCGAGCGCCGATGCCGGTATTGCGAGCAGCGTCGCGAAACCGGTCAGCAGCGTCATCTTGCCCGAGATGTTCATGGTCCCCTCCCTCCTGTGACCCGGTTTCTCGACGCCGACCTTTGAACTATCATCCTTCGCCATGACGGGCAAAGCTCTTGCCATGGCGGCCGGGCTCGCGGTTGCGGCCGTGGCCTCGCGTGCAGTCGCCGACGATCTGCCGATCTATCGAGGTTCGGCCGAAGTTGCCGGTCCGGCGATGCTCCGCCTCGATGGCAAGCGCATCGTTCTCTGGGGGCTCGACGCGCCGGTCAGGGGTCAACCATGTTATGCGGGCGATAAAGCATGGGACTGCGCGACGGCTTCGGCGAAGACGCTCCTCAACCTCGTCGGCGACCAGCAGATCGCCTGCGAACAACGTCGGGTTGACCAGTTCGGCAGGGTGTTCGCCGTCTGCAAGGCAGGCGAGGTCGACATAAACCGGGCATTGGTCGAGGCGGGGATGGCTGTGGCGCTCCCCAAGGAAACGTCCGACTACGTCGCTGCCGAGGCGGAGGCCAAGGCCAAAGGCGTCGGGGTCTGGCGGGGACCGTTCACAGCGCCCGCTGATTATCGCGAGATGCTGGCCGGCCATCCGCAAGAGCGATGAGCACCGACACCACGACTCTCCGTTTACCTGGCAGTAAGCTCGCCAGCCGCGATTATTTCCCGTTGCTGCGCTGGATGATCTTCACTGGGGTGACGCTGTTCGGTTTCGCGATTGCATGGCGCTATGGCCTCTTCCAGCTGATGATGGCGCAGGACCGGAGCGGTATCTCGGTGTTCATCTGCATTCTCTATGTGGCGATCTCAGGCCATTGCCTCGCCTGCGTCGTCGCGGTTTCTCGCGAGATCAACACCGCCCACCGGGTGCGCGACCGCGTCATCAACGGGGTCAACTCTTACCGAACGGAGGGAAGGCGGGTCGTCACCGACGATGGCGCGGCGCTGCCGGCGGGACGGATCACCGACTACATCCGCAACCTCGTGGTCAAGGCCGAGAAGCAGGGGCACGAACGGCGGCTCGACCAGACCTTGCTGCTGCGCGGGCTGGCCGACAAGCTCAGGTCGCCGATGCAGTTTGGTGCCTTCGCCGGCGATGCGCTGCTCAAGCTCGGCTTGCTCGGCACGATCGTCGGGTTCATCCTGATGCTGCTCCCTCTCGGCACGCTCGACAACTTCGATGCCGCGTCGATGAAGTCGTCGATGAAGGTCATGAGCGGAGGCATGGCGGTCGCGATGTACACGACCCTGGCCGGTCTCGTCGGGTCGATCCTGGTGAAGGCGCAGTACTACATTCTCGACAATGCTTCGGCCTATCTGTTCGATGTCACCACCGATCTGACCGAGGTCTTTGTCGTTTCGACGCTCGAGCGGGAGGCTCATGGAGGGGTTTAGCAACTGGGACCGCGAGGAGCCGTTCGATCCCTTCACGGTGATGCTGTTCAAGGGGCTGCAGGTCGTCGCCTTCCTGTTCTTCCTGGCCTACCTCGCGATGAACCTCGAGGCGAAACAGGGCAATATCACCAGCAAGGCCGAGATGCTGGTAACGGTGAGCTGGCCCGACAACCATCCCGACGACATCGACACCTATGTCGAAGATCCGCAGGGCAACGTCGTCTGGTATCACGTGATGGAAGCCGGGCTGATGAACCTCGATCGCGACGACCGCGGCGACTACAAGAACACGATCGTCGTCAACGGCAAGACGATCCGCAATCCGGTCCGCGAGGAGATCGTGACGATGCGGGGCCTGATCGCGGGCGAGTATGTCGTCAACATCCACCATTATCTCGCGACGACACCCGACCCGGTGCCGGTCAGCGTCAAGGTCGAAAAACTCAATCCGAAGGTCGAGGTGGTGTTTTATGACCGTCTTTTCCTCGATCACACGGGCGACGAGAAGACCGCGGTCCGCTTTACGATCGACGACAACGGCAAGGTCGTCGACATCAATACAAGGCCGAAATCGCTGATCCGGGAAACCCGGAAAGTCCGTACGAACATCCCGCTGACCGGCGCCGCATTGCGCCCGTAAACCATGACGTTGCCGTTGATCGGGGTCGGACTATCTTATGTCGTCGTCGCGGTGCTGCTGCTGAGCCTCAACCTCGCCTCGCGCTGGCATTGGGGGGTGAAGGCGGCGGCGATCGCGGTCACGAGCGTGTTTTTCGGCGTCTCCTATGCCTCGATCATTGGACTCATCGGCTGGCCGAGCGAAGCGCGCGTGCCCGAGCGCTTTCAGCTCGATTGGGGGACTGTAGTCGAGCCCGACAAGCTGAACGGCTCGCCGGGCTCGATTTATCTTTGGGTCGAGGCGCTCGACGAGAACAATGTGCCGACCGGCACGCCGCGCGCCTTCCGCGTGCCCTACAGCCGCGACCTCGCGGACCGGATCGGACACGCCAAAGAGCGCATCGAACAGGGGAAGGACCAGGCAGGCACTGCGCGCGATCTCGACGTCCCGGAGGCCCCGCCGGACCAGGACCGGCGGCTCGCCGGCGCGCCCCCGCGCCAAGACGAGCCGGGCAGCCCCGGCGATCCGACCGCATTCATCCAGCACAGCCCAGCAATCGAGTTCCAGGACATTCCGCCGCCGGCGCTTCCGCCGAAGCGGCCGCTGTGAGCCTCGGCGCCGAGATTATCGACGGCTGGACCTTACCATGGCCTGAGATAGGCGTGCCGGCATACCAAGCTGGCCGAGTCGGCGCGTGGGAGCTCAAGCACCAGTTTCAGCCGGTGCTGCGCGGCTATTTCCGCGGGTTGCAAAGCGCCGCCGAGAACTACCTGCTCGGAGTAGAGAAATTGGGGTCGGAGTAGAATTGCGTTGGCACCGCGCCTGTCTTGCGCGGGATCCTTCGGCAAACTGCAGCACTCGCAGAAAACGACTCTGACCCCAATTTCCAATTTCCCATTTCCCAATTTCCCCCAATTTCCGCGATTTCCACAAGCAGCTCTCCACCATCTGCGGCGCCGACGAACGCCGGCATCCGGGTCAAAGCGTCAGAGCGTCAGCGCTCGGCTGGAAACCGCTCGAACGACATCTCCTACAAAAAGCCCTATTCTCGGTGGCTGCTTCAGAAGATCGTTTTGGATCAACGAGCTTGCTCATCTGTTGAATGGAGGGCCAAAAATAGCCGCGACGCGCGGGAGAGCGTTTTCGCGTACCGCGAGGCTGATCACCTTCGGCGTGATGAAGATTGCGCAGACGCTCGGAGAGGTAGCGGTCGCGCTCGACGCCCGTTTCGTGACCCTCATCCTGCCCACCATCGTCCTAGGGCTCGTTCTGTCGGCGGAGGCGAGGGCGAAGGACACGGGCTATGTATTCGTCAGTAACGAGAAAACGAACAACATTGCGGTGATCGATCCCAAACAGGATTACAAGATAATCAAGTGGATCCCGACATCCCACCGTCCCCGAGATATGAAATTTGGCGACAACCATAGACTGCTCTATGTGGCTTGTGGAGATGACGACGTGATCGATGTGCTCGATGTGGCCACACTCAAGGTCGCCGATCACATTCCGACCGGTCCGAGCCCCGAGATGTTCCAACTCAGCCGCGACGAAAAAGCGCTCTACGTCTCGAACGAGGAAGGTTCCTCGGTTCAGGAGATCAGCATCGTCGATAAGATCATCCTGCGCGAGATTGCGACCGGTGCCGAGCCCGAGGGCCTCGCCATAAGCGCCGATGGCAAGACCCTGTATGTGACGTCCGAGGTGACCGATATGGTGCACGTCGTCGACGCCGAGGGCGGGGTCGTCACGGAAAACATCGTTGTCGGGACGCGGCCAAGGCGCCTCCTCTTGCTGCCCGGCGGGAAGGAGCTATGGGTCTCGAACGAATTATCCGGGGAGGTCTCGGTGATCGATCGCGCGGCCAACCGGATTTCCACGACGATCGACTTCCTGCCGCCCGGATTTCGTCAGGTCGACGTGACACCCGTTGGCATGACCATGACCAGGGATGGGAAATCCGCCATCGTTGCGCTCGGACGCGCGAACCACGTCGCCTTCATCGATACAGCGACAAGAAAAGTCGAAGACTATGTGCTGGTCGGAAGCCGCGCTTGGGGTGTGGCGCTCAGTCCCGACGAAAAGACGCTTTATGTCGCAAACGGGCTGAGTGACGACCTTTCGATTGTGGATATGGAGAGCCGCAAGGCAATCCGGGCGGTGCCGGTCGGCCGCGTGCCGCACTCAGTTGTCATCGATGATTAAGGGCGCGCGCGGTTTCGCGGCAGCGATACTGGCGGTTGGAATGGGTGTCTCACCTCCCTCAATAGGCGCGGAAACTGAATCGCCGGAAACGGGCGCGATGAAGCTCGGCTATGTCGAGCTGGCGGACGACCCGCGTTATGCCAACAGGGGTGTCCTTTCCGGGATTGTCTTCACCGATCTCGGACGCCCTTATCAAGGAAGTCAGGTGGCATTGGAAGATGCGCGGGCGATCGGCCGGGTTATTGGGGTCGAGTTCTCGATGGAGAAGTCGACCGCCTCATCCGACGACGAACTCGTGCAGCGGATCTCGGAATGGATAACAAACGACGGCATTCACTTTGTCCTTGCCGACCTACCGGTCGCGGCCCTAAAGGACCTCGCAAGCAGGCTCGCAGACCGCCCAGTCTTGCTGTTCAACATCTCGGCTCCGGATGATTCGCTGCGCGGTGCGGATTGCGCGAACAATGTCGCACATACTTACCCGAGCGAGGCGATGCTCTCGGACGCCCTTATGCAATACCTCGTGGCCAAAGGATGGCTTCAGATCCTCGTCCTGCAGGGGCCAGCGCCCGAAGACGCCGCAATGGTGGCGGCACTGCAGCGTTCGGCGAGAAAGTTCCGCGCGAACATCGTCGCGACTAGGCCGTTCCTGCTGACCAACAATCCACGCAATCGGGAGCAAACCAACATCGTCCTGATGACGGAAGGCGTCGGTTACGACGTCGTCGATGTCGCCGACATCAGCGGCGAGTTCGGCCGCTACGTCTCGTACGAGACCAAACTCCCGCGGCCTGTCGTCGGGAGTGCCGGGTTGGTGCCGACGGCATGGTCTTGGAGCTGGGGCAGGGACGCCGCGGTGCAGCTACAGCATCGCTACGAAAAGGTCTCCCCGCCGCGCCGCATGAACGGTGCCGATTGGGCGGCCTGGGAGGCCGTCAAGGCGGTGACACAAGCGGTAATGCGGACGCGCTCGACCGACTTCGACGCGGTAAAGACGTTCCTTTTGAGCGACAAGCTCACTCTCGACACGGTAAAGGGCAATCCCGGCTCATTCCGCGCATGGGATCATCAGCTGCGCGCGCCGGTCTTGCTCAGCACGGCTGACGCTGTCATCGAACGGGCTCCCTTGCCGCAGTACCTGCATCAGACCAATGTGCTCGACACGCTCGGCATCGACGCGCCGGAGTCGGCCTGCCGGTTCTGACGCGAGACGCCCGCGGATCTACCGGGGACTGCGATGAACTCAGTGTTGCACCTTGCCGGATGCCTTGCTCTTGTCCTGGTCTGGCTGGTCTCGATCGCGCAAATCCGGGCTCAGGACCGGCCCACGCGGCTCAACGTCTGGGACATTCACATCGGCGAGGCGGCCTCCGAGATCCAGGATGGGTTTGTCAATTATGCCTGCGGCACCGACGGCGGGCCCCCTTCGGTCCCGCTCGCGAACTTCACTGAATTCAGGAAGTGCAGAGCCGACGCCAACGGACTGCACGAGATCTATTTCGAGTACGACGATGAGCTCGAGTACTGGGCGCGCGCTCTCGACCTCAAGGAGGAGATCAGGATGTACGCCGGAACGACGGCATACGAATTCCCCGTCGTGGCCTCGGTGCTGTTCGACGACGCGGGGCTGGCCAAGGGCAAGCGCTTGGTCACCGACCCGCGCCAGCAATTGTCGCGCGACCGCAACGAGTTCTGGATACTGGCGGATTTCATCCGCCATCGCTTTGGCGACGATGGTTGGGAATGCAAGGACTTACCGCCCGAGGAGGGGGAGACCTCGGCCGGCTCCAATTTTATCAAGAATCATTGCGAGAAGACGCGAGAGGGCCTGCGCTTCGTTCTCGAACAACGCTACTTCCAGAAAAAGGGCCAGCAATTCCTCGATCCCTATACCGGGAAGCCCCGAATGGAAGATTATGAGAGCGCGACCCGCTTCGAGATGTACGATGCCGCGTTGCCTCTCCGGCCGGGCGTGCGGTAGCCTCCGCGTAATCGATGCGGAGGGATTGATGCGGTGTCTCGGCGTTTGGCTGGCGCTGGTGTTGCTGCTGGCAGCCGGCGCGGCAAGGGCGGAGGACTGCGCCGGGCCGGCCGATCTTCACGATGGCTGGGCTTCCGCGCCGGTGGCACAAGGACTCGACCCGGCGCTGGTCTGCGCGATCGGACCGCGCTTCGAGGCGTGGACCGAAGCCAACCTGCATGGTGTCGTCGTCGTCCGCCATGGCGCCTTGGTCTACGAGCATTACTTCGCCGGCGAAGACGAACAGTGGGGCCGGCCGCTTGGCCGCGTCGCCTACGACGCCGGCAAATTGCATGATCTGCGCTCACTCACCAAGAGCGTGACCTCGCTGGTGGTCGGCATCGCGCTCGACCGCGGCTGGATCAAAAATGTCGACGCGTCGGTCTTTTCGTTTTTTCCCGAATACGGCGAACTGCGCACGCCGGAAAAGGACGACATCACGCTCCGCCACCTGCTGACGATGTCCGCCGGCTTCGCCTGGACCGACCCCAGCATGTCCTACGGCAACCAGGCGGACACCGAGAGCCTGATGATCCGCGCCCCCGACCCCTACCGCTATCTGCTGGAGCTGCCGCTCGCCACACCGCCCGGGCAAAGCTACCACTACAACAGCGGTGAGACCTCGCTGTTGGCTGCGGTGCTGCAGAAGGCCTCCGGCAAAGGGTTCGACGTGCTTGCGCAGGAGGTATTGTTCGACCCGCTCGGCATTAGCGATGTCGAATGGATGCGCTACGCCAATGGTGACCCGATCGCTGGATGGGGCCTGCGAATGCGCCCGCGCGATGTTGCCAAGGTGGGCCAGCTGATGCTCGACCACGGCAAATGGCATGGCAAGCAGATCGTGCCGGAAGCGTGGATCGCGCAATCAACGATACCGCAGTTCAACGGCGAGGGCTTGTTCTTCTACGGCTACCAATGGTGGCTCGGCCGATCGTTGATCGAGCGGCGCGAGATCGACTGGATCGCCGGCGTCGGCTTGGGCGGCCAGCGGCTCTTTATCGTGCCCGACCGGGACCTCGTCGTGGCCGTGACCGCCGGCCTCTACAAGAGTCCGCTCCAGGGCCAAGTCGGCTTCACGGTGCTGAACAGCTACGTTCTCCCCGCCGCCGGCCACTGATGCCTCTCGCCTCTCACTGCCCGACGGTACCGTCCACCAGGAGGGCGCCCTGGGTCTTGATGCCGTCGGTGACGGCGCCGTCCAGATCGGCCTGTTGCAAGCGCGAGCCGCGGAAATCCCCGTTGGTCAGGTCAGAGCCGGAGAGATCGGCT
>Ga0209656_10000173_pt1 | contig 42600 bp, 32 predicted proteins | sample BogFormECP12_OM2_FD_188239 | JGI IMG/M metagenome (GOLD analysis project Ga0209656, IMG submission 188239) | Bog forest soil microbial communities from Calvert Island, British Columbia, Canada - ECP12_OM2 (SPAdes) (version 2) | ecosystem: Environmental > Aquatic > Freshwater > Wetlands > Bog ...
TCACTCGTTATGCACGACCTCGTGTCGCACGTGAAAACTTTCTTTACTGACCCGAAAATCGGATGGTGAGCGGGCAGGCCGAAGGCACCCGGCGGCGCCGGGTCATATTGTGCTCGTGGAAATTTGGAGTCAGGCGGCGTCGGCGATGACCGCTTTGCCGTCGCGGATGACGATGTGCTGGCCGGTGAGCGCCTGCAGTTGGGTGGCAAGGTCGCGGGCGCGGCGGTGCTTGTTGATCCGGGATTCGTAGTATCCGGGCCCGAGGTCGCAGAAGCTGGTGTCGGCGTCCGATAGCAGGTGGTAGACGACGGTCAGCACCGAATTGCCGACGGCGACGATTGCCTTCTGCTTGCCGCGACGCCGGGCCAGACGCCGGTAGCGGGCGCCCAGGAAGGTGTCGGTGCGGGAAGCGACGAACACGATCCGCCCGACGGTGCCGGCCAGCCACGGGTTGCCCTTGCCGCGGCCCTTGCTGCGGGACTTACCGGCCGACCGGTGGGTCTGCGGGCAGAACTTCGCCCACGACACCAGATGCGCTGCGGTGGGGAACCGGGTCATGTCGACGCCGATCTCGGCGATCAGCTCCGCGGCGGCCACGGCATCGACGCCGGGCATCTCACAGAGCCGGGCCACCCGATCGGAGAAAGGGCCCAGCAACGCCTCGATCCGAGAATCCAAGGCGCTGATCTGGGCGCTGATCCGGTCGATGTTGTCCAGCATCATCTGCAGGATCGTCGCGTGGTGGTCGGTGAAGAACCCGCGCAACGCCTCCTCGAGCCGGTCGGTCTTCTTCCGCGCGCTGCCCTTGGCCAGCTCCGCCAGCGTGTGTGGATCGCGCTGCCCGGCGATCAGCGCCTCCATCATCGCCCGCCCAGAGACACCATGGATGTCGGTCAGCACCGACGAAATCTTGATCTGGGCGTCCTCGAGCAGCTTCTCCACCCGCTGCATCTCCCGGGTGCGATCCTGTACCAGGGCACGGCGATACCGAGTGAAATCACGTAACCGACGGATCTCGGGCGGATGTACCAGCGACGGCCGGCACATGCCGCGTTCGGCCACCTTCGCCAGCCACACCGCGTCGGCCCGATCCGTCTTGGCCCGCCCCGGCACGTTCTTGACCTCGCGGGCGTTGACCAGCCAGCAGTCGAACCCCTCGGCCTCCAGCAGGAAGTACACACCCTTCCAGTAATCGCTGGTCGATTCCATCACCACCCGCTCAACGCCCCAGTGCCGCAACCAGACCGCCATCTCCAGCAACGCCGCGGTGGTGGTGGCGTAGCCGCGGATCTCCTGCATCCGCCGCCCCGGCTTACCCGGGGGCGGCACCCGCACGCACGCCTCCAGTCCTGCCTTCCCCAGATCCAGCGCCGCCACCCGATCCACGACCAGCTCGACCTCGTCGACCTCTTCCATCTTCAATATCCTTCCTGCGCAACCAATTACAACCAGACGGTCGCCCGCCGGGAACCGAACAGGGATAGGAATGAGAGTCGGACCCTCGTGCTCGTAGCCACAATGCGCAGCCCCACCATCGGCTCCCCGGATCAAACTGCTATGCGGGCTCGCCTGCGCCAAGTAAGACCGACCTCGGGCGAGCGACCGCACCCGATTTTCCGCTATGCGCGAGCGTCCCCGAAGGGGACCACATCAACTGCTATCGAGGGCACCGAAGGTGCACGAATCTGGACCGGACATGGGATCCTCGCCCACAGCCTAGTCAAGATCAGCGCCCTTGCCGTGCCAAGAAACCGGGCAGCAGAAGTACGCTGCGCCCGTCACCGTGCCGTACACCGTGCCCACGGAACACAGGGTCGACGAGCAACCGGGCCAGCTCCCGCGTAGCAGCGGAGTTCGAGAAGGGGGTGGCCGCGCCAAGCGCTGACCTCGTCAGCCGGTTCATGGGGTTCGGGTCGCACGGTGCCGGACGCCGCAGCAGTGCGGCCGAGGTCATTCGCCGCCGGAACCGCTCCGGTCGGCCTTCCTGCGGCCCGGGCTGGCCTTGCGCGCGGCGGGCGGGGGTTGGGTGTCCGCGTCGCTGAGTTCGGCGATTCCGCGGTCGATTCCGGCGCACATCACGTCGATGTCGGGCACGGTGTCGTAGTCACCGGTCACACCGACGTAAAGATTGCCGTCGTAGGAGAAGATCGCCGTGGCGATCCGAATCTGCGGCCCCAGCATGACGTAGGGCCCGGCTTCGAGCATGCGACGTCCCAGCAGGTAAAGGGGGTGCTGGGGACCCGGAACATTGGTGGTCACGGTATTGACGGTGCGCTGGGGAAGCCGTGCTGCCAGCCGCGAGCCGAGCGCCAGCAACATGGGCGGCGAGAATCCCTGCAGCCCGACAAGAACCTGGCCCGCCACGGCGTCGCCTCGCTGCTTTGTCTCGTTCATCTGCTGGCTGATAGCCTCTAGCCGCCGGACGGGATCCTGCTCACCCACCGGCAGGCGGACGAAGACGGCCGAGACTTGATTGCCGCCCATTTCGCCGGGGGCACGGACCGATACCGGCACCATGGTTCGCACGGCGCTGGACGGTTCGAGCTCAGCGCGGGCCGCCAGCAGTTCCCGAAAGCCGGAGGCCACCGCCGCAAGCACCACGTCGTTGACGGTCCCGCCGTACCGTGACCGGATGGACTTCACCGCCTGCAGGCTGATCGTCGTACGCGCAAACCGCCGGTATGGGCCGATCGGTCCGTTGAGCGAGGATGTGGTCGCCTCGGCGAGAGTCTTTCCGAGCGGAAGCATGGTACGTGCCATCACCAGGCCCCGTCCGAATAGTTCACGCGGTGTCCGTAGCGCGCCCTCCAGCGCTCGGAGCTGATCCAACGGGCTCAGCCCTCTCAGCGATTCGGTCGCCAGGGCCCGCCGGCCTGGCGCGGGCTCCGGGCGCCACGACGCGGGCGCAGATGGGTGCGCCTCTGGTTCGTCGGACAGGATCACGGTGTTGATTTCGTTGGCAGTCACTCCGTCGACCATCGCGTGGTGAAGTTTCCACAGCACCGCCCAGCGATTCTCGCCAAGTCCTTCCGCTACCCACATCTCCCACAGTGGATGGCTTCGGTCGAGCTGCTGGGAGACCACCCGAGCAAACAGTCGGGTGAGCTGTTCCTCGCCGCCCGGCGCCGGCAACGCGGTCCGGCGGATGTGATAGTCCAGATTGAAGTTGGGGTCGTCGATCCACAGCGGTCGGGCGATCCCCAAGGGTAGGAAGCGCAACTTCTGACGGTAGCGCGGAACCAGCGCCAGCTTGCCTTCGATGTAACGCACGAGTTCGCCGTGGTCGGGAGCAGGCCCCTCGAAGACCGAGAACCACGCGACATTCGCCCGACTCTCGTCTGTCTCCAGGTCCAGGAACGCCGCGTCGAGCGCAGTTAGCCGTTGCATGTCAGCTCCGTGTGGTCGGGAACCGCCAAAAGCGGCGGAGCAAAGTCCATCCGCCGACCATAGCCCAGATCAAGCGGGCAGAATAGTTGCGCCCTGCCCGTGCGGGGCCGCGCGGGACACGGCGAACCGCTCCAAGTGGGACCGCTCGCCGATACCCGCGCCGGCCCAGGTCTTTTCGGCCCCGTTGAGCATCCCCTCCGGCCCGCAGGCCCAGGTTCGACGCTCACGCCAGTCCGGCACCTGGTCGCGCAGGCGGCCGAAATCAAGTTCGGCTGGCTGTAGATCCTGTCAAGGGGTTTGGCCTCACACGTCCAAGCCGCCGTTGACGCCCCACACCTACCCGGTGATGCAGCAGGAGGCGTCGGCGACCAGGAAATGCACCACGGATGCGAATGTTGTTATGAAAGGCGAACTGTCGCTCCGCACGCCGTAGTCGTCATCGTCTGGGCGAACACGAAATCGGTTGGCTTGCAGGCTTTTCGGCAGGTCTCCTGTTCAAGTTCGACCGGAGCCGACACCGGTGCCGGCCGGGCTGAGCATGGGCGCCGCCTCGCGGATGTCGCGGCCCAGGATGTGTGCAAGCGCGTCGGCGAGTTTCGACCCTGGGTCGGGCGCCGCGTCTGCGTGGCGCCACCCGATGACACGGTCGGGACGCACCAGCACGGCGCCTTTGGTGGTGATGCCGCGGTGCTGTGCCCAGGCCAGCCGCGGATCGTAGAGGTCGCCGTCGATGTGGCCGATGCGCACCGCGTCGAGGGGCAGCCCATTGGCGCGGGCGATGTTTTCTGCCGCCGCGCACCAATCCTGGCCTTCCTCGCCGGCGATCAGCAGGAAGCGGCCCGGACCGACGAGGTCTTTGATCGGACGGCGGTGTCCCGTCTCGTCATCGATCCAGGCGTGCGGCAGCGGGCTGCCGGGGCGGGTGCCGGGTTCATAGACGCGGACGTCGTCGACGGCCGGGGGCTCCGGTGTGCCGTCGGCGATGACGGCGCTGGAGGCGTAGCGATATCCGTACTCGACGTTGAGTTCGTTGCCCTCCATCGTCAGCCGGCGGATCGCACGCAGCGCGCCGCGGCGGTGCTCGGCATCTTCCGGCTTGTCGCTGAAGATGCGGCGCATCTGCGCCCAGTTGGCCTCCGCGCCGGCCTCGTGGCTGAGCCCGAAGGCGCGCCCGATTTCCATGTGCGCCATCGAATTCTCCAGGGAACGCTGGACGTTTCGGGCGTCGACCGGCCTGCGTTCGGGTTCATAGCTTTCCAGCAGGCTGTCGGCTGCGTGGCCGCCCAGCACCGCGGCAAGCTTCCAGCACAGGTTGTGCGCGTCCTGCACGCCGCTGGTCAGTCCCAGGCCGCCGGTGGGTGGGTGGCGGTGCGCGGAGTCGCCGACGAGAAACGCGCGGCCGACCCGAAACCTCGGCGCGAGCACGCCCTCCAGAGCCCAGCGGGTGATCTTGTGGACCTTCATCGGCACGTCGATGTCCAGGGCGCGACGCATGTTGGCCTCGATCTGCTCGTCGGTGAGGTCTTTGGGCCCCTCGCCCTGGTAGGTGACGTGGAACACCCATTCTTCGCTGTCGGGACCCCAGTGGTCGGGCCCCATCGGCACCAGCACCGCCATCTCGCCGATCGCCGGGCACCAGATCCATCGGATGAGCACGTCGGGGTCGTGTGCGAGCTGCGAGAGATCCGCGCTGATGTGCGCGGTGGCGGTCTGCGCGACCACGCCCAGGCCCTCGTATTCCACGCCAAGCAGCTTGGGGATCGTGCGGCCACCGTCGCAGCCGAGCAGATACTGTGCGCGAACGGTGTACTCGGAATCGTCGTCGCGGTTGCGGACACGCGCGGTGACACCGTCGGCGTCCTGCTCCACGGCGACGAGCTCATGATGGAAGCGCACCGTCCCCGGCGCCATCGCCTCCGCGTGCGCCTTCAGGATCGGTTCCAGCCGGATCTGTGGCAGGTTGGCCGTGCGCAGCGGGCTGGCCGCCATCCAGTTGAGGTTGGTGTAGCCGGCACCCCAGGACTCGATCCTGCCGATCATCCGGCCGCAATCCTCGTCGGGACCGGCGAACCCGCAGTACCAGCCCATGGCCGCCATGTTCTCGGCCGGGGTGCTTTTTTCGTAGATCGCTTCGGCGACGCCGACATCGGCGAGGATTTCCATCGTCCGCTGGTTGAGCACATGCGCCTTGGGCAGGATGGACGTCGTAGGCAGTGCGCTGACCAGCAGCGTCTCGATGCCCAGCTGCGACAGCAGCATCGACGCGGTCAGCCCGGCACCGCCCCCGCCGACGATCAGGACGGGAACGTCGATGTCGGCCTTCCGCTGCGCCGAGGCGGGCAGTGGTTGTTGTTTCATGATGTACCTCCGGAGATGTGGCAAACGGCCCGGCGACCGTGGTCCTGGTTGTCAGTTGATCGTGTCCAGGTGATGCGCAGCAGTTGTTCGCCGAGGTCGATACGGCGGTCGGCCGATTTGATCGTGGAGCGCACCACATCGCCGGGCTTGAGGTAGGCGCCACGCTTCTTCTGCGCCTTGATGAATGCACGCCACTTCACGCGTTCGGGCAACAGGCCCATCAGCCTTTGCACGAACGGCGCCGGCGTGATGTAGCGGTCACAGATATCCGACTCGCTTAACGCCTTCTTGTTGGTCACCCGTCTACCCTCATCGAGAACTTAGGATACTGAGTGGGGATGTCATAGTTGTTCGAATGCGGAGAGCGCGGTTGTGAGAGTGGCGCCGCCCTACCGCGCAGGCTCAGCAGTGTGGTCTGTCCGGCCGACAGCCGCACGGTGGTCACAAGAGCACATAGTTCGGGAAACGACCGCACATGTTGTCCGGCGTCATCCCTGTCGTGACGGCTTGATCTTGCCGAAGCGGCCATCGAACTGAACCGTTCCGTTGTGGCCTTTGGCGGAGATCATGGTCTCGAATTTTCCAGGTTTGAACGATGACCGGGACGACCTGAGCGATCAGCGGCGAACGACGCTTGCAAAACGTTTCAGCGCAAGGCCCGCCGCTCTGCCGCGCTGGCCGCGCGAAGTTAGCTAGCTAGCCCGCCGACCTCGCCGCCGTCTGCCCGCAACGCGCCGCGACGACGCCGCGACGCACTCGCCCGAGAAACTGGCCGGCTCACGCGTACTCGTCCTGACGAGGCCTTATCCAGTGCCCCCACTGGGACTCGAACCCAGACTGTGCGGATTTTAAGAACGGTAGTGCGGTTATCCGTGACCAGCGGGAACAGGTAGCTGCAGGCGCCCATTTCGCCTGCAAGACAGGAAAATCCCTCGTCGCTGGTACGGGCGCGGTACGGCTCCGGTACGGCTACGAATCGCCCCCGGACGCCGCGTTGACGCCGCGATGGAATCGCCCGTCTACCCCGGCCACGGTGACGACACCACCTTGGGCGCCGAGCGCCCGAGCCTTGCGGACTGGCGCGAGCGGGGCTGGTAAACCGATCGATGTGGTTGCGGAGATCACCCGAAGGGCATGGGAGGGTCAGTGCGATAACCGGGGTGGGCGAACGGCGTGAGGCCCTCCTGTTGCGCAATTTTGGCCAGGAGCTCGCGCAACTCATCGCATTGTTCCTGGTCAAGCTGCGATACCAGCCGCCGCTCTCGCTGGCGGAACAGCTCTGAAAGCTCGGCAATGAACTGTCTGCCGGCTTCGGTGAGGTAAAGGGCGTGCAGACGGCGGTCAGTCTGGTGGCGGCGGCGCTCGACATAGCCGCGCTTCTCGAGGTCGTCGACGTACCCAACGATCCGGCTGGCGGTCACGCCGAGATTAGCGCTGAGGGCCTGCTGGGATTGACCCGACTGTGCCGCGATGGCGCGCACAATTCCGGCGTGCGCCGGCGTCAATTCGATATTCGACAGCTGTTCAGCTAACAGCGCGGCAGAGCGATAGCCCAACTGGGACAGCAGCATGCCGATATCAAGACTGTGATCGGTCGCTGACCCCCCTGACATGCGCACAGCGTAGCCCCGCCAATCGATTCGACACCCGGAAATTGCAGCGCGCGTCCAGGTTCGCCATCTGGGTTACGCATGGTGGTTGAGCTGCGCAACCGCCCACATCGTCTCCCGGGCGACCCGCAGCGCCGTGGCACACCCCGGGATCGTTGCGCTGCTTAATGATTTTTTCTCATAATTATCTCGATCGGAACGATCATTATCGACTGGAATAATTTTGCAAGTTATTAGTTCCGCTTTGCCGCAGATAATTCAAATAAAAAAATGTCACAAAGTATTGACCGTCACCAATACCCTGGCTAGCATTTGCGCTACCTGAGAGAAGCCTGAGCCAAAGATAGGAGCACCCCATGAGTAGCATGACATTTCGCCATGGAATCGCGGCCGGGCTCGGCGCCGCCGCCGGAGCTCTGGCCGCCGCGGCGTTCGTGAGCACCGCGCCCATCGCCAGCGCCGACGACACCGACTTCCTTCTCCCTCTCCCTGCCGCCAGCGTCGACGCCTTCGCTCTCCCTGCCCTCGTCCCTACCAATGAGTACACGAGCGAATTCACAATTGGCGAGGGAAGTACTGAGGTCACTTACGACACAACGTGGGACGGTAGCGGCTTGCCGACGACCACAACGACCACCGAGACGCTTCCAACCGGGGAAGAAGCATTCGGCTTTGGGGATGAGAGCAGTAGTATTTTCAGCATCGGTACTAACAGTTACGAGTCGGTATTTGAAGCTGAACTCCTCGATATTACGAGCGCCGCCGGAAATCAGTTTGAGTTTGTAGCGCCCACTTTCGAGTTCTTCAGCCCTGCTGTCTGAGCTGAACGCCTAATCGGAATCGATCAGCGCGCCGTTGACGGATTTCCGATCCGATCGAGTGGGGGCTCGCCGCCCAGCGGCTCGCCGCTGGACACGTAGTGCGGCTGCGACGATTCGATTCCCTGCGATGGTGCCCCGGGCCGGGTGACCGGCCGGGGCACCTTGGCATCTGGTCGGCGGGCGCGGCGGCCGAGCCAAAGCGCGGCGAAATCCGTTCAGCGACGCCTAAACTCAGCGCGATGAGGGTGGGAATCGACTTTGGCACAACGCATACGGTTGCGGCGGTCGTCGAGCGGGGTAACTATCCCGTCGTGTCGTTCGACGGGGTCGACACCTGGCCATCGCTCATTGCCGCCAACGACGGCGGCGAACTTCGCTTCGGGTTGGACGCGGCCGCCGTCCGTAGCGACCCGGGTTCGTCGGTTCTGCGGTCGTTCAAGCGTTTGCTCAGCGACGCCGGACCGCGAACAACTCTGGAGCTGGCCGGACGCTGCTATCCGTCAGAGGAAACGGATGGCTGAGTCACCGCAAGGCCCAACAGCGATCTACCCAATCCACGACTACCTGGCCTCAGACCCCCGGTACCCTTTCAACCTTCAGAGCGAGTGGCTGCCACACGCCGGCAGCCCCGCGATGCGAGCATTCTTCGAGCAAGTTCTCGCAGCGGATAAGAAGCCCTGGGCCAAAAGCGTTCAGGAGCTGAATGCCTACATCGATCAGAACGAGATCATTCAATACCTCGTCGAGAGCGCCTGCCGGGAAAACCTGAACATGATCGAAGCTCACCAAGGTCAACAGGTCGGTGTGCCTCGAATCGAGGACAAGGACGCGCTCCTCAACGGATTCAACGAGCTCTTGAGTCACCCGCCTCGGTTTGTCAACAACGAGCTCGTTGGGGTCCCCTTCTCGGCATGGGTAGTAGGAATCGATCCCACCTTCAGTGGCGCGACCTTGTTCCGGCTCCCGATGTTCAACGAAAAGATGTCCGCCATCCTCAACGAGTGGTACGAGTTCCTAGAGACCCCCGCATCGGACATCGGATTCCGTGTCGAAGGAGAACAATGGCTTTCCCCTGCAGCTAAAAAGCAGTACGACTTCCGCATCTGGAAGAAGGACTCCCCCGAGCTGCCTTACTGGAAATCCTGGAACTCCTTTTTTACAAGACAGTTCGAGAACCCAGAGAAAGAACGACCCATCGCGCACCCAGAAACCAACCGGATCGTCAACAGTCCGAACGACGGGTCCCTCTTCCGGTGGCAACCAGACGCCTCCAAACGAGACGTCTTCTGGTTCAAGGATATGAGGTACTCGATAGCCGACATCCTCAGCTCGCCCATCCCGGAGCAGCAAGCCGTCATCGACAGCTACGGACTGGTCGACCTCTTCGACGGCGGCTACGTCTTCCAAACCTATCTGAACCCCTACAACTTCCACAGATGGTGGTGCCCCGCCAACGGGGAAGTACTTTTCGACCCGTTAGCAATCCCCGGAGCATTCTTCAGCAAACTCGTAATCCCCGATTTCGGCGGAGCCAGCACTGCCTCTCTCCCCTACCTCGCGGAGGTGAACGCACGCGGAGTGATCGTGTTCAAAACCGAGGACTACGGACACGTCTGCTGCATACCACTCGGCATGAGCGAGATCTCCACCATCACCTTCGATCTGAAAATGAAAAAAGGCGCGACCGTCACCAAGGGCCAAGAGATGGGGACGTTCAACTACGGCGGCTCCTCCTTCGCAATCATCTACCAGAACCTGCCAGGCAAGCGCCTCTTCTTCATCAACGCAGATGGCAAACCCTACGACCAAACACCCGTGCTGCCCCAAGGCAGTGCCAGCGCCGGCGGAGAAGTAACGCTCATCGGGTCGCAGATCGGTGTGTGGGTGGATATCTGAATCGTCCGTCGTATCGCGGTCGGCGCACCGCGCAACAGGGCCGAATAGCAGGAATGGTTGGTGACCTTGTTCCCTCGTCGGCCCCAGAGCCGCGGAAAAGGCTCTGCGATTGGCGCGAACGGGTTGGTGAATAGCGGTCGCGAAACGCGCTGCAGCGCCTAAACTTACCGCGATGAGGGTCGGGATCGACTTCGGCACAACCCACACGGTCGCGGCAGTCGTCGACCGGGGTAACTATCCCGTCGTGTCGTTCGACGGCGTCGACACCTGGCCGTCGCTGATCGCCGCCAACGACGCCGGAGAACTTCGCTTCGGTTTAGACGCAGCCGCCGCCCGTCACGATCCGGGCTGGGCGGTGCTGCGGTCGTTCAAGCGGTTGCTCAACGACGCCGGACCGCGGACCACCGTGGAACTGGCGGGGCGTCACTATCCGTTAGCCGACCTGCTCACCGGCTTTCTCGCCCAGCTCAAGAGCGACCTGCAGACGCGCTCGCACGCCGAACTGGCGCCGGGTGAGCGTGTCGAGGCAGCAATCAGCGTGCCGGCCAACGCGTCCAGCGCCCAGCGCTTCTTGACGCTGGACGCGTTCACACAGGCCGGCTTCGAGGTGATCGCGCTGCTCAACGAGCCGTCCGCGGCGGGCTTCGAGTATGCCCACCGATACCGCTCGACGATTACCACCAAGCGGGAGCACGTGCTCATCTACGACCTCGGCGGCGGCACGTTCGACGCGTCGCTGCTGAAGATGACGGGACGCTTGAACGAGGTCGTCATCAGCGAGGGCATCCAGCGACTCGGCGGCGACGACTTCGACGAGACGATCCTCAAGCTCGTACGCAAAAGCGCTAAGCTCCGCAAGCTCGACGCCGCAACCCGTGAGCTGCTGCTCGAGGAGTGCGCGGTCCGCAAGGAAGCCGTTGGCCCCAACACGCGCCGATTCCTCGTCGACCTGTCGGCGGTCGGCAAGCCGCCGTTTTCCTGCCCGATCGATGACGTCTACGCGGCCTGTGGGCCGCTTGTCGACAAGACCGTCGCAGTCCTGTCCCGCGTACTGCACGATCCGGACGGCGACGACATCGACTGGTCCGAGGTGGCCGGCATCTATGTGGTGGGCGGTGCCGGGAGCTTCCCACTGGTCGCCCGGATGCTGCGCACCGCGTTCGACGACAAGCGCGTCAAGCGGTCCCTGCACCCGTTCGCGGCGACGGCCATCGGCCTGGCGGTCTTCCTCGACAAAGAAGCGGGATTTGCTCTGTCCGAACGTCTTTCACGACACTTCGGGGTCTTTCGGGAAGCGCTCGCCGGTGAGGATGTCTGCTTCGACCCGATCGTGCCCAAAGGCGCAGAGCTGCCCACCGCGGGTCAGCCGCCGTTCATCGTCACCCGCACCTACCGCGCGGTGCACAACATCGGGCACTTCCGCTTCGTGGAGTGCAGTCGGCTGCGCGACGGCTGCCCCGACGGCGACGTGACACCGTATGACCCGGTGTTCTTCCCGTTCGATCCGGATCTCGACGACGACGACGACCTGCAACGCCGGCCGGTGCGGCGCAGCGATGACGGCCCGGACGTCGAGGAACGCTACGTCATCACACCCAGTGGAACGGTGGAGGTGACGCTCACGACGCGGCCGGCCCGGCTGAGCCGAACGTTTCGGCTCGCGCGGCACGACCTCGCCACCGCCTGACGGCTCACGGCGCGGCGGCGAGGTCCGGCGTCCAGGCCACCGTTGACGAGCGGTTATGCGGTGGTGTGCACGATCAGCACGTCGACCTTGGCCCGACGCGAGACGTTCGCGGGCACCGATCCCAGTAACCGGCCCGCAATCGTGCTCAGGCCGACGTTGCCGACGACGAGCAGATCGGCGCCGACGTCCTCAGCCAGCCCGACCAGCGCGTCGACCGGAGCGCCGACAACCGACCGTTCTTCGACGTTCGTGGCGCCCGCGGCCAGGGCCCGCTCCTTCGCCTCGCGCAGGATCGCGTAAATCGGGGCGCTACCCGACACCTTGTAGCTTTCGCCCTTGAGGGCGTCGGCGGCCCGCTGATCGTCCTGCTGGGGCAAATACGCCGTCGCGACGATCAGCTTTGCGTCCGGCCCGGCGATGGAGCCCGCCTTTTCTACCGCGCGCAGCGACGAGTCCGACCCGTCGGTTCCCACCACCACGGTCCGATAGGCGCTCATTTACCCTCCAAATTGTCGGTTGCTACGCCAACCCAAGACACTAATCGCTTCGCCCGATCCAAATGGTCCGATTTGAGACACGCCGACGCAGCGGCGATATCGCCGTACCGAGCGGCTCCGGGCGGCTCCGGGCCGAAATTCCACCGGAATCGACGCCGACAAGTATCTGGTACTGCTTAAATCGCTTGGCGGACAGGCTATTTTACTGTATTGGGTTGCGGTGGGTCAGCTCGCCGACCTCGGTTACCCGCAGCAGAACGGATTGTGGCCAGGCACTACGGGTAATCAGGTTCACCTCAGAGCCTTTACAGTGACAGACATCATGATCACGCAGACGATCGACAAGCCCAAGACGGCTGTCGCCGCGAGCTACTCGCGGCCACAACCTCGCGGCAGGCTACTCGACCCGCTTGCGGTCGCGTTGCTGGCCGCCGTCGTCAGCAACGTGGCGGCGAGCGGGCCGTCACTGTGGTTCGACGAAAGTGCGACCATTTCCGCCTCGGCAAGCCGCTCATTGCCCGACCTGTGGCGGCTGCTGGGCCACATCGACGCCGTGCACGGTTTGTTCTACCTGGTGATGCACGGCTGGTTCGCTGTCTTCCCGCCGACCGAGTTCTGGTCGCGGGTCCCCAGTTGTCTGGCGGTGGGAGCCGCGGCGGCCGGCGTGGTCGTCTTCGCCAAGCTGTTCACGTCACGGACCGTCGCGGTGTGCGCGGGCGTCGTCTTCGCGATCTTGCCGCGGGTGACGTGGGCCGGTGTCGAAGGACGCTCCTACGCCTTGACCGCGGTGGCGGCGGTTTGGTTGACCGTGCTGCTGGTCACCGCAATACGGCGAAACAGGTGGCGGCTGTGGCTGCTCTACATGTTCGCGCTGATGCTGTCGATACTGCTGAACGTCTACCTGGTATTGCTGGTCCCGGCCTATGCCGTAGTTACACCGGTACTGCGGCGCCGAAAATCGGTGGTGCTGCGGTGGGCGATCACATCATTGGTGGCGGTGGGCGCGATGACACCGTTGATGCTGTTCGCGCACGGCCAAAGCTTTCAGGTCGCCTGGATCTCACGGCTCAAATGGCACACCATCCTCGACGTCGTGCAACATCAATATTTCGACAACAGTGTCCCATTCGCGATCCTGGCGGCGCTTATTTTCGTTGCCGCGCTGACGATTCGGTTGACGGGTCGGTGGGCGTCGGCCGGCGATACCCGCCGAGTGCTGATCATCTGCGCGGCATGGATCGTGGTGCCTACTGCCATCAGCCTGATTTACTCGGCGTTCGAACCGTTTTACTACCCGCGTTATCTGTTCTTCACCACGCCGGCGATGGCGGTCGTGCTGGCTGTCTGCATCGTGGCGGTCGTACGCAAGCCGCGATGGATCGCCCTGGTGCTGATAGTGCTCACCGCGGCCGCTTTGCCGAATTATCTTCTGTCGCAACGGCAGCGGTACGCCAAAGAGGGCTGGGACTACAGCGACGTTGCCGACGTTATCAGCGCCCACGCCGCACCCGGGGACTGCCTCTTGGTCGATAACACGGTGGATTGGCTACCTGGTCCGATCCGCGCCCTCCTTGCCGCCCGGCCGGCGGCCTACCGGCCGTTGGTCGACGTCGGTCGTGGTCAGCGCGCGTCCGAGCGTGGCACCCTCTGGGACGGCCACGTCGCGGTGTGGCTGGTGGTAGGTCGGCTGTACAAATGCACCACGCTGTGGACGATTTCGACGCATGACACGAAGTTGCCGAATCACCAAAGCGGAACATCGCTGCCACCGGGAAAGGTGCTGGGCCACGCACCCGCGTACTTGACGCCAAAGCTGGTCGGGTTTCGCATCGTTGAGCGCTGGCAATTCCACCGCACTCAGGTCATCAAGTCGGTCCGCTGACTCCAGTCAGGCGCAAGTGCTCGCCAACGTCGACGGCGTGTGGGGTCAGCGCTGTCCCCGACTCGCCCGGTAGGACGCCACTGTGCCCACCACGCCCAAAGCCGCGAACACCGCGAACAGCCAACGGGCCGCCATCACCGCACCGCCGTGCGCGCTGTTGACGATCACGCCGGCCAGGCCCGCGCCGAACGCTCCGGAGATCAGCTGCACCGTGTTGATCGCCGCGGCGGCCGCCCCGCCTTCTTCCGCGTCGTCGTCGTCGAATTGCATCGCCCACGCCGATAGGTGTGGCCAGGCCGCCCCGATGCCCGTCCCGATGATCGTCAACGCCAGCGCCCACACCACGGCGACGCCCACCGGCGCGTTATCCACCTGGGTAGCCGCGGCTAACGTCAGACCCACGGCCATGATCAGCGGTGCGGCGGCGACAACGCGGGCTATGACCCGCGTGCTGCTCAGCGATGCGCTGACGATCTCGCTGACGGTCCAGCCGACCGCCAGCGCCGCGCCCAGGAAACCGGCCACCACGGGAACCAGGTGTGCCAGTCGTTGCCCGAACAACGGCACGTACATGTCGACCATGGCCGAGGCCATCAGCAGCGCCATCGTCAGATAGATCCACTTCAGCGGACCGGAACCGAATGCGCCGGAAGGCAACACCGCGACTGACATCCGCCGATCCACCACCACGAACACCGCCACCAAGAGCACGCTGGCCGCAAGTAACCCCGCCGTCGCGACGTTGTTGTGTGGGACCTGGGCGACGCTGATCGTCAACGCGGCCGTCCCCAACAGCAGCAGCGACCACACCGGGATTTTCAGCGCCGGTGCAGCGCCGCCGGGATCGGCGCGGCCCGCGGGCAGCACCATCGGGACCAGTGCGGCGATCGCCGCGGTCAGCATCGCCACCGCACCGAACGCCCAACGCCACAGCCCGAACTGCGCGAAAAAGCCACCCGTGGCCGGCCCGACAATCGTTGCGACGCCCCACATCGCCGATACCAGTGCGGAAGCCCGGGTCCATAACCGTTGCGGCAGGGCGGCCCTGATCACGGCATAGCCCAGTCCCGCCAGTAGCCCGCCGGCCACCCCCTGCAAGGTCCGGCCTGCCAGCAGCGCCACCATATCCGGAGCCGCCGCGCACACCACGCTGCCGATCCCGAAGACCGCCAGTCCCAACACGTATGACGCACGCGCCCCGAATCGCCGCAGCGCCGCGCTGACCGTGGTGGCTGCCACCACCGAGCCGACCAGGTAAAGCGTTGTCACCCAGGCAAAGAGCCGTTCACCGCCGATCTCTGCGACGGTGCTCGGCAGCAGGCTGATGGTCAGGAATTCATTGATCGCGTACAGCGCCACCCCGCCGGCCAGCAATGTCGAGGTGCCCAAGTACCGGGGGCCCAGCAGCACACGCCAACTGCTGGCGGTTTCGGTCGCGCTCGTCGCGTCGGTCACGTGCACCACGGTATGGGCTCAACCGCAGTTGAGTTCAAGACGCCGACCTCGCGCGCGCATCGGCGGCCGATCATTTCAGACCGGCGGCGTCCATTCCGCGCAGTTCTTTCTTCAAGTCGGCGATCTCGTCGCGGAACCGGGCGGCCAGCTCGAATTGCAGGTCCCGCGCCGCGGCCATCATCTGCTCGGTGAGGTCCTTGATCAGGTCGGCCAGCTCGGCTCGCGGCATGCTCGCGGTGTCGCGACCCTCGAACACGCCGGCGCTGACCGCTCGTCCCGGCGCCCCCTGGGCCCGGCGGCCCCGCGACGCGTTCCGTCCGGACCCACCGATTTCGACGGTTTCGGTGTCATCGGCCTCGCGGTAGACCTGGTCGAGAATGTCGGCGATCTTCTTGCGCAGCGGCTGCGGGTCGATGCCGTTGGCCTCGTTGTAGGCGATCTGCTTGGCGCGCCGGCGTTCGGTCTCGTCGATCGCCTCTTTCATCGAGTCGGTCATCGTGTCGGCGTACATGTGCACTTCGCCGGACACGTTGCGGGCGGCGCGGCCGATGGTCTGGATCAGGCTGCGCGACGAGCGCAGGAACCCTTCCTTGTCGGCGTCGAGGATCGCGACCAGCGACACTTCGGGCAGGTCCAGACCCTCCCGGAGCAGGTTGATGCCGACCAGCACGTCGTAGTCACCGAGCCGCAGCTGTCGCAGCAGCTCCACGCGGCGCAACGTGTCGACCTCGGAGTGCAGGTAGCGCACCCGGATGCCCATTTCCAGCAGGTAATCGGTGAGGTCTTCGGCCATCTTCTTGGTCAGCGTCGTCACCAGCACGCGCTGGTCGACTTCGGTGCGTTTGCGGATCTCCCCGATGAGGTCGTCGATCTGACCCTTTGTGGGCTTGACGACGACCTTCGGATCGACCAGGCCGGTCGGCCGGATCACCTGCTCGACGAACTCCCCGCCGGACTGGCTGAGCTCGTACGGGCCCGGGGTTGCCGACAGGTACACCGTCTGGCCGATCCGGTCAGCGAATTCCTCCCAGGTCAGCGGCCGGTTATCGCACGCTGACGGTAACCGGAACCCGTACTCGACGAGGTTGCGCTTGCGGGACATGTCGCCCTCGTACATGCCCCCGATCTGCGGCACGGTCACATGCGACTCGTCGATGACGAGCAGGAAATCCTCCGGGAAGTAGTCGAGCAGCGTCGCCGGCGGCGAACCGGGCCCGCGACCATCGATGTGTCGCGAGTAGTTCTCGATGCCGGAGCAGAACCCGACCTGGCGCATCATCTCGATGTCGTAGTTGGTGCGCATCCGCAGCCGTTGCGCCTCCAGCAGCTTGCCCTGGCCCTCCAGTTCGGCCAGCCGCTCAGCGAGTTCGTCCTCGATCGTGGAGATCGCGCGGGCCATCCGCTCGGGACCGGCCACATAGTGGGTGGCCGGGAAGATGCGCAGCGAGTCGACCTTGCGGATCACGTCACCGGTCAGCGGATGCAGGTAGTACAGCGCCTCGATCTCGTCGCCGAAGTATTCGATGCGGACGGCCAATTCCTCGTAGGACGGAATGATCTCGACGGTGTCGCCGCGCACCCGGAACGAGCCACGCGTAAACGACAGGTCGTTGCGGGTGTACTGCACGTCGACCAGCAGCCGCAGCAGCCCGTCGCGGGGCACCTCGCTGCCCACCTTCAGCTCGACGGAGCGGTCCAGGTAGGACTGCGGTGTGCCCAGGCCGTAGATGCACGACACCGAGGCCACCACCACGACATCGCGCCGCGATAGCAGCGACGACGTCGCGGAGTGCCGCAGCCGCTCCACATCGTCATTGATCGAGCTGTCCTTTTCGATGTAGGTGTCGGTCTGCGCGATGTACGCCTCTGGCTGGTAGTAGTCGTAGTACGAGACGAAGTACTCGACGGCGTTGTGCGGCAACATCTCTCGAAGCTCGTTGGCCAACTGGGCGGCCAGCGTCTTGTTCGGCGCCATCACCAGCGTCGGGCGCTGCAGCCGCTCGATGAGCCATGCGGTGGTTGCCGACTTTCCGGTACCGGTGGCGCCCAGTAGCACCACGTCGTGCTCCCCCGCCTGAATTCGCCGCTCCAACTCTTCGATAGCCGCGGGCTGGTCGCCGGCCGGGTCATGCGGGCTGACCACCTCGAAGTGCCCGCCGACGCGCACCATGTCCTCGACAGGGCGGTATTCGGAGTGGGCGACGATCGGATGCTCGGTAGCGAAAGCCATGCCTACCAGGGTAGGCGGGACTACTGACACGTGCGGCGACGATGCCGCGCGCACGGAGGAGAAGCCGCACTACGACAAGTGTCATTGGTGCTGACGGGTCCACACCAGGGTTCCGGGATCGCATTGGATCAGGTACCCGTCGTCCGACTTCGACATGGCGAAGACGGGGACATTCGACTCATTGCACGAGGTCCCGGTGGAATGCACGCCGGTCGTGGCGGGCGCTTTGTCCCAGGTGTTGGATTCGCAAACGATCTGGGTATTGGCGGTGGAGTCGTACGCGAGCTTGTCGACGTCGCTGCACACGCCACCGAGCACCGGCGCAGACGATGCCGTGGCGGGAACAGCCGTGTTGGCGGAAGCCTGCGCGGGGTCGGCCGTGGCGACACCCGAAGGAACATCGCCGACCCGTGTCGCCACGACGGGAATCCGCAGCGTCGCCCCTTGCGCGCCACATTCATTACTCTGCACGGTCTGTGTTTGCGCGCCGTGCAGCGTGCCGTCGGGTTGTGGTGTCAACGACCACACCACGGTTTCGGACTGCGTCGCTGTCTGCGTTCCGTGTGCTGCGCGGCACTGCGTCTGTAGTTCTCGGGGCGCGCTCTGCCAGTGCCCGTCGACGAAATGCAGAACGCCGGTGTTGCCGGTGCCGGTGGCCTTTGCCGCTTGGTGACTGACGTTGTCCAGCTTGGTCCCAGTGGCCGCGCACCCGGTGGGCGTGCACGCGGAATTGAAGGCCCACCAACTGGTTTGCGCGCCGTTGTTCGGGATAACGCCGTTGGATGACTGCTTTGCACGGTCGTAGTCCAACCGATAGGCACCGTCGAGTACCGGATGGGCGGCGGAAGGGCTTGAACCGGGCAACACCGCGGACGCCGAGGACGTCGCATTGAAGCGAGCTGGTGACGCGGGGTTCGGCTGGGGCGGGTTATCCCAGGAGAAAAACGAAACGGCCCAGGTGATGATCAACGCGATGACCAGCGTGACGGCCGTCGCCGCGGCGATGCCGGTCTTGACCGACAACCTGCGGCCGACCTTCACCGAGGCGGCGCTGCGCTGTCGCAGGGCGCCACGACGGCGAGAAACTTTGTCGTTGAAGGCGGCCGCAAAATCGCGACACCGATCGAATCGGTCGGCGGGATCCTTTGCGAGGGCTTTGAAGAACACATCATCGAGGCGGGCCAGATCGCGGCGGTGGTCGCTGAGCCTGGGCGGAGCCGCGTGCAGATGCTGCCCGATCACGGCGACCGGGTTGGAATGCCGATACGGCGGCACACCGGTCAGCAGGTGAAATGCGGTGGCGGCCAGCGCATACTGATCGGCCCGCCCGTCGATGTTGCCCCCGACCAACTGCTCGGGGGCGGCGTAGGCAACCGTTCCCACCGCGACGTTGGTCTCGGTGATTCCGCTGATATCAGCGAGTTGACGCGCAACCCCGAAGTCCGCCAACAAGATCCGTCGTTCGTCATCCTCGGGATGGGTGACCAGGATGTTGGCAGGTTTCACGTCGCGGTGCAGCATCCCCCGCACGTGGGCGTAGTCGAGTGCACCCGCGACCGCATCGATGATCGCGCCGACGTCGTGTTCGGACATGCCGTTGCTGTAACGCTCTTTCACCAGTCGGGCTGCGTCGGTGCCTTCGACGTAGTCCATCGCGATCCAGAGTTGGCCCTGGAATTCACCGCGATCGTGCACCGCGACGATATGCGGGTGAAAGAGCGTCGCGGCCAGATCCGCTTCCCGGTTGAATCGCTCACGGAATTCGTCGTCCGCCGTCATTCCCTTCGTCAGGACTTTCAGCGCATCGCGACGCGGCAAGCGCGGGTGCTTGGCGAGATAGACGTCGGCCATCCCACCGGAGCCCAACGGACGCAAGATCGAGTAGCCGGCAAAGGCGGTACGGTTCCCCATCCCGATGGACGGGACGCTTGCCTGGCCATGTTCTGCGCCTACGGCCTCGCCGCGATTCGGCACCGATCTGATCAGCGGCACTCGGTGAAGAAGGTCGGTGACGGCCAAATGCGGGAGCGATTCGTAGCCGCGGCGCAGCACATTACGCACGCGCTGCTGCGCGCTTGCCGGTCGCCGGTCGACATCCCAGCGTTCCGTGGTGTTGTTCGTCTCCTCATCCATTTTTCGTCACCCCCTCCTATCGTCAAACACGCTGCGCGCAGCGGCGCGGACCCAATGATCGGCGTCAAGGGTCCCGCGGAAAGGTTTGCACGCCAGACGCTTTCAGACTGTCAACCACCGGCGCCGTGTCGGCCGAAGCCGGGCTAAACGCGGACGCAGGCAGTTTACTCACTCCTCGCATGATGCCCGCCGATGCGGTTGCCCGTGTTGGTGCCGATTATGAAACAGCTATGAATCGGCGTCTGGCCTGCTCAGAGCGGGCTCACAGAGCCGACCAGCACGAAACATAGCGAAGTCATAGCTGCGCCGGTGGAAGCTTGCATGCAAGGCAGCCGATACTGAAGTGGTGAGTCGATCATCCCCGCCCATGCTGACCATTTGGCACGATGGGTCGCAACGTACGTTTACCGTAGGCCATGACGTGGTCATCGGACGCGACGAGGATGCCGATATCCGGATCGTCGATCCGCGGATATCCCGCGAGCATCTGATCCTCCGCTTCGAACAGGGCAAGTGGCTGGCGATCGACAACGGCTCAGTGAACGGAACCTTCGTCAATGGCTACCGCAGGCCGGTGATCGACATCCACCACGGCCAGAGCATCAACATCGGTAATGCCGGCGGACCGCAGCTGAGCTTCGAGGTCGGACAGCATCGGGGACGGGCGGGTCGGCCGCCGGGGGCCGGGTCGCCGCGGGACACCGAGCCGTCCACCATCTCGTGGTCGACGCCTCCCCCGCCCGGCCAGCCGCGTCCACAGCCACCGGGCCCGGCGGGCGGCTCGCGGAGGGACGGCCGCAGGCCCCCGCAATCGCCAGCGCCGCGACAGCCTCCGGCTCCGCATCCGCGAAACACGCCCTCACAGCCGGTGTACGAACAGCCGACCGACGTGCATGTATCTCGGTGGCCGCCGACCCCGCCGCCCGCCGAGATCACAGTGGTCAACGCGGGTTCGGCGCCACCGCCACAAGTGGTGGCACCGACCGAGATGACCGTCGTCGGCGCGCGGTCCGGCGACGTCTCGAATCTTGCGACGCGGTTCGTGAAGTTCCTGTCGCAGCGATCGGTGGCGCCGGCGAAACAGGCCGGTTCGGTCACCATCGGCCGTGCCAGCGACAACGACATCGTCGTTGCCGACGTGCTGGCCTCCCGTCACCACGCGACCTTGGTTCTCACGCCGCTGGGCACCGAGATCCAGGACCGCAGCAGCAATGGGACGTTCGTCAACGGCACCCGGGTTGGTTCGGCGGTCCTGGGCGAAGGTGACGTCGTCACCATCGGCAACGTCGACCTGGTCGTCAGCGGCGGCATGTTGGTTCCCCGCAGCGAAACCGAAACCCGCACCGGCGGTCTGGAGGTACGCGGCGTCGAGTACGTCGTAGACAACGGCAAACAATTGCTGGACAACATCTCGCTGACGGCGCGTCCCGGAACGCTGACCGCCGTGATTGGCGGGTCGGGTGCCGGCAAGAGCACGCTGGCCAGGTTGATCGCCGGCTACACCACGCCGAGCTCCGGCTCGGTCACCTTCGAGGGCCACGACGTCCACGCCGAATACGCGTCGCTGCGCAGCCGGATCGGCATGGTCCCCCAAGACGACGTCGTGCACCGGCAACTCACGGTGAACCAGGCGCTGGGCTACGCCGCCGAACTGCGGCTGCCGCCCGACACCACGAAGGCCGACCGCGCCAAGGTCGTCAACGGCGTACTCAGAGAACTCGACCTGACCAAGCACGCCGATACCCGGGTCGACAAGCTGTCCGGCGGTCAGCGCAAACGGGCGTCGGTCGCACTCGAGCTGCTGACCGGACCGTCCCTGCTGATCCTCGACGAGCCGACGTCGGGTCTGGATCCGGCGCTGGACCACCAGGTCATGACGATGCTGCGCCGACTGGCCGACGCCGGCCGGGTGGTCATCGTGGTGACGCACATGCTGTCCTACCTCGACACCTGCGACCAGCTGCTGTTGGTGGCCCCGGGCGGCAAGACGGCGTATTGCGGCCCGCCGGACCAGATCGGTGATGCGATGGGCACCACCAACTGGGCCAAAATCTTCAGCCAGGTGGGAGCCGACCCGGAGGAGGCCAACCGCCGCTTCCTCGAGCGCGACCAAGGCCCGCCGCCCGCACCGACGGACCAGCCGGCCGACCTGGGCAAACCGGTTCACACCAGCCTGCGGCGCCAGATTTCGACGATCGCGCGCCGGCAGGTGCGGCTGGTGGTGGCCGACCGCGCCTATTTCGTGTTCCTGGCCTTGTTGCCATTCATCCTGGGTGCGCTGTCGCTGACCGTTCCCGGGTCGAGCGGATTCGGGGTGCCCGCGCCGCACGCGGGCACCCCGGACGAATCCGCTCAGATCCTGGCCCTGTTGCTGCCGGCGGCGGCCTTCATGGGTACCGCGTTGACGATCCGCGACCTGGTCGGCGAGCGCGCCGTCTTCCAGCGCGAGCAGGCTGTTGGCCTGTCGACGACGGCCTACCTGCTCGCCAAGACCGCGGTGTTCTGCGGCTTCGCGATCCTGCAGTCGGCGATCATCACCGCGATCGTGATGATCGGCAAGGGCATACCGACCCGAGGAGCGGTATTACTTGGACACTCCAACCTCGCGGCCACCGTCGAGCTGTTCGCGACGGTCGCCGCAACGTGTGTCGCCTCGGCAATCCTCGGCCTGGCCATCTCGTCGTTGGTTCGGTCCAGCGATCAGATCATGCCGCTGTTTGTGGTGGCGGTGATGGCCCAGCTCGTGCTGTGCGGCGGGATGGTCCCGGTGACCGGCCGGCTGGGGCTCGACCAGCTGTCTTGGCTGATGCCGGCGCGCTGGGGCTACGCGGCGGCGTCGTCGACGGTCGACGTGCGGCACCTGGTGCCCGGTTCGCTGCTCCCCCAAGACCGGTTCTGGCAGCACACGCGGAAAGTCTGGCTGTTCGACATGGGCATGCTGGCCACGCTGGCGGTGTTCTACGCCGGCTTTGTACGCTGGAAGATCCGGCTCCGCCGCTGATTTCGGTCAGGTGACGTCATCCATCCACCCAAGCGCGAGACGTTCGACCTCAACGCCCGCACCAACACCGATCCGAAAGGCATCGTGCGGGCGGTCGATGACTACGTTGTGCATCCGTGGGGCCTCTACCTGGCCCGCCCGACGCCCGGCCGCAAGCAGTTCCACTACCTCGAGTCGTGGTTGCTGCCCTCGCTGGGTTTGCGGGCGACCATCTTTCATTTCAACCCCGGCCACGAACGCGATCACGACTATTACCTCGACGTCGGCGAATACACGCCCGGTCCATCCGTGTGGCGTTCCGAAGACCACTACCTCGATCTCGAGGTCCGCACCAACGCCGGGGTGGATTTGGCCGACGTCGACGAGCTGTTGGACGCGGTTCGTCATGGCCTGCTGACGCCCCAGGTGGGCGAGCAGGCGATACGGCGGGCGGTCGGGGCCGTCGACGGTCTGTCCCGACACGGTTACGACCTACAGCGTTGGCTCGCCACCGAGGGCATGCAGCTGGTATGGAGGTGAAGATCGTAACCTGTTGCAGTACAACGGATTTAGACCGCAAGCAAGCGCTCGAAGAACTCCCGGTAGTGCATCAGGGCCAGGCGTAGGTCCTCGGTGGAGGCCTCCTCACCGCGATTCCACTGCTCTTCCAGATGCGACCGCGTCTCGGCGAATCCAGCCGTGAGCTGCTCGACCAGATCGGAGACCAAGCCGTCCGCCTTCTGGACGCACTCTTTGGGATCATCGACGAAGGCCGCCTGAACGCCGGCCCATCGACCACGCAGCTCAGCGAGATTGTCGCCGGCAAAAAGCACTCCGGCTGCCGACGATTCGTGTTCTGCCGTGGCTGTCGACGATTCGTGTTCTGCCCTCGACGGCTCCACACCGGGATCCTCGGCACTGGGTGCCGCTGTGTCGGTAACCGGTGCCGGTTCGGGCGCAACGGCTGTGCTCTCGTCGTCCGTCGCCGGCGCGTCCGACACGCGGATCGGGGTCTCATCGTGCGAATCGGTCACTGTTTGTTGTTCATGCGTGGTCATGGGCTTGCTCCTGCGATTCGGTCTTGTCGGTCTTGTCGGTCTCCAGCAACGTCTCGAACAGCGCCCGGTAGTGCACGAACGCCTCCCGCTGCTGCTCGGTGTTGGCGTGCTGCTGCGAGATATGGACACCGTGGGCGGCTCGGTAGTTCTCGACAATCTGCGGGTGGTCCACCGAGATGTCTGCGGCCCGCTGGTCGAAATCGTCGACGGGATAACCGCGTTGACGCATCACCTCGGTTACCAAACGGTCGGCGACACCGACAGCCGTTGCGGGGTTGTCCACAAACTCGGCCTGTACCTTTTGCCAGCGGCCGGCGAAATCCGAAAGCGCCGAGGGCGTCAACGGAACGATGTCGAGCTTGCCATGCTCGCGTTCTCGCGTAGTGAGTTCCCGAACGGCACCTTTCTCGCTTCCGGTGTCGGATACCAGCCGCTCGTACTCACCGCCGTAGTGCTGTTTGAGCCGCTTCGTTTTGATGCGAAAGCTGATCATGCTTATTGCGACAATCGCCGCGACAACCACCAGGACGGCGGCGGCAGCGATGCAGATCCATTCCCAAGTGGGCATAACAGACTCCTTTCTGACTTACGTCTAATAACCCGAACGGAGCGTTCGCAAACCTCTTTTTGTGATTTGTGGCATAACGAGTGATGTTGAGCGGACGTGTTTTCCGGCAGTTCAGAAGTAGTGCCGACGGCCGCCGATGGCCCGTCCGGTGCTGCCCAGGATTGCCAGGATTGCGCCGACGACGAGCAACAGGATTCCAAAGGTCCACAGGATGGAGATCTTGAGTAGAAATCCCGCGACTAGCAAGACGATGCCCAGAATGATCATGTTTTAGCCTTCCTCAGATGATGGTTGACGGATGTTCGGGTCGGTCGGCCCGAGACCAGTCGACCACCCGTAAGGGAGGTAGCAATACACCCCTAGGGAGGTAATCTCCTTGGCATGCCACAACCATCTCGCGCGCCGATCACCGTCGCGCTCGTCGACGACTATGACGTTGTCGTCAAGGGCGTGGCCAACATGCTGCAGCCGTATCGCGACCGCGTAGTGATCGCGGAACTGGACTCCACCATGTCCGTCAAAGATGCGGTCGACATCGTGCTGTACGACTCATTCGCCCAACCCGAATCCGATCACGAAGAGATCGGGGTACTGGTGGCTAATCCGCGGGCACGCCGAGTTGTGGTCTACACCTGGAACTTTCACCCCGAACTCGTTCAAAGCGCGCAAAGCCACGGCGCCCAGGGGTATCTGTCGAAGACCCTGCCCGCGCGCGAGCTGGTCGCGGCCTTGGAGGCCGTGCATGCCGGTGAAGTGGTCGTCAGCGACGTAGGAGCACGAGCACGTAGCGCACCCGGGCTGGACTGGCCCGGCCGCGGTGAAGGCCTCAGCGAACGCGAGGCGGAGATTCTGGCATTGATCACCCAGGGCATGAGCAACGCCGACGTCGCGCGGCTGACGTACCTGAGCCCAAACACTGTGAAGTCCTACATTCGGACGATCTATCGCAAGCTGGGTGTGAGCAGTCGCACTCAAGCCGTGCTATGGGGTGTGAACCACGGGTTCACGCCCGACCACCACCGCATCGAGCACTGGCGCGGCGGTCCCTAGCGTCTCCCTCCGCGGAAGCGGATAACCCTCCAGGCGGCCGCATGCTCGTCAGTTGGCGTGACTGCAATAACGTTTGCCGGCAACTGCAATAACGTTTGCCGGCAACGAAGTACCCGCCCAAAACGCGTCGCGTAATCTCTGCTGTCATGAGCTCCACCATGCACATATGGATCGCAATCGCCGCTTTGGCCGGCGCCGCGATCAGCTCGCAGTTAACTCCAGCGACCGCTCGGGCCGACCTGCACAACATCACCTACAAGGCCCGCGTCGACGGAGTGGCCCCCGGCAGCCAAGCCACCTTCGTGACCAACGTCAACCAAACGAACGCCGCCGCGTTGAGCTCGATGCCGGGCAGCGCGTTCGAGGCCAACGCGGTACTGGCCGATCCCAATCAAGCCGGCATGCAAGTGTCGGTCCGTTGGCCTTATGCGGCGAACGTGCATTGCGAGATCGACGTGGACGACAACGTCGTCGCGCAAGTCGATCATTTCGTCCAGCCGGCCGCAGGGAGCTCCGACCCGATGAACGGTGTGCTGCCCTGCGGCGCACCGCTGCCTAACCCGTAGGCCTACGGCCGCCAGCCTGCGCTGTCGGCCCAGTCCCACGCTCGGCCGTATGCCTCGCGGAACCACGGCTCCTTGACACCGAGATAACGCTTGATGTCTCCGTCCGGGGATGCTTCCTGCGCCGCGCGGCGCTTGACGGCCAGGTACTCGTCGCGGACGTCGGGGTTGGCGTTCAGCCAGTCGACAAAAAGTAGGGCGAATTGCTGATTGGGCCAGTCGGCCACCCGTAGGTGGACGAATGTCGGGCGGCCCGGATCTGCCGACGCGAAAAGCCGCTTGTCCCACAGCGTCGCATCGTCGCTGTGGTCGAAGCGTTCCGCGGTGCTGCGTGCGCCGCGCTTAACGACGTCGCTGGTGACGTCCTCGATGCGTGGGTAACCCGCGGACCGTAACGCGGCGGCGAGTTCGTCGGCCGCAGTGAGCGATTCGACGGTGACTTGAATGTCGATGGCGTCCTTGGCGTCCAGCCCCGGAACCGCGGTGGAACCGATGTGGTCGACACGCAACGCCTTTGCCCCACAAGCGGTCTTGAGGCGGGCGACGATGCGCGCAGCCTGGTCGGGCCAGGCCGGGTCGGCAGCCACCAGCCGGGCAGGCGGACGAACAACGTGGCCGGCGCTGAGGTTGGCGGCGAACGGCGTGATGCGGTCGTCCCACACCTCACGTGCACGCTTGGTCAGCGCCTCCGGAGTACCCGAATTGTCCAGCCAGACATCGGCGACGGCGCGACGCTGCTCGTCAGTGGCCTGCGCCGCGATGCGGGCGCGAGCATCGTCCTCGGCCATACCGCGTTGTCCGACCAGCCTCGCCACGCGCAGTTCCGCGTCGGCAGAAACCACGACAACCAACGGGAACATCGGGGCCATCCCGGATTCCACCAACAGTGGAATGTCTTCCACCACAACCGAATCTTCCGGTACGGCGGCGATCAGCTCGGCGCGACGCTTACCCACCAGGGGATGAACGATGCTGTTGAGCGTCGCGCGGGTCTCGTCGCTGGTGAATGCCTTGGCGGCCAACGCCGGACGGTTCAACGCGCCGTCAGGCAGCAGAATGTCGTCACCAAACGCGTCGACGAGCGCGGCCAGTCCCTCGGTGCCGGGCTCGACCACTTCGCGCGCGATCACGTCGCCGTCGACAACGACCCCGCCGCACTGCGAAAACGTGGTCGAAACCGCCGACTTACCGGCGCCGATGCCGCCGGTCAGCCCGATCCGAAGCATCGACAGCTACGCCGTCGGGTTAGGCGCTACCGGCGAGCTTCTCCCGCAGCGCGGCGAGTTGCGCGTCGCTGGCCAGCGAGCCACCCTGCGGCTCTTCACTCGACGAGCCGTTGGCCTGCGGCCGCTGGTCAGCTTCGGCCTCGGCCGCGGCGAACTTCTCCATCTGCGCGGTGTGCATCTTGTGCCGGCGCTCGGCCTCGGCGTAGCGAGATTCCCATTCGGTGCGCTGCACGTCGAAATCCTCGAGCCACTCGTTGGTTTCGGCGTCGAAACCCTCCGGGAAGATGTAGTTGCCCTGCTCGTCATAGCTGTCGGCCATGCCGTACTTGGCCGGGTCGAATTCCTCGGTGTAGTCCTCGTTGGCCTGCTTGAGCGACAACGAGATACGGCGACGCTCCAGGTCGATGTCGATGACCTTGACCATCGCGTCGTCGCCGACGGCGACCACCTGGTCGGGCACCTCCACGTGACGCTCGGCCAGCTCGGAGATGTGCACCAGGCCCTCGATGCCCTCCTCGACGCGGACGAACGCACCGAACGGCACCAGTTTGGTGACCTTGCCGGGCACGATCTGGCCGATCGCGTGGGTGCGGGCGAAGTGCCGCCACGGGTCTTCCTGAGTCGCCTTGAGCGACAAAGAAACCCGCTCGCGGTCCATGTCGACGTCGAGCACCTCGACGGTGACCTCGTCGCCGACCTGAACCACCTCGGAGGGGTGGTCGATGTGCTTCCAGGACAGCTCGGAGACGTGCACCAGACCGTCGACGCCACCGAGATCGACGAACGCGCCGAAGTTGACGATCGAGGACACCACACCCTTGCGGATGGCGCCCTTCTGCAGCTGGTTGAGGAACTCGCTGCGGACCTCGGACTGGGTCTGCTCGAGCCAGGCGCGGCGGGACAGCACCACGTTGTTGCGGTTCTTGTCCAGCTCGATGATCTTGGCTTCGATCTCCTTGCCGATGTACGGCTGCAGATCGCGGACGCGTCGCATCTCGACCAGCGAGGCGGGCAGGAAGCCGCGCAGCCCGATGTCGAGGATCAGGCCGCCCTTGACGACCTCGATGACGGTGCCCTTGACGGCCTCGTCCTTCTCCTTGAGCGCCTCGATGGTGCCCCAGGCGCGCTCGTACTGCGCGCGCTTCTTGGACAGGATCAGCCGGCCTTCTTTGTCCTCCTTGGTGAGGACCAGGGCTTCGACTTCATCACCCACGGAAACGACCTCATTGGGGTCGACGTCGTGCTTGATGGACAGTTCGCGGGAGGGGATGACCCCCTCGGTCTTGTAGCCGATGTCGAGCAGGACCTCGTCCCGGTCAACCTTGACGATGGTCCCTTCGACGATGTCGCCATCGTTGAAGTACTTGATTGTTTTGTCGATGGCGGCGAGAAAATCCTCGCTCGAGCCAATGTCGTTGACGGCTACTTGCGGCGAGGTGACGGTGGGACTCGGCATATTGTTGGGTTGCTCCGGACAGGTTGGGGTCGTAGGGATAAAGCGGGCTTATTCGATTACCCGATTCCTCCGCATCGCGCTGCGCGCTCTACATCGTCACCGGGCTACCTGTCGAGGTTACTCGACCGCGTACACGCTGGCCAAACTGCGTCCCATTGCGTCGGGCGTGCACTAACGGCGGAAAATTCGCCGATATTTCGCCGTAGCTGCACGCTCGGCGCTTAATGGGCGGCGGTGTCCCAGCTGCGGCCATAGCCCACCGAGACCTCCAGGGGCACGTCCAGCGGGTATGCGCCGCCCATTTTCTCGCGCACCAACTCCTCGAGCCGCTCTCGCTCACCGTCGGCCACTTCGAACAAGAGTTCGTCGTGGACCTGCAGCAACATTCGCGACGCCAGCCCGGCCGATTTGAGCGCCTTGTCGACCTCGATCATGGCCACCTTGATGATGTCGGCCGCACTGCCCTGGATCGGCGCGTTGAGCGCCGCCCGCTCGGCGGCCTCACGCACCTGGCGATTGGTGCTGTCCAGCTCGGGCAGATAACGGCGGCGGCCCAACACCGTCGAGGTGTAGCCATCCTTGCGGGCCTGTTCGACGACGTCCATCAGGTAGTCGCGCACCCCGCCGAAGCGAGCGAAGTACTGATCCATCTGGACTTTGGCGTCTTCGGTGGAGATCTTCAGCTGCGCCGCCAGGCCATAAGCGCTCAACCCGTAAGCCAACCCGTAGGACATCGCCTTGACCCGCCGCCGCAACTCACCGGTCACCTCTTCGATCGGCACCCCGAACGCCCGGGATGCGACGAATGAGTGCAAGTCCTCTCCGGTGTTGAACGCCTCGATGAGGCCCTCATCGCCGGAAAGGTGGGCCATGATCCGCATTTCAATCTGGCTGTAGTCGGCGGTCATCAGCTCCGCGTAACCTACGCCGACTCCGTTACCGACAACAAAAGCGTCGCGGATCTGGCGGCCGGCGTCGGTGCGGATCGGAATGTTTTGCAGATTCGGCTCGGTCGAGGACAGCCTGCCGGTGGCCGCGATGGTCTGGTTGAACGTGGTATGGATACGGCCATCGCCGGCAACCGAGTTCAGCAATCCGTCGACGGTCACCTTCAGCCGGGTCACGTCGCGGTGCGCGAGCAGATGCTGAAGAAACGGGTGCCCGGTCTTGTCGAACAGCGACTGCAGTGCATCCGCGTCAGTGGTGTATCCGGTCTTCGTGCGCTTGGTCTTCGGCATCTCCAGTTCGTCAAACAGCACTACCTGCAACTGTTTTGGCGAACCGAGGTTGATCTGCTTGCCGATCACTGCGTAGGCGGCTTCGGCGGCATCACGGATCTGGTCGCCGAATTGGCTTTGCAGTTCGCTCAATTGGTCTAGGTCGACGGCGATGCCCGCAGCCTCCATGCCCGCCAACACCCGTTGGACCGGCAGTTCCATCTCAGCCAGCAGCGAGGTGGAGTCGATCCGGGCCAATTCGGCGTCCAGGGCGTCAGCCAGGTCCACCACCGCGCGGGCGCGCAGGACCGCGGTTTGCACGGCTTGATCGTCAACACCGTCGGTGTCGTCGAGCAGTGAAAGTTGCTGTTGCTCAGATGTTTCCGCTCGTAGTTCACGACGCAGGTAGCGCAGCGACAGATCGTCCAGGGTGAAACTGCGCTGACCCGGGCGAACCAAGTAGGCAGCCAGCGCGGTGTCGGAGCTCACTCCGTTCAGCTTCCAACCGCGTCCGGCGAGGTCGTGGATGGCCAACTTGGCCTCGTGCAGTGCTTTGGGCTTCTCCGGATCGGCCAGCCATGCCGCCAGCGCGGAGTCGTCATCGGGCGTCAACGTGGTGGTGTCGATGTAGCCACCGTCGCCGTCGGCGGCGGCGATGGCCAGCGCGGTCGCGTCGCCGTCGTAGGGCAGATGCGTTCCCACCACCGCCAACCCTGCTCGGCGCCCGTCGGCGACGTGCTCGGCCAGCCACCGCCCGACCGTGCCGGGCTCCAGCAGTCCCCCACGCACGTCGAATCCCTCGTCGACCTCGGGCTCGACGGCGGCCAGCGTGTCGAACAGCCGATCCCGCAGCACCCGGAATTCCAGCTGGTCGAACAGTTGATGAATCTGGTCGCGGTCCCAGGGCTGCATCCGCAGCGTGTCCGGCGTCTGCGCCAACGGTACGTCCTTGACCAGGTCGGTGAGCTCCCGGTTGAGCACCACGCTGGCCAGATGTGCCCGCAGCGCGTCGCCCACCTTGCCGCGCACCGAGTCGGCGTTGTCGACCAACGCTTGCAGCGAGCCGTATTCGCTGATCCACTTCGACGCCGTCTTCTCGCCGACACCGGGAATGCCGGGCAAGTTGTCGCTCGGATCGCCGCGCAGCGCAGCGAAATCGGGGTATTGCTCGGGGGTCAGCCCGTACTTCTCGACCACCGCCGCCGGGGTGAAGCGGGTCAGCTCGCTAACGCCCTTGCGCGGATAGAGCACCGTCACGTCGTCGCTCACCAGCTGCAGCGAATCGCGGTCACCGGTGACCACCAGCACCCGGTAGCCCTCCCTTTCGGCCTGCGTCGCCAGCGTCGCGATCAAGTCGTCGGCTTCGAAGCCCGGCTCCGCCAGCACCGTAATGCCCAGTGCCGCAAGGACTTCCTTGGTGACATCGATCTGGCCGTGGAACTCATCCGGGGTGGACGACCGGTTGGCCTTGTACTCCGGGTAGCGCTCGGAGCGAAAGGTCTGCCGCGACACGTCGAACGCCGCGGCCACATGCGTGGGTGACTCGTCGCGCAACAGGTTGATCAGCATGGCGGTGAACCCGTACACCGCGTTGGTGGTCAACCCGCCCTGAGTCTTGAAATTCTCGGCGGGCAGCGCGTAGAAGGCCCGAAAGGCCAGCGAATTGCCGTCCAGCAGCATCAACGTCGGCTTGTCGTCAGCGGCCTGGGCGGCTTCCGTCTTTTTGGTTGCGGTCCTCGCTGGGCTCACGGCCCTAACTCTAGGCACCGCTCCGGACATCTAGGTCAAGTGCCGCTGTCCGCCCACGTCGTACTCGGAAACCGAGGCGGAGATGATTGCGCCTTGTTCCTCATCGCTCGGCCCACTACCGCGGAACGCGTCGACGGCCTCCCGCGATTCACACCGTTCGAAGACGTCGATGCGACTCGGATCGAGCAGGTCGGCGCTGATCGCGTAGTCCAGGCAACCTGGTGTCTGTCGGGCCTGCTGCACGACGTCCCTACATTCCGACAGGTAGCTGTCCCGCTGTAGTGGCTCAACCATGATGTAGCCCGCGACGATCACCACGGGACACTCCTTCGTTTGGCATGGCACCTCCGACGTACTGACCGCCGGCGCCCGCCAAAGTCATCGGCGGTTCTCGAAGCGCGAAACTGCAACACGTTTCAGTTTTGTCGGCGTTGTCGGTACGCTGGCCGAATGCCAGCAGCTACCCGTCAAGAACCGGCGATCGACGGCTGGTTCGCAGCCGACGACTCCGGTGCGCCGTATCTGATCGGCGCAAAATGTCCGCAATGCGGCACCTACGTCTTCCCGCCGCGGGCCAACAACTGCCCCAACCCCGGCTGCGACGGTGACCAGCTCGACCAGGTGCCGCTGTCGCGGCGCGGGAAGCTGTGGAGCTACACCGAAAACCGGTATGCACCGCCGCCGCCCTACCCTTCGCCGGATCCGTTCGAGCCGTTCGCCGTCGCCGCAGTGGAGTTGGCCGACGAGGGTCTGATCGTGCTGGGCAAAGTGGTGGAGGGCACCCTGGCCGCCGACCTGAAGATCGGCCAGGAAATGGAGCTGACCATCATGCCGCTGTTTGTCGACGACGACGGCGTCGAACGCATCGTTTACGCCTGGAGGAACGCGTCATGAGTGAGCCTGTCTACATCCTCGGCGCGGGGATGCATCCCTGGGGCAAATGGGGTAACGACTTCACCGAGTACGGGGTGGTTGCCGCGCGGGGCGCCTTGGCGGAGGCCGGCCTGGACTGGCGGCAGATTCAGTTGGTGGCCGGCGCGGACACCATCCGCAACGGCTACCCGGGCTTCGTCGCGGGCGCGACGTTCGCACAGAAGCTGGGTTGGAACGGTGTGCCGGTCAGCTCCAGCTACGCGGCCTGCGCCAGCGGTTCGCAAGCCTTGCAAAGCGCCCGCGCACAGATCCTGGCCGGTTTCTGCGACGTTGCGCTGGTGATCGGCGCCGACACCACGCCGAAAGGCTTTTTCGCTCCGGTCGGTGGCGAGCGCAAGAACGACCCGGACTGGCAGCGGTTTCATCTGATCGGGGCCACTAACCCGGTCTACTTCGCGCTGCTGGCGCGGCGCCGGATGGATCTGCACGGCGCCACCCTCGAGGATTTCGCGCAGGTGAAAGTCAAGAACGCGCGCCACGGCCTGCAGAACCCCAACGCCCGGTTCCGTAAAGAAACGTCGGTCGAAGACGTGCTGGCCAGTCCGGTGGTGGCCGACCCGCTGCGGCTGTTGGACATCTGCGCCACGTCGGACGGCGCCGCGGCGCTGATCGTGGCCAGTGCCGAGTTCGCCCGCGAACACCTCGGCTCACTGAACGGTGTCCCGTCGGTGCGCGCGGTCAGCACGGTTACCCCGCGCTACCCCCAGCATTTGCCCGAATTACCTGATATCGCAACGGATTCCACTGCGGTGGTCGCCGCGCCCGACCGGGTGTTCAAGGACCAGATCATCGACGCCGCCTACGCCGAGGCCGGAATCGGGCCCGAAGACCTCAGCCTGGCCGAGGTTTACGACCTGTCGACCGCGCTGGAGCTCGATTGGTATGAGCACCTGGGGCTCTGCCCGAAGGGTGACGCCGAGGCGTTGTTGCGCAGCGGCGCGACGACCATCGGCGGCAAGGTTCCGGTCAACGCGTCGGGTGGGCTGGCCTGTTTCGGCGAGGCGATTCCGGCACAGGCGATCGCGCAGGTCTGCGAGCTCAACTGGCAGCTGCGCGGCCAGGCCACCGGCCGTCAGGTCGAGGGCGCGAAGGCCGGAATCACGGCGAATCAAGGCCTGTTCGGGCACGGCTCCTCGGTGATCGTGGCCCGGTGAGCGGCGGACCAGACCCCAGCGATCTCAGCAGCCACTTCAGTCGGTGGGCGAGGGTTCGGTGCCTTTCTCAACTCGATAGCGCATGCGATATCGGGCCTTTCGACGCCCGATATCGCATGCGCATCGCTTTGCGGCCCAATGCCATGGGGAGCTGCTGGTACTGAGGGGGCTGCCGGTAGCCAAGTGATTGTTGAGGCCTGCTCTACCCCGACGATTCCGCGTCGTTGGCAGTATCGAGGGTCTCCAGCACGACTTCGGCTACATGCTTCATCGTGGTCCGCCGGTCCATCGCGGCGCGCTGGATCCACTTGAACGCCTGCGGCTCGGTCATCCCCTGGTTGGCCTGCAACAAGCCTTTCGCCCGTTCGACGAGCTTGCGGGTTTCCAGCCGGTCAGACAGCGTCTCGACTTCGCGCTCCAGCGCCCTGATCTCGCTGAACCGGCTCAGCGCCAGCTCAACCGCAGGGATCAGGTCGGAGATGGTGAACGGTTTGACCAGGTAAGCCATCGCACCGGCATCCCGGGCCCGTTCGACTAGGTCGCGCTGACTGAACGCGGTCAGCACGACAATCGGTGCGATGCGTTTGCGAGCGATCTCGGACGCAGCGTCGATGCCGTCACGGCGCGGCATCTTCACGTCCATGATCACCAGGTCGGGGCGGAGCTGCTCGGCCAGCTCGACCGCCTCCTGCCCGTCGCCGGCCTCGCCGACGATTTCGTAGCCCTCTTCGCGGAGCATTTCGGCCAAGTCGAGCCGGATGAGCGCCTCATCCTCGGCGATCAGCACCCGGTGCGAGGCTTGGGTATCGACGTCGGTCGTGGAGCCGGTCATGACGACATTGTGTCGTGGTCCGCCGCGATCATCGACCGCGGGGTTGTGAGGTCCGTGTCACAATCGCCATCCTCTATGGTGGGAGGCCGTAGTTACGAGCCCTCGTATCCCAACTGGCAGAGGAAACGGATTCAAAACCCGTCCAGTGTGAGTTCGAATCTCACCGAGGGCACTCAAACTGTGGGAGCATCCTCGCAGGTAGAAGCCATTTTTGAGTTTGCTAGACGGCGTCATTTTGGCCCCGTGCCCACATTTTGCCCACAGTTTCAGATAACTTGTCGGCAACTGCCGTGAAGTCGGAGTCGAAAAGATCCGCATAGACATCGAGCGTCATCGCCGCGGAAGCGTGCCCGAGCATCCGCTGAACCACCTTCGGATTCGCGCCCGACGCTATCGCCAACGACGCCGCGGTGTGACGCAAGTCATGGGCCGTCACGCGCGGAAACGTCTTGTCGGCCTTCTGGCACCGTTCCACGGCACCGGCCAACCATGATTTGTTCGTCGGCGGCGCGAGATAGCCACCGTCCTGGGCCGGCCAGATCAGCTCGTCGCGATCCTTGCCTGTGCAAGTCGCGGCCAACTCGTCGACCACGAAAGCCGGTAGCGCCTTCCCCGCTGCCCAGGGTTTCTCTTGGCGGGGAAGTGCCCTGGGCGCGCGGGGGAATGGCAGCGGTTCCGAGGCCGCTGCCGGGGTTGGTCGGCGACTTCCTCCTTGCTTGGTCGCCGGCCACCCCACCCAAATGCAGGCGATTTCGCCCCTCGTCGCCCGGCCTCACCCGAAACTTCCTGCGCGACAGCGTGTTTCGTCACGATTCCACGCTCGGCGCAGGACAGCGGCCGGGACGGGCGGCTGCCGTGTTCCCCTGGAACGCGGGAAGGTCAGCCTCCCGTCCCGGTACCCGCCAAAAGTGACCGGCCCCAGCCCTTCCTCCAAGGGGCTCCCCAGCCCTTTTTCCTCCAAGATGCTGGGGCCGGCTGACTCACCACCTCGGTCAGGTCTCCAGCGCGGCGGCGATCTTCCGAAGCAGTTGGGTGAGAGTTAGTGAGTCCTCATCTGGCTTCTGGGTTTCGACGCGGTCCGCTAGGTCTCAGCCTCTCCGGTGTCTGAAACGCGGAGCCACGCAGTCTGACTCATGGCTCATTAAACCGCTGCCACTGCGTTGGCACCAGAGTGGGCAGCCCACGCGTCTAAGTTGTTGGACGGCAAGCGATGATCCACTCGTCGAGCAGCTCATCGGCCACGCCGACGCGCGGGACCGGCGCGCCCATCTCGGCGGCTGTCCGACGTAGAGCCGCGATTATTCCGGGCGTCAGCATGTTGCACGTCCCGTTTGGCCAGTGGCAACGCCCGAGAGCAAACTCACAGCGAGACGTCTAGTAATTACCTTTGTACCAACGACGAGTTAGGAAACTGGAGGACTCCCGTCGGGCGGGTGCGGTGACTCAAGTGCCGAGCGAGAGTTCCCATCGGACAAGGTCTATCGCCGCGATGACCGCGCGATCGTCGATTCGATGGTCAATCAGTACCCCCCGAAGAAAAGATCAGCTTCGAGGGTGATGAGGTCCACGTCCAAGTTCGCCCCGCCGCTGCAAACACCGCGTAATCCAGGGCCGTGGCGAAGTCACCAATGGCGTTGTCCGGAATGTCTCCGCTTCGCGCCCACACCGTGCCCACAATCTGCCCACAGTTACAGATAACTCCCATGAACTACAGTGATGACTTTTCGCTGGTAGACGGGGTTCCGGACCTGTGAACACGCCCTGAAATAGAGTTCGAGTCTCACCGAGGGCACCAGGTAAACGGAGCTGTTCCGGAATTTCGAGCCCACCTATTACGCTTTTGCTGTGGTGGCTAAGCGGTGTGGTGCCACACAACCAGCAGGTTCGCGGCGACCGCCGGACTGCGTAGCAGCAGTGCGGGAGCAACGGCGCGTCCGCAGTCAGCACTACGCCGACCGCATCGCGCGGCGACGCCGCATCCTGCACCTCACCACGACGATGGCGGTGATCGTCAGCGCTGGCTTTGGGAGCATCCAAGTCTTCGCGGCGCCCCACCTGTGGTGGACCGGCGTCATCAATATCGTCGGCGCCGCGATCTATGCGATGGTCCCCTGGCTGCACCGCTTCGGTGAGCTGGTTGCACCGCTGACCTTCATCGGCACCGCCTACGTCTCGATTTTCGTCATCTGCTGGTTCGTGGGCACCGGTTCGGGCTTGCAGTTCTATTTTCTGGTCGCATCCTGCCTTGTGGTGCTGCAACTGGGCGTCGACCGCATCGTCTTGGCAGCGGGCCTAGCAGCCATCGCCGCCTCGCTGGTGATCACCCTGCAGTTCCTGGTCCCCCGAGACACCGGCGTCCAGCCGGCGTGGGCTTTGTCTTTGAGCTTCGTCGTAACGACGATCTCGGGATGCGTGATGGTGGTAACGACGGTGTGGTACTCGGTACGCGAGATCGTCCGCGCCGAAACAGCGATGGAAATGGAATACGAACGGTCCGAGGCGCTGCTGGCCAACATCTTGCCGGCCAGCGTCGCGGAGCGGTTGAAAGATCCGGGGCACAACATCATTGCCGACAAATACGACGACGCCTCAGTACTGTTCGCCGACATCGCGGGTTTCACCGAACGGGCCAGCGACATCGTGCCGGACAAGCTGATCAAATTCTTGGATCGCTTGTACGGCGCCTTCGATGCGCTGGTGGATAAACACGCGCTGGAAAAGATCAAGGTCAGTGGTGACTCCTACATGGTGGTCAGTGGAGTGCCCCATCCGCGGGCCGATCACGCCGAGGCGCTCGCCGACCTTGCGCTCGACATGGCCGAAACCGCGGCCGGACTGAGAGATTCGCGCGGCGACGTGCTGCCGTTGCGAATCGGGCTCGCCTCCGGCCCTGTCGTCGCGGGCGTGGTGGGTTCTCGCCGGTTCTTCTACGACGTGTGGGGCGACGCGGTCAACGTCGCATCGCGGATGGAAGCCACCGATTCGGTGGGACGAATCCAGGTGCCCGAGGACGTCTACCAGCGGCTGAAAAACAACTTCGTGCTGCAGGAGCGAGGTGCGGTCGCCGTCAAGGGCAAGGGCGTCATGCGCACCTGGTATCTCGTTGGCCGCAAACCGGACACCGCTTCCGGCCGTGTACGTGCCGAGGCGCCACAAGCCGCAGTGCTCTGACACGTAACGCCAAACCCCCCATCAAGGTCGCCGTTTGTGGGAAAATTCAGCAATGGAAACCACTGCTGTTCCAAAGTTGTTGCCGCATCTGTGGAAGTCGACACTGGTATCCGGGCTCCTGGCACTCGTCTTGGGCGTCCTGGTACTGCTGCTGCCCGGAGACTCGATCGTCATCGCCGCCATCCTCTTCGGCATCTACCTGCTGATCACCGGTGTCGCACAAGTTGTCTTCGCGTTCAGCCTGCACGTCTCCGCCGGCGGGCGAGTGCTGCTATTCATCAGCGGCGCAGCCTCGCTGGTGCTGGCGGTGCTCTGCTTCCGGCACTTCGGCGAGGGGTATGCGATTCTGCTGCTGGCAATCTGGATTGGCGTCGGCTTCATCTTTCGCGGCGTGGCGACATCGATTTCGGCCATCAGCGATCCCACGCTGCCCGGACGCGGCTGGCAGATATTCCTTGGTCTGATCACCCTTCTGGCGGGAGTTGTGATGATCGCGTCGCCATTCGAATCGCTGGCGATCCTGATACTCGTCGTCGGCATCTGGCTGATCGTCATCGGCACCTTCGAGATCGTGTCGTCGTTCGGTATCCGCAGCGCATCCAAGAGGGTGAACGAGGCGCTGACGGGTGCATCGCACGGATCGTGATCGACCGAGAAATTTCGTAGCGATGATCGCGCCTGTCTACTACACTGCGTCGTAGTAGCTTGGCCCTGTCGTCAGGGAGATGACCATGAACGTCGTCGACGTGTCCCGTTGGCAGTTCGGTATCACCACCGTCTACCACTTCATCTTCGTGCCGCTCACCATCGGCCTGGCACCGCTGATCGCCATCATGCAGACGGCATGGGTGGTCACCGACAACGTGGCGTGGTATCGGCTCACCAAGTTCTTCGGGAAGCTGTTCCTGATCAACTTCGCGATCGGGGTGGCCACGGGGATCGTGCAGGAGTTCCAGTTCGGGATGAATTGGAGCGAGTACTCGCGGTTCGTCGGCGACGTGTTCGGCGCTCCGCTGGCGATGGAAGGTTTGGCCGCGTTCTTCTTCGAATCGACCTTCATCGGCTTGTGGATCTTCGGCTGGAGCCGACTGCCGCGCCTGGTACACCTGGCCTGCATCTGGATCGTCGCGATCGCCGTCAACGTATCCGCGTTCTTCATTCTCGTGGCGAACTCCTTCATGCAGCATCCGGTCGGCGCTCGATACAATCCCGTGACCCGGCGTGCCGAGTTGCACAGCATCAGCGCGCTGCTCAGCAATAACACTGCGCGAGCGGCGTTTTCGCATACAGTGGCCGGTTCACTGCTGACTGCTGCGACATTCGTTGCCGCCGTCAGTGCCTGGTGGCTGGTCCGTTCTGGTAAACGCGCAACGGACCGCCCCGTCGCGGAGTCAGATGCCCGCACCATGTTCCGTCCGGCAGCCATCCTGGGATGCTGGGTTGCGCTGATTGCCACCGTCGGCTTGTTCTTCACCGGCGACTACCAGGGCAAGCTGATGTTCGTTCAGCAGCCGATGAAGATGGCCTCGGCCGAGTCGTTGTGCAACACCGAAACCGATCCGGACTTCTCCATCCTGACCGTCGGCACCCACAACAACTGCGACAGCGTCACCCGGGTGATCGAAGTGCCCTACGTGCTGCCGTTTCTCGCCAAGGGCAGATTCAACGACGTCACTTTGCAGGGCGTGCGCGATATCCAGCAGGATTACCAAATGCGCTTCGGCCCAAACGATTACCGGCCAAACCTATTCGTCACCTATTGGTCGTTTCGCGGGATGATCGGGCTGCTGGCGATTCCGGTCCTTTTCGCGATGGTCGCGTTGTGGCTCACCCGCGGTGGCCGGATCCCCGATCGACGATGGTTCTCCTGGCTTGCGCTGGTGGCACTTCCGGCGCCCTTCCTGGCCAATATCTCCGGTTGGGTGTTCACCGAAATGGGCCGCCAGCCCTGGATCGTGGTACCCAATCCGACCGGCGACCAGCATGTCCGATTCACCGTCCACGAGGCCGTCTCACATCACGCTGCCGGCATGGTCGTCACCTCGCTGGTCACCTTCACCCTGCTCTACGCGGTGCTGGCGGTGATCTGGTTCTGGCTGCTCAAGCGCTACATCGTCGAAGGGCCGCTGGAACACGACGCGGAACCGGCTGCGCCCCGGTCACCCAGCGACGACGAGGTGGCGCCGCTGTCTTTTGCCTATTAAGGCCTGTTGACGGAAAGGAGCTGACCGGTGGGACTGCAAGAGTTGTGGTTCGGCATCATCGGGCTGCTGTTTCTCGGTTTCTTCATCCTCGAGGGCTTCGACTTCGGCGTGGGCATGTTGATGGAACCGTTCGCGCGCGTCAGCGCCGGCGAACCCGAAGCCCACCGCCGCGCAGCGCTGAACACCATCGGGCCGGTCTGGGACGGCAACGAGGTGTGGCTGATCACCGCAGGCGCAGCGATGTTCGCCGCATTTCCCGACTGGTACGCCACCGTCTTCTCCACCCTGTACCTGCCGCTGCTGGCGATCCTGTTCGGCATGATCGTGCGTTCGGTGTCGATCGAATGGCGAGGCAAGGTCGACGACTCAAAATGGCGGGCATGGGCCGACTTCGGAATCGCGGCCGGGTCGTGGTTGCCTGCCGTGCTGTGGGGCGTGGCATTCGCCATCTTGGTGCGTGGGCTCCCGGTGGACGCCAGTGGCCACGTCGACTTGTCGATCACCGATGTGCTCAACGCCTACACGCTGTTGGGCGGTCTGGCCACCGCGGGGCTGTTTCTGTTCTACGGCGCGGTATTCGTGTCCCTGAAGACATCGGGCGCGATCCGCGACGACGCTCACCGCTTCGCGGCGCGGTTGTCACTCCCGGTGACCGGACTGGTTGGGGGCTTTGGGGTTTGGACGCAACTGGCCCACGGCAAGAATTGGACCTGGCTGGTGCTGGCGGTCGCGCTGATCGCGCAGCTGGCGGCGGTGGCGTTGGTGTGGCGACGCGCATCCGACGGCTGGGCGTTTCTGTGCACCGCTGTGGTGGTGGCGGCGGTAGTGATCCTCTTGTTCGGAGCGCTCTATCCGAACCTGGTGCCTTCGACGCTGAACAAGCAATGGAGCCTGACGATCTACAACGCATCGTCGACCCCGTACACCCTCAAGATCATGACTTGGGTGACGGCACTCATGGCTCCGCTGACGGTGATATACCAGGGTTGGACGTATTGGATTTTCCGGCAACGGATTTCGGTTGACCGCATACCACCGTCGATCGGGCTGACGAGGCGACCGTCCTGAGCGCGAGCAGCCGGGGGCCCGTTGATCCGCGACTGTGGCGGGCATCTGCGGCGCTGCGCCGCTTCCTGGCCGCGACGACGGTGTGCGGTGTCGTGATCTCCGGTTGCGTGATCGGCTCGGCGATCCTGCTGGCGCACATCGCTTCCCGGGTCATCACCGACCCAGCCCCGCGCAGCCTAAGCCAATGGGCGCCGATGTTGGCGATCCTGCTCGCGGTGTGGGCGGTGCGTGCCGTGGCGCACTGGCTGCAGGCCCGACTGGGCCAACGTGGCGCCAGCGCGGTCATCGCCGAGCTCAGCGGCCAAGTGCTCACGGCCGTCACCGCCCGGCAGCCCAGGCAGTTGGCAGCCCAACGCGACGCCGCGGCCGCGGTGGTGACCCGGGGGCTCGACGCGCTGCGGCCTTACTTCACCGCGTATCTGCCGGCGTTGCTGCTCGCGGCGATCCTGACCCCGGTGAGTGCGGCAGTGGTTGGGCTCTACGACCTGAAATCGGCTGTGATTGTGGTGATCACGCTGCCGTTGATCCCGATCTTCATGGTTCTGATCGGCCTGGCGACCGTTGACCGGTCCGCGGCTGCGCTGGCCGCCATGGCCACTCTGCAGGCTCGGCTGTTGGACCTGATCGCTGGAATTCCCACGTTGCGGGCTCTCGGCCGCGCCAGCGGGCCCGAGCGCCGCATTTCCGAGTTGGCCGTCGCCCACCGGCACTCAGCCATGGCGACGCTGCGGATCGCGTTCCTCTCCGCGCTGGTCTTGGAACTTCTCGCCACCCTGGGCGTCGCGATGGTCGCCGTCAGCATCGGCCTGCGTCTGGTGTTCGGTGAGATCAGCCTGACCACCGGTTTGACCGTGCTGTTGCTCGCGCCCGACGTCTACTGGCCGCTGCGCCGCATCGGCGTGGAATTCCATGCCGCCCAAGACGGTCGGGCCGCCGCCGACAAAGCGTTCGCGCTGATCGAAGGGTCCGCCACCCCGGTCCCGGGTACCCAAACGGTCTCGGCGCCAGGTGCCGTGATTGTTCTCGACGACCTCAGCGTCGCGGGTCGCGACGGGTTCTGCCCGCATAACCTCAGCGCCGTGCTCCAACCGGGCCGGGTAACGGTACTCACCGGTGCGAACGGCGCAGGAAAAAGCACCACTTTGCAGGTCATCGCCGGGATCACCGCGGCCAGCAATGGTGGTGTGACGGTGGCCGGAGTCGAGATTACCGACCTCGAACCGACCGCGTGGTGGGGCCAGCTGTCCTGGCTGCCGCAGCGCCCTGTGCTCATCCCGGGCACCGTCGCCGACAACGTGGCCCTGTTCGGCGCGCTCGCTGATCTTGAAAACGCCTGTATGGCATCTGGATTCCATCAAGTATTGGCCGAGCTGCCCGACGGAATGGATACCGTGATCGGAAGCGGCGGCGTGGGA